>Ga0102851_10001893_pt1 | contig 12339 bp, 13 predicted proteins | sample Mud3Dept3metaG_FD_79558 | JGI IMG/M metagenome (GOLD analysis project Ga0102851, IMG submission 79558) | Freshwater wetland microbial communities from Ohio, USA, analyzing the effect of biotic and abiotic controls - Mud 3 Core 4 Depth 3... | ecosystem: Environmental > Aquatic > Freshwater >... | reverse complement strand
TCCCGGGGAAATTCGCGCCGTGGTCAATCCGCAACTCCAGCTTAGAAACGCGGACGCCATCTTCCGCCGTGTCTTCCGTGATCTCTCATAACACCGTAGGGGCGACCTGCCGGTCGCCTCTACGGGCCGCATTGATTTCAATGAATGACGGGGCCATCGTAGGAGATTGGTGGCGATATTTGTGCCGTAAGTGTTGCTTTTGGGCGCTAATCCTTGTAAAATCTTGGGTTTTGAAATCTATCAGCCGGAGACGCGTCAATCATGAAGAGGACGTTTCAGCCAAACAACAGGAAGCGCAAAAAAACTCATGGCTTTCGGGCCAGAATGGCAACCAAGGGCGGCCGGCTGGTATTGAAGAGCCGGCGGGCAAAAGGCCGGAAAAGGCTGAGCGTGAGTGGATAGAAACTCGGGCGAGAAGTTTTCCTGGCGGCAGAGGATAGTCCGCAGTGCAGATTTCCGGACATTGTATGAAAATGGCCGGCGGCATGAAACCCTACACTTGGTGCTGTTCGGCAGGCCCAATGATCTGGGATTCCATCGCCTGGGGCTCACCGTCTCGCGCAAGGTCGGTTGTGCCGTGGTTCGAAACCGCATCAAGCGCCGGTTTCGGGAAATCTTCAGGAAGTGTACCGCTCAGATTCCGTGCCAGTATGATCTCGTCGTGAATGCCAAGCGGGACTGCGCGGCAGCCTCATACTCCGCCCTGCAGGAAGAGTTCCTGGCCGCCGCACGAAAGATCTGCCGCTGACACGCTCTGTGGCATGAACCGGAGGGTTCCGGGACCGCGAGCGGAGATGCACCGATGAAACGCGCCATACTCTGGCTCCTGCGGTCTTACAAGCAACGCATCTCCCCGTGGCTCCCGCCTTCCTGCCGGTTTGAGCCGACGTGTTCGGAGTATATGTATCAGGCGATTGAAAAAAAAGGACTGGTTGCAGGAATGTATCTGGGTGTCAGGCGATTGTTGCGATGCCATCCTTTTCGTGCCGGTGGATTTGATCCGGTGCCCTAAGCCCCCGAGCTGAGACATGGAAAAACGGGTTCTGGCCGCCATAGCCTTATCGATTGCGATTCTGCTCCTGTTCCGCTACTACGAAGAGCGCCGGCTGGGCGGCGCCGTGAAACAGAGGCCGCCGGCTGCGAAACAGGTGCCATCGCAACCGCCGCCGGCCGCCGTGCCGGCTGTGGAGCCGAAGGCGGAGCCGGCGGTGGAAGCTCCCATCCCGGCGGCGGGAGAGGTGATCCCCGAACGCAAGGTGGTGGTCGAAGGGGAATTGTATCGTGCCGTGCTGGACAACCGCGGGGCCGTGCTGACCGTGTGGGAGCTGAAACAATACAAGTCTGCCCGGGGGGAGGTCTTCGACATGATCCCCACGGCCCACATGGAAGAGCGGCCGTTCCCCACCTCCCTGCTTTTCGATGATCCCTCATTGACGTCCATCGCAAACGGGCAGACCTATTCCGTCGAGGTCCTGGACGGGAAAGACGCTGCGACCATCACTCCTCCCGCCACGGTCGTAATGAGGCTCAGACGGGGTGACCTGAGCATCGAAAAGAGGTTTCAGTTCGACGCGAAGAACTACCTGGTTGATTTTGCCGCCGCGATTCAGCGGGGCGGCACGCCGGTGCGCGCACGGATGCTGCTCGGCCAGGATATCGGGCCCGAGCATGAGCACCTCATCAACCAATCCCTCAAACTCATGGCCGCCTACAACCTCGGCGGCAAGGTTGTGCGCGAGGCGGCGCCGGAGGACGAGAATGAGGTCCGGCAGATCAGCGGGACCGTGACGTGGGTTGGCCTGGACATGCAGTATTTCAGCCAGATCGCCATCCCCGCTCATCCCTTCCCGTCGTTTGAGATGCAGCGCAGGCCCGTGCAGGCAGCCGTCCTGGGAGGGGAGGAGGTCAAGCGCGACCTCATCCGGCTGCTCGTTCCGGCAGACGGCGCCGCTGCCTGCAGGATCTATTTCGGGCCGAAAGTGCAGTCCTTCGTGGAGGCTGTTCCGGGCGCCGACCTCAGGGGAGTTATCGACTACGGGACATACCTCGGGGTCCTCGTACGGCCGCTGCTGGCCGGTCTCAGGTTCATCAACCAGTATACGAACAATTACGGATTCGCCATCATTCTGCTGACCGCGGTGCTGACCCTGGCGCTGTTTCCGTTCCGGCTGAAGCAGATGGCATCGATGAAGAAGATGCAGGTGCTGCAGCCCAGGATCAAGGAGATCCAGGAGAAATACCGGAAATACAAAAAGACCGACCCGAAGCGCGCCGAGATGAACCAGGAAGTCATGGCGCTCTACAAACAACACAACGTCAATCCGCTCGGGGGATGCCTGCCGCTGATTCTGCAGATGCCGCTCCTGTTCGCATTTTACAGACTGCTGGCCAACTCGATCGAACTGCGCCAGGCGCCTTTCGTCGGCTGGATTCATGATCTTTCGGCCATGGATCCCTACTATGTCCTCCCCATTGTCATGGGGATCACCATGGTGATCTCGCAGAAGATGACCCCGATGACACCCGGCACGGACCCGACCCAGGCGAAGATGATGATGCTCATGCCGGTCGTGTTCACGTTCATGTTCCTCTGGGTCTCGGCCGGCTTGAACCTCTATTTCCTCTGTAGTAACGTTTTTCAAATCGCATTCCAGAAGATTGCAGAAAGGTGGATGGGTGACCAACGACCCGGCCGTAAATCAACAGGCTAGCGGCGTGCTGAGGGCGGATCTCGGCGAGGCGGTCGGCGACTTCTGCCGGGAACTGATTGCGCGCCTGCATCTGAGCCTTCACGCGGAGGTCCGTGAACAAGGAAGGACCGTGTGGGTAAACCTCTCCGGGCCGGACCGGCCCATACTGCTCTCGAACACCGCTGCCGTCCTCAACAGCGTCGAGTACGTCGTTAACAAAGCGTTCCGTACCGGCAAGGAAGAGAAAATCGCCACCATCGTCTTCGACTCCGATCACTACCGGCAGTACCGGGAAGCCGAATTGAAGCTGCTGGCTCAGATCGCGTCGCAGAAAGTGATCGCGCAGGGCCGGCCGCTGAATCTCCAGCCGATGACCCCGCGGGAACGCAGGATCGTCCACCTTGCGCTGGCCTCCATCGAAGGGGTGCGATCGCAGAGCGATGGCGAAGGGGACCATCGCAGCATCACCATCTATCCGGCGGATTGACCCGTCCTGCCGCGATGGAGCGCCGCGACTGAAATGGCCGATCGGGGTGACACCATTTGCGCTCTCTCATCGGCGCCCGGCCGTTCGGGCATCGCGGTAGTGCGGGTGAGCGGGCCGCAGTGCTTTGAAATCGTGGGGCGCGTATTCACGCCTTCGTCCAGTGGGGTCGCGCCTGACCGGCAAGCCGCGCTCGGCCGTGTTTTCGACATGCGCAGCGGCGCTGAACTGGATCAGGCCCTCGTAACCCGATTCGCATCCCCAAACTCCTATACCGGTGAAGATGTGGCGGAACTGTCCGTCCACGGAAGCCCGGTAGTGGTGTCGCACCTGCTCGACAGCCTCTGCGCGGCCGGCGCCAGGCTGGCGGAGCCCGGGGAATTCACCCTGCGGGCTTTCCTGAACGGGCGGATGGATCTGGTGCAGGCCGAAGCTGTGCGGGATGTGATCGAAGCGCAGACCTTCTACCAGCTCCAGGTCGCCGGCAGGCAGCTGGCGGGCGCACTCTCATTGCAGCTGGAACCGGTCAGGCGCGAACTGGTGGAGCTGATCGCCGGGTTCGAAACGGCCGTCGAATTCGTGGAAGAGGATCTGAACCCGGAATCGCGCGAGCGCGTGGCGGCCCGGCTGGACAAGGTTCTGGCGGAGCTGTCCCGCTGGACGCGGTCATTCCGGCGCGGCAGGATCGTGCGCGAGGGCTTCAGCCTCGCCGTCGCCGGGAGGCCGAATGTCGGCAAGAGCAGCCTGTTTAACGCTCTCCTTGCGGAAGAGAGGTCGATCGTGACCGAATTGCCCGGCACCACGCGCGACCTGGTGTCGGAATCCGCCGGCATCGAGGGCGTGCCGGTGCGGCTCACCGACACGGCGGGACTGCGCGATGGCGGAAACCCGATCGAACGAATCGGAGTCGACCGCAGCATCCGGCTTCTGTCGGACGTGGATGCCATCCTCCTCGTGCTGGATACAAGCAGAGCTTACTGCGGCGAGGACCAAAACCTGCTGGAGCGGATGCGCGGATATTCCTGCATTGTGGCATTCAACAAATGCGATTTGCCCTGTGCCTGGACTGCAGAAGATAAAGCAGAGTTCGCCGGGCGCTGGCAGTGTGAGGAAGTATCCGCGCTCACCGGGGAAAACGTGGACCGACTGCGCGCCGCAATCCGGCGGCACCTGTTCGGGGAAGACGCCTTCGAGCGCGACGGGTTGCTTGTGACTCAGCTGCGGCACAGCCAGTGCCTGGAATCAGCGCGCGCGGCGCTCGAAGCGGCCGCCGGTGCGTTGCGCGGCGGCGAGTCGGAGGAATTCGTTCTGGCGGATCTGTACCGCGGGCTGCGGAAGCTCGGGGAAATCACCGGGGAAACGGGAGTCGAGGAGATCCTGGGAGCCGTTTTTTCCAGATTCTGCATAGGGAAATGAAGGTGTTCAGAGCCGCGTCCGTAATGGGGCGATGGGTTTGAAGTCACCCGGCGGGATCCGCTCCATGACGGTCGCGGTTCCGCAAGGCGGGAAGGTGAATCCATGCGAGTGCCGCGGAGCATTCACTGCCATGATTGAAGAACTCTACGACGTGGTCGTGGTAGGAGGAGGGCATGCAGGGTGCGAGGCCGCCATGGCAGCGGCGCGCATGGGCGCTAAAACCGCACTCTACACCTTCGACCTGACCCGTATCGCCAGGATGTCATGCAATCCCGCCATAGGGGGAATCGCCAAAGGGCACCTGGTGCGCGAAATCGACGCGTTGGGCGGCGTCATGGCGGAGGTCGCGGACCAGACCGGGATTCAATTCCGCCTGCTGAACGCCAGCCGTGGCCCGGCCGTGCAGGCCCCACGATGTCAATCTGATAAAGCTAAATATCACAATAAGATACATGAATTACTCCGCTCGTGCTCCGGCTTGATACTACGTCAATCAGAGGTAGTTGCGGTGCGCACGGAAGGTGGCGAGGCCCGGGGCGTGGTATTGGCTGATGGGGCGCTTGTGCGCGCCGGGGCGGTTGTGATGACGACGGGAACGTTTCTGAACGGGATGACGCACATCGGCGACCGGCGTGCGGCGGCGGGGAGGATGGGGGAAGCTCCCTCGGTCTTACTTGCTGGATCTATGAAGGGTTTGGGATTCCGGATGGGCCGGCTCAAGACCGGAACGCCCCCGAGGCTGGACGGCCGCACGATCGACTACTCACGGTTTGAGGAGCAGAAGGGGGACAGGGAGCCGGTCTTTTTTTCATATCGGACCCGCGGCGTGACACTTCCTCAGGTCTCGTGCTATGTGGGATACACGCACGAAGGAGTGCATCGGCTGCTGAGGGAAAACCTGCGGTACTCGGCGCTGTATGGCGGCGCCATCACGGGGATCGGGCCGCGTTACTGTCCCAGCATTGAGGACAAGGTGGTAAAGTTTGCGGACAAGGAGCGGCATCAGATCTTCCTGGAGCCGGAGGGGCTGGACACGCACGAGGTGTATCTGAACGGAATGTCGACGAGCATGCCGGAAGATATTCAGGAGGCGATGGTGCACGCGGTGGCGGGGCTGGAGCGGGCCAGGATCGTGCGACTGGCCTATGCGATCGAATACGATTTCGTCGACCCGACAGAAATGAAGCCGACGCTGGAGACGCGTCGTGTGCCGAGACTTTTTCACGCGGGCCAGATCAACGGCACTACCGGATATGAGGAGGCGGCAGCGCAGGGGCTGGTTGCCGGGATCAACGCGGCGCTGCGCGCCGGTGGAGCGGACGGGATCGTGCTGGACCGCACGGAGAGTTACATCGGCATCCTGATCGACGACCTTGTGACCCGGGGCGTGGACGAGCCCTACCGGATGTTCACATCGCGCTCAGAGTGCCGGCTGCTGTTGCGCATCGATAACGCCGACCGGAGGCTGAGCCCGCTCGGTCACAGGCTGGGGCTGGTTTCGGAATCGCGCCTGGCGGAGTGCCGGCGGAAATACGAAGCTGCGGAACGATTGCGGGGTTTACTGCGGGAGGAGCGTTGGGATCCGGCGCGGATGGAGCTGCAAGGCGTGGATCCGGCAGCGGGCAAAGGACAGACTCTGGAGCAGCTGTTGCGGCGCCCGCACATCACGCTGGCCGATTTCGAGCCGCTTCTGCGGGAGAAGGGCATGTGGTTTCCGGGTGATATCAGGCGGTCTGTGGAGATCGAGATCCGTTATCAGGGATACATCGAGCAGCAGCAACGGGATGCCGAGAAGATCCGCAGGATGAGCCTGCGGCGCATCCCCGGGGATCTCGATTACGGTTCCATCAGCGGCCTGAGCAGGGAGGTGCGGGAGAAGCTCAGCCGCGTGCGGCCGGAGGACCTCGCGGCGGCGGGCCGCATCCCCGGAGTCACTCCGGCTGCGGTTTCTATCCTGAACGTTCAGTTGGAGTTGCGTCATGGTCGGCAGAAGGGCACGAACCCGAACGGCCCATCCGGCGCCGGTGTTGACTGACGGCGTGCCCTGGAGAGAGGACTATCCTCATTGACCTTTGCCACAAGAGTCGCAAGACGCCGTAGGGACGACACCGCGTCGTAATGAATGATGGTGCAATTCATTTGCATTGAGGGGTTGCAGGCAATCTTCGGACCACCTGCCAGCCCTCCCCACCGATAAGGGCGCAATGGATCCGGGGACAGGTCTCACACAATTGTGTGGCCGCTACGGAGTGGAGGCCGATTCGGAAGAAGCACTCCGACTCCGGGAGTACCTTGCCCTGCTGCGCAAATGGAATCGCCGGGTAAATCTCACCGCATCGACGGATTGGCCCGCTCTGGCGAGCCAGTTCGAAGAAGCGCTGTGGGCGGCCAGGTTCTATCCGCGGGACCCGCGCCGGCACCTGGACATCGGAAGCGGCGCCGGCTTCCCTGCCGTGCCGCTGCGGATTCTTCGTCCTTCCATGCAGCTGTCGATGCTGGAAAGCCGTGCCCGGAAGGCAGCCTTTCTGGAGACGGTTGCGGCGGAACTCGGGCTGGCGGGGACGGCAGTGGTTTGCCGCAGGGCCGAGGAATACCTGGAAAGCGGGGCCGAAGGCGGGTGGGATACGGTTTCCTGGAAGGGGATCAGGCTCAGCTCCCGGGCCCTCAAGGCACTGATTGCGTCGAGCGCTGCGGATACCCGTTTCTGGATGTTCCACGGCCCCGGCCTCCCTTTGCAGGATCCAGCGAAGGGAGCAGAATCGCTGCGGCTGGTCCATCAGGAGACGTTTCCGGCGCGTCCGGCCTGGCATCTGTCCGTTTTCGGGCCGGGCTAGCCTGTTTCACGTGAAACTCTCCGCATTCCGGAGGTTGTTTCACGTGCAACAGACTTTTTTGGTTTGTGACGTTGCATTCCGTTATGATATTCTCCCGGCATCGTGACAAACAGCGGCGGCCGCAAGGGGAGGACCATTGCGATCACAAACCAGAAGGGGGGTGTCGGCAAAACCACCACGGCCATCAACCTGGCTGCGGCTCTGGCCATGGCCGACATGCGAGTGCTCGTTGTCGACACGGATGCCCAGGCGAACTGCACCAGCGGGCTCGGCTATACCAGGGGCACGGTCCGGAAGAGCATCTACGATGCCTTGATCTTCGGAGAGCCTTTGCGGCCGCTGATTCTCGGCACAGAACTCGACAACCTCAAGCTGGTTCCAGCGGACCGGAACCTTACCGGAGCGGCAATCGAAATGGTGGAACTCCCGGAACGGGAGCTTCTCCTGAAGCGCCTGCTGGCTCCGGTGGCTCCTGAGTATGATTTTATCCTGATCGACAGCCCCCCTTCGCTCAATCTGCTGACCCTGAACGGGCTGGTCGCCGCCGGGTCGGTACTGGTTCCCATCCAGTGCGAGTACTTCGCCCTCGAGGGGATCTCGGAACTCCTCGACACTCTGAGCCGCGTGCGCCACAGTTACAATCCGGGTCTGCGGATCCAGGGGATTCTCCTGACTATGTTCGACGAGCGGACGAACCTGAGTTCCCAGGTCCGCGAGGATCTCAGGAATTTCTTCCCCAGGGAGATCCTCGCCACGGTAATACCGCGCAATGTCCGTCTGGCGGAGGCGCCGAGTTTCGGTAAACCCATTCTGCTTTATGATATAAGATCCAAAGGCGCAGAGAGTTACATAAACCTTGCCAAGGAAATCCTGAATCATGAAAAAAAAGGTGCTGGGTAGAGGCCTGGGGGCTCTCATTCCGGAGGCGCAGCCTCCGGAGCCGGTCCCCAACGAAATCGACCTTGACCGGATCGCGACGAATCCGGATCAGCCACGCCTGAAGTTTGATGAAAAAAGCCTGGCGGAACTCGCCGAGTCGATTCGATCCCACGGCGTCCTTCAGCCGGTGCTGGTTCGACCCTTCGGCGATGGGTTCCAGCTCGTCGCCGGGGAGCGGCGCCTCATGGCGGCCCAGCGGGCGGGCCTGCTCAAGATCCCGGCATTCGTGCGGGATGTCCCCGACGACCGCCTGCTGGAACTCTCGCTGATCGAAAACATCCAGCGGGAACAGCTCAACGCGATCGAGGAAGCCCAAGCCTTTCAAAATCTTATGGATACATTGCAGACAACGCAGGAGGAGCTGGCCGGACAACTCGGCAAGGAGCGCAGCACCATCGCCAATGCGCTCCGACTCCTCAAACTGCCGCCCGCGGTAAAGCTTCTCGTAGCCGACGGCAAACTTTCTGCCGGGCATGCCCGCGCCCTGCTTGCCGCCAACGCTTCGCCTGCCGAAATGACCCGGATCGCCAACCTTATGGTCCGGAAAGGATGGTCCGTCCGGGACGCCGAACGGTGGGCCAGGAAGGGCCCTTCCACTCGAACCCGTGCATCGAACCCGCAGGACCCCGACGTCACCGCGGCCGCCGACCGGCTGCGCCTGCTTCTCGGCACCAGAGTCGAGATCGTCGCGGGGAAAGGCACTCGCCAGGCGGGCCAGATCCGGATCCACTTCTTCAGCCATGATGATCTAATCCGTATCTACAGTTTTATCAGTGAGAAACGCCCAAATTGACGGGAGTGCGCGATGAAGTTCAAAAAGGAAAACGACGATGAAATTGTGAGCCTGCTCGGGGAAGGTGTCGAAATCCAGGGAGACCTCTCCTTCGCACATGGCATCCGGGTCGACGGCACCGTTCGCGGCACCATCCGTTCGGAAGCCTGTCTCGTCATCGGACCCAAGGGCAGGGTGGAAGCGGAACTCGCCATTCGCAGGGTCATGATCAATGGCGAGTTTCACGGCGCCATCCACGCATCCGAACGCGTCGAGATTCAAAAGGAAGGGCGCGTGTACGGGGATATCTTTACCCCATGCCTGATTATCGAAGCCGGCGCCCTTTTCGAGGGAAAATGCAACATGCACGAGTCAAAATCAGAGCAACCCCAGGCTGCCGGACAGGGTGGCATTGCTGCATCGGCTCAAGCAGGGGACGGTAAAAGTGACTGAAAATAAAAGACTTACAGAAATGGTTTCGAGTTCCGGCTGAGCCGGCAAGCTGAGCGCGCTCAGCCTGATCCAGGTCCTGGATCGCATCCCGAAATCCGACAATCCGGACGTCCTGGTCGGCTTCGAAACGGCCGATGATGCCGGTGTCTACCGCCTTGATGACAGCCGCGCACTGGTGCAGACGCTCGACTTCTTCTCCCCGGTGGTGGACGACCCCTTCGCCTTCGGATCCATCGCCGCCGCCAACGCCCTGAGCGATGTCTACGCGATGGGCGGCATGCCGCTGACCGCCATGGCGATTGCCTGTATTCCCGACCGTCAGGCGGAAATGGAACTCCTTGCGCAAATAATGCTCGGCGGGGTGGAAAAGCTGAGAGAGGCCGGCGCGGCACTGCTGGGCGGGCATACCGTGAACGATGCGGAGATCAAGTTCGGTTACTCGATCACCGGTCTGGTGGATCCCTGCAAAATCCTCACCAATGCCGGGGCTCGGCCCGGAGACGCCCTCGTCCTGACGAAACCGCTCGGCATCGGTATCATCACTACCGCCATCAAGCGCGGCAGGGCAGAGCCGGAAACCATACGCAAGGCTGTCGAAGTCATGACCACGCTCAATCGCATCCCCGCCGAGGTGATGCGACTTTTCCGATGCCGCGCCGCCACCGATATCACGGGCTACGGGCTGCTCGGCCATGCATGTGAAATGGCTTCGGCCAGCCGCGTCACCCTTCGCCTGCAGGCAGACCGGATCCCCTTCCTCGAAGAGGCCTACGCCCTCGCAGAAGCCCGGATCGTGCCCGGCCTGGCCGCCAGGACGTGGCAGGCCATCTCCCCGAAGGTCGTGCTGCCGCCTTCCCTGCCTGAGCCGCTGCAGAAAATCCTGATCGATCCCCAGACTTCCGGCGGCCTGCTCATATCGGTCCACCCCGACGACAGGGATCCAATGATGGCATCCCTGAGGAGTCGCGGCGTGCCGGCATCTGTGATCGGAACCGTGGAGGAAGCACAGCAAGCCAGGATAGTGGTGGAGTAGAAAGGCGGACGCCCTACCCTTCGACGTCTACAGATATCTTCAATGACTTCAAGAATTTAGCGTCTTCCGAGGTGATGCGGAGGCGCACCGGCTCCACGGTCCTGGAAATTGCGGAAACCGCTTCGCTCTCGGCCTTGTCCCGGCGGTTGAAGCCGATGGTCGCTTCAATGATCAGGAAGGCCTCGTACCCCGCCTCCTGGATGTTCCGGATCGATTCGTTGATCCTGGGGGATTCGCTCAGGGTTTCGTTGATCGCCTCTTCCAGATTCTTCATGAGGCGTTTGATTTCTGCGTCCGGCATCCGGTGCTCCTGTGTTCGGCGGAGGCGTTCTCGCCAGGTCTTACTGTCATCTTAAGAAAGCGTGCCTGTGCTGTCAAGATTCATCTCTGGATGGGGGGGGAGACGGATACCGGGATCACGTAGCTATTGACAGAGCCGATCGCGCGGATTTCAATAGCTGCGTGCCGCCGGGACCGCCGGCATGATTTCCGCTGGCCGGGATCAAGTTGATGGGCGCCGGGACAGGCATCCCGGAGCGCAGCGCAGCCGATGGCCGCAACCAGGTATGCGACCACTCCTGGAAAGCGTGGCTTCGTCATGCCCTGCGCGGCGGGCGAACGGATGGCACAATCGGAATCGGTATCCGTATCGCAATCGCTATCGGGATCGACGTCGGCATCATCTCGCTGCCGGCATCAATACAGAGGCGTCCGATCATGCACAATTTTCGATAGCGACTGCGATTGCGATCCCGATGCCGATACCGACGCCGTTATTCCATGGTGCTGAAAAATCCTTTCCTTTTTGGCAAGGATTTTCAGGTTAGTAGTACAGAGGAATCCGCGATGATGCGAGAGGGGATATACCGCGAAGCCGCCGGCTGGGGGCTGTCGTCCGAGAAGGCCGGCGAGTTTCCGTTTACGCGCGGCGTGTACGCCAGCATGTATCGCGGCCGGCTCTGGACCATGCGTCAATATGCGGGTTTCGGCTCGGCGCGGCAATCGAACGAGCGTTACCGATATCTGCTCGCGCAGGGCCAGACGGGACTGAGCGTGGCGTTCGACCTGCCCACGCAGATCGGACTTGATCCGGACCACCCGCTGGCAGCGGGCGAGGTCGGCAAGGTGGGCGTTTCGATTGCGTCCCTGCATGACATGGCGGACCTGCTGCGGGATATCCCTCTGGACCGGGTTTCCCTCTCCATGACCATCAACAGCACCGCGGCGATCCTGCTCGCGATGGTGCTCTGCCTGGCGCGCCGCCAGGGGGTTGCGTGGCAGGCCCTGCGCGGCACCGTCCAGAACGACATCCTGAAAGAATACATCGCACGCGGCACGTATATATACCCGCCCGCGCCTTCGCTGCGGATCGCGACCGACATCCTGAGCTTCTGCATCCGGGAAGTCCCCAACTGGAATCCGATCTCGATCAGCGGATATCACATCCGGGAAGCCGGTTCCACCGCGGCGCAAGAAGTCGCTTTCACGCTTGGGGACGGAATCGCGTATGTGCAGGCCGCGCTCGCTGCCGGCCTGCATGTCGACGCGTTCGCGCCGCAGCTTTCATTCTTTTTCAACGCGCACAGCGATTTTCTCGAGGAGATCGCCAAGTTCCGCGCGGCGCGCCGGCTGTGGGCGCGGATCATGCGCGAGCGCTTCGGCGCCCGCGACCCGCGCTCCTGCGCGCTTCGTTTTCATACCCAGACGGCAGGCAGCAC
>Ga0102851_10001892_pt1 | contig 12340 bp, 7 predicted proteins | sample Mud3Dept3metaG_FD_79558 | JGI IMG/M metagenome (GOLD analysis project Ga0102851, IMG submission 79558) | Freshwater wetland microbial communities from Ohio, USA, analyzing the effect of biotic and abiotic controls - Mud 3 Core 4 Depth 3... | ecosystem: Environmental > Aquatic > Freshwater >... | reverse complement strand
GTGGGGGAGTTGCCTCCCGCGCCTAAGTAGTAGACCCTCTTGGGGTCGTTGGCCACGTGGGCCGCGTGCTCCAGGAGCTCCGAGATGATGGTACGCCAATCGGTCGCCGAGATCCTCGAAAAACACGTGACGTTCGCCTTGGAGTGGGTCGACCGGATGTATCTGAACGCCTATGTGCCGTCGGTGCAGGACGGCGGCGGCTTCGTGTGGTTTCTCAAGACCCAGCTGGGCTGTCGCGTCCCCTCGACGGCGATGATCGCCCCGCAGAGCCGGGCTTTTGCGGAGGCGTTCGAGCGGTTCGCGCGCGAGCAGGGCGTCGATCTGGTCACGTTTGCGAAGGGCGCGCGGAAAGACGACGTCGCGCAGCGGTACCTGGCCGCCTTCACCAAGGCGGAGGGGGTGTTGTTCGTCGGCAAGGCGCAGGAAAAGGCGTCCGTCTTCCGGACGGAGAAGCGCCGGGATGCGGAGGGGAAGAAGTACCCGTGGATTGTCCGGTCGACGGCGATGGTGAATCACTACTACGTCTACATCCTCGACCGGGATCTGGGTCCGCTGTTTCTGAAGTTCTGCACGTACTTCCCGTATCCGGCCAAGCTGTGCCTCAACGGGCATGAATGGCTGAAGCGGCAGCTGGCACGCCAGCACCTGCGGTTTGAGCCGCTGGACAATGGCCTCCGCTCGGCGGCGTCCCCGGCGCGGGTGCAGGCCATCGCGGACCAGTTTGATGCGGCAACGATTGAGACCGCCTTCCGGAAGTGGTTGGCCCGCGTGCCCCATCCGTTCACGCCGGCGCAACGCGCGGCGGGGTACCGGTATCAGTTGTCGATCCTCCAGGCGGAGTTCGCCTTGACGCAGGTGCTGGATCGCCCGGCGACCGGCCGGGCCTTCTTCGAAGAAGTCATCCGCGAGAATCTGGATGTGGGCCGCCCGGATCAGGTGCAATTGATCTTTGACCGGCGGGTCATCCGGTCGACCCCGGGGCGCTTTCGCACCCGCGTGCTGACGGAGGGCGTGACGCCGTCGCTGCACGTGGATTACAAGACCTCGCGGATCAAGCAGTACCACAAGGAGGGCCAGGCCCTCCGCACCGAGACCACGGTCAATAACACGTACGATTTCCAGATCGGCCGGTCGCTCAGCAACCTCGCCGCCCTGCGGGAGCTTGGCTTCGCTGCCAACCGACGCCTCTTGCGCGTCCAATCCCTGAGCCACGACTGTCTGATCGGCGACGACCGCTTCCAGGCCGTGATTGGCCCGGCCGTGGTCGACGGCCAACGCGCGGCGGGTCTCCGCTTCGGGGATCGTCGCGCCCTGGCCCTGCTGCACGCGCTGTGCCTCTTTGCCAGCCCGCCCAGTGGCTTCCGGCAACGCGACATTCGCCGCCATGTCGCCGCTCTGCAGGGTCGTGCGATCGCGGACTACGGCCCAGGAGCGCTCAGCTACGACCTCCGACGCCTTCGCGTACACGGGCTCATCGAGCGGATCCCGAAGACCCATCGCTACCGCGTCACGGCCGCCGGGTTACGGAGCGCCCTCTTCTGCGTGCGTCTCTACGCCCGCGTCTTTCGCCCCGCGTGGGCATTGGATGCGGCGGCCCCCACCACGCGGGGCGTCGCCACGGCGTACGAGCGCCTCGACCACGCCCTCGATCTGTTGCTGAAGGAGGTGAAGGTTGCGGCGTAGAAAAGTTGACCCATTAACTCAGATTCGATTCAGTCAAGACCTCTAGCGGGGTCTGTCGAGCCGAGTTGACGTAACGTCCGCGATTAGACGCCGCCCGGGCGCAGCAGACGCTCGCCCGGGCACAGAAGTTCGCGAGAATCGCGTCGGTGGACTCGCGCGTCGAGGCCGGGAAGATGCTCCAGAAGCGCCGGCGGGTCATCAGTCGCGTCTCATGGGAGAGTCAGGACCAACGCCCGGCTGACCTCGTGCTGCAGGTCGACGACGAGCTGCCCGTCATCGGGCGCCAGGCTGAGCCGATACAGGGCGAGCGGCCGCGGGGCCGGGCCGGAGACGTTCGTCCCATCGGCGCGGTAGCGCGAGCCGTGGCACGGTCAGATGAATTCGAGCGTCTGCGCGTGCGGCCGCCCCCCGGGATTGCCCGCGTCGGTCTCCTGCTGCACGTCGGCGTGCACGGTGCAGCCGAGGTGCATGCAGACCGCCGAGACCGCGCGGAACACCTTGCTGTCGCGGGCGACGAACAGACGCTGAGACGGGAGGAACGTGAGGCCGTCGGCGAACGACTCGGGCGCGCCGACCTTCACCGTGGACGGCGGGTCGTAGGTGACATTGGGCACGCACGAGCGGATGAAGATGCCTCCCTGCGCAGCAATTCCCGCACGGCCCGCGGCGGCGGCGATCCTGGCCAGAACAAAGCGTCGGGTCTGTGAATCAGCTTTCATCGTCTGGCGGGCGGCGCGCACATGGGGCGCGGCCTCATGGGGCGTCACATCATACCTTTACAGCCGCCCGGCATGCCTGTAGCATCAGAGAATCCCTGATCAAGCGCCTGGCTCCCCGTCGGCGTTCGCGAGCGCCGTGTCTTCGAGCGATCCCTCTCGGGTCCTTGCGCAGTTGTACGCCTTCAGCGAGCTCGGCCCCGAACGCCTGCGCCAGCTGGCAGCGCTCGCGTCGATCCGTTCGTTCGAGCCGGCGGCGCTGATCGCGCGGCGCGCCGACGCTGCCGACGCCTGGCTCATTGTCGCATCCGGACGGGCGCGGACCTCCGACGCGGATGCCGGCCGGCAGGGGCTGCCGCTCGTGCTGGCGCCGGGCGACGGGCTCGGCGAACAGAGCCTGCTTCGCGACTGGTCCTGGCCCTGCACGCTCAGGGCCGAGGGGCCCGTCGAGATCGTCGCGCTGCCGCGACGCGCATTCGACGCGTTTGCAGGCGCGCTGCCGCCCGACGAGCGCCGGACGCTCGCGCAGCGCATCGAACGGCAGGCCGACTTCGACTTCCTCCGGCGCCTGAATCTCTTCGCGCATCTCACGCCCGAACGCACCACCCGGTTGTTCGATGCCCTCGAGCGGGTGACGGTCCCGCGCGGCGCGTACCTCTTTCACGAGAACGCGCAGAGCGATGCCTGCTTCATCGTCCGCCGCGGGCGCCTCCGGCTCATGACGACCGTCGATCAGTCGCGCCGGCAGCTGGCCATCCGCCGCGACGGCGACTTCATCGGCGAGATCGAACTGCTCTACGGCACGCCGCGGATAGCGGACGCGATTGCCGACACCGACTGCGACGTGCTCGCCATCCCGCTGGCGCTCTTCGAAGAACTCACGCCGGAGGGACGCGATCGCCACGCCCTCTACCAGCTGGCCACCGATCGCCTGCTGCAGTATCAGAACGCGCTCTCAGGCGACGATGCGCGCGGCGGACAGGAAGCGCTGCCGACGCTGGCCGTCCGCTGGGCCACGGTGAAGGGGCGCCTGTTCTCACGCGCCTATCCCTTCGTGCCGGCGGCCACGCCGCTCTCGGCCGGCCTGGCCTGCCTGGCGATTGTCGACAGCCATCACGGACGCGACGGCGGCTGGCAGGAACGCCTCGAGCAGCTGCTGTGGGACCGGACGCCGGACACGCTGCTCAGCCTGAGCCGGAAGGCCGAACAGTGCGGCTACCTCACGCACCTGGTGACGGCGACCGGGGCGCGGCTCCACGAGGTCGCGCTGCCGGCGGTCATCGAGGATCACGACGGATCGCTGGCGGTGCTCCTCCGCGTCACGCGGGGCCGGGCGGTGGTCGCCAACCCGCTGACGGGCATCCGATCGGAGGATCGGGCCGCGTTCGGCCGAGCGTGGAGCAGGCGCATGCTGGCGCTGTCGTCCGCGTCGGCTGGCCTTGGCCGGTCGCTGCTGGCCGAGTACGCGCCGACACTGGCGGCCGTGGCGGTGGTGGCCCTGCTGACCCAGGTGTTCGGTGTCGGCGGCCCGCTCGCCAGCGGCTGGATCATCGACCGCGTGCTCGTCGACGGCGACCAGTCGCTGCTGCAGCTCCTGCTGCTCGGCATGCTGGTGCTGCTGACGTTCCATGTCACGGCCGGGGGGCTGCGCGAGTACCTCGTGGCGCACGCCTGCGGCCGCATCACGCTCACGCTGCAGCTGCGCTTCTTCGATCACGTGCTCCGGCTGCCGCCGAGCACGGCGGCGCTGCTCCGCGTCGGCGATCTCGCCGTGCGGTTCCGCGAAAACGACGCGCTGGTCCGCCAGGCGTTCCAGGCGGGATTCCATGTCGTGGTCGACGCCATCGGCGTCGCCGGCCATCTGGCGCTCGTCGCCCTGATCAGTCTGCCGCTGGCGGCGGTTGCGGCGGTCTTTGCGGCGGCGCACGCCGGCCTGATGCTCGCGGCCTCGCCGCTTCTCCGGCGCATCGGCAACCGCCACCTCGGCACGCGCAGCGCTGTCCGCTCGCACATCATCGAAACGGTCGCCGGCCTGCCCACCATCAAGGCGCTCGTGCTGGAGCCCTTCTTCCTCGGCCAGGGGCGCAAGCTGATGGCACGCCGCAAGGCGGACGAGTTCGACGAGGCGCGGCTCGCCGCCAGCGTCGATCTGGCCGGGCGCATTGTGCTGGCCGCCGCGATGCTCGCGATGCTCGCCTGGGGCTCCGTGCTCACGCTCGACGGCCGGCTGACGACGGGGCGGATGGTCGCCGCGGTCGGCATCTACGGCGCCATGATGGTCCCGCTCAGCGGGCTGCTGCGGTCACGCGACGCGCTGCGCGACGCGCGCCGGTCGTTCGCGCAGCTGTCCGAAGTTCTGGAGCTCGCGACCGAAGACGCCGGGACGACGACCGTCGCGCCGGTCCTGCAGGGACATGTGGTCTTCAAGCAGGTCTCCTTCCGCTACCCGGGCGGGCTCGAGGACGCGCTGACCGAAGTCAGCTTCGACGTGCTCCCGGGCCAGAAGGTGGCCCTGGTCGGCCGCAGCGGGTCCGGCAAGACGACGCTCTTCAATCTGCTGATGGGCCTGTACCCGCCGACGCGGGGTACCATCTTCCTCGATCAGATCGACATCGGCAGCATCCCGAAACCCGATCTGCGCCGGCAGCTCGGCGTGGTCGAGCAGCACCCGTTCCTGTTCGAAGGCACGGTGCGCGACAACATCGCCCGGACCGATCCGACCGCCTCCTTCGACCAAGTCGTTGCCGCCGCGCGCATGGCCGGCGCGCACGAGTTCATCGAGGCGCTGCCGGCCGGCTACGACACCCGGATCGGCGAACGGGGCGTGACGCTGAGCGGCGGAGAGCGTCAGCGTCTCGTCATCGCCCGCGCGCTGGCGGGACGTGCGCGCATGCTGCTGCTCGACGAGGCGACCTCGGCCATCGACTCGCGGATGGAGCGCGCCATCCACGGCCGGATCGGCGCTTCACAGGATCGCCGGACGATGTTCGTGATCGCGCACCGGCTGAGCACGGTGCGCGACGCCGACGTGATTGTCGTGCTCGACCAGGGCCGCGTCATCGAGACCGGCTCGCACACGGACCTCATGGCGCGACGGGGCCTCTATTGGTACTTGAACACGCGGTCGGCCTGACGGCGCGCCGCCTGACGCGATGAAGCGTGGATCGATGATGAACGAACCGACCGAGCCGGACGCTCAGCGTGACTCCCCGGCCCCATGGGAGGCCTCCGAGGCCGTCAATGCCCTCCCGTCGACGGTCACGCGCGGCGTGGTGTACCTGGTGGCCGTCATCGTGGTGGCGACCGCGTGCCTGCTCTACTTCGGCCGTGTGCACATGGTCGTGACCGGGCGCGGCCGGATCGCGCCCGAAGGCGATGTGGTGCTGGTGCAAGCCCTGCAGGGCGGCGTGGTCAGCGGTGTGTTCGCGAAAACCGGCGACCGGCTGCCCGCCGGCGCACCGATCGTCAAGCTCGACGTGGCCGAGTCAGGCGTCGGCGTCGCCGAACTCCAGCAGAAGGCGGACGCGCTCCGGGAGCAGTTCACGACGCTGACCGCCACGCGGCGGCTCGTCAACCGGATCCTGGCCGATCCGTCGGCCGGCCTGCAGGCGGCGACCCAGTCGTCGGTCGCCACCGTCGGCAGCGTGGCGCAGGTGATCAACGAGCTCGACAACCTGCGGGCAAAAGTCGATATGGCCAAGTCGGCCGTGACCAACTGGCCGGCGCGGCGCACGTCATCGGCCCGGGAGATCGAGCTGACGCGCGAGAACATCGCCGTCAACGAGAAGAACGCGGCCAGCCAGGCGCGGCTGCTCGAGGCGAACGAGGCCGCCCTCGTCCAGAAGCAGGAGCAGCTGAAGAGCTTCCGCGCGCTGGCCGAACGCCGGTTGATTTCGTCGCTCGAGCTGGCGGCCGAAGAAGAGAAGGTCCGCTCGGCCGAAGCGGCGGCGGCCGAGGCCCGCCGCCGCCTCGAACAGGCGGCGGTCGACATCTCGAACCAGAAGATCAAGCTCGCCGAGCTCGAGGGGCGCCTGGCCGCCGAACCCTCCGTCCGCGCCGGCGCCGTGCGCCAGGCAGAGAACGCCTTCCGCCAGCAGCTGTCGCTGCTCCGCCAGGAGGGCGCCAACCTCGGCATGCAGGTCAAGGACGTCGAGGCCAACCTCAAGACGACCGAGGCCAGACTCGCGATGGCCAAGAGCAAGATCGCGCTGACGTCGGTGAGCATGCCGGTGGCGGGCATGGTCGCCGAGATGAAGGTGACGGGCACGGGAGAACTCGTCGCCGCCGGTGCGCTGGTGGCCGTCATCGTCCCCGACGGCGTGCCGCTGGTGGTCCAGGCGGCCGTCCCGAACCGCGACGTGGGATTCGTCAGACCGGGCATCGAAGCGCGGATCAAGATCGACGCCTATCCGTTCCAGCAGTTCGGCACGCTGCCGGCCCGCGTGCGCACCGTGGTGCCCGGGCTCGGCAACGACAATAGCTTCACGGTGACCCTCGACCTGCTCGCGACGCGCATCTCGGACGACGAGCGGGCGCTTCCGCTCTTCCCGGGCCTCGAAGTGGAGGCCGAGCTGCTGACCGGGCGGCAGCGCCTCATTTCACGCCTGTTTGCGCCAGGCGCCCCGCGGCGGCGGAGCGAGTAGCCCGATGGCGACGCTGGCTGAACTCGAGTTGCTTCGGCACGTCCCGCCCTTCGCCGGACTCGGCGAGCGGCAGCTGCACGCGATCGGGGATGCGTGTGAGACGGTGGCGCTCCGGCCGGGCAGCGTGCTGACCAGGAGCGGCGCCCCTCCGGAGGCGCTCTACGTCATCCTGAGCGGCCAACTGCGCGTCGTCGACGATCGCGGGGCGGGTCAGCCGATTCTGATCGACGACATCGGACGCGGGACGCACGCGGGCGAAGCCGTGATCGACGGCGGCCTGGCGCCCTTCTCGGTGAGTTGCACCACGGAAGTTGAGGCGCTCAAGCTCGGCGCCGATCGGCTGCGTCCGGTGCTCGACGCCTGGCCCGAGGTTGACGCGGCGTTACGGGACCACGTTGTCCGCCGGGACCAGCTCGGCTCAGAAGACTACGCCGGCCCGGTCGAGGCGGACTCCCGCGGGACCGGTGCGCGAGCCGCTGGCGAACCTGCCGGCGGCAGCGCCGCACGCGAGCCGCCGCCCGACAAGGGGGCACACACGACATGGCCGCGCTTCGACGCCGGCGAGATCGCCTGGAAGCAGCCGGCGGCCGTGACCGGCCGGCCGCCACGGCGGTTCCCGCTGGTGCGGCAGCTCCAGGTGTCGGACGCAGGCCCTGCGTGCCTGGCATCGGTGGCGGGCCACTACGGCCGCAAGGTCGGCTTGAACGCCGCCCGTGAGCAGGCGGCCAGCCGCAGGCGGCCACCCACGCTGGCGGCCCTCCGGCGGGCCGCGGATCGCCTCGGATTCGAAACTGCCGCCGGCCTGGCCACTGTTGAACATCTGTCGCACAGCGCGATACCGGCCATCGCCGGCTGGACCGGCGGCCACTGGGTCGTCGTGGTCCGCGTGCACGGCGGCCGGGTCACGGTGGGCGATCCCGCGCTCGGCGTCCGAAGCCTCACCGCGGCCGCGTTCGCCGAAGAGTGGACCGGCGAGGTGCTCTATCTTCGTCCGACCGATCGCTTCCTCGAGCATCCGGAGCGCAGCCTGCCGATGGCCCGTTTCGCGGCCTATCTCCGGCCGCTGCGCGTCGTGCTCGCCGAAATCGTCCTCGCGTCGGTGCTGGCGCAGGTGCTGGCCCTGCTGCTGCCCGTCTTCGCGCGGTTCGTGATCGACGATGTCATCGCCAGGCGCGACGAGGCATGGCTCTGGACGGCGTTCCTCGGCATGTGCGGCGTGCTGCTGCTCTCCTGGGCCGTCGGCTTCGCGCGCCAGTATCTGCTGAACTTCCTGTCCCGTCAGGTGGACGCGCACCTCTCCGGCGATGTCTTCCGGCATCTGCTGGCGCTCCCGCTGAGGTTTTTCGAAAGCCGGCACGCGGGAGAAGCCGTCCGCCACTTCGAAGAGACCTCGGCGATCACATCGTTCCTGACAGGGACCGGCGTCGGGTTCATGCTCGAAATGGTGACGGCGGCCATCGCCGCGGCCCTGATGCTCCATTACGACGCGCGGTTGGCGGCCGTCGCTCTCGCGGTCGTCGTGCTGGAGGTCGGGCAACTCTACGTCGCCACCCACCGCCTGGGCCGCGGGCTGACCGGAACCTTCCGCACGGAAGTCGACAGCGAGGGTCTGCTGCTCGAGTCGTTCTCGGGGCTGTCGACCATCAAGGCGCTCGCCATCGAGCACTTCACGCGCTGGAAGCTCGAGGGGCGGCTCGTCGCGCGCATCAACGCCTCATTCGCGACGCTCCGGTACCGCGCGCTGTCGGTGCTCGGCAGCCAGACGATCGGCTTTCTCGGCCCCATTGCCGTGCTGTTCTACGGCGCCGTGCTCGTCCTGCGGGGCGAGATGACGGTCGGCGTCCTCGTGGCGTTCCTGCTGCTCGCGCGGATGCTCTCGGCGCCGTTTGCCACGCTCATCGCCGCCTGGGGCCGGCTGCAGGACGCGCTGGCGTCGATCGAAGAGGTGAACGACATTCTCGACACGCCGCGGGAGAGCCCGGAGGAGCCCGCCGATCAGGTCGTCCTCCAGCGCGTGCAGGGCCACATCCGCTTCGACGGCGTGTCGTTCCGCTACGAGGACGACGGGCCGGAGGCGCTGGGCGAGGTGTCGTTCGAGTGCTACGGCGGCCAGCGCATCGCGGTGGTTGGGCCGAGCGGGTCGGGCAAGACGACGCTGCTCAAGCTGCTGCTCGGGTTCTACCGGCCGACCGGCGGCACCATCCGAGTCGACGGCTTCGATCTCGGCCAGATCTGGCTGCCCTCGTACCGGCGCCAGGCGGGCGTCGTGCTGCAGGACCCGCGGCTGTTCACCGGCGCGCTGCGGGCGAACATCAGCCAGACGATGCCGGCGGCACCGCTCGCCGAAGTCGTGTCGGCGGCGCGCATGGCGAACGCCCACGCGTTCATCAGCCGCCTGCCCCACGGGTACGAGACGCGCCTGGAGGAAAACGGGGCGAACCTGAGCGGCGGCCAGCGCCAGCAGGTGGCGATTGCCCGCGCCTTGCTCCATCGCCCGCGCCTGCTGGTGCTGGACGAGGCGACGTCGAACCTCGACGAGGAGTCCGAGCGGTCGGTGCAGCAGAGCCTCGACCTGCACTTCCGGGACTGCACGGTGTTCATGATCACGCAGCGGCTCGCCGCCGTGCGTCAGGCCGACCTCGTGCTCGTCCTCGATCGGGGCCGCATCGTCGAGCAGGGGCCGCCCGAACAGCTGATGGCGAAACAGGGACTGTTCTATCGCATGGCCGTCGCACAGGACCCGGCCCGGGGATGACCGAGATGAATCGACGATGGGCCCTCGCGATCTGCGCCGGATTTCTCCTGGCCGGGCTCGATGCCGCCGGCCAGGCCTCGGCCGTGCAGGCGCCGCCCACAGCCGCCCAGGTGCCGGCCCTGCAGGCGCCGGTGACGCCGGCGCCGCCGGCCACCGAGCAGGAATTCGCGCGAACGATTCCGTACGAGGAGCGGATCACGCAGCAGGGCCGTGTCCAGCGCATGACCGCGCGCGAGGCGGTCGAGCTGGCGCTTCGGAACAACCTCGATCTCGCGATCGAGCGGTACAACGAACAGCTCGCGCGGCAGCGCGTGCGCGCCGCGCTGGGGTACTACGACCCGTCCATGTCGCTGTCGACCGCGCGCAGCTCCACCGACATCCCGGGCACCGGCGCGTCCGGCGGCACGTCGATCCCGATCGAACAAGTGGATGTGACATCGTTCAGCCCCGGCGTCAAGCAGAACCTCCCGGGCGGTGCCAGCGCCGCGGTGAGCCTGCTCAGCACGAGGACGTACACGAGCAGCACCACCCCGACGCTGAACCCGGTGGTCAACTCGTCGCTGGGCGCGTCGATTACACAGCCGCTGATGCGCGGGTTTCTCGCCACGGCCGGCGACCGTTCCATCGATCTGGCCCGGATCGACACCGAGATCGCCGCCAGCCAGTACCGCCAGCGCCTGACGTCGATCGTGCAGCAGGTGCTGACGCAGTACTGGGAGCTGGCGTACGCCGTCAGCGTCTACGAGACGCGCCGGCAGTCGAAGGACCTGGCGCTCGTGCAGTTCGAGGGCGCGAAGCTGCGCGTGCAGAGCGGGTTGCTGTCGCCCGTCGCCCTGACGGCCGCGCGGGCCGAGATCGCGAGCCGCGAGCGCGACATCCTGCAGGCCGAGGTCTCGATCATCGGCGCCGAGAACGCGCTGAAGCTGCTCCTGTCGCAGGACCCGGCGTCGCCGCTCTGGGAGACGGCCGTGCTCCCGGTCGACAGGCCGAAGCCGGACACCGGCGACCTCACGCTCGAACACGCGATTGAGCTGGCCACCGCGCGGCGCCCCGAACTGGAACAGCTCCGGCTGCAGATGGCCCAGAACGCCATCGACCGGCGCTTTTACACCCGCGAGAAGCTGCCGACCGTCAATCTGACGGCAGGCCTGACCTCGGCCGGCAAGTCGGGGACGGCGCTCGTGAAACTGAACGACGTGCGCACCGCCGATCCGACCAATCCGTCCTTCGGCAGCTACCAGCGGTCGTGGGCGCAGGTCTTCGGCTTCGACTTCCCGGCGTGGGCGATCGGGCTGAGCGTGCAGGTACCGATCGGGAACCGGTCCGCGGGCGCGGTGCTCCAGCAGGCCGAGCTTGTCAGGAGCCGCCTCGACACGCAGAAGATCAAGACGTTGCAGGCCGTCATGGTGGACGTCCGCTACGCCGTGCAGGTGATCGGCACGCAGCGCAAGAGCCTCGAGGCGGCCCGTCTGACGACGCAGCTGTTCGCCGAACAGCTCGAAGCCCAGACGGCGCGCTACTCGGCCGGGTTCTCGAACGACTTCGAGCTGCGGCGGTATCAGCGCGACTTGGTCGACGCGCGCGTGAAGGAGCTGCGTGCGCTGGTGGACCTGCAGCTGGCGGGCATCGCGCTGCAGCGTGCGACCGATACGCTCATCGAAGCCACGGGCGTCGCCGTTCCCAAGCAGCCCTGACGGGTCCTACCTGCGCCGCGCCGCCGCGGCCTGCTGCTTCAGCTGGTCGACCAGCGCGCGGGCCTCTCGATCGTCGGGCGCGATGCGCTCGAGCTTCTCCGCCCATCCGATCGCCTGGCTCCAGTTGCCCCGGCTCTGTTCGAAGGAGGCCAGCGCCACCAGCACGTCGCGGTCGGATGGGACCTTCGGCTGCAGCGCCGCCAGCAGCCGGATCGCCTCTGCGGTGCGTCCACGATCGTTGAGCGCGACGGCATAGACGTAGCCGCAGCGCGCATTGGCCGGCTGCAGGTCGTGTGCGCGCTTCAGATACGTCATCGCCTCGTCTCGTCGACTGGTCCGGATGCAGAGCAGGCCGAGCGCATGGTGGGCCTCGGCGACATTCGGATCCAGGCGCAACGCCTCCGTCAGCAGCCGCTCCGCATCCGCCTCGCGCGCGGTGCTCCGGTAGAGGTCGGCCAGATTGATGCGGGCGGGGATGTTGCGGGGGTCGAGCCGGAGCGCCGTCTGCAGTTCGCGCTCCGCTTTCTGGCTCCTGCCCTGCCGCAGGTAGAGCGTGCTGAGATTGAGGTGGGCCTCCGGGCGCTCGGCCACCGCCAGCTCCAGCGCGATTTTTTCGCGCGTGGCGCGGTCGAGGTCGGCGGCCTCCGACGCGGTGAGCAGGTCCGCCGGCGTGCCGGCCAGCGAGAGGGCGGCCCAGGCGCGGACCAGCCGTAGCGGGTCGGTCAGGAGCGGTCGGCCGATCCGGACGCGATCCGCCGGCGGCAGCGCCTCGCGCGCCCGCGCCGCGGCCGCGCGCAGGATGGCGTCGGGGGCGCTCGCGCCGGCAGACAGCGGATGATAGGAACTATT
>Ga0102851_10001889_pt1 | contig 12344 bp, 16 predicted proteins | sample Mud3Dept3metaG_FD_79558 | JGI IMG/M metagenome (GOLD analysis project Ga0102851, IMG submission 79558) | Freshwater wetland microbial communities from Ohio, USA, analyzing the effect of biotic and abiotic controls - Mud 3 Core 4 Depth 3... | ecosystem: Environmental > Aquatic > Freshwater >... | reverse complement strand
TCTTCAAGTTCTTCAAGTTCTTCAAGTTCTTCAAGTTCTTCAAGTTCTTCAAGTTCTTCAAGTTCTTCAAGTTCTTCAAGTTCTTCAAGTTCTTCAAGTTCTTCAAGTTCTTCAAGTTCTTCATCGTCATAGCGATATGAAACGATCAATACGTAAAATTGGTATAGTCAGCGCCGGGAGCGTATGCGCGGCGCTGATAGCAATATTCGCGCTTTTAGGGACTATCAAATCGTATGGAGAAAAAAACTATCTGATTCCGTTAATAAAAACATGCGCCGAAGAAGAATTCCGCGACCTGAAAATCCTCGTCGAATTTAGTCGACAGCAGGCGCTATCAGATACGACTAAAATGGCGCAGTGGAATCGCGCCGTAGATATAGTAGATAACGGATGGCGAATAAAAAGTCTCAAATAATCAATTCTTTCACCGTTACCGACCGTCGCCCCGATCCGCGAACCGCCTGCCAATTTCTCCGTGCCTACGGCTGTAAACGTCAATACATATCGCGCGATTCCCTCCGCCCGCGTCTCCGTTTCGATGCCGACAGCATGGTTGCGTATAAATGGACATAGCTGCTCTCGTCAATTAATTCATACCCTGCAAGCTCACGCAACCTGTCACCATCTATTCCGTGTTTGCCCTCCTCTACGCAATCGGGCGGTAAATTATCCCTGAAATAATCACAATTGCCGTTGACAAAAAAATAGTTATAATCAGGGAACGTCTCCGTTCTGGATAGAGTCATGCGCCCGAAATACGGGGTATTTTTAACGAATTCCGACAGTGGTTTGATTATAAGTACGTCGGAATCTACATAACACATATTTGGCAACTGTGCGGCGAGGGATAACCGGATACGATCCGAAAAATTCACAGTTTTTACGATATCCGAATCATACGGTATCCGGATTACCCGGTAGCTGCCATTAATCGTTGGTTCTCGCGCGGCAGTCTCGACAGACTGCATACATTTACGAATATAATCAGGCTGAACAGGCCGGTCATCGATAATTTGCACATAATCTACCTTCAACAACATGGTACACCCCCTTCAGTGAGTAATGCCGACAATGCGTAGTATGTAATGAGGAAATTTTTCTTTGCTTCCCCCGGAGGCTGCGCCTCTATTTTTTCGGGAAGCGCTATGTGTATGTGTAAATACTCAACAGGTCGCTTAATAGGCTCTCGCGGAACACGGCACGCTAGGCTATCAGCCTCGATATACAGTAGCCGTTTATCTACGTAATGAACGATATATGGTTCCGGGTACGTAAATTTAAATTTACGCGCTATCACACGCTGCAATCTCTGTTCATGCAACATATACAGCATACGCATATCCGTTCCCGTTTTAATAGGCGTTATAACATCTCCGAGATACGCTTCACTAGCATCGTGCATTAGACCGCACAGACAATTGTCAGTACCGCAGTTCCACAATGCCGCAGCGACATACACGCAGTGTTGGGCAACTGAATAAAACTCACGACAATGCCCGTTAAACCGGCATATGTTCGATAACGCATGCGCTATATCGTCGATACAAATATCCTTCGGTTTCGGGCACAGCGGGTTAACCCCACGGCCGGAATACGTGCCTATAATATTATTCATGATCTCCCCCCCATTTCCAACCCGTATTTTTTTCCCGTCTCGGTTAGCTCGAACATTTTTACCCTCCCTTCCGTTAACAATTTTATCAGACCATCATCAATCGAATCCTCTATCGCTGACAGCACTCGCGACCGCCCAATGCCGAGTTCCCGCCCCCATTTAATAATATCAATTTGTTTTAATGTCCCTTTTTTATCCTGCCGCTGCAAAAAGCAAACGACATCATCTATTAAATTCTGTTTTTTTGCGTCAGCCTTTTGTTCCCTCGAGAGTCTCGGACTAATAGTTCTGCAGGTGTAGCTATATCCGTCTCGCTTTATCAGTACTGGCGCGTGCCGTATAACATAATTATTCTTCGCATTCTCGAATACGAAAAATTTATCCATATCCTCCGAAGGTATTTCATTGTTGACGGCCTCAATTTCCGTTATTGGCCTGAAATACCACGACGCCCGTGTATGATCAAATAGAGCCGTTACCCCCCGATATGCCTGCTGCCCCGTCTGTGATCCATCACGGGATTTTTTGCTGGTATGATGCAATAGCATTACGGTTGCGTTTATTCGACGGGCGATTAGTTCATAAAAAGCTATTTCCTGCGCCGCCGCGACGTTACCCTCATCCTCTCCCGGCGAGAATCGAGTTTTTGTGTCGATTATGACGAGACTTATGCCGCGTAATTCCTCCAGGTATGATAAAAAATGCCTGAACGACGGGGTCGGGCGTATTTTTTCGTTCTTCAGGCCGAATAGTGAGAGCGGTTGCCCGAACGTAGATACTATACGCAATTTTTCATCTACTATAGCCCGGACAACAGACGTATCCTCTGAAATTTCGGCCGCTATACCTCGTATAATACCTATATACCGCTGATTTAAAATTATATCTGGATCCTCGGCAGTCAATATTACAACGGTTCCCCCGGTTATTGCGGAGGCCATGAATACCAACCGCGGATACGTTTCAGCTAGCGTTATCCTGATTGCCAGATACAGCATCAGAGTCGATTTACCAGCTCCGCCCGCAGAAAATATCATGGATACTATGCCGCGCGGGAGCATTTTCTCTATGATCATTTCTATTGGCGCAGGAGTATCGCTAAATCGCGACGAGGACCAGTTTGCTGAATGAAAGAAGTCGTCAGCTACGTCAGCTACGTCAGCTACGTCAGCTACGTCAGCTACGTCAGCTACGCCATTTTTCACCCCTAATTTTAACAGGTACGCCGCCGTTATCGGCTCCCCTCTATATCGTCCAAAACTGCTCCATTGATACGCTGTTTCCCCGTCCCTATATTTCGCGCCTCTCGCACTCCACGAATCCCACAATTCGAATCCGTCAGCGCTACCGGAGGTTTCGTGATGTATGGCAAAACCAACGTTTCGCCACTGTTCACGCCCGCAATCCGGATCGATTGTTGCGAGGATGGCGTTTAATTTTCGTATGTCTATTCCAATCGGCACTTTTGCGAAGAGAGGATCATCCGGATCGTATTCGGTATGTGAAATGACGGAAGTCCTTTCTTCTTCTTCCGCGTACCCCATCATCACAGCGACGTCGTTAAATTTTTGGAATACCGAATCTACCGTATCGCCGAGAACAGGCAATTTTGCCGCCGGTATTTCTACGATAGATTTTTCTGGCCAGCTGTACGGCCGTTTTGTATCCGGGTGTATTCCATATGCGACAAAATATTCTCCGGCACCTAAAAAATCTACGTGCCCTAAATTTTTAAACCTCTTCGACACGCGCTTCCTTAAACCGGTATCCCCGCGAAATAAAAATAACCTTTTTGGGGGTCTGCCTATACGCACCAGCGCGCAACCGGTTACCAGTGCGGACGCTACCTCAGCGTCCACGATATCGATATCGATAGCGTATACCGGTATTTTTCCACTTCCACACACTACGCCTATTCCGTGTTGACTATAACGTTCTGGAGGCAGGTTATAGCGCTCCGTCCAGTTATTCACACCGGCACCGGGACGTTTTTTACCCGGGGCGATGGGTATAACGGCGTACCCATTATCTATTAATATTTGCGCGTGAGATCCATACGTTATCATGATATATCCGCGTCGGTATCGGCGTCACGGGAGCTACCCCCGGTTGCCATTTTTAACGCTTCGTTAGCGCTCATTTTATTCTGGTGTGCGAGCAGTACTCGTTCATCAATGGTATTTTCCGCCACGATGTTATAAACATACACCGATCGGTCAAGTCCGGCCTGGTGCTGCCGGAGGGGACCTATCCGGGCGATTATCTGCTCATGTTCCTCCAGGTTCCACCATAAGGAAAAAAACACGATTATCCTGCCTCCGCGTTGCATATTGAGGCCGTGGCCGACGCTACCAGGATGCGCTAATAGTATTGGAATATCGCCAGCATTCCAGGCGTCTAGTATACCGGTTTTATTTGTAAAATGGACGGCGTTTTTAAAACGCGCCATAATACGAACAACATCACTCCTGAAATGGTACGCTACCAGTATGGGTTCCCCCGACGCCTCCTCAATTATACTCTCCAACGCATCTATTTTTTCCTGGTGCAATTCAAACCACGGCCTCGGTTCTCCATCTCCATCTCCGTGCTCTTGGTATAGCGCGCCACTACATATTTGCAGGCATTTTACCGTAACCACCGCGGCATTTACCGCCCGCACTCCAGACGTTTCGATCTGTACGTACATTTCCCGCTCGAGCGTTTTATACAGCGATAACACCCTGCTGGGTAATTTTACCGTTATAGTATTTTCGATTGTTTTTTCGATGGAAAAATAATCCTCCGTTCGAATAGTACGGCATATATCAGCCACGCGTTCCGGTATCTCCACAAATGCGGACGGCTGCGGAATCACTTTATTAAAATAACCGCAATTAATTGACGTAAACCATCGACCGGTGAACGCCTGAAACGTTTTTCCGAGACGCGCACCGTAATCCAGGAAATACAGCTGCCCCCACAAATCAATCAGCCCATTTCCGCCGGGAGTACCCGTCAGTTCTACAAATTTAACGGCCGAGCGCGTCATGGTAAACAGTATTTTCGCCCGCTTGCTGCCTTTACGTAGGCGAAATGATTTTAGTCGCGTGGACTCATCTACTATGACTGCCTCGAATTTGAACCCCGTCGGCAGGTTTTCAGCCAGCCACCGGAGATTTTCCGGATTTACGCAATATATATCCGCATCACGCTGCAGCGCCGCTTCACGCTCTGCCGCAATCCCGGTCAATGTAACAAGGCGAATATCATCAAATTCGTCAAATATTTTTTGCTGCTCCGGCCATGTCTCACCCGCTACGCGTTTAGGCGCAACGACGAGAGTAGGCCCTACCGATAACATTTTCCATACGGAAATGACATACAGCATCGCCGAGGTTTTGCCGCTACCCATTCCGGCCCACAGCGCGCATCGATCATGAGCTAATACCCAATCGATCATCGGATATTGTATACGGCGGAGAGTGAGTTTCATTTTTTACTGCCTCCACTACATCGCGTCACGCAATACGATAGCAATTTCAGCGCGGCGTATTTCCTATTATAAACTATCAACTACAACGACGCAATATCCTAGCGACCGTAGATACTCCGTTTCATTACGCTGATCCGGGCGGAGTTTTTTGCCCGGCGCTTTACACTCGACAAACCTGACGTATTCCGCCACAATTGCCCGATGAACAGGATTGTTAATCGGCAACAACTGTAGTCTGTCAGGAACACCAGAGTGGCCGGGAGAAACGAATTTATATGCTATCCCACCTCTGTTTCTAGCCCCCCTGATAACAGCGGCCTCCACGTCCGATTCGTGTATGATTTTACCCATTAAAATAATCCTTTCCGTATTATTCACTCACTCGCTTTTACGGTCTCGCGTTCCGACAACGGACAATCACGTACATACCGGTAGCCCTGTAATTTTTTAGAGCAATCCGGGCACCTTTTATTTGCGGGAGCCCGGGGGACAAAAACTACCCCGCACTCGCAACACGCCTTCACCGAATAGCTACGTATTTTTGCTCTTCGGGCACTCCGAAACCCGATGGCAGCTTGCTCCTTGAGCCGTCCCATACCGTTATTTATTTGTACTGTTCCGGTATTCAGGGCTGTACCCTCGTCGTCGTCTCTTTCCGGGTGAATAAGACAGGAAGTACACGTATCCTGGTTTGGAACAACCGAAACGTATGCCCTTCTACAAACCGAACAAATTCTATCCTCTGGTAAATTCATATCATATCATTCCTTTCGATACCGGTATGCCTCAAAACCGGCGGCCGCTCCCGGAAAATCTGGTGCCCATTCCGGCGGGGCGGATATTAATTTGCATAATTCATCCGCGGTATATACGGACGAATCCGGCACCTCCGCCACCATCTCGTCATGCACTAGCAACACCGGCAGATACCCGCATTTCTCGGCGCGCCTAACTCCCGCTATAAAATAGTCATAACACATTGCCTGCGTTATGTTTTCAGCCAATTTCCCGCCGTATGTTTTTATACGACACCACTGTTTTGAATAGATATTTTGCCCTAGATAGCTGATTTCCTTTTCGCTAGAAATTTTGATGCCCGGATACTGCAGGTAACGACCGGACGGCAACCTAATCCGCAGCCACGACCCCGTCTTATCGATACCGATATGCCCTACGCTCGCGGTAGGGTAATCTCCGCGTATTACGGCGCGGATGTGAATTTCGAGCGATTTCCATAGGTCAACGGTGCGCGGATTCGCTCCGCGCCACATGCGTTTTATTGCATCGCATGCGATGAAGGTTTTTTCGGATAAACCATACGTTTTTCGCATTTTTACGGAGTACTGATAGAAAATTTCGGCATCGTCAACCGATTCCGGATCCAGGGTTGCCCATACACTATCGGCCATTTGATCTAAATCGATTCCGTAGCCGTTGGCAAACGTTATAGACGCACCCACCCCGCCCCCGTAGCCATACGCGAGCTCGAGGACTTTCCCCAGTTTTCGCTTGCTCGAATCGACGGTTTCAGGAGGGACGTTGAACGCCCTGGCATACGTTAACACGTACATGTCATGGCTCACGCCGGAATCATAATCCCGATACGCCCGTAATTTCCACTCCTCTCCGGCGAGCCAGGCCAATCCACGGCCCTCTATGGACGATTCATCCGCCACGATTAATTTATTTCCCGGAGCCGCTATTATTACCCCGCGTAACGCGGACGCGCATATATCAACAACGGACGGGTATAATAGACCGACGCATCTAGCCGTTATGGCGTCTATGCCGGTATTGATTTCGTCGGATGAAAACGAGGGGCGTGGCAGGTTGTGAGGTTGAAATAGTCGTCCTCCCTGGCGCCCGGTGCGCCACGCACCATGAAACTGCATCGTTCCGTGCGCCCGCCCATCAGCACACGCGATATCTAAAATCCGCTCGTATTTTTTAGTACTTGTACCGGCGGACTGCAGGCGTACACGAATTAGCTCCCGCACCGGTTCCGGTAAATCAGGATCCTCCAGCCTACGGGTAAGAGTGCTTTTTTGCATATCTGGTAACTCAACGCCCCACATACATATCAGATATTTTAATAACCTATCCCGCTGCGTAGCCGCACTAACCGCGCCGGATGTAAGACACTCGGTTCGGCTATTTCGGGCCGCTGTTTCCGCGGTAAGCGCGGATATCGCGCCCTCGGCGAGAAGGTGGTCGATATAAAAACCCCTATCGTTCATACGCTGATCGAGTAATTGAAATTCCTGTTCTGATTTCGATACGTTCCAACTAGGTATTAATTTATCTATTGTACGCATGGCCACTACATCCATACGCGCGTATTCCATAAATTTTTTCCACAACTCCGGGTGAGTATCCCGTGTGGCCCGTCGTATTTTTGACACCGTCTCCCTCCGCGGCTTGCAAAATAAGTTTACTAGTGTTCTTCCCTCCTTGTCTTTAGCCGTGTCTTCCGGTAGGTTGAAAATAGCGGACAATTCAGCAAGCGAGCCCGGTAGCGAGTGCGCATACGCTTTTATCATGGTATCATACCACACGATCTTCCCTACCAGTCGACGTATCTCGCAACAGATTTTGTGTAATCCGTTTTTCTCCTCGAATACATACGCATTCGCGTTTTTCAATACTACGCGATCGAACAGGGCGCCATTATGCGCCCCTATTCGTCGGCACTCACGCAATCTATCCACGAAATCGTACAGTTTGGCAATCCACGTCGCTGCGTTGTCCGTAACGTCCAAAACCGTTATTTCCTCATCACCATATGCATATATTAACGCCATGATTTCGCAATTTTCCGCGTACCGGTAGGATCCACATCGTTTGATGGAAACCGGCGAATACGTCTCGATATCAAGCCATAACGTATCCGTCATATAACCTCGCTCCGGCCCTGATCACAACACCGGTTCGCTAAATGTGCGCCGTTGCTACAAAAATTATCAATAGCCGCAACTAAATCGGCAGAGTTACCGTTGTCAAAATCTAAAGCTATTAAATCAGACTGCGCTCGTTTCAATAATTCAATGGTGCGCTTCAGCTGTTGCACGGGCGCTTCGCCGGACTGTGCGGAGAGTTCCTCTGATTCTGCGGTTTTAACCGGACAATCAGAGAAATAACCAAATGCGTCCACGCAAACAGCACCGTGAGGACATTTACCCTTGAGCATTTAAAACCTCCTATCTATAAATTTAAGAGCCGCATTGCGTGTTATTGGCACGTAAATTTTTCTACCTTAATTTAAAGGGGGGGGTGGCAACACTGGATGTTTAAAACTTCCTCGTCCCGGAGTTGAGTGGGTCTTTATCGGGTCACTCTTCGCATTGCCACCCCGACTATAATATAAAAGAACAAATTTATTGACTATAACATCGCCAATTATGCATAGGCCACACTCGATATTCACGCGTTTATAGTAACGACGCGAGTTCCGTCGCGCCGATGTCGGAAACATCATCGAAATCATCCTCTTTTGCCGGAGCCGCACCCCCGAATGCGTCGCCGTCACGCACGAACTGGATCCCTTTCAGGGATGCATTGATACGCTTTCCGTATTTATTGTCCTGCCCGTATAGCTCGAGCAGGGCGTTAACATAACAACCGGCATATGGTCTACCCTCCTCCTCTCTGAGATGTGTTTTATCCGCATCTATCACGAGAGGCCGTCGTTCCGAAGGGGAGCGCGCGGATACGTAAAGCATCCCCCCAAATCCATCGTAATCGCTCTTCTGATCCCCGTCGTGTAGACAAATGCGATCCTGTTTACGCAAAGCCTCGAATAGGGCGTTCCCCTTCGCCGACCCCCATTTCTCCTCCGCGGCACTGCGGCAAGCGTTAAGTACTTGTGCTGCCGTTTCGCCTCCCTTCTCGATGATGAGATGCGCGGAGAACGCCCTATCCCCATCCATCTCAAAAGCTCGCGGCGTGAACAGGCACGGAAATGCTATTCGCGCATTTTTTAAGAGTAGTTTCATTACGAACCCCCTTTAACGTTAAGATTAGTTGTTGATTGATTGCCAGGCTGATCAGCGTGGCCAGAAATATCATCGAACTCCAGGTCGACAGGTACCATAGGTGGCCGTGGATCCGTCTCGATAGCCACGGCAGGACGCCCCGGTTTACGATAAACTATCGCGTTCATTTTTTCCAGCCGCGCTAGGCTCCCTGCTTTTTTCAGCACTCTTTCGACAATCGTCGGCGAGGATAGCGTCGACGTATACATTTCGTCAAATTTGAGTTTGAAACGGCGTAGCAATTTTTCTGCTTCAGCCTCGTCCCTCCACTGCCGGTTACCCGGCCGCCCCTCGACTATTTTATACCCGGGCATTGCCGCACCGTTAACCATGCGCCGGAGCATTTCAGTACGTAAATCGCCGACCAATTTTTCCAACATGTTCAGGCATGGGTACATCGTAGCGAGCCGCTCGTTTGTCAGCAAGGGTATTTTTGTCGTGACCGCGTTTACTGACGCGCCGTCGGTAAAATTCATGGATAATTCCCTCTCGATAAACCTCATTTGCGCCTCGCAGCCTGTTTTTGCCGCGTAACACCATCGACATTGTTTTTCCCCGGGGATGTATTTGTCATCTGCCGGGGGAACGTCAGAGTCATAACAAACGCTAGCGATCTGCGCTTCAGCACATAACGTGACGAGCCTATTGCCAATTTCTGTTGCGTCTACCGCCCAGATACGAGGAACCGTCGAAACACGCGGTTGAAAAATTATCATTTCAACCCGATCAATGTGGCACCCCATTTTAGTGGCTTCCGATAGGACGGCCGCCGCATATATTAGCAACTGATCGTTGTTCTCGGCCTGTACGTCACCCCGACCCCATTTGAGATCCAAAACGCGTATTGTGCAGGCGTCTGGCGAGATGATAGCCGCGTCCACGGTACCTCGTTGATTAGATAGTCTGTATATATCGGATAAATCTAGCTCCTTTTCAACGAAAAGAAGGTCGTTATCCGGATTATATAACAGGAGCACCAGATCTACATATTCCTGCAGCAATTTAACACTCCCGTCATCGGCCGGAATTTTTTTTCCGCTAACGATTCCGTTCGCCTCCGCTACCGGCATATCGTGTTCTATGCAATACGCAGCTATTGCATGTGCCGCCGTCCCGGCCTCTGCTTCCACAGATGATTCGTTAGGAGCATTTTTAGCGACCCAGGCTGACGCGGGACATCTGCGCCAGCGATAGGCTGACGATGGTGATAGTGATGAGTGGATCATATGTTCACCTCATCGTATAACGCGCGTATGTCGGCATAAAAGTCGGGCATTTTTTCATCTGGTATTTCGCGCATAGATCCATATCCAAGATTCCCAAAAATCTGTTTTAAACGCGCTATAAATCCCTTTTTTGCGATTTCTATCACCAGTTTTTCGCAACTGCGCCGCGTCTGTGCCGCCGACTCGGTCGTATTTTCCGTTTCAACTGGAGCTGCTGCCGACTCGGTCGTATTTTCCGTTTCAACTGGAGCTTCCGACTCGGTCGTATTTTCCGTTTCAACTGGAGCTGCCGACTCGGTCGTATTTTCCGTTTCAACTGGAGCTTCCGACTCGGTCGTATTTTCCGTTTCAACTGGAGCTGGAGCTAAAACCCTACCCGGAGCTGAAACCCTACCTGTATCTACTATCCGCAGCAATGCGTGTAGCATCTGCGTCGCATGCTGTAAAAACTCCGTCATGGCCACAACGCTACTTTCCGAAGCGCCGCTTTCTACAGCGCCGCTTTCTACAGCGCCGTTTTTCGAAGCGCCGCTTTCTACAGCGCCGTTTTTCGAAGCGCCGCTTTCTACAGCGCCGTTTTTCGAAGCGCCGCTTTTCGAAGCGCCGCTTTCTACAGCGCCGTTTTTCGAAGCGCCGCTTTTCGAAGCGCCGCTTTCTACAGCGCCGTTTTTCGAAGCGCCGCTTTCTACAGCGCCGTTTTCTACAGTACGTTTTGATCCCATGCTGTCCTCCGTGTTTGAGTTTGAGTTAAATAGATCTTCTACCGGGCATTTACCAAGCAGTCGTCTATAAACATTTAAATCGTGCAATCTCTGCCGCCAAAAAATTTCATCGCATCGTTCCCGCAACGCGATATATGCAAACAGCGCAGCTTCCCGTTCTGCGGATGATACTGCCTGTATGCCTACTACGCATCGTCCGAAGATATAATTTTCAGTGGGCCCAAAATTTTTAAGCTTGTCAATCATAATCTACCATATACGTGCCAACGCCAACACCAATCAAATCAGCGGGATGGCCGACGGTTAGCGTCGGCCATTGCTGATAGCCGTTGACGGTACGGCATTGGGAGGTATTAACTGGTAAATATACGCCTGCAGCTACTAATATATTAAAAACAGAACCGATATGCATTAAATTTTTTTTGTCCATATTCATTGATCGATATCTTGCCGTACTATTTTTACTCCGGTTGCGGGATGATACGCACAGCTGAAACGGGCGCACGCTATAATATAATGCATCTCTCCCATTCGTCGGTCGTGCAGCATCCACGATATCCGGCGGATACAATCCTCCTTTTCAAATTCCATTAGATTCGACTGGTTCATTTTCTACCTTAATTTTCTTCATATTATCCCTCCCGATGTAACCCACTAATTTGTTGCATTCAGTAATAACGTGGTCCTCCGAATAAACCGACGGTACCATAACAAATGATCCATAGGGCAGTTCGGCGTCCGGTCTGTCTATTCCCCCCGCCGGTTTGTCCACTGTCTGTTTGTCCATATATAGGACCATCCCGTTATACGCTACTACATCCTCCATCATCCTGATCGCCATTTCCGCTAGTGCAATAATAGATACGGCTATCAAAACGAATGCTACTGATGAGCCTGTTCCGGTTATCATACGGATTTACCGTTTTCGAACGAGGCGACCCCGCCATTTTCGAACGAGGCGACCCTGCCATTTTCGAACGAGGCGACCCTGCCATTTTCGAACGAGGCGACTGTTTTGTCTCTATTCATTTTTACCATAGAGATCCTCCTCCTCCCGAATTGCCTGCTGTAATAAGGTAGAGAAATCTATTTCCGCTATCGGATGTGTCTCTGCTACCGCTGCCGCTGCCGCTACCGCTACCGCTACCGCTGCCGCCGTCTCTGCAGCTTCCGACGACCGATCAGAACCCGATAACCAGCCGTCAGCCCATTTTAACCAGTCAGCATCAGTGTACGCGCTTTTCACACAGTAAATCGCGAAACGGATTCGAGCCG
>Ga0102851_10001888_pt1 | contig 12346 bp, 18 predicted proteins | sample Mud3Dept3metaG_FD_79558 | JGI IMG/M metagenome (GOLD analysis project Ga0102851, IMG submission 79558) | Freshwater wetland microbial communities from Ohio, USA, analyzing the effect of biotic and abiotic controls - Mud 3 Core 4 Depth 3... | ecosystem: Environmental > Aquatic > Freshwater >... | reverse complement strand
GTCATCCAGGATCTGCTGTCCATCCTCATCTACTTCGCCATCGCAGCAGCAGTGGTCCGATAGCGGACCTCCACCCGGTGTTCCCGATGGTCATCGACCAGGGCAATCGCCTGGCCCGCTTGCTCGACGCCATCGACCGTGACGCGCGTCGCATCGCGCTCGCCGGCGTCGCGCGTGTGCGCGATGGCGATGTGGTAGACCGTTTCCCGGTAACGGTAGTGGATCGTCAGCCCGCCCCAGTGCGCGGGCAGGCAGGGCGCGAGGTGCAGCTGGTCCACTTCCCGCCGCAGGCCCAGCAGGGATTCCACGATGAGCCGGTACATCCAGCCGGCCGAGCCGGTGTACCAGGTCCAGCCGCCGCGGCCTGCTGCGCAGCATCGCCCACGTGCGAAAGGAGCTCCGTGAGCACCAGGCGGTCGAGCGTTCGACAGCGGAGGCGAAAGCGGCTCTGCAGGAGGCGTATGACCGCCCGCCCTCAGCGGAGATGACAGACGATCCTTGGGGGTGATGACGGGCGGCGGCATGGATTACCCACCGCTGCCTCTGCATTACTCAGCGGTAGACGGGCACCCGCCGCGTATAGCCTTCCCGACAGCGTCGCACCGCTTCGTTCAACTCGTTGTCGGGCCCCATGCACTCTTGGAGTGGCTTGCCGGGAACACGCTCCTCACGGTAGCCGATGACGCGACCCGTCTCTCGAACTGCCTGGGCTTTTCGGCCAACGAGGACAATCGCACGGAGTCGGGGCAGCAGGTGGAGCAGACGCAGCAGAATGGGGAATGGCTTGTCGGAGATCGCCCAGGTTCACGGGACGAATCTTGTGCCCTTTCCCGACGTACCAGGGCACGACGTTCCATAGGACTATGTCGCGTCGCCGTCTTTCTCGCTGACGTTGCCGATGAGATCGCCGTGACACATCGCGCCGCCGTGTTGGCGGACGAGCCGGACAACCGGATCCTGGAATGCGCCGTTTCGGGCAAAGCCGACGCCATCGTGACCGGCGACAAGGCCACGCTGCGGCTGGGTCGCTATGAAGACGTCCCGATAATCACCCTTCGCGAGTTCCTCGCAAAGTAGGCGTGTATCGTCGCTCGCCGGTTACTTCCTGCCTCGGCCACGCGCCCGACTTATCGGCGTGACGTTGCTGGCTTGCTTGGCCCGCGGCGGTGAGGTGGCGAACCGCGCCCACTGGTCCATCAGTGTGCGGCGCCGTTCCAGCAGGTCACCCCGCTGATACGCAGCCTCGGCCTTGTTGGTGAGCAGGTGCGCCAGTGCCGCCTCCGCGATCTCGCGCGGGAACGCGGTCTGCTCGGCGCACCAGTCCCGGAAGGTCGAGCGGAAGCCGTGCACAGTCACGTCGGTCCGCTTCATGCTCTTCAAAGCAGCCGACATGCCGGCCGTGCACATCGATTTCCCGCGTCGGCCCTCGAAGACAGCCGCAACACTCTCGTCACTCTGGTGCTTCCTTGCAGCCTTCAGGACGCGCATGGATTCCTGCGACAAGGGGACGCGATGTTCCCGCTGGGCCTTCATTCGGCCCTCCGGGACCGCCCATACAGCGGCCTCAAGATCGATCTCCGACCACTGGGCACCGGTAACTTCGCCGGTTCGCGCCGCCGTCATGATGGCAAACCGTAGTGCCAGCGCTCCCATCCCCGCCTGCTTTCGAAGCTCGGCATGGAAGGCCGGGAGCTCGGCGTACGACAGGGCGGCGTGGTGCTCGACCTTCTGCACCTTGTGGCGCTTGGGCAGGAGTTTGTCGAGGTGGCCGGGCCGGCGCGCGGGGTTGTCGCCGGGCCGATAGCCCCGGACCGTGGCCCAGCTGAGCACGGACTCCCTCTCCGCCAAACTCAAAAGGCCCCCGCGTGGGGCCTTTTGAACTTGTGATTCTGTCGAGGCCTTCAGCCGTCAGGCGGATACCCCGCTTCGCGCTGATGGTGGATCACGAGGACGAGTACAGCGTCTTCATCCGGCTCGTAGCTGTAGAGAGCGACGTAGCCGGTCTGGCCGCGGGAGATCACGAGCTCCCGCAGTCCGGATTCGGCCGGCCGCCCGATGAGCGGATGACGCCGCAGCACGTCGATGGCTTCCTCGATGAGGCCGAATGTCTCCAGGGCGGCCTTCGGGTCCGACTCGACGAGAAAGTCCGTCAGTCGTTCGAGATCGTCGAGCGCCTGCCGCGCATAGGTCAGCCGCGCCACTGCCTTGCCTTCGGCCGAGGTGTGCGCTTGCCGGCAATGCGGTCACGAATGTAGTCGTGTACCGCTGCCGCGTCGTACCCCTTCCCGGTGTCGAGCATCTCCTTGCGGGCAGCCTCGGCCTGCGCCACGAAATGCGCGCGCGCCTCGGCTGCTGCCGTCGCCTGCTCGATCGCGGCGACCATGAAGGCGTGCGGCGTGACGCCGGCGTGGCGCGCTGCTTCCGCGGCGCGCTGCTTCAGTTCGTCGGGCAATTTCAGAGACGTCGTCGACATCGCGTGTGTCTCACCTGTGTGGTGACACCACGGTAGCACCCGGCGGCGAGGTGCGCCAGCATGGGTCGGCAGCGCTCGGCTCGCGTACCCTGGACCGCACCCCAGCGGCAGTGGCTGCAGAAGCTCGCCGCCCAGACCAAGGCGAACCTGATCGTCGACCGCGCGGCGCTCGACGACCCGGACCTGATCTTCAAGCGCGAGGGCGGAGGCTTCAGCCGGCTCGGCCGCATCTTCGGCGGCCAGCTCGACCAGGTCCTGGACGCCTTCAATGATGCGGTGTGGGAATCGCCCGCGGCTTGAGCGGCACCGGGGAACAGGGCGAAAGTAAGGAAGCCTTACTTTCCGAGTCCGCGCTCCTGCTCGCCCAGGGCAGGCTGGCTCCGCTCCGGTCGGCGTGGCGGGACGGAAGATTCAAGCCGCTGGTCTCCGCTGCGACGACTAAGGAGTTGATGCGCGGATTGAGCTACCCGAGGTTCCGCCTCTCGGCTGCGGAGCAACAGGAGCTGCTCGCGGATTACCTGCCCTATTGCGAAACCGTGCACATGCCTGCCGATCTGCCGGGTACGGCGGCATGCCGCGACCCGTTCGACATCCCGTTTTTGCAGCTCCCCATCGTGGGCAAGGCCGAGCGGCTGGTCACCGGCGACAAGGATCTCCCGACCCTGGCCGACAAGTCGTCCTGTTCAATCATCACCGCCGAGCAGCTCCTCGGCATGCTGACCAGCGAGTGAGCACATGACCGCCGTCACCCACGACATCGTCGCCAAGCTGTGGAACCTCTGCAACGTCCTCAAGGACGACGGGGTCGCCTATCACCAGTACGTCACCGAGCTGACCTATCTGCTGTTCCTGAAGATGGCCTAGGAGACGGGCAGCGAGAATCGGCTCCCGGTGGGCTACCGCTGGGGCGACCTGGAGGCGCGGCCCGCGCCGGACCGCCTGGAGTTCTACAAGATCCTGCTCATCCACCTCGGCACGCATGGCTCACGGCTGGAGCAGGAGATCTTCGCGAACGCCAGCGCCTTCATCCGCAAGCCCGTCACCCTCTCCGCCCTTATGGCCGAGATCGACAAGCTCGACTGGTACAGCGCCCGCCAGGAGGGCCTCGGGGACCTGTACGAGGGGCTGTTGCAGAAGAACGCCAACGAGAAGAAGTCCGGCGCCGGCCAATACTTCACCCCGCGCCCCCTCATCGACAGAATGGTCGCGGTGATGTAGCCGACCCTCGCGGACATCATCCAGGACCCGGCGGCCTGCACCCGCGGCTTCCTGATCGCCGCCAACCACTACCTGCGCAAGCACAGCGACCCGGACGGCTGGACCGAGGCCCGGCAGCGCAAGTACCGCCGCACCACCTTCTACGGCATGGAGCATGTGCAGGACACCCATCGCCTCGCGCTGCGGCATCGGCCGCCAGATCCGCGCCGACCTGATGGACAAGTGCAACCTGCACACCATCCTGCGCCTGCCCACCGGCATCTTTTACGTCCAGGGCGTCAAGACCAACATCCTGTGGACGCCTGCCGCGAGCGCCTCGACCCCGTGCCCGACATCCTCAAGCGCCGCCGCCAAGCCGTCCTCGCCGCCGCCACATCCGGAATGCTCACAGAGGATTGGCGGACAGAGCGTCAGCGATTAGACGATTGGCCGGTACAGCCACTCGCCGATGTCGGAGAGATAGGGCGGGGCAAGTCGAAACACCGGCCTCGCAACGATCCACGTCTCTACGGAGGTCCCTATCCCTTTGTCCAAACAGGAGCAATGGCACAGTCTCGCGGGCGCATAACCGAGCACACCCAAACATATAGCGAGATGGGCTTGGCTCAGGGCAAGCTGTGGCCAGCGGGAACCGTCTGCATAACGATTGCAGCAAACATCGCGGATGCAGCGATTCTGGGCTATTCCGCTTGCTTCCCGGCCAGCGTCGTCGGATTTATAGCAGACCCTCCCTTTCCTCTGTGAACAGCGTAACCAATGATCGACCTCTCGACGTCACGAACCGTTATTGACTCGCGGCTGCTCGATGACATTCGAGCCGGCAGCTGCGTCGCCTTTGTTGGTGCCGGATTCTCGGCCGCGGCGGGGTTGCCGAGCTGGCCGTCGCTGCTGCGGACTATGGCCGCGGCGATTCCCGCCGGTGCTGCGAATGACGCGCAAAGGACGCTCGACCGCCTGCTCGACGTGCAGGCAGGTGTGTCGAACCGTGAGCTCGAGATGGCGGCGCAACTGCTGTTCGATGCGCTGGGCGAGGAGCGGTGCCGGGCGCTGCTACGTGAGGCGCTGAAGAAGGAGCGGCTGCCGGCTGTCATGCAGCTGCGGCTCAAGCACCTGTTCGGGATCCCCTTTCGCGCCATCGTCACGACGAACTTCGACCCGCTGATTGCCGGCGTACCGCCCGATCCCGCGGCATACCGGCGACTACTGCGGGCGCCGCGCTATTCGCCCTGGCGTGAGGCGATCGCCCGGGCGGCGCTGGGCTTGCGGCCCGCGGCACCGACCGCCGACGCACCGGATCGGCCGGTGATCCAGCTCCATGGCACGCTGGAGGACGACGAGACGATCGTCTTTACGCGTTCGCAGTATCGCCGGCGGCTCTATGCCAATCCGGCCTACCTGACCGTGCTGCGGGCGCTGCTGGCGACCTCCAGCGTGCTGTTTCTCGGCTACTCGCTCAAGGATGCCTATCTGAACGAGTTGCGCGCTGAGCTCGTTGAGGCCCTTCAGGGTGGGCAAGGGCGGGGTGGGGACGACGACGCTGCCCGACCGCTTGCTTGGGCGGTGCTGGAGGACGTCTCGGACGTCGCCCGCGCCTACTACGAGAAGCACGAGGGACTGGGTGTCCTCGCGTACGTTACAGCCCACGACGGAGCGGATCACAGCGGGTTCGATGTGCTGCTGGCGAAGATCTACGCCGAGACCAACCCGATCCACCGCCTCGGCCAACTCCTGAAAGGGCGGCGGCTGATGTGGTTCGACCCCTCGCCGGCGAACAACGAGCTCGGGCGCCGCCTGCTCACCGAGGCGGTGCGGGACGTCGAAGGGACAGGCGTTGGCCCGGGCAACGATGTGCTGCTCGACGTGGCGGACCTGGCTGAGGCGATCCGTCGCCTCGCCGAGGCGCCGGCGTTCGATCTGGTGATCAGTCACTGGGGGCACGGCCTGGGGCCCGACGGTAGCCCGAATGGCGAGGCATTGCTGCGGGCGGCAGCCGCGCGCCGCGCGCAGGGCAGTAGTACCGCACCGATCGTGATCTTCGGTAGTCCGGAGTTCGCCGCAGAGAACCGGCTGCGGGCGCTCGGCCTTGGTGCCTTCGCCTTCACCTCCGAGTGGCAGGTGCTCATGGGGGCCGTTGAGCGAGTGCTCGGTGAAGCGGGGCCAGCTGCGTAAAAGTCTCAGGCCTTTCGTTAGGGGGCGTATCTCGCGTTCTTTTCTACCGCATCGCCGACTTCAGCGTGATCCTCGGGCCATCCACCACGAACCTGCCATGGCCTTGATGATGAATGGTCTTCGGGTGCTTTTGTGCCGGGCCGATCCAAGCCTTGAGCACTTCGAGGATGAACAGGTTGCACCTGGCGACGAGACGGGTGTCGGTCACCCGGCATTCCAGGTCGGCGAAGCACTCGGCAATGAGCGGTGGCGCAACAGTCTTGGCCGGCAGGGGCGTCAGACTGCACGCGGCGAACTCGTCTGTGTCGCGCCCCGAGGCGTTGCCGACTTTCACCAACTTGGCCGCCAGCTTGCGCGCCGGAATCGCGATCACGCACTCGCGCGTCTCGCGCAGACCCGCACACACGACAAGGCCCGCACGAGGCGGGCCCTGTCGCTATGGCCAAGTGCCCACGAGACCGGTGATCAGCCCGTCTCGCAGTGCAGCGTCGGAGGCCAGGATCTCATCAGCGTTGCTGTAACCGTTGATGAGCCAGTGACACACCCCGGGGGATTGGGGCTGCGCGCTGGTGCCGCCAGGCATCTGCCCTCGGCCTTTCCCGTCCCGGGCACCGAGCGAGCTGAGGCGGACAGCCCCGCCCGTTCGGCCCCGAAATAGTGCTCCTTCGACTGCGTGTACCTGGCAATTGCCAGTGCGTGCGGGCAACGGATGGCGTTTCTACTCTGGCCGAGAGGCAGAAGCGCCGGCGGCAGGCGTACCGCGGACTGCCTTGACCCGGCGCTCAGGTGCAGACGATCCACACCCTGCCATGCCTTCCCGCGTCGCTTGGCGCCCAACTGGCGAGGCGCTGTATCCGGTACGCAATTTCAGCCTAGACCCGCCGAGGGAACCCTGCAAGCCAACCCGATGAAACATCGGAACGGGCTTCGGGTTGTAGCCGCGGCCGACCGCATCAACATCTGACCTCATCCTCGGGGTCCCGGATGGCTGCCACGGCTCGCAGACGAATGCCCTCTTTGACAGCGCCCGAACGCGGGTGGCGCGCGGACTCGGCAGGGCAGAGTCGTTCGTGAAAGCGGTGCCGCCTCGCCGCTGTGTCGTTCGTACGCTGGGGCAAGCCGCGCCGTCGTTGGCGCCTGCGGACGGCTGGTTGGCGCCCGGCCCCAATCCCCGGATACTGACGGGCCCTGGGCTTCGGCCTCGGACCATACCCGGACCTGGACCGCGGGCGCGGCCCACACCCACCACCGACGAGGGATCCAAATTGAAGACCGTCTTTTCCTTGTTGCTCGCCCTGATGACCGTCTCTTTCCTGACCATCCCCGACGCCGAGGCCAGACGCTTGGGTGGCGGCGCCAATCTGGGAAAACAGACCACGATGCCCAGGCAGGCCCAATCCCCCGCGGCCGCGCCGCTGCCGGCCCAACGCCCAGGGGCTGCCGCCCCGGCCGCGGGCGGGGCCAGCCGCTGGCTCGGGCCCCTGGCCGGTTTGGCCGCGGGCGGGCTCCTCGCCGCGCTCTTCTTCGGCGGGGCCTTTGAGGGCATGACCGCCATCGACTGGATCCTCATCGCTGCCCTGGCCGTCGGCGCCTTCTATCTTTTCCGGTCCCTGCGCCGCCGCACCCCGGCCCAGGCCGCGGTCACTTCGGCCGGGCGCATGGCGCCCGGCTACGGACCCATCGGCGGTCTCCCAGCCGGCGCCGGGCCCGTCACCGCGGCGACGCCCCGGGACGAGGCGCCGGCCTGGTTCGACGGCCGCGGCTTCGCCGAGGCGGCCAAGCACCACTTCATCCGCCTCCAGGCCGCCTGGGACGAGGGCGATTGGCAGGACATCGGCACCTACACCACGCCGCAGCTCCTCGCCGAACTGCAACAGGAACGCGAACGCTCCGCCCATCCTGGCCAGCAGACGGAAGTCGTCACCCTCAAATCGGAGGTCCTCCAGGTCCAGCGCGACGGGGACCAGGTTCTGGCCAGCGTGCGCTTCTCGGGGCTGATCCGCGAGGAGGCTGGCGGCCCCGCGCAGCCCTTCGATGAGGTCTGGCATGTGCAGCATGCCTGGGCGAACCGCGATGGCGACTGGCTGATCGCCGGGATTCAGGCGACGGGGTAGGGTGTATTGATCGCTTGGGCATGGAGGGCCAAGCTGGCGTTGATCTCCCTCGGGGCGGCAGGGCGTAACGACGACCCTGACCGTTGAAGACCGTTGCCGTGGTGCATTGCTGGGTCTGGCGGCGGGCGACCGCAACGGTGGCCCGATCGAGCTGGCGGTTCGGTTTGCGGAAAGCCTGGCCGAGCGCGGTGCCTTCGACACGGGCACGGTCGCAGCGATGGTTCTGGAGCAGGTGGCTTGCGGTGTGCCGGTCGACAAGGCCGTCGCGCAGGCCGACCGCGACCTCGGTGGCCAGACCGCCGGTTGCGACCCGGCGCATCGAGCGGCCCCACTCGCCATGGCCGCATTCATGGCCGACGAAACCGTGGGCGACTGTGCTGCCCAGGAGGCCGCGCTAACCCACGCGCATCCGCTGGCGGGTTACGTCGCCGCGGCGGTTGCCGTTCTGTGTCGGGCGCTCGTGCAGGGCTATGGCTGGGGCGCGGCGCTCAGGCTGGCGGCGCGCGGCCGTCTGCCCCGGCCGAAACGGTCGACCGCGCATCCTGATTTCCCGCTGTCGTTTCGGTGGGCTCGACGCAGCGTCCTCTGTCAATGGCACCTGAACTCCACTTCGGCTTGCGCATCCGACCTGAACAGGACCATGCCCTTCTGCTTCGCCCTTATCACTTCCATGGTCCTGCCACTCTCTGCGCAGAATTCCGACGCCTCCTTTAATGCAGCTGCTTTGACTCCAAAGCCGGTCTTGTCGAAACCCATCTCTGACCTTGAGATGAGATAGGTGCCTTTACCTGACGGCACCACTCCAGAAGATGTGGAGCACGCGGCACAGCATGAAGTCACCAGACACACGATGATTTCTTTCTTCACGGCATCCTCCCTGCATGCTCTGCGCCCCAGCTATCAGGTGAAGGACGAAGCTGCCCATTGCCGGAAGTCTAGCCCTGCGGCCACCGCTCTGTGCCACCGCGTCATTGCCCGCTGACAGTAGGCGCGGTGCAGCCGATAGTCGGCCGCGAGCCGGAGCAGTGCCTCGTCCGGTAGCCGCGGCCTCGTGCTTGGCGACGGCCAACTCGTCCTCGTCCTCGTCCGCGTCCCGCAGGTTCATCCAGCCCTGGGCATCGGTGCAGAAGAACCTGGCAGACGGAGCGCGGCCTCCGCCCGCATGCCGCTGCGCCCGATTGGCATGCTTCTGGCGGTTTAGGAGTTTAAGGGCAGGTTTGGCGGCATCGTCGTCAAACAATTGACGTGCTGGGGCGCTGCGGGACCGGCCGCTAATGCTGACGAAGAACAACGACATAGTGATCGCTGCACGGGAATGCCGAAGCTGACATCCGAACGGCGGGGCGGGCCGAAGCGACCGCGATTCCCGGACCCTGATGCGCTGTCGCGGGAGCCCTGATGCTGACGCGGTACCGTGGAATCCTCGTGGTGGCCGGAGCCGTTGGACTCGTCTGGATCGGCAGTCTGGTCCAGCTGTTCCGTGCGCCCGATGGCTGGGTCTACGACCGCACCGTCCGTCTGGGCGCCTGGGACGCTTCCGGGCCGCCGAGCGTGCTCATGGTGGAGAACGACCCCCGCCGGGACCTCAGCGCCGACGACGGCGTGGCGATCCTCGACTATCTGCAGGAGCTCGGCGCCAGGCAGATCATCTTCTTGTCTCTACCGCGGACATTCGACGCTCGCTTCTACGAGCGCGCCCGTGAGCATGGCAAGGTGATCGCCGGCCAGGCCGCCGCACGGGACGCCCCGTCGATCGGCAGGCCGGGCGATGCGCGCAGAGCCGGTGTCCAGTCGGCAGGGCCGCCCGACTTGACCCTTGGTGACCTGTCCTTGCCGCCGGCGGAATCCGGCGTGCACCGTCTTGCCGACACCAGGGTGATGGTCGGCGGGCGTGATCTCCCGACCCTGGCAATGGCCGCGGCGCGGAACCTCGGGCTGCAGCCGCGCGATGGCCTGTTCAGGGTCAACTTCAACCAGGGTGCCGACTGGATTCCCAGGGTGTCGGTCGAGCGGGTATTGGGCAGAGGGCTGATACCCGAGCTGGTCAGCGGACGCTCGGTCGTGATCGGCTCAAGCTCCTGCGGGACGACGAGGAGATGCGGCACACGGCGCTGCGCCGGATGGCGAGGCTGCAGGACTACATGCTGCCGCCGGACTTCTACAAGCTCGACGAGCATTGGGGGCAGGTCATCACGTTCGTCGACCAGACCCTGAATCTGAACAGGGTGATCTTCCTGGAAAAGGTCGAGGGTGATCACCGGGTGCGCGAGGTGCAGGCGCTGCGCTGCTCCCTCGACGACATCGACGAGCGGCGGCGCGATTTCGAGCGTGTGCCCTACAGCGATGCCATCGCGGAGGGTGGCCCCATCAAGCTGACGAGCCGGCTCTTCTTCAAGGGCCCTGCTGGCGTCAGCTTCGAGGAGTACCTCGTGCCTCTGCTGTTCGGCGGCGGGGTCCAGGGGTTCTGGGCGTTCGACGTCGATCCGGTGGAGATCGCCTAGTCGGAGAACTTCCTCGGCAATCTCCGCAACTTTCGCCGCGATCCTGGTGAACGACGTCAGCGTGGACCGCCACTTCCTCATCGGCACCAACCTCGACGGCCTGCTGAACTACGTCCGCGACGCCTGGAACGAGTACGTGCAGGGCGTCAGCCTGGAGGACGCCACGCGCGGCCGCACGCCGCTGGATATGCTGGAGGGCGCGGCGCGGCGCTTCCGGATTCCCTACCGCGAGGAGCACGTGCGCGAGCACCTGCGCGCGATGCTCGAAGGGCTCGGCCTCGCCGACGACGCGCAGCGGATCGCCGGGCTCTGGGGCCAGCCGGAGCAGCTGCGCCAGGCGATCGCCGGCCGGGTCGACGAGGCCACGGCGAAGGAGCTGCAGGATCACCTCGAGCATTACGCCCGCAGCTATGCGGAGTACGCGCAGCTCGCCGGGCGCGTCGCCACGGCCGCTGGCGGCGGCGAGCTCGACGACGCCTTCCGCGGCCAGCTCTGGCAGTGGTTCGAGCGCAAGCTGGTGGTGATCGAGGACCCGCACACCAGCGGCAACCAGATCATCGACCGCATCGTGCGCTGCAGCCCGCCGGGCCTGTTCACCCGCGTCATGGGGATGCAGAACATCAAGGGGACGGGGCTGGACTTCGTCTACCGCTGGCAGGCCTGGAACGCCTGCCACAAGGCCTGCGAGGACCTGTGCAGCGGGACGGCCGAGGTCGCCGAGCGGGGCCTGCGGATGCTGGCCGGCTTCCAGGAGTACAACGCGCTGTGCGAGGAGAAGGTGCGGGCCGCCATCGAGACGGCGAGGCACTCGCCCCTGGCCCAGAACGAATCCTTCCAGGCGGAGCTGACGGTCATCGAGTCCAATCTCGACAACGCCATGGAACAGCTCGGGATCCATCTCGCGGTGGCGGGCGGGGGCAGCCGGGCTGGCCTGCTGACCAGGGCGCTCGCGCACATCGAGGCCTTCCTAGACGCCGGCGACGCGGTCCGACGGCGCAAGCGCGCGAACCTCATCTCCCGGGAGCTCGTCGAGGCACGGATCAGCCACGAACGCGCGGCCCTGGAGCTCCAGGCCCTGAACAAGCGGCAGAAGGGCGGGTGGCTGCAGCACAAGCTCGAGACCCTGCTGCGCCGCGCGAACTGATCGGTCGGAAGCGTCGCCCGCCATCACCGGCCGGCCGATGCGTCGCCGGTGACCGTGGCGGTGTGCCCAGGCCGCAGCCGACGAAGCGCGCGAGGTCGAAGGGATCGGCATCGGTACCAGGAGAACCGGCTGACGTCACGTGGTCGCTCCGCAAGTCGTGGAAAGAACCGAAACGTTCTTCCGAGCTACCTGGCCCGGGAGGCGCACGGTGCGGCTCGGGGGGCGCGGCGCTCCGTCGCAGCGCACGGACGCGATGGTAAAGCCGCCGCGCCGGCACATCCGCGATTGAATGCAATCGCCAGCAATGTCCACAATGCTTGCGGAGGAACGGGGAACGGCCATGGCGACGCTCACGATTGCGGATCTCGACGAACGGCTCAGAGGGCGGCTGCGAGCCCGTGCGGCGTCGCGCGGCCGGTTGCCCGATCTCGCAGTTCCATGCGCAGATCGCGGCGATCGCGCTTTGCCACGGCGATCGGCTGGCCACCCGCAGCCAGAGTGATTTCGAGGGCTGTGGCATCACGCTGGTCGATCCCTGGGCATTCGGCGGGTGACGATGGTGATCGCCAATGAGCCGGACTCCCTATTTCTTCGTCGGCAGTGACTGCTTCGTCGTCGAGCGGTACAACGACCGCGCCCCCTTTGCCAGCTTCCTGCCCGGCATCGCCGGCGTTTCGGGCCGTCCCGCCTGGGTCTTCTACGTCAATCGCGGCCAGGCCGTGGCCAG
>Ga0102851_10001886_pt1 | contig 12349 bp, 8 predicted proteins | sample Mud3Dept3metaG_FD_79558 | JGI IMG/M metagenome (GOLD analysis project Ga0102851, IMG submission 79558) | Freshwater wetland microbial communities from Ohio, USA, analyzing the effect of biotic and abiotic controls - Mud 3 Core 4 Depth 3... | ecosystem: Environmental > Aquatic > Freshwater >... | reverse complement strand
TGGACGGCGCGTCCTACGCACGCCAGGCGGCCGATCGCGGCGCGCTCGCCATCGTCGCCGAGTCGGCCCGGCCCGCGGACGTCGAGGTGCCCTGGGTGACCGTCGCGAACGCGCGGCTGGTGCTCGCCGCAGCCGCGTCGACGTTCTTCGACCACCCGAGCCACGACCTGCTCGTGGCCGGTGTCACGGGCACGAACGGCAAGACGACCTGCGCCTACCTGCTGGCCTCGATCTTCGATGCCGCCGGGCTGCCCTCGGGACGCATCGGCACGACGGGCTACCGCATCGGGCAGACCGAGCGCGACCTGGCGCGGACCACGCCCGAGTCGCCCGACGTTCAGGCGCTGTTGCGGGAGATGGTCCGCGCCGGTGCAGGAGCGTGCGTCATGGAGGTGTCGTCGCACGCGCTGGCGCTGCATCGTGCAGACTACGTCCGCTTTGGCGCGGGCATCTTCACGAACCTCACGCGCGATCACCTCGACTTCCACAGCGGGATGGAGGACTACTTCCTAGCCAAGCGCCGCCTGTTCGAGCTCCTGCCCGAGGACGCTCCGGCGATCATCAACATCGACGACCCATACGGCGCGCGCCTGGCGGCCGACCGTCCCTGCGTCACGTACGGCATCAACCGCCCAGCCGACGTCGCCACTGGGTCGGTCGTGGCATCGGTCGAGGGACTGCAATTCGAGGTCCGCACGCCACGAGGCCTGCTGCACATCCAGTCGCCCCTGACCGGGCGGGGAAACGCCTACAACCTGCTCGCGGCGGCGGCCACGGCGGTGGCCCTCGACATCCCGTTTGGCGCCATCGAGCGGGGACTGGCGTCGGTGCAGCGCGTCCCGGGACGCTTCGAAGTCGTGTCAGGACACGGGGACGATGTGACCGTCGTGATCGATTACGCGCACACGGACGACGCCCTCCGCAACGTGCTCGAGACGGCCCGACCAATGGTGCGGGGACGACTCGTCACCGTGTTCGGGTGCGGTGGCGACCGCGATCGCACGAAGCGACCGCTCATGGGGGCCGTGGCAGCCCGCCTGAGCGACCTCGTGGTGATCACGTCGGACAACCCCCGCTCGGAAGACCCGGCGCAGATCATCGAGGAGATCAAGCGCGGGCTGGTGCCTCCCGACCGGCCGTCGGTGCGTGATGGTCAGCCCGTTGCCCCGGTGCGCGCGACCGCCTGGCAGGCCATCGTCGATCGCCGCGAGGCCATCGAGGCGGCCATCCGTTCTGCACAGCCGGGCGACTTCGTGCTGATCGCCGGGAAAGGACACGAGCGCTACCAGGAAATCGGCGGCAAGGTTCTGCCCTTCGACGACGCCGAGGTGGCGCGAGACGCCCTGGCGAAGCGGCGGGCACACGCGGGAGCTGGGAACCTCTCGTGACGGCGACTGGATTCCCGTTGTCCGCGGCTGCCATCGCCGAGGCCGTTGCGGGGCAGGTGGTTACGGGCGATCGAGCCCGCCGGTTCGAGTCGTTCTCGATCGACAGCCGCACCGTACGGGCCGGCGACCTGTTCGTGGCGATTGCCGGACCGCGCTACGACGGGCACGCGTTCGTCGCCGACGCGGTCGCGCGAGGCGCGGCCGGCGTCATGGTGAGCCACGTCGACACGCCGGCGGAGCCGCCCGGGGTGCCCATCGTGCTGGTCGACGACACGGTGAGAGCCCTGCAGGCACTGGCCAGGCACGTTCGTCGAGCGTCGGGCGCCAAGGTGGTGGCCATCACCGGCAGTGCGGGGAAGACGACGACGAAAGAAGTCACGGCGACGTTCCTGGAGGCACGCTACCAAACGTTTCGGAATCGGGGCAACCTCAACAACCACATTGGCCTTCCACTGTCATTGCTGGAACTGCAAGCGGGTGCCGAGGTAGCGGTGGTCGAGTTGGGCATGAACCACGCCGGTGAGATCAGAAGGCTCGTCGAGATTGCCGAGCCAGACGTTCGCGTCTGGACGAACGTCGGGACCGCCCACATTGGCTACTTCGGGTCGATGGATGCCATAGCCGAGGCCAAGGCCGAGGTGCTCGACGGGGCGACGGTATCGACGGTGTTCGTGGCCAACGCGGACGACCCGCGCGTCATGGCGCGCGTCCCCGGGTTCCCCGGCCGTGTCGTGACGTTCTCGACCGACGGGGCGCGGGCCGACGTGGAGGCGCTCGAGGTCGGAGACCACGGCCTGGAGGGCACGACGGCTCGCGTGCGCACCCCGGCCGGCGACGTGCAACTCGAGACGTCCCTGCCCGGGCGTGCCAACCTCGCGAACGTCCTCGCCGGGATAGCGGTGGGAATCACCATGGGCGTGTCGCTCGAAGACATCGCGTCCAGAGCCTCGCGGCTTCGCCCGGCCCCGCGGCGGGGCGAAGTGTTGCGGCTGGCGCGCGACATCGTCGTGCTCGACGACAGCTACAACGCAAGCCCCAGCGCCGTCGGCCGCGTGCTCGAGCTGGTGTCGAGCAACAGCAGCGGTCGGCGACGGGTGGCATTCCTGGGCGAGATGCTCGAGTTGGGCGCCGCCACCGCATCCCTGCATCGTGAGACCGGCGAACGCGTGGCCCGGGCGGGCATCGCCACGCTCGTGGCCGTGGGCGGAGACGCCGCGCGAGCGCTCCGGGATGGAGCCGTGACGGCCGGCCTCGACTCGTCGAACGTTCATTGCGTGGAGACGAGCGACGAGGCGGCGTTGCTGGTCGATGCCGTCGTCCGGCCGGGCGACCTGGTGCTGGTGAAGGGATCGCGCGGAATCCGCATGGAGCGGGTCGTCGACGAGTTGCGAGCGGAGCGGCACTGATGCTGTACCACCTGCTCTTCCCGCTTCACGGCTACATCTCCCTGCTCAACGTGACGCGGTACATCACGTTCCGCACGGCCGCGGCCAGCCTCACGGCCTTTGCCCTGAGCCTGCTGCTCGGCCCGTGGATGATCCGGAAGCTTCGCGAGTTCCAGATCGGCCAGGTGATCCGGCAGGAGGGTCCGGAGAGTCACCGGGCCAAGGCGGGCACGCCCACGATGGGCGGCCTGCTGATCTTGTCGGCCTCGCTCATCCCCACGCTCCTCTGGGCCGACCTGACGAACGTCTACATCTGGATCGCGGTGCTGGCGACGGCGGCGTTCGGCTTCATCGGGTTCATGGACGACTACCTCAAGATCGTCCGTCGGACCCACCACGGCCTGGTTCCCCGCTACAAGTTCGGCGCCCAGGTCGCCGTGGCCACCGCCGTGGGGCTGGTCCTCATGCTGCTGGCCAGCCAGGGTCTGTACAACACGCGTCTCATCTTCCCGTTCTTCAAGGACCTCATTCCCGACCTCGGCTGGTGGTACGTGCCGTTTGCCGTGATCGTCTTGGTGGGGGCGTCGAACGCGGTCAACCTGACCGATGGGCTCGACGGGCTCGCCATCAGCGCCTTTGCAGTTGCAGCGGCGGCGTACACGGCGCTCGCCTACGTCACCGGACACCGGGTGCTGGCGGAGTACCTGCTGCTGGTGCGATTCGCGCCGGCTGCGGAGCTCACGGTGTTCTGCGGAGCACTCGTCGGCGCGAGCCTCGGCTTCCTGTGGTTCAACTCGTACCCGGCCGACGTGTTCATGGGCGACGTGGGCTCGCTCGCGCTGGGCGGGGCGCTCGGCACCGTCGCCATCCTGATCAAGCAGGAGTTGCTGCTCGTCATCGTCGGCGGCCTGTTCGTCTTGGAGGCGATGTCCGTGATCCTGCAGGTGGCCTCGTTCAAGCTCACCGGCCAGCGCGTGTTTCGGATGGCCCCCCTCCACCACCACTTCGAGCTCGTCGGGTGGAGCGAGCCGAAAGTGATCACCCGCTTCCTGATCATCGCGATCGTGTTCGCGCTGTTCAGCCTGACGACCCTGAAGCTGCGATGAGCGGAGCGCTGGTGATGACGCACGCGGGCCCAGAGCCGATGCGACCCTCCAAGCCCTTCTCGGTGGCCGGGCAGCGCGTCGTCGTGGTGGGCGGCGCCCGCAGCGGGCTGGCTGCCGCGATGCTGCTGCGCTCGCGCGGTGCGCATGTCGTGCTGAGCGAGGCGCGCGACACGCTGCAGGACATCGAGACGCTGACCCGCGCCGGTCTCGAGGTCGAACTTGGCGGGCACCGGCCCGAGACGTTCGCGCACGCCGATCTCATCGTCACGAGCCCGGGCGTCGAGTTGCGACAACCGGCCATCGCAGCCGCTCGTGCGGCCGGCGTCCCGGTGATTGGCGAGCTCGAGCTGGCGTCACGGTGGCTGGTCGGCCCCATCGTGGCCGTCACGGGAACCAAGGGCAAATCGACCACGACGACGCTCGTGGGGCGCATGCTGGCCGAGGCCGGGCGTCGCGTCCTGGTTGGCGGCAACATCGGCGCGCCGCTCAGCGGCCAGGTGGAGCAGAGCGGCCCCGACGTCGTCCATGTCGTCGAAGCGAGCAGTTTTCAGCTCGAGACCACGACGACGTTCCACCCCGCCATCGCGGTCTTTCTCAACTTCTCGCCCGATCACTTGGACCGCCACGTCTCGGTCGAGGCATACGCCGCGGCCAAGGCGAGGATTTTCGCCAACCAGGTTGCGGGCGACCACGCTGTCGTCAATGCCGATGACGCCGTGGCAGTCGACCTGGCGCGCCACGGCTCGGCCACGGTGGTGAGGTTCTCGGCGACATCGCGGAGCGACGCCGAGGTCGGCATCGAAGGCTCGTGGATCGTGGGGCGCACGCCGCACGGTGAGCCGGTCCCGCTGGTCCCGCTGTCGGAGGTGCGGCTCATCGGGCGGCACCTCCTTGCCGACGTCGTGGCGGCCGTCGCCATCGCGCGCCTGCTCGGAGTGCCTGGGCCGGCGATGACCCGTGCGGTCGCCGAGTTCACGGGACTCGAGCATGCACTCGAGCCGGTGGCGGTGGTCAACGGCGTTCGCTTCGTGAACGACTCGAAGGCCACGAACCTCGACGCGGCTCGTCAGGCGGTCGAGAGTTTCGAGGCGGGCCTCGTCGTGATCCTGGGCGGGCACTTCAAGGGGGGGGACCTGTCCGCCCTCGTGACCTCGCTCGAGCGGCGCGGGGCGTCGGCCGTGCTGATTGGCGAGTCGGCCCCGTTGTTCCGGGGCGCCCTCGAGGGGAGGGTCCGTGCGAGAGACGCCGCGACCCTCGAAGAGGCCGTGCAGGCGGCGTACGAGTGGGCGAAGCCCGGCGGCGTGGTGCTTCTGGCACCTGCCTGTGCGAGCTTCGACATGTTTCACGACTACGCCGAGCGTGGTCGTGCGTTCAAGGCCGAGGTTGCGCGGCTTGCGGCGGCTGCGCGCGGGAGCCGTGAGCGGTGAGCAGTCATCAGTTCGTCCGTGGCGGTGGGGAGCTGGCCGCTGGGAGCGCAGGCTGCCCCGGTCTGCGAGGCTGGTGTCCCCACCCATCGGTCGGCTGATGACTGCTGACTGCTCACGGTCCCGTTCTGCCGTTCGGGGTTTCGGGTCGAGGCTGCAGGAGCTTTAGGCCCCACTGAGTGACATGGCGCGCAAGCTCAAATCCGACCGCCTGCTGTTCCTCGCCACGTTCGTGCTGGTGTGCATGAGCGTCGTGATGGTCTACAGCGCCTCGGCCATCGTGGCGATGCAGCGCTACGAGCAGCCGTACCTGTTCCTGTTCAAGCAGGTCACCTGGGCGGGGCTCGGCTTCGTGTTCCTGGCGTTGCTCATGCGGACCGACTACCGGCACTACCGGCAGCCCGTGATCATCTGGTCGGCGGTGGTCGTCGTGGTCCTGGCCCTGATCGCGGTGTTGTTCCGCCGGGAGATCAACGGCACGCGGCGGTGGTTCGCCGTGGCAGGCGTCGGCGTTCAGCCGTCCGAGTTCGCGAAGATGGTGGCCGTGTTCTTCACGGCGGCGGTGCTCGAGCGTCGGATGGATCGCATCAACCAGGTCGGCTACGCCCTGGCCCCCATCGGCGTGCTGGTCGGCGTCTTTGCTGGGCTCATCCTGCTGCAGCCGGATTTCGGCACCGCGCTCTCGCTGGTGGCCACGGTGGGCGCCATGATCTTCGTGGCGGGTCTGGGCTATCGCTACGTGGTGGGCGCCGCGCTCGTGGCGTTGCCGGCCGTCGCCGTCATCCTGATGAGCGCGGAGTACCGGCGCCGGAGGCTCCTGGCGTTCCTCGATCCCTGGTCGGATCCGCAGGGCGACGGCTTCCAGATCATCCAGTCGCTCATCGCGGTCGGCACCGGCGGGGTGTCGGGCCGTGGGCTCATGGCGGGTGTGCAGAAGATGTTCTACCTGCCGGAGCCGCACACCGACTTCATCTACGCGGTCATCGCGGAGGAACTCGGACTGATCGGCGCCACCTTGATCGTCGCCTGCTTCGCCATCATCGCGTGGCGCGGCATCCACATCGCAATGCACGCGCCCGATCGGTTCGGCAGCCTGCTCGCTGTGGGGATCACGACGATGATCGTCCTGCAGGCCTTCGTGAACATCAGCGTCGTGCTCGGCCTGATGCCGACCAAGGGCATTCCGCTGCCGTTCGTCAGCGCGGGAGGATCGTCGCTGCTCTTGAATCTGGTGGCCATCGGCATCCTGCTGAACGTGTCGCAGCAGGCGTCGGCGAAGACGTGACGGACGCCGCATGGAGCCGCTGCGCGTGGTGATTGCCGGAGGGGGGACCGGGGGACACTTGTTTCCGGGCATCGCCGTGGCCCACGAGATTGTCGCGCGCGTCCCGAGCGCGACGGTCACGTTTGCGGGCACGTCGCGCGGGCTCGAGGCCAGGGTCGTGCCGCGAGAGGGGTTCGAACTCGACGTGATCCGAAGCGCAGGGCTGAAGGGCAAGTCGCTCGCGTCGCTCGCCCGGGGCGTGTCGCTGCTGCCGCTGAGCGCGGCGGACGCGTGGCGCGTGGTGACCCGCCGACGTCCGCACGTGGCCGTCGGTGTGGGCGGCTACAGCTCGGGCCCCGTGATCGCCATCGCCGCCGTGCGCGGCACCCGGACCATGGTGCTCGAGCCGAACGCGGTGCCGGGTCTCGCGAACCGGATGCTCGCGCCCATCGTCGACGCGGCCGCCGTCACCTACGAGGAGACGCTTCGCTACTTCGGGCCGCGCGGCTTCGTGAGCGGGAACCCCGTGCGCGCGGGGTTCTGCGCGGTCGGCGTGCCTGACGTCGAGCGGGCGCCGGATGGCGCACGGCAGGTGCTGGTGTTTGGGGGCTCTCAGGGCGCTCATGCGATCAACATGGCGATGATTGACGCCGCGCCGCGGATCGTGTCGTCCCGGGGCGCCGTGACGATCACGCACCAGACCGGGGTGCACGACCTCGACGCGGTGCGCGCAGCTTACGCAGAGCGCCACGTGGACGTTCGCGTGGAGGCGTTCATCGACGACATGGATCGACACATGGCGGCCGCGGACGTGATCGTCTGTCGTGCCGGGGCGACGACGCTGGCAGAGGTCACGGCCGCGGGCCGGGCGGCGGTCTTGATTCCGCTGCCGACAGCGACCGACGATCATCAGCGCCACAACGCCGGAGCGCTGGTGCGGCTGGGGGCCGCCGAGATGATCGAGCAGCGCGAGTTGTCGGGCACGCGACTCGCCGACGTCGTCCTGGCGCTGCTCGGCGACGATGAGCGTCGACTCGGCATGGCCGCGCGTGCCAGGGCGGCCGCGAGGCCAGACGCCGCGCGCCTGATCGTCGATCGTCTCTTGTCGCTGGCGACGGGCCACGCGTCTGCAGGGCGAGGGTGAACAGGTGCTGGGACGCACGCGCCACATTCACTTCGTGGGGGTCGGGGGCATCGGCATGAGCGGAATCGCCGAGTTGCTCGCGAACCTGGGGTACGAGGTGAGCGGATCCGACCTGAAGGCGTCGGCCGTCACGGCACGGCTGGCGCGCCTCGGGGTGACGGTATCCGAAGGTCATGACCCGGCGCACGTGGGATCGGCCGACGTCGTCGTCACGTCCTCGGCCGTGCGCCCCGACAACCCGGAGGTGTCGGAGGCGCGGCGCCGGCAGATACCGGTCATTCCACGAGCCGAGATGCTCGCCGAGCTGATGCGACTGCGTTACGGGATCGCGGTGGCAGGCGCACACGGCAAGACGTCGACGACGTCGATGATCGCGTTGGTGCTCGAACGCGCCGGGCTGGATCCCACCGCCGTCATCGGCGGTAAGTTGAGCGCGTTCGGCAGCAATGCCCGGCTCGGCCGGGGCGAGTGGATGGTGGCCGAGGCCGACGAGAGCGACGGATCGTTCCTGAAACTGTCGCCCGTGATCGGCGTCGTCACCAACGTCGACCGCGAGCACCTCGATCACTACGGCAGCTTCGAACACCTCTGCGACGCGTTCGTGGAGTTCGCCAACCGCGTGCCGTTCTACGGCGCGGTGGTCGCCTGCGCCGACGACGAGCCCTTGCGGGCGCTGCTGCCAAGGATGACGCGGCGCGTCATCAGCTACGGTCTCGACGATCCGGCGGCGGGGATCGGGGCCCGCAACGTGCGCGTGGAGGCCTTCGGCTCGCGGTGCGAGATCGTCAGGCAGGACCCGGTCGGCGAGGGCATCGAGCTGTTGGGAGAGCTGCACCTGAGGGTGCCGGGCCGTCACAACCTCGCGAACGCCCTGGCGGCCGTGGCAGTGGGGCTCGAGCTCGGCATCGCGTATGACCGCATCGCGGCAGCGCTCGCCGAGTTCCACGGCGCCGACCGTCGGTTCCAGCTGCTCGGCGAGGCCGAGGGTGTCATGGTCGTCGACGACTACGGCCACCACCCGGCCGAGATCGGGGCGGTCATCGCCGCCGCTCGCGCAGGCCTCGATCGGCGCCTGCTCGTGGTCTTTCAGCCACACCGCTACACCCGAACCGCGCAACTGGTGCAGCAGTTCGGCGAGGTGCTCTCGAAGGCAGACGAAGTGGTCCTGACCGACGTGTACCCAGCGGGTGAGAGCCCGATTCCCGGCGCGTCGGCCGAGGCGATTGCGGCAGCGGTGCGGCAGGTCGGTGACACACCGGTCCATGTCGTCGGTGACCTCGAAGGTGTCACCGGCGCGGTGGTGGCCCTGGCACGACCGGGGGACATGGTGATTACGCTCGGTGCCGGCTCGATCGGGGCGGTCGGTCCCCGCATTCTGCAGGCGCTGCAGGAGCGGCGATCGACAACGGCGGGGCACGCGAGGACGTAGGGAAACGGGATGAGCGACGCAAGCCGAGTGGTCCGCGCGCCTGAGGACAAGCGCTTCCGCCGATCGCAGGTGCGGCCGGCCGCGCGGCGCCGACGGGCTCACCTCGCGCGCGCGCTGGCGCTCGGCCGATGGCTGCTGGCGCTGGGGGTCCTGGCCGCGGTGGTCGGCACCGCGGCCCGCTGGGTTGGGACGTCGCCTGCCCTGCGCGTGCAGCGGCTGACGGTGCGGGGCAACCACCGACTTGCGAGCGACGAGGTGATGCGCCTCGTCGCGGGCATGCGGGGCCAGCACATCCTGGCCGTGGACCTCGACGAGTGGAGGACGCGCCTCTTCCGCTCGCCGTGGGTGGCGGATGCGAACCTCCGGCGTGTGCTGCCTTCAACCGTGGAGATCACGATTGCCGAGCGCGACCCGATGGCCATCGGTCGTCAGCGCGGCCGGCTCTACCTGATCGATGTGGAGGGGGGCGTCATCGACGACTACGGCCCGGCGTACGCCGATCTTGATCTGCCGGTCGTCGACGGGCTGGGACCCGATTCGGCGCCGGAGGGCTCCGCCGCGGCTGCCGACCTGCTGGCGGCGCTCGGGGCAGAGACCGACCTGCTGGAGAGGCTGTCCCAGGTCAATGTGGCGAACCCGAGGGACGTCGTGGTGATGCTCGACGGGGACGGGGCCCAACTGCACCTCGGCGACCGCGACTACGTGCCTCGCATCCGGTCGTACCTGGAGCTGGCGCCCGCTCTGCGCGAGCGGGTTCCCGAGATCGACTACGTGGATTTGCGGTTCGAGCACCGTGTGTTCGTGCGTCCGCTGGGTGGAACCGGCGCGCAGGCGATGAACCTGCCGGTTGCGCCACCGGGGGGCGAGTGATGATGCCGGAGGCCCGCCGGACCCACGGCCGGCGTCGCCTGGCACAACAGCTCTGGAGGGTCCGTGGCACGTAAAGAGCGCTATCTCGTTGGGCTGGACGTCGGCACATCGAAGGTCACTGCCATCGTCGGCGAGGTGATGGACGACGGCTCAGTCGACATTGCAGGGATAGGCTTTGCCGACTCCCGCGGGATCAAGCGCGGTCTCGTCGTGAACCTCGAGGCCGCCGTCGATTCGATCAAGCGGGCCATCGACGAAGCCGAGCTGACAGCGGGCATCGAGATCGACACGGCGCACCTCGCGCTGTCGGGGGCCCACGTCAAGGGGTTCAACAGCCGCGGCGTCGTCGCCGTCGCTGGCAAGAACCGGGAGATCACCCGAGAGGACGTGCGCCGGGCAATCGACGCCGCCAAGGCTGTCGCGCTCCCGAGCGGCCGCGAGATCCTCCACGTGCTCCCCCAGGACTTCGTCGTGGATGACCAGGAGGGGATCGGGGCGCCCGTTGGCATGACCGGCTCTCGCCTCGAGGTCAACGTGCACGTGGTCACCGGCACCGCCTCGTCCACGCAGAACGTGGTGGCCTGCGTCAATCGTGCGGGCATCGAGGTGGCCGACACGGTGCTCGAGCAGTTGGCGGCCGCCGAGGCCGTGCTGACGCCGGACGAGCGCGAGCTCGGCGTTGCGCTGGTCGACATCGGGGGCGGCACGACCGACTTCGCGATCTTCGAGCGTGGCAGCCTCTGGCACACCGGCGTCGTCTCGGTTGGCGGGGAACACTTCACCAACGACATCGCCGTCGGGCTGCGGACGCCCGTGCCCGATGCCGAACGGGTGAAACGCCGGTCGGGATGTGCACTGGCCAGCATGGTTGGCGAAGACGAGGTGATCGAGGTGGCGAGCGTCGGCGGGCGGAAGCCGCGCATCATGCCGCGCCGCATCCTCTCCGAGATTCTGCAGCCGCGCGCTGAGGAGGTCTTCCACCTGCTGTGGGACGAGATTCAACGGGCAGGCTACGAGAAGATGCTCCACTCGGGCATCGTGTTGACCGGGGGCGGCGCCATGCTCGAGGGCATGGCCGAGATCGCCGAGCAGATCTTCGACTTGCCAATCCGCCGGGGCTACCCGACCGGGATCGGGGGCCTGACCGATCACGTCAACAGCCCGGCGTTCGCCACGGCGGTCGGCCTGGTGATGTACGCGCATCGCAATGGCGCGAGCGAGGCCGCGCGGCTGGCGGGCGTGGGCGCCCTTGGCCGCGTCGCGGGGCGGTTGCGGGGACTGTTCCGGGAGTTCTTTCAGGGATGAGGCTGCGTCGGTGACGCGGAGCCTGTGAGACGAGGACGTAGGGAGGCACGATGATCGACGAGACGCGATTGCGGCTGACGCTGGCCGAGGATGGCCGGGCGGGGGCGAGAATCAAGGTGATCGGCGTCGGCGGCGGCGGCGGGAATGCCGTCAATCGCATGGTGAGCGCGGGTCTCAGTGGCGTGCAGTTCATCGTGGCCAACACTGATGCCCAGGCGTTGGGATACAGCACCGCCCCGGTCAAGCTGCAGATTGGCGCGAAACTCACGAAGGGACTTGGTGCAGGCGCCGACCCCAACGTCGGGCGTCAGGCTGCCCTCGAGGACACCGACAAGCTGATCGAGGCGCTCGACGGCGCCGACATGGTCTTTGTGACCACGGGTCTCGGCGGCGGCACCGGCACCGGGGCGGCTCCGGTGATCGCCAGCCTGGCAACCGAGCTCGGCGCGCTGACGATCGCCGTCGTCACCAAGCCCTTCAAGTTCGAGGGCCGGCGCCGCGCGGTTCAGGCCGAGCAGGGGCTTGCCGAACTGCGCGACAGCGTCGACACGGTGATCACGATTCCAAACGAGCGGCTGCTCGCCACGATCGATCGTGGCACGCCGATGTGGGACGCGTTTGCCGTGGCCGACGACGTGCTGCGCCAGGCCATCCAGGGGATCTCCGACCTCATCCTCGTGCCGGGCCTCATCAACCTCGACTTCGCCGACGTCAAGACCATCATGTCCGGCATGGGCCTGGCGATCATGGGAACGGGCGTGGCCGAGGGGGAGAGCCGTGCGACCGAGGCCGCAACCCGCGCAATCTCGAGCCCGCTGCTCGAGGACACGTCGGTCAGGGGCGCACGGGGCGTGATCATCAACGTCACCGGCGGCCCGGACATTTCCCTGGTCGAGGTGAGCGAAGCCTCGACGATCATCCAGGAAGCGGCCCACGAGGACGCCAACATCATCTTCGGCGCGGTCGTCGACCCGGACATGCACGGCCGGGTGAAGATCACGGTGATCGCCACGGGATTCGACCGGCCGGCAACC
>Ga0102851_10001884_pt1 | contig 12350 bp, 9 predicted proteins | sample Mud3Dept3metaG_FD_79558 | JGI IMG/M metagenome (GOLD analysis project Ga0102851, IMG submission 79558) | Freshwater wetland microbial communities from Ohio, USA, analyzing the effect of biotic and abiotic controls - Mud 3 Core 4 Depth 3... | ecosystem: Environmental > Aquatic > Freshwater >... | reverse complement strand
TGGCACTCGGCGGCCGCCCCGGACCGCCAGACGCGGGTCATGGAAGTGGTGCTGTCGATCCTCGGTTCCGGCGATTCCTCGCGCCTGCACCAGCGGCTGGTCGAGCGCGAGCAGGCCGCGGTGCAGGTCGGCACCTCGCTCGACCAGGGCTTCGACCCGGGCCTCGCGTGGATCTACGCGATCGTGCCGCCGGGCGGCGACCCCGCGAACACCGTGAGGCTGATCGACGAGGAGATCGCCCGCCTCGCCAAGGACGGCCCCACCGCGCCCGAGCTCGCCAAGGCGCGCAACCAGGCGCTCGCCGGGTTCTGGCGCGGCCTCGAGACCATCAGCGGCAAGGCGCAGGCTCTCGGCACCTATCACGTATTCCACGGCGACTACCGCAAGCTCTTCGACGCGCCGGCGGTTTACGAGGGCATTACGGCCGAGGACGTGCGGCAGGCCGCCGCCACGGTGCTGCGAGTGAACAATCGCACGGTGGGCGTGCTGGAGCCGAAGCCGGCGGATACACCGACGCCGGAACGCGCCGCGGCTGCGGCCGGGGGTGCGCGATGAGCGCGCGGTGCGGCGGGCTGGCAGGTGTTGCCATCGCGCTGGGCGCCGGCGTCCTGCTTGCGACGTCGATGGCGGCCGAGGCGGCTGCGTCGGCCGCGCCGGGCGGCGTGCGCCTGCCCGAGTTTGAGCGCGTCACGCTCGACAACGGCGTCGAGCTCGCGCTGATGCCGAAGCGCGACACGCCACTGGTCGCAATGAACGTGGTGGTCCGCGGCGGCTTGCTCGCCGACGCGCCGGGCCGGGAGGGCACGGCGGCCCTGCTCGCCGAGCTCATGCAGAAGGGTGCGGGTGCGCGCGACGGCGCGGCGTTCGCCGAGGCCATCGAGAGCGTCGGCGGCCAGCTCACCATCGACGCCGGCGCCGAGAGCCTGTCGCTCGGTGCGAGCTTCCTCGCCCGCGACCTCGGGCTCATGATCGAGCTGGCGAGCGACGCACTGCTGCGCCCGCGGCTCAACGCCACCGAGTTCGACAAGGTGCGCGAGCGGGCGATTCAGTCCATCGCCGCGGCCAAGGACGCCGATCCGCGGGCCCTGGTCGGGCAGTACGGCAATGCCTGGCTGTTCCGCGGCCACCCGTACGGCCGACCGGTGGGGGGCAGCGAGGAGTCGCTTGCCATGGTCACCCTCGAGGACCTCAAGCGGCACTACGAGGCGCAGGTGCGCGGCGACCGCCTGATCATCGCGGTGGTCGGCGACTTCGATACGGCCGACCTGCGTCGCCGGCTCGAGTCGGCCTTCGGCTCGCTGGGTCGCGCCGCCGCCGCGGCACCCGTCGCCACGCGGGCGCCCACCGTCGAGGGCCGTCGCGTGCTGCTCGTCGACAAGCCGGGCGCCACCCAGACCTACTTCTGGCTGGGCAACGTTGGTGCCTCGCGCACTGATCCCGAGCGGACGGCGCAGGCCGTGGTCAACACGGTGTTCGGTGGCCGCTTCACCTCGATGCTCAACACCGAGCTGCGCATCAAGAGCGGCCTCACTTACGGCGCGCGTTCGGCGTTCGACCGCCTCGCGGAGCCGGGCGCGTTCAGCATCACCTCGTTCACGGCGACCGAGTCGACCGTGCAGGCGCTCGACCTCGCGCTCGCCACGCTCGACCGGCTGCACGCCGAGGGCATCGACGCCGCGACGCTCGAGTCGGCACGGAGCTACATGCTCGGACAATTCCCGCCCAGCATCGAGACCAACGGGGCGCTCGCCGCCCGGCTGACCGACCTGCTGATGTACGGCCTCGGGCGCGACGACGTGGACGAGTTCGCGGCCCGCGTGGGCGCGGTGGACGGCGTTGCGGCGAAGCGCGTCATCGGGCAGTCCTTCCCGCTGAGCCGCAACCTGGCCATCGTGCTGGTCGGCGACGCTGCGCGCATCCGTGAGCAGGTCGGCAAGTACGGGCCGGTCACGGAGATGAAGATTACCGATCCGCGGTTCGGGCCGCGCTGAGATGGCAGTGAGCGCTCTCACGGCGGTGCTCGCCGGGGCCACCGGCCTCGTGGGCGGGGAGTGCCTGCAGCGGCTGCTGGCCTCGAGCCGCTACGGCCGTGTGGTCGTCGTGACCCGCCGGCCGCTCGAGTCGGTTGGGCGGCACCGCAAGCTCGACTCCGTGGTCACCGACTTCGACCGCCTCGACGAGGTCGCCGGGCAGCTCGGCGGCGATCACGTCTTCTGCGCGCTCGGTACTACGATCCGCAAGGCGGGCTCGCAGGCGCGCTTTCGGGTCGTGGACCACGACTACCCGTTGCGGCTCGCCCGCATTACGCGCCAGCAGGGGGCGCGGCACTTCTCGGTGGTGAGCGCCCTCGGCGCGAGCCGCACCTCGCCCTTCTTCTACTCGCGCGTCAAGGGCGAGATGGAGGAGGGCCTGCGGCAGATGGGCTGGCCGAGCCTGGCGATCCTGCGGCCTTCGGTGATCGCGGGCGAGCGCGCCGAGTCGCGGCCGCTCGAGCGCATGAGCGAGCACCTGCTGCGGTTCGCCCCGGCCACGTGGCGACCCGTCGCCGCGAGCGACATCGCCGCGGCGATGATCGCGACCGCGCTGCGCGAACCGGCCGGCGTGACGGTCATCGAGTCGCGCGACATCGGAAAATAGGACTGCTTTCTAGCGGATCTCGGACGCGGCGACGTCGTAGACGTACCGGTAGCGCGCGTTGCCGGGCTCGAGTTCCGTGGCCCGCTTGAGCTCGCGCAGCGCCTCGTCCTTCCGCTGCTGGCGCACCAGCGACAATCCGAGCGAGTGGTGCAGCGCAGCGGCGTCCGGCACGCGCGTCAGTCCTTCACGCAGCGCCGCCTCGGCCTCCGCTTCGCGCCCCTGCAGGCGCCGCAGGTCGGCGAGATTGGTCCACGCCGGCACGAATCGCGGGTCGAGCTTCAGCGCGGCCTGGTACTCGGCCTCGGCTGCGACCGTCTCGCCTCGCTCGGCGAGGAAGCCGCCGAGGTTGGTGCGGTGCTCGGGCCGGTCGGCGTTGAAGCGCTCGGCCGCCACGTACTCGGCGGCCGCCTTGCGGAAGGCTTCGAGCGCGACGGGTTCGAACGCGTCGTCGGCCAGCGGCGCCAGCGTGCGCGCCGCCTGCATGCGCACGATGCGCGACGGGTCGTCGAGCAGCGGCATGACCGCCTTGCGTTGCAGTGGCGGCAGTTGCTCGAACACCGCGATCGAGGAACGCCGCACCAGCGGGCTCGGGTCCTTGAGCCCCGCCTCGGCGGCGAACACTGCGTTCTCGCCGGGCAGCCGCGCGAGCCGCTCGATGGCCGACGCACGCGCGATCGCCGACTCCTCGAGGTTCGCCGCCACCTGCACGAGCGCCATGGTCGCCGAGGGATCACCGCGGTCGGCGGACGCGAACGCTTCTGCGAAACCCTGGAATCCCGGCTTGGGATCCGGATAGCGCCTGCGAATCTCGGCGACGGCCCACTCGGCCGTTCGGTCGGCGTGGCATTGATTGCAGGCGTTCGGCGTACCGAGGCTCACCGTGCGATCGGGCCGCGGGATGCGGAAACTGTGGTCGTGGCGCGGGTCCACGACCATGTAGGTCGCGGTCTGCATGTGGCAGGACGCGCAGGCGGCGCCCGCCGTGCCCGGTTCGTGGAAATGATGCGAGGGAGCATCGTATCGGGCCGCTGAGTGGCACTGTGCGCAGACCGCGTTGCCCGGTGCGTGCAGCTTGCCGCCGTGCGGATCGTGGCAGTCGCCGCAGGTGACGCCCTTTTCGTGCATGCGGCTCGAGAGGAACGAGCCCCAGTTGAAGACCTCGTCGCGCTGCTGGCCGTCGGCGTAGTAGAGCCCCTGGCTCAGGAGCGCGGGCAGGTAGTGATCGGTGAACGGCTCGCCGGCGCGGTAGTCGTTCGAGAACTGCCCGCGCCGCGCGTGGCATTGGGCGCAGACGTCGAGTTCCGTACTGGTCGTGCGTGGCGCGCTGCGCCTGGCGTTGCCCGTCGCCGGGTCGATCACCCAGGCGACGCCCTTGCGCTCGTCGAACGTGACCGTCAGGCCGCCCCGGGCGGTCGCGGCGTCACCCTCGGTCGCGTCACGGGCCAGCGCGACGTGATTGCTGCCGGGGCCATGACAGGCCTCGCACCCGACGACGATCTCGGCCCACGCCGTCGCGAAATTCCCCGTCGCCGCGTCGAAATTCTTGCGCACGCCGGTGGAGTGGCAGTCCGAGCACATGAAGTTCCAGTTCTGCTGGCGCTGCGTCCAGTGCAGTTCGTCGCCGTGCGGGATGCGCTCGTTCGGGTAGAGGTGGAACCAGCGCTGCCCGCCCTGGTCCTTCGGCCGTGCGTCCCAGGCGATGGACAGCGCCTGAATGCGGCCGCCGTCGAGTTCGACCAGGTATTGCTGCAGCGGATAGACGCCGAACGTGTGGCGCACCTCGAAGTCGGCGAGCCGGCCGTCGGGGCCGTCCGTGCGTACCATGAATCTTCCGTCGCGACGGAAGAACTCGCTGGTGATGCCATCCTTGCGGAAGCGCACGCCGGAAAAGTCGCCGAGCACGGTCTGCTCGTCCGCCACCTGCATCGCCATGGCGTGCTGCGAAGACGCCCAGCGCTGGTACTCGTCGGCATGGCAGTCGCGGCAGGCCGCGGAGCCCACGTATTCGGCCGGTGACGACGACGCAACGCCCGCCGCCGGCGGCGGGACCTCCGCGGGCGCCGGGCCTCGCAGCAGCCCCAGATGCCACGCGAGAGCGAGCCCGGCCAGCAGGGCCAGGCCGAGCCCGGTCGCGATGACGTGACGACGATTCATCCGCGACTTCCCCCTCAGCCGATCGGCTGCGCCACGTACGATACCGTGACGGCCATGACCAGCAGCAACAGCGCCGCCTGCACCTCGTGAACCGCGGGGCGAAGGCTGACGATGCCCGGGACGAGGATCACGGCCATGACGGCCCGCACCCCGCGCCCACCCGAGACGTCGAACTGCCCCTCGATGAAGTAGTGGGCCAGCGCGCCAGCCACGATCACGGCGAGCAGCAGGCCCTGCATCCAGCGGGCATGGGCGAAGTAATACTCACGCATGTCGCGGCTGCGGCCGTCCTCGAGCTCGGGGACGGCCAGGTGACTGATGAGGTAGAGCAGTATCGGCACGCACAGCAGCAGCAGCGCCTGCAAAATGCTCCACGTCTGGTGCTGGCCGTAGCGCCAGAGCGCGAACCAGCTCACCACATGGCTGACGAAGATGAGCGCGACCCAGCAGCTGTGCACCCAATAGAGTCGCACGCGATCGCGGGCCTCGATCAATTGGCCGATGCTGCGGACCAGCAGCGAGATGCCCAGGCCCGCGACGATCCCGTACAGCACGAGCAGGAACTCGAAGACGGTCACGCCGCGTTCCCCAAAGGTATCGCCAATGCTCTCAGTCCTTCGGCGGCTTCTGGCCGGGCTTGAGGTCCACCGGTACCGGCGAGTGCGCCTTCAGTTCCTCCAGGCCCTTCACTGCGATGCCGGCCCACTGCCGGAACAGCGCACGGAACTCGGCCTGGTTGGTCACGCTCGTGCTCCTCTGCATGCCGGCCCCGCCCTGTGTCTCACGGCGGTCGATGGCACGCCCCATCAGTGCGTTGGTCGACGAATCACGCACCTCGAGGATCAGGGTAGCTTCGCCGGCTTCCGTGGTGAAGCTGTAGGAGCGGGCCGACGTCATCGTGTCCGGTGCGTTGACGTACAGGTTGACCACGGCCGTGGCGAGGCGCAGCACGTCCGGCGCCGGCTCCTTCACGATCGTGTAGCCGGCCCTGGTGAATTCCTCGACGAACACGTCGTCGAAGTTCGCGCGTGCCGCTGCCAGGATCTTCTGTGCCTGCTCGTCGTCGACGCGGTCGGACGGGCGGCGATTGTCGTTGATGCGCTTCTGCCAGTCCTTCTGGAACGCAACCGCGGTCGGGTCGATCATGACCTTCGTGTACGAACGGAAGTCGGCGCCCGGCAGCAGGTAGGCGGCGTCCATGCGCTTCGGCTGCACCTGCACGAGGCCATCCCAGGACTCGGGCATGTCGGCCGCCGGGGCCGACCCGAGCGATCCAACCAGCGCCAATGCCGCAAGCAGGAATGGGTGTTTCATGATGGGTGGTCCTTGTACGGGAAGACGGCAACCGTGACCCGCCGACCTGGATCCGGCCGGAACGCGCGGGACGGCTTCCGCCGACAACGGGGCCAATTATACCGCCGGGCCTCGGGCCGATCGGTACTTGCCCCAAGTGACGACGGTGGTGGCTGGCGGATGATTCCTGCTTGAGTCGTCACAAATGTTGCCCCGGACCGCGGGCGACAAGGAGTGCGCCATGCCGGAAGGGCGCAGCAGAACCCGGGTCGGTGCCGTGATCGGCGCCGTATGTTTGGCAGCCACCATGCCGCTGTCAGCGTGGTGCGACGAAGCATCCAGCCCGCCAGACGACCCCGCCCGGCGACCCAGGGTCGGACTGGTGCTGTCGGGGGGCGGCGCCAAGGGCGGCGCCCACGTGGGAGTGCTCAAGGTGCTCGAGGAGCAGCGCGTGCGGATCGACTGCATCGCAGGCACCAGCATGGGTGCGCTGATCGGCGGCGGCTATGCCGCCGGCCTGCCGGCGGCCGAGCTCGAACGTTTCGTGAAGGGCATCGACTGGGACGAGGTCGTGGGCGGCACCGGACGGCGGGTCCAGCAGCCGATCGAGCAGAAACGGCTCAAGACTGCAGCGAGCAGCGACCTCGAGCTCGGCGTGAACGACCACAACATCGTGACGCCCGCCGGCCTCGCGAACACGAGCGGCATCGACGACCTGCTGCGCACCTTCGTGGCGCAGGCGCGTGCGGTCCCGGATTTCGACCGGTTGCCGATCCCGTATCGCGCCGTGGCCACCGACATGGTCTCCGGCAAGATGGTCGTGCTTGCCCGCGGGGATCTTGCCCGCGCGATGCGCGCCAGCATGGCGATCCCGGGTGCATTCTCGCCCGTCGTCTGGGACGGGTACGTGCTCGCCGACGGCGGCCAGGTGCGCAACATCCCGGTGGACGTCGCGCGCCAGGCGTGCGCCGACGTCGTCATCGTCGTCAACCTGGTCGAGCCGGAGACGCCGCCCGAGAAACTGGTGCAGGCGACGCAGCTGGTCGCTCGCAGCATGGAGGTGATGCTCGAGGCCAACGAAGCCGTGCAACTCGAGTCGCTCACCGGGCGCGACGTGCTCATCGACGTGCCGATGGGCGACATCAGTTCGGTCGACTTCACGCGCGTGCCCGAGGCCATCCCGCTGGGCGAGGCTGCGGCGCGCAAGGTCGTCGGGCGACTCGCCGCGCTGGCGGCGAGCGACGCCGAGTATTCGGCATGGCGCCATCAGGTGACGCAACCGCAGGAGATCCGGGCGCGCGTGGCCGACGTCCGCTTCGAGGGTCTGCAGAGGGTCAACCCGGAGTTCCTGCGGACCCGCACCACGATCAGGCCGGGCGACGAGGTGACCGCGCAGGCCATCAGCGAGGACGCGATCCGGATGTCGGCGATCGAGAGCATCGACTCGGTCGCATACCGGCTCGAGGGAGATCCCGCGAATCCGGCCCTCGTCTGGCGGCCGGCCGAGGCATCCATCGGCACCGACGTGCTGCGACCGAGCCTCGGCATGTACGCCGGCCAGGGCGGCGACCTCAAGTTCCTGCTCGGCGCGCAGTTCGTGCGCTCCTGGCTGAACGACCTTGGCGGCCAGTGGCGCACCAACGTGCAGCTCGGCTACGAGTCGATCTTCACCACCGGCTGGTACCAGCCGCTCGACGTCGCGCAGCGCTGGTTCGTCGACCCCGAGGTCCTTGCATCACGCTCGATCGAGGACGTCTACGTCGACACCGAGCGCATCGCGGTGTACCGGTTCATGGACGTGGGCGGCAGCCTCGAGTTCGGCGTGAACCTGAGCGACGTGAGCCAGGTGCGCGTCGGCTACCTGAGCATGCGGCGCCGCACCGAGGTGCAGACCGGCATCTCGAACCTGCCCGAAATCGACCAGCGCATCGCGGAAGTGGACGAGCGGGACGCCGGGCTGATGGCGAGCTTGACGTTCGATTCGCGCGACGCCGGCACGTTCGCGTTGCGCGGCGTCGCAGCCGAGGTGCTGTACCTGCGATCGGACCAGTCGCTCGGAGCGGACCGCGACTGGAGCCGCGCCGAGGCCGCGCTGCGCAAGGGCATCCCGGTCCGCAAGGACGCCATGTGGCTGACGCTCGCCGGCGGCACCGACCTGAGCGAGGACCGCCTGCCCGGCGACCGCACCTTCTCGCTTGGCGGCCCGCGCACGTTGCCGGCCTACCAGCTCGACGAGTTCCGCGTGCGCAGCTACTGGCTCGCGGACCTGAGCTTCCTCTGGCGCCTCATGGATCTCGTCCCGGTGAGGAACCAGTCGATCTACGGCGGCATCGGGTTGACCGCGGCAGGGCTCTACGACCGCGTCGACCGCATCGAGGACGGGGAGGTCTACTCGGTCTCCGCGTACGTCGGTGGTCCCACGCCGATCGGCACGTTCATCGTCGGCATCGGTGGCGCCGAGGACAGCTGGGGATTCTGGCTGTCGCTGGGGCGCCCGGTCGGCAAGGGCTCGATCCTCGACCAGGGCTTGTTCCGTTGAATTGCAGGAGTGCGCGCATGAAAGGAACACACATGCTGATGGCGGCGCTCGCCATGCTGACCGTGGTCCCGGGTGGCCTGCCGGCGGTTGTGGCTGCCGACGCGTGGACCGGCCAGACTTTCCTCTCGGACTACGACAAGCTGCAGCTCGTCGAGGGCCGGGAAGGGCGCGATTACGTGTACCTCCGGGAGGTCGACCCGGAGCGCATGGGCCTGTTCCGCAAGGCGTTGATCGACCAGCCCGAGGTGTTCATCGCGACCGACTCCCCATACAAGGGCGCCAAGCCCGCCGACCTCGCTGCAATCGCCACGGTGGTGCGTGGCTCGGTGGCGAGCGCGCTGCAGTCCCGCGGCTACACGCTGGTCGAATCGCCCGCGCCCGACGCCGTGTACGTGCGGCTGGCGATCACCGACCTGCGCATCGAGAAGAAGAAGCGCGGCCTGCTGGCGTACACGCCGGTCGGGTTCGTGGTGGCGACCGGCGTGCAGGCGCTGCAGGACTTCACCGGCAAGTACGACATCCTCGACTTTGCGCTGCAGGTCGAGGTGCAGGACAGCCTGCGGCACGACCTGCTCGGTGCCGCCGTGATCCAGCGCGGCAGCAGCGTGCAGCAGGGCAAGCCACTGTCGTTCGATGCGCTGAACTCGCTCGTGACGGAGTACGCGCAGCGGACGGCCTGCCGCCTGGACAACAGCCACGTGACGACGGACCGCCGCATCGACTGCCACGACGCCGAAGCGCGGCGGCAACGGCCGCGGGTGCTCGGCCCGTAGCGACCCGTGCGCCGGCCACCGCGCCGGGATGTGGCATAGTGCCGGCGGCCTTCCGGAGACTCTCTGCATGCAGACTCAAGCCACCGCGGCTGGACGTTGCGCCCGTGCCAGACCGGAGACGCCGGCATGGACGGTACTCCTGCTGTTCTGGGCATGGATGCCGTTGGCGGCACTGGCAGCGCCCAAGACCGACGTCATCGTGCTCACCAACGGCGACCGCCTCACGGGGGAGATCAAGAGCCTCGAGCACAACCGGCTCAAGCTCAGCACCAACCACATGGGCACGGTCTACATCGAGTGGGACAAGATCGCGCGCGTGCAGAGCGACCAGTACCTGCTGCTCGAGAGCCAGGATGGCCTGCGCTACTACGGCCAGCTCAAGCCGGGCACGCAGGACGGTCGCCTGCAGGTGGACCGCGGTGATGAGAGCACCGCGCCCGAGAGCGTGGCCATGGCATCGGTGGTGCGGGCGGTGCCGATCGAGGGCGGCGAGTTCATCGACCGGCTCGACGGCTACGTAAGCGCCGGCCTGGACATTGCCAAGGCGAACGACCGGCGCAGCATGGACTTCGCTGGGGGGGTGTCCTCGCGGACCCGCAAGCGCGAGTGGGCGCTCGACGGATCCATGAACCTGACCGACGACGACTCGGGCGAATCCAGCGAGCGCTACGATGCGCAGTTCCAGCATCGCCAGTTCCGGGAGCGGCGTGACTTCTACCTGAGCTTCGCCGAAATGTCGCGCAATACCGAGCTCGACCTGAATCTGCGCACGCTGCTCGGTGCCGGCTACGGCCGCTATTTCGTGCAGACCAACACCGCCGACTGGGTGGGCGGGCTCGGCCTCGCGTACTCGAACGAGCATTACACGGGCAGCGAGAAGTTCAACAGCCTCGAGGCCGTCTTCTACACGACCTTCTCGATCTTCCGATATGACTTCCCGGAGACCGACATCGGCGGCACGCTGTCGCTGCTGCCGAGCCTGACCAAGTCCGGCCGGTACCGCGCCGAAGGCGACCTGCATGCCAAGTACGAGTTCGTCGACGACCTGTACTTCGAGCTGCGCCTGTGGGGCAGCTTCGACAGCGAACCCCCGACCGCGGGCGCGACCAAGAGCGACTATGGCCTGGTGACCTCGCTCGGGTATTCGTTCTGAGGATGCAGGGGTGGCAGGCATGAGATCGATGACAGGCCTGGTGCTGACCCTGGCCGCGTGGCTGGCTGCCGCGCCGGTCTTCGCGGAAACGCTGCTCGTCGTGCGCAAGACCGATGACGCCATCGATTTCGTGGATCCCGGCTCGGGCCTGCGTCTCGCCTCGGTCGCGCTCGGTCACGCGCCGCACGAGGTGAGCGTGTCGCCGGACGGCAAGCGCGCCGCGGTCACGAACTACGGCACGCGCGAGCGACCGGGCTCGACGCTCAGCATCGTCGATCTCGGGCAGCCGCGCGAACTGCGGCGGATCGACCTCGCGCCGCACACGCGTCCGCACGGCGTCGCGTGGTTCGCGCCGGATCGCATTGCCGTCACGACCGAGGGCTCGAAGCACCTGGTGATCGTCGCTCCCGACGCGGGCCACGTGCTGAGTGCGATCGAGACGGGCCAGGAGGTCTCGCACATGGTTGCCGTGAGCGCCGACGGGTCGCGCGCCTACGTAACCAACATCGGCTCCGGCACCACCACGGCGCTCGACCTCGTGGCGGGACGCAAGCTGGCCGACATCGCCACCGGCGCCGGCTCCGAGGCGGTCGCGGTGACGCCGGACGGCCGCGAATTGTGGGTCGCCGCGCGCGCCGACGGGCAGATCGTGGTCGTCGACACCGCCACGCTTGCGGTCATGGACCGCCTGCCATTGCCCGGCATCCCGATCCGCATCGCCATCACGCCGGACGGTGCCACCGCGCTCGTCACCAGCGCGGGTTCGAGCGAACTCGTCGCGTACGACGTGGCGACGCGCAGCGTGCGCGGCCGGGTCAAGGTCGATCCGCCGCTCGCGCCCAGCGCCGACCAGCGGCCGTTCGCGAAACTCGCACCCGGCAGCGCGTTGCCCGTCGGGTTGCTCGTCTCGCGCGACGGCCGCAGTGCATATGTCGCGGCCACGATGGCGGATCGCGTCGTGCAATACGATGTTTCTACGCTGGCGCCGTTGCGCAGCATCGAGGTGGGAGGCGAGCCGGACGGACTGGCCTCGACGACCGTGCTGCAAGCCGCGCCCTGCCACGCCTGCGAATCGTCGGCTCCGCCCAACTGAGAGCCATTCTCAAATGATCCTGCGGCCGTGCCCTTCGGTCGCCAACGGATCCGCTTTTGCCGTGCAACAGCCGGATCGTTAAGTAGATCTACGATTGAAGCTTCGGCGGCCCAAGTCAGACCATCCGCGTGTCCTGACAGGGCGGGTCTGTGCCCGCGTGCGCGGCGCTACCCGACGCCCCGTCAAAGATGCCAGCCGGCCGCTGCAGTGTGACCCACGTGCTGCGGGCGTGCCGGCGAGATGCAACAACCAACGGGAGCACGAGATGGGTCGTCAAGAAACTTTCTATGAGTTGATCCGCCGCCAGGGCATTTCGCGGCGCAACTTCCTGAAGTTCTGCTCGCTGAGCGCGGCTTCACTCGGGCTCGCGCCGCACTTCGCCGGCAAGATCGCTCACGCGATGGAAACCAAGCCGCGCGTGCCGGTCATCTGGCTGCACGGCCTCGAGTGCACCTGCTGCACCGAGAGCTTCATCCGCTCGGCGCATCCGCTCGCCAAGGACGTCATCCTGTCGATGGTGTCGCTCGACTACGATGACACGATCATGGCGGCTGCCGGCCACCAGGCCGAGCAGATCATCGAAGAGGTGATGCGCGACTACAAGGGCCAGTACATCCTCGCGGTCGAGGGCAACCCGCCGCTCGCCGAGGACGGCATCTTCTGCATCCCGGGCGGCCGGCCGTTCGTCGAGAAGCTGAAGCACGTCGC
>Ga0102851_10001883_pt1 | contig 12352 bp, 24 predicted proteins | sample Mud3Dept3metaG_FD_79558 | JGI IMG/M metagenome (GOLD analysis project Ga0102851, IMG submission 79558) | Freshwater wetland microbial communities from Ohio, USA, analyzing the effect of biotic and abiotic controls - Mud 3 Core 4 Depth 3... | ecosystem: Environmental > Aquatic > Freshwater >... | reverse complement strand
GCGGCCACTGCCGAATATATTGCAGACAGTGGATAAAAAAGGATAAAGCTTCTTTTTTGATTTAAAGCTCTATTAAAGCTTTGTTTCATCTCATCATAATCATCATAAAATTAATAACTTTCGAAGTATTTTATTGATTTATAAGTCTTGGCAGTCCTATTGTTATAGCGATAAGCTTATGTACTAATACTTACATATCATATATATGCCAATTATGGCAAAATAAAAGCATTAGGAGAGAAAATAATATGACAAATAAAATACATAAGAAAAATTGTACGTGCAAAAGATGCATAAGGGAAGAAGAATTGGCACAGGAAAGCGAAAATGTATATTTAAAATTAGTTGCTGAAGAAGAAAAATATCTTATGACGGAGTGGTAGACATGACCATTATAATAGACTGGATAACTGACGAGGATGAAAAGAATAAGAAGATGGATGCTTTGAGATGTAAGGCACAATCTATAGTAGATTATGCTACAAACATAACAGCATATTGTAGTTATGTATCATGTTTCGAATGTCCTATGAACGTGAATGATGAGCCTAATAAAATTACTTGTCTGGTAAATGTGAAATTAATTAGACATTCAAAAAGAAATAAATAGTTTTATAAGACTAAGGGACTATTTAAATGAACAAATTGAAGAAAGAGAGGAGTTTAATTACAAACTTCGAAACTTAGTTATGCTAAGAGCTCTAAATATGTTTAAAAAGGATAAGAATTAATGAATACTAAGAAGGAGTTGAATTATATGGATATACAAGATAAAGTAATTGTAGATGAAAAAAATAAGAAAATGGCACAATCTATATTGAATCAAACATTTAAAACTGGTTTGTTAGGACTAGTAATAGGTATACTTATAGGTTTAATTATGGCTTATATTATATTTCTGATTAGTATAGATGTATTAGGAAATGTGTTTAAAGTGGAACATATAAATATTACATTAGCTATTAATGATCCTTTTATACGGGAAATAACTCAACTAGAAAATCAATCAATTATATACAGTAGATAACTATAAATACTAATAAAGACATTAAGTAATTGTGATAAAGTTGTCACACGAAAATAAAATAAAGGAGTAAAATAAATATGGCAAATAAGAAGAAAGTTGAACAAGAAGAACAGATAAAGGAAGAAGAAAGAAAAGAACAGTTATATTGTGACCATGAAGCATATGTATCAAGAATAAATGCAAGGATACTTTCGGGTGAAAAATTAACTGTCAAATCATTCGATGACTGGGTGAGAAAAGCGGTTCGTAAGGATAATAACGGAAATGAAATCGAGATTCAAGTAGCAGGGGATTCAGGAGAAACCCGAAATCAGAAATTCTTACGACTTGGGAAATCAAGGATACGTAAGACTCTTGACGATATGGATTTGTTAATTAATCTGTCAAGTCCGCAATATGAAGCTTTTCCAGAGAATGTCGAAAAAATGATAAATATCTTGAAGTTGAAAGTACAGGATATTGAAAAATCATTCAAAGCATATAGATCAGATAATGAAATAGAATTGTAATAATTACAATTCTTTTTTTTTTTACTTTTTATTTATCATGATTAATCATGATTTGTTACTCGATCGGTTATCAAGATCGTTAGCGATCACTTTATACGGTTATCGGTAGTTGAGTATAGTAGTGAGTTTTGGACATATATTTTAGAGGCAAAATATAAATCAAATATAAAGGAGTTAGAAAGTCTATCCGATTTAATTGAGGCAAAACTCACTATTATATTAAGGAGTTAAATATATATGAGAGATATCGAAAAATCAAATACTGTATGCAATAATACTGTAGCATCTAAGACATTAAATGTTACAGAAGAAGTAAAATTGTGGTTAGTTTCGTTAAAATTGTTTCAACGGGAAACTATAAACGATGTATTACTTCGATTGAGGGATGAACGTATACTATATAATGAAGAAATAACTAAGATGCAAGACGTAATAAAACAACTTACAGATTAATAAAAGATAGGAGTTAAGGAGTTATGAAGATAGATATACAATATATTGAAGAAGTTTTAAGTAAATACGGTTATGTACGAAATAAACTTGTTAGTTATCCCTCATGGGTGAATTACGAAAGAAAAGAGGGATTTGAAATTGTTTTAAATGATTTAAGATCATTTGGAATAAAAAACGGAGAAAAAGATTATACTGCAAAAGATAGTACTATCGTTACAAAAATAAAGGAAGAATTACATATCAATGAACAAAAACCAGAACCAGAACAGAACAAAAATAAGAATCCTGATGATGGTAAATTTGTAAATCATTTACCTGAAGTTTACGACGGGAAAAGAATTATAGTTTCTCAAGATTTAGACGAACTAAAAAAAATGACAGTATTTGAAAGAATATTGTTATTTCAAAAAACTCATCCATCTGTAATTAAAACTAAAACGGGAAGAGGCGGGAAACCACAAAAATACGTTGAGGGGAATATAATGAAGTTAGAAGCGAATATAGCATTTTTATTTGATGTTTCATCAAAAATTGATGGATGGCATATAGAGGATGATTCTGTAGCTTGTTACGGAACAATGAAATTTAATATAGATGGTAAAATTGTTATTAAGTCTGGTGTGGGTGTGGATATTCAAGAATATACAAAAGAATCAAAGAAACCCGTTTTCACACAAGCGGAACTAATGAAAAATGCTCATACAGACATGCAGAAAAAGATACTGTCTGATTTAGGATTCAATGGAGATGTATATAGGGGAGAAGTATAATGTCGTTCAATCAAAAAATTGCAAACAGAATGAATCTTCATGATTATATTGAATATGCTTGTGATGATTATTCAGAAAATTTAACGGATCAGGAATTTAGATGGCTTGTCGATGGGCTAACCAAGCGCATAGGAGAATATTTTAAAAATTATATAATAGATGAAAAGATGAAATAAACATTTATGGAGTAATGAAGTATGGTATTATCTTATAGTCAAATGAAGGCTCGAAAAATAAGAAAGAAAGCTCGGAGAAGAAAAACATATAATTGAGGGATAAAATATATGTTTAAATGCACGGACTGTGAAGCATGGTTCTTTACAAAAGACGGAGTACATAATCATAATAATTATTGTATCGGATACAAACCGAAGGAGTTAATTAATAATGAAAGAAAGATTTTCGATATCTATAGATGAAGATATCATAAAATCGGTTGCCTCTATAAGTAACAAGACAGGATTATCTAAATCGTATATAGTTAATAGATGGATATTAGATGGACTGAAAAGAGATAATAGATTATCACGAACGGAAAGATATTATTTTTCTAAGAGAATTATAATAGACACTATTAATTCTCTGTTTATATCGAAAGGATTGGAGTGTAAAATAGGGGATATACATACATGTATTATAATTCTTTGGTCTATTCCTGATATTACTTTTTCATCTCAACGAGAAATAAATTTATTTAAGCTGTCACTTTGTGGATTACTTGATGATATAAAAGAACACGATAGAAGTATCTTCGAGAATATTATAAACAGTCTAAATAAATTGGGTGTGAAGATTTCGCTTTCTTCGGAAATTTCCGATTATAATAAAAGTTCGGAAACTTCGGAAACTTTAAACGCTTCTGAAATTTCCCTTTTTCCCGCCAGTGAGTCAGATATTCATTATAGTACTATATCCGTAACGGGATGTTTCAAATGACGTCAAAGAATTAGAAGAAATTAAAAATAAAATAGAAGAAGAACTATCATAATATGGAATATGTTCTAAGAACTAAAGGAATAATAATACTATGAGCTTAACAAATTGGATTGAATTTAAAAAATTGTATAAACAAATACCTAAGAATAGATTACCTTTTGTAAGATTTATTCCACTAAGGAATTGTAAAAAAGTCCCACTTATAAAAGGTACATGGAAAACTATAAACAGTACATATGATGAGGTTAAAAAAATGATGTTCTGCGGAACTAATATAGGAGTTGTATGTATTCCAAAAGGTATAATGGTTTGGGATTTAGATGTTGATGAAAACAATAAGTTATATGAGCCCGCATTAGCTCAAGAATTATTAGAGTGTAATACTTTTACAGTACAAACAAGGAGTAAAGGATTGCATTTTTATTTCTTGAATGATGGACTATACAACACTCAAGATAGAAAAGTAAATAATATTAATGTCGGAGAATTAAGAGCTAATTGGTCTTATGTTGTATCAGGTGGTTCTTACGTTGATATAAAGGACGGAAAGGAAGGACAATATATAGTTATAAAAGACTGTCCTATTAGACCATTACCGGAAAAATATAAAGATTATTTTGAAATGGGTGATACATCAAATATAAATAAAAAAGAAATACTACATGGAAAAGTAGGTAAGCCTATCTCCGAACAGATTAAAAAATATATGAGAGAAGCAGGAATACAGATATGACTGATGGATATGATTATGATTTTATGGTGGCTGATTATGATAATGATATATTGTATATTGTTAGAGGGAGTAAACAATATGATTATGTTTTATCTATTGAAGAAGAACTATTCGAAGGTGGTAAGGCTAATGGAGTAGAACATAGAACTATTGGACATCCTGAAGATGCTGAAGATTTACAAGATGAATGGACTGATGACGATGCATTAACAAGAGGGACGGTTACATATAAAGACGGACATACTTATTCATATTATCATCATGACGATAGGAATCCATTTGATTATGATGAGTACTAAGGAGTAATATATATGGAACTAAAGGTTTTAATAATAAAACTATTAAATATATTACCTACAATATGGTTAAGGCTTAACGATAAAGATATAAATGAAATCTGCCCTTATTGTGGTAAACCATTGGTATGTAAAGAGAATACTACTATATGTTGTAATTGTAATTGTGGAGTATCTACATTATATGATGAATAATTCAAACTTAATTGAAGATATACTTGAAGATATAATGTTAATTCTATCTGCAACAATTGTTTTACTTGCTTCATATAAAATAATTGTTTTGATGGGTGAAATATGAATAATGAATGCTATAAATGTAAATATATCCATAATTGTAACAGAGCAAAAATACTTAATACTCCTGATTGTAAACAATATCAAACAAGGGTAGGTAGAAAAGCAAATGATGGACAATACACTAAAACTAATTAAAGATATATTACTGGGTATAGTCTTATTAATGTATTTATTTCTTTTAATTCGTTGTTATAATGAGATGAACAAGAAATAAATTAGATATATTATAGTATTTTTTTAATTAAATATTCTATATCAGATTTGAAATAAGAAACATAAACATCTTTGATAATTATGTATAATAGTAATATAAAATATATTAGAAAAAGACTATTAGATATTATATTCATATTTGAAATGCTCATATTTCTAGTTCTTCTTCTTTTTCAGTTAATTGCCTTGATAATGCTATTCTAAGCATCTTTTCAACTGTGTTTATTTCTGATATATCGTATTCTGTTATTATTTTATTTATCTCTAATACTGCATCCTTTTTTTTCCATTTATTTAATCTTACTAATGCAGCGATTGTGTCTTTCTTAATATTATTATTTAGAACTTGCATATCTGAGTTTTCAATATCTATATCTATAGAGTCTCCCCATAATTTATATTTTGGTGGTATTCCTGTATTTTTATATTGATGAGTGTTATAACATTCTCCTATCATCTGAGTAAATGGTATTTTTTCTTTTCTGAATATAGTCTTTTTAGCTTTTTTATGTAGCTTATGTTCATCTTTATGCAGATATAATTTTATTGAAGTATAGGTATTTATATAAAAACAGGATGGTGTTTTTTTCCAAAAATGTTTAACTTTAGAAACTTCATTTAAATAGGCGAATCTTTTTCTTATAAAAGGATGGATATCTTCATATGACTGAGACATCAAAAATAAAGCATTATTATTATGTCTTAGTGTTGAAAAAAACATTCGATCTTCTTTTGTTAATTCGTATGCATAAGCACCTGTATATTTAGTGTGAGACTCATCTATAATTATCAAAGCATTTGTTACGGCTTCCGCAGTATAATTATCTTTCCATTGATAAGAACGTTTTATAATTGGAATATATTTTTTAAGATGAATTGTTTTATTAAAAAGAGTTATATCCAGTTCATCTTTTTTATAGTAGCTTAAGATTTTATTAATTAATTTTTGCTTGAATGTAAGTGGAATTTTAACAGATATAGGATAATTACTTAATACAATTCTTTTACTATTAGGATTCATTAGTTCATATGCAGCTTTATGTGAACATACATAACTCTTTCCATTACCCTGTAAGCAAAAAAATACACTTATTCCATCATCTATTATATTCTTTCTCATAGTATTTAGTATGTAGATACAAGTTCTTTAATTAGTCGTATTGTAATTAATACGCCAACCGCAACGGGATACATATATCCTATATCCGAAATAGGATTAGTCATATATGAAGATATTACCGTTCCATAATACGTTATAAAATCCAATAACATAATTGTAAAAAATTAAATGGTAGTTTTTAACTTAAAACTACCAAAAAGTTCTGGCACTTTAGACGAATCTGCGCACAATCTTGATGAAGATAAGTGCACCAAATGCGACTCCTACGGCACTTATGATTGTGCCAAGCGGTTCAGTCTGAGCAACAGATATTCCAGCATTGATTAATGCTGTTCCGTTACTTATCTGTCCTGCATCCATAGCCATACCAGATTGTGCAGATGCTAAAACTGCCGTTCCAGCAACTACTATTTTGTTCGCATTCCTTACAGCGAAGTTTTTCGCTCTCTTAGAGATATTGTGTTCCATATTTATTTTCTCCATTCAGTTATCTAGTTTATTACTCATTACGGAGTATTAATAGTCAAATTATCGTGTTGAGAAAATTTGACTAATAACTGTTATAATATACAATACAGATACTAATGTTAATACGTATGTAGTCCCTGCTAGTATTACGTAAACAAGTGATTCTATATCGTTTATTGGTGTGTGTCCTGTGAATTGGATTATTAGATCGTACATTTTTACCTTCTTGCTAATCCGAATTGTATTATGAATAGTAAGGCTATTATAGTTAAACAGATTGTTTGAATTAACCCAAAAACTACTATTAAATCTTGATTGTATGGAATTACGGATATAGTACCATGACATGTTGATATAGTAACATTATTGACTATATCATCTATACACTCAAGAGTACTATTGTTATAGCTTGTTATATATGTTAGATTCATTTTATATCACTCTGTTATTATTCTTGATTGCCAGTATTTTTCATCTTCTGTTTGTTCTCTTTCTCCTTCTTCTGGTATTTCAAAATAATCGCTTCCATATGTTTCATTAGTAATTGGTTCTCTTAATAAAGATTCTAATGATGCTTCCGAAAATCTTTTATTTATAAGCTTTGCAGCGAATCCAGTTATTATAGTAGCGAACATTCCATATACTATTAGATTATACATACTAATATCATCCCAAAATGGTAATGGCGTAGATAATATATTTGATACTCCATTATCTATCAAATCAGAACCATTTAGTAATGTCATAAGTAATCTCATTATTTATTCATAATTAAAACAACTATACTTAAAATAACTCCTGTCATTAAAATGATCCATATTTCATCAGGTAAAATATCTAATGTACCAGAAGTTATTAATTTATAACCAGTTGTTCTAACGATTGTATTGTTAGCATTTAACTCTTTTATATAAGCAGTAATGGTATTAACGGTATTTGTAATTCCAGTCGTATTACTCCATGATTCTATAGAACCATTACCACTATTATTAGTATATATATTAGTCCAATTAGATGTCAAATTTTCTACTTCTGTATTGTTTGGTAATGGTTTTAATGTAGCAATCGGATACGGAGTATTTGTAGGAATAGGAGTTGGAGTAGGCGTTGGAGTTGGAACACCTGTTGGAGTAGGCGTTGGAGTAGGTGGAGTATCAAATTGACCATCTATTCTTAAATATATTAGTCCTTCTTGTAACCCTATATTACCTTCCCATATAAAATTATAATTCTCTGGATATACGTTATGTAATTTGGGTATATTCACTATATCTGAAAAAGAATCACACACATGAACAACATTAAAATTACAAACATAATTAGAATCAGTTTGCCAAACATTATATCCACCTGATGGATTAGGGACGTGTATTCCTTCAAATCTACTTCCTAACAAATGCCATGAACCATTAGATATATCTGTAACGTCACTATAAAAACCTACTCCATAATCATAATTTGTATCTATATATAAAGGAGAAGATAAGATATAATATATTGGTGAGCCAAGATCATAATAAGACGGATTCCAAAAACCACCAGCACCCTGATAAGTCCAATTGCCTTGTAATTTTTTATATAGTTTAAAATATAACTTACCATTAGGAGCATATGACGTATTATTTATATATGTTCCAGCACCTACCTGTATCGTAATTCTATCAATATACGATACATTAGATAGAAATTCCATAGGTAACTCTTGCATTATTATTTCACTTGGTAAATCATATGAAGCATTATTCGCATACATGCTTAAAGTAAATGTATTAGAATCAACATATATTATTTCTGTTGAAGAAGCAGTATCGATTAAAAGCAAAAATATCAATAGTAAAATAATATATTTAATCATAAATTTCCTCATAATTTCGGTAGTTTCCACCCTAATACTTCGATGTCTGCAATTACATTCCATATACGCACAAAAAATACATAACCAATAGCTAATACTATTAACGAAAATATAATAGTTATATAATATAATCCACTCATTATAATCCCCCAGTCAAAGTATCGAATGCAATTTCAATAAATAAGATTATCTCAATATATAAGTTCCAGATAGCTTGAAAAAAGTCAGTTATTTTTCTTAGCTGATTGCTTATATAATTAATTGTAGAATTAATCATATCTATATAAGGCTTTAAAAATCCATATATTACACACCACAAATAAGTATAAATATCAGTAAACAAAAAGCTAATGTCATTTGCATATTGTGCAGATGTAGAACCGACAAGACCCGCAATTCCACCAATAGAACCAGTATGATTTATATTCATACTTATATTTTGCATAGCTATTGAAATATTATTTATAGCACTAGGTAAACCCATAATACCTATTGCCATATTAGAAAAAGCAGTACCTAAGCTTGATATTGCCGTTCCTATGCTTGATATTGCATTAGATATACCATCAATCCCCTGCAAATATATACAATATGCCGTACCATTATTACATGTAGTTAGATTAATAGGCGGTTGTGTAGGAATAGGAGTAGGCGTAGCTGTTGGAATTGGAGTAGGCGTAGGTATAGGAGTTGGAGTAGGAATAGGAGTAGGAGTAGGAATAGGCGTAGGAATAGGCGTAGGTGTGGGAGTAGGCGTATAATTTATTTGCGATAAAAATAAATTAGCAACTACTATATGTCCAGCAGCATTCCAATGAAGCCCATCATATGTATAAGTGTATGGGTCAAGGTTATTAGTAACGTCTATAAGATGAATATTATTAAATCCATCAGCAACTAAAGAAGTATATAATTCATGAATTTTATTGCTATAAGATATAACATTTGTATCATTACCGTTAGCAGGTTGAATAGTATACCCTGTTGCTGTTAGTTTAGAAATGTTAGCAAAATATACATTTGACAAATTGCCTGGATTATAATTTCCCGCAGCCCATTCAAAAAACACTTGGTTATTTCCTGTTTTAGTTAATGTTACAGTATGAGCAGAAGAAGATAAACCACTTATTCTTATAAGTTTAGGTGAATATGTACGTCCTAAATATGTCTGTATATAAGTCCCTGCCCCCCAAGAGGATTCAAAAGTACCTTTGTTCTGTCCATCTATATATATAGAAAAAGTACCAGTATTACCATCTTGAGAAATAACAGAGATATATGCTGTTGTGCCAATAATTGTGAATGTTGCAGTATCCCCGTTATTTAAAGTATTCCTTCCAATTCCTCCATAAATCGCCGATGGAGTATTAGACCATGAACCAGTATATTCTACATTTGCAGAATTACCACGAATAATATTATTATAATTTGTAGATAACCAGACGATTTCACTTCCTAGAGCAGCGATTGCACCAATATCCTCGTATTCATTATCATATACTCTAACGTCATTTACTCCTATATCTATTGTATAATTTTGACCATGTGATGATTGATGGAATACATAATCTGCAATATCGGCAGCTTGCGAACCACCTATAGCAGTATTATTGAGTGTCCATCCTGTAGACGCTGCTATTCTATTCGGATAACAATCTATTCCAACTCCACCAGAACAAGCTGTTATAGAATCCCCGAATGCTACATATACATTATTAGCAGGAGCAGGAGTTGGAGTAGGAATAGGAGTAGGCGTAGGTTCACCAGAACCGCCCATACCATTATATTTTACAATAACTACACCAGAACCACCTGCACCACTATTATGGAATGACCCTGTATAACCTCCACCGCCCCCACCTCCACCAGTATTAGATACTCCGTTTTCTCCATTATTTACATTTCCATTACCAGCGTTTGAGCAGCCACCTATCCCACTAGAAACAGCATTACCCCTATAATCATAAGAGCCACCACCGCCACAACCATAATATATATTAGTTCCAGTAATTGATGAAGCGTAACCTAATCCACCATTACCACCCGATGAAGTAGTCGCATTTACTCCATGAGCAAAGCCACCACCGCCACCACCACCTCTTTCGTATAAACCACTCTGTATATTTCCTGCACCACCATTTTTATCTATTCCAATACCACCATTATGTAGACCCATTCCCCCACCACCATTTGCACCATTTAGACCAACTCCTCCATTACTACCAGATACAGTTGAAAACGTAGCACCACCGCCACCACCAGAAACAGAAGCTATAGATCCAAAAGATGATGCACCACCGTTAAGTCCATCATGTGTAAGTACATATACTGATGATCCTCCACTACCAACAACAACATTATGATTACCGGTTGTTATTGTAAAAATTTGATCTAAAAATCCTCCACCACCTCCACCACCTACTCCACCAGAACCACCACCACCAATTACTAATATTTCAGCATTACAACCAGTACTAACCGATAATACTCCATTACTATTAAAAGTATGAATAGATGTATTTCCATTATGCGTAACAATACCACCAGATGCAACACAAGCAGCAGTTGGAGTTGGAGTTGGCGTAGGTGTGGGAGTTTGAGTAGCAGTAGGAGTAGTGTAAGCAATTATTACTATTCCAGAACCACCATAACCAGTAGGTTGAAATCCGTCAGCATAACCACCACCAGAACCTCCACCACCTGTGTTTGCAGTAGCGTTATCGCTGGGCGCATATCCTCCATTGATACAACCACCTATACCATTAGAACCACCTGCATATCTTACATCAAACGAACCACCACCACCACAACCATAAATTACATTAGTACCAGATATACCATTTGATATACCAGAACCACCATTACCAGCAGCATTACCATTAGCATCTATTCCAGCACCACCTGCACCACCTCCACCTCCACCTCTTTCATAAACATCCATTGTGCTTCCATTACCACCCTTATATCCTTGTCCTGATGTGCCAGAACCTCCTAATCTACCATCGCCAGAACTACCACCACCAGAAGAACCAGAAGAACCTACACCAGAAAATGAACCACCACCACCTCCACCATAAGCAGTTAATGTGCTAAAAATAGATGATTGTCCATTATTGCCAAGAACATTAGAAAAATTACCTATTCCACCATTTCCAACAACAACATTATGATTTCCTGCATCAATATTGAAAGTATCATCAAAAACATATCCACCACCACCTCCACCAGCAACACCACCTGCACCACCACCACCAACAACTAATATAGAAACATTACCACCAACAGAAACCGTTAAAGTCCCATTAGATAGAAACGTATGGACTGTTTGCGTGCCTACTGTGGTGACAAATCCACCAGAAGCAGAAAAAGAGGAAGCTATTTGAGTACTAATACATAATATAACTATTAATATAACTATATACTTAATAGGAGTTACGGGATATGCTAATACAAAAGGCATAGGAGTGAGAGGAGTACTTAATGGTGATAAAAAAGTTGTCCTCATCAGCATATCCCTTAATACCCTATACGCATGTAAAGTATATAAACGTATCTCAAGTACTTTATTAAACCTTTCTTTTGAGAATAGAGCTTTAATAAAGGCTTTAAATCAAAAAAGAAGCTTTATCCTTTTTTATCCACTGTCTGCAATATATTCGGCAGTGGCCGCGT
>Ga0102851_10001882_pt1 | contig 12354 bp, 8 predicted proteins | sample Mud3Dept3metaG_FD_79558 | JGI IMG/M metagenome (GOLD analysis project Ga0102851, IMG submission 79558) | Freshwater wetland microbial communities from Ohio, USA, analyzing the effect of biotic and abiotic controls - Mud 3 Core 4 Depth 3... | ecosystem: Environmental > Aquatic > Freshwater >... | reverse complement strand
CCCATCTGCCGGCAGACGTCGGCCACCGGTTGCCCCGCGGCGACTTGCTTGAGGGCAAACAGGATCTGCTCCTCGGTGAACCTCGATCGCTTCATCGCTTCCTCTCCTTGCCAGGCAAGGACCCCGGAAGCACCTTACTCCAGTTCTAAACGACTACGAAAACTCGGGGTGACGTCACACTCTGCACGCCTTCGCTGGAATTCATAGGCTCGGGCGCACGCGGGCCATTCTGGAAAAAATATGGGTTTGCGTGCGCGCACGTTGCGCGACTGAGCGCGGCTTGAGACTTGAAAACCGGCATCCTGGCAATAGGACCGAGGGTTGGAATCTTCCTCTCCGCCACGGACGAGACGCCTGCGTAAGCAGGCGTTTGCTTTGCGTTCCAGTCCCTGCGCGCTGGGTCAATCCCTCGCGCCGTCCTCCAGCCGGCTGATGTCGAGCACCTTGCCGCGTACGCGAACCCTGCGTAGCTTCGACAGCAGCTGCATCGACAGGCTCGCGGGCAACCGCACCAGCGTGTGGTCCTCGCGGATTTCCACGCCATTGATCTGTGATCCGGCGAGGTCAGCGGTGTGCGCGAGGGCGCCGACGATGTTCGCCGGCTGCACGCCGTCGCGCCGGCCGACCTCCAGCCGGAACGTCGCCTGCGGTTCGTCGTGACCGCGCTTGCGGCGGCGGGGCTTGCGCTCGCTCGGTTCATCGCCGGCGTCCAGCCGCTGTGGCGTCGCTGGAGCCGGTTCGTCCTTGCGCTTGTCGAGCAGCAGCGACTGTTTCCCCTGCGCAAGGCCCGCCAGCGCCGCAGCGACGTCCACGATGTCCGCGTCCGTCTCGGTAACGAACTCCTCGATCACGGGCCGATAGGCCTCGAGCGCCGGTGACTGCAACGCCTCCGCCAGTCGCGCCTTGAACTTGACGACGCGGCGCTGGTTCACGTCCTCGACGGTGGGCAGCGCCATCGGTTCGATCGGCTGGCGCGTGGCGCGTTCGATGATGCGCAGCATGTTGCGTTCGCGCGGCGCAATGAACAGGATCGCCTCGCCGCTGCGGCCGGCCCGGCCGGTGCGTCCGATGCGGTGCACGTACGACTCGCTGTCGTATGGCACGTCGAAGTTCACCACGTGGCCGATACGCTCGACGTCGAGCCCGCGCGCAGCCACGTCGGTTGCCACCACGATGTCGATGTCGCCGGACTTCAGCGCCGCAATCGTCCGTTCGCGCTGTGCCTGGACCATGTCGCCATTGAGCGCGGCGGCGGCGAAGCCACGTGCCTCGAGCCGCTCGGCGAGATCGACGGTCGCCTGCTTGGTGCGTGCGAACACCAGCATCGCGTCGAACGGTTCGACCTCGAGAATGCGGGTGAGCGCGTCGAGCTTGTGCATGCCCGACACGACCCAGTACCGCTGGCGGATGTTGGTGGCCGTGCTGGTCGCCGAGCGAATGGTGACTTCCTGCGGCGAGCGCAGGTGCTGCTGCGCGATCCGGCGGATGGGCGGCGGCAGGGTCGCGGAGAAGAGGGCGACCTGCCGCTCCGCCGGGGCCCGCGACAGGATCGACTCGATCGCATCGACGAAGCCCATCTGCAGCATCTCGTCGGCCTCGTCGAGCACGACGAAGCGCAGCGTGTCCAGGCTCAGCGTGCCGCGCTCGAGGTGGTCGATCACCCGGCCGGGCGTGCCCACGACGACGTGCGTGCCACGCCGCAGTGCGTTCAGCTGCGGCGTGTAGCTCTGGCCGCCGTAGATCGGCAGCACGTGAAAACCCGGCAAACGCCCGGCGTACTTCTGAAAGGCCTCGGCCACCTGGATCGCGAGTTCACGCGTCGGCACCAGGACGAGCGCCTGTGGCACGCGCCGCGCGACGTCGATCATCGACAGCAGGGGCAGGGCGAAGGCGGCGGTCTTGCCGGTTCCGGTCTGCGCCTGACCGAGCAGGTCATGGCCGGCCAGGATCACGGGAATGGTGGCCGCCTGGATCGGCGACGGCGCCTCGTAGCCGACGTCGGCAACTGCGGCGAGTACTGCAGGGGCGAGGCCCAGGTTGGCGAAGCCGCTGGAGGCAGTCTCGGGAAGTGTCATGGCGGGCGCCTCACGCCGCAGTCGGGGGCGCGAAGTCTAGCCCAGTTGCCCCCTCGGCGATTACCCATTGACCCCTGGACAACTCAGCAAGACGCTTGCAGGGGAACTGCGGTGCGCTGATGTCGACCCTGGATCTCATCTTCCCGATCACAGTCGCGTTCGACGTGGCCGCGCTCGCCGCGTGCGTCATCGCGCCGATCATCGCGGTGACGAGCCTGATCCGCTCGGGCTGGCAGCGGGCGCGAGCGACGATCGCGTACCTGGGTTACGCGTGCTGCGCAGTCCTCGCCACGAGCTTCGCCCTGCATTTCGCGATCGATGGCGGGGAAATCTTCATGATGTTCGTGTTCTGGTTCGTGCCCTTCAGCGTGGCGGCGACGGTGGCGATCCTGGTGACATTGGCCATCGACTCCAGCCGGGGGCTCTGGATACTCGCCGTGGCTACGATACTGCTGTGCCTCGTCCAGGGGCTCGCCGAGTTCAGTCCGGGAGGCATCGGCGGTGGCGTGGCAGTGCTGTTGCTCGCCGCCTACTTCGCCTACGCGATCGTCGTGCTGGTGGTGTCTGTGCAGCGGCGTTCAGAGTGGTCGAGTTGGTCACGCGGCGCGGCATGACGCTGCAGCCGCCCAAGGAACGAACGGCGCCAGCGGCATCCAACGCGCGAGAATGCCGTTGGCGGGAGTCTAGAAAGCGCCGTCGGCGTCGCGTTCGCGACGCTTTGCGCGCAACTCGTCCCGAGTCAAGCCGTACGCGCGGGCGAACGCCTCGGTGAACGGGATCGGCAGCGCGTCCGTTCCTGCGCCCTGGGTGATGACGCGGAAGAACTCCGCATAGTGCTCCCAGTACTTCGGCCGGGGATCCTGGCCCGGCGCCAGCGTCCGCGCGCGTCTCTGCTCGAACTGGTCGGCGACGTTGGCAGGCGACAGCTGGCCGAGCACTGCATCGAGCCCGGCCTGAATGCCGGCCTGCACGGCTGCCTCGTGGTCCTTGGCCTCCTGCAGGACGTCGCGCAGTGCATCCACCGGGCCCCCGTACAGCCGACCGTGCGACTCGAACAAGCGCACGAGCGCCTGCTCGACGCTCGAGGACGTGCGCAACGGGTTGCTGCCGGGCGGCTGCGCGGCCGCCGTCGCGGGTGCCGTCTTGGCACGCGACTGCGCGAGGTCGTTGAGGCCGACGACGGCCTCGCGCAGTAGTTGTCCAGCGACGAGTGGCAGCATGGACTGCGCCTCGGCTGACAAGGCCGCCGGATCGATGCCGGCACCGCGGCAGAAGCCCTGCACGGCCGACTTCAGGTCGGCCCAGGTTGAGGCCTGCTGATGCAACGGCTGGACCTGCTGCCTTGCCTGGATGCGGCTCTGGCGTCGCGCCATGGCGTCGGCCAGTTCCTGGCGGGTGATGGCCCGCGTCCGCATTGCCCAGTCCTGCCCGTCGCCGGGAGGGGCGGTGGCCGGGCCAGGCGGGTGCGGGGGGGCGGCCGCAGGCGCCGCCGGCGACTGCGCATTCCGTACCGGCGTGCCGGTGCTCGCGGGCGGCTCCGGCTCGGATTCGACCCGCGCGGATGGCGGTGGCCGATGGATCGTACGAGCCTCGACGGGGACCGTCATGCCGAACGCGTTGCGCGGCTGGAACATGCCCGCGTCTTCGGCTCGCGGCGTGAGCAGGCTGTCCATGTCGAGCTCGACGCCGATGTGCCCGTCGAGGTGCTTGGCCGCGGAGTGCTCCTCGGCCGCCGCCGGCAGGAAGTCGATGCGCGAGTCGACGCTTACGACCAGCATGTAGTCGCCGATGGACAGGCGATCGCCGTCGCGCAGGATGACCGGGCCTGTTACCGAGACCGGGTCGTCGGAATCGTTGACGAACACGCCGTTGGTGCTCGTGTCCTTGATCCAGTAGGAGCCGCCACGGTACTCGATCTCGCAATGGTGGCTGGAGACGACGCGCGACGGGTCGGGCAGCACCCAGTCGTTGTCGGGCGCGCGCCCGATGGTACCGCCATTGACGCCGAACACGCGCGAGCGTTGCTCGCCGAGCTCGCGGTACTGATCGCTGATGACTCGAAGCTTGATGGCCATGATTGCGACCTCCTTGTAATATGAGCCGGCTTTCATCGCAAGCGAACGGCTCCCGATGCCGACCAGTCACCTCTACAAGGTCGTCTTCCATGCCCAGGGCAAGATCTACGAGATCTACGCCCGCAAAGTGGGCCACGGCAGCCTGTTCGGGTTCGTCGAGGTCGAGGAACTGATCTTCGGCGAGCGCTCGGCCGTGGTCGTCGATCCGTCCGAGGAGAAGATCAAGGCGGAGTTCGAGGGCGTCAAGCGCACGTTCCTGCCGCTGCACTCGGTGATCCGCATCGACGAGGTCCGCAAGCAGGGCGTCAGCAAGATTTCCGCGGCGGACGGCTCGAACGTCACGCAGTTCCCATACCCGGTGTACCCGCCGGGCGAGAGCGGCCCCAAGGGTCGCTAGCCCGACTCGCCGGCCGTTCGCTGGCCGGCCCCCGTCCACTCCGGTAGAATTTTGCGCCCCTGCCTGTCGGCGGCGGCCTTCATACATGCTCACACTCAGCGGCGCTCCCGCGATCTCGGATTTCCGGCTCCAGAAACTCCTCGCCGCAATCCGTGACCGGGTCGATCACGTCTCGCGGCTCGATTCCCGCTTCCTGCATTTCGTCGACCTCGAGCGCGAGCTCGCGGGCGAGGAGCGCGGCGTGCTCGAGTCGCTGCTCCGCTACGGGCCGCGGGCCAGCGAGACCGTGCCCGTGGGCCAGGTGCTGCTGGTCGTGCCGCGCTTCGGCACGGTGTCGCCGTGGTCGAGCAAGGCGACCGACATCGCGCACGTCTGCGGGCTCGCGGCCGTGCGTCGCGTCGAGCGGGGCATCGCCTACTACGTTCAGGCGGCGCGGCCGCTCGCGGACTCGGACTGGGCCGCGATCGGTGCAGTGCTGCACGACCGCATGACCGAGAGCGTGCTGCGCCAGGAGTCCGAGGCGGAGGCGCTGTTCGCGCACGCGTCGCCCAGGCCGCTCGCGACCGTGCCGCTGCTGGCCGAGGGAGTTGCCGCGCTCGAGCGCGCCAACGTCATGCTGGGCCTCGCGCTGTCGGACGACGAGATTGCCTACCTCGACCGCGCCTTCCGCGAGCAGGGCCGCGATCCGGCGGACGTCGAGCTCATGATGTTCGCGCAGGCGAATTCCGAGCACTGCCGCCACAAGATCTTCAACGCCGAGTGGATCGTGGACGGAAGACCCAGCGACAAGTCGCTGTTCGGCATGATCCGCAACACGCACGCATGCAACCCCCGCGGCGTGCTGTCGGCGTACCGCGACAACGCCGCGGTGATCGAAGGCTGGCACGGCCGGCGCTGGTTCGCTCCGCCGGGCGGGGGCGCGTACAGCGGCACCGACGAGCCGATCGACATCCTCATGAAGGTCGAGACGCACAATCACCCCACGGCGATCTCGCCGTTCCCGGGCGCAGCGACCGGGTCGGGAGGCGAGATCCGCGACGAAGGCGCCACCGGCCGCGGCGCGAAGCCGAAGGCGGGCCTGGTGGGCTTCAGCGTGTCGAACCTGCGCATCCCCGGGGCGGTGCAACCCTGGGAACAGGAACTCGGCAAGCCGGACCGCATCGCCTCCGCGCTCTCGATCATGCTCGAGGGGCCGATCGGGGCCGCCGCGTTCAACAACGAGTTCGGTCGCCCGAACATCTACGGTTACTTCCGCACCTTCGAGCAGCGCGTCGAGTCGGAAGGGCGCTCGCCGCTGCGCGGCTACCACAAGCCGATCATGATCGCGGGCGGCCTCGGCAACATCCGCCGCCAGCACGTCGAGAAGGCGGAGATCGTGCCGGGGGCCAAGATCGTCGTGCTCGGCGGGCCCGCGATGCTCATCGGTCTGGGCGGCGGCGCGGCCTCGTCGGTCGGGGCCGGCGCCAGTTCGGCCGACCTGGATTTCGCCTCCGTGCAGCGCGGCAACCCCGAGATCCAGCGCCGCGCGCAGGAAGTGATCGACGCCTGCTGGGCGCTGGGCGCCGAGAATCCGATCCTGCTGATCCACGATGTCGGCGCGGGCGGCCTGTCGAACGCCGTGCCCGAGTCGGTGCACCAGGGCGCCTCGGGCGGTCGCGTGGACCTGCGCAAGGTGCTGAGCGACGAGCCCGGCATGTCGCCGCTCGAGATCTGGTGCAACGAGGCGCAGGAGCGTTACGTGCTGATCGTCGCCGCGGCACAGCTGGCCGCCTTCGGCGCGCTCTGCGAACGCGAGCGTTGCCCGTTCGCGGTGATCGGCGAGGTGACCGACGACGGCCGCCTGGTGGTCGAGGATCCGCTGTTCGGGAACCGGCCGGTCGACATGCCGCTCGCCACGCTGCTCGGCAAGCCGCCGCGCATGACCCGCGACGTAAAGCGCCTGCGCGGGGCTTCCGACGACTTCGATGCGGCCACGGTGGACGTGCGGGACGCGGCGCTCAGGCTGATGCGCTTGCCCGCCGTCGCCGACAAGACGTTCCTGATCACGATCGGCGACCGCTCGGTCGGGGGCATGATCAGTCGCGATCCGCTGGTGGGCCCCTGGCAGGTGCCCGTGAGCGACGTCGCGGTGACGGTGAGCGACTACTTCTCGCACCACGGCGAGGCGATGGCCATGGGCGAGCGCACGCCGCTCGCGCTGCTCGACGCTGCGGCGTCCGGCCGCATGGCCGTGTGCGAGGCCGTCACCAACATCGCCGCGGCCGACGTCGCCCGCATCGAGGAAATCCGGCTGTCGGCCAACTGGATGGCGGCTTGCGGCGAGCCGGGCGAGGACGCCGACCTGTTCGACACGGTGCGCGCAGTCGGCATGGATCTGTGTCCGGCGCTGGGCATCGCCATCCCCGTCGGCAAGGATTCCCTGTCGATGAAGACGGCGTGGCGCGAGGGCGACGAGGTGCGCAGGGTCGTGGCGCCCGTGTCGCTCATCGTGTCGGCGTTTGCGCCGGTGGCGGACGTGCGGCGCACGCTCACGCCGGAGCTGTGCACGAAGTGCGGCGACTCCCACCTGCTGCTCATCGACCTCGGCGCCGGCCGCAACCGGCTCGGTGGTTCGTGCCTGGCGCAGGTGTACGGCAAGGTCGGCCGCGAGGCGCCCGACTGCGACGATGCCGGGCGGGTGCGGAAGTTCTTCGAGGCCGTCGCGCGGCTGCGAGCCGAGGGCCTGGTGCTTGCTTATCACGACCGCTCCGACGGCGGATTGTTCGTCACGCTGGCCGAGATGGCATTCGCCGGACGTTGTGGCCTCGAGGTCGAACTCCAGTCGGCCGGCGGCGCGCAGACCGTCGCGGCGCTGTTCGCCGAGGAACTGGGTGCCGTGCTGCAGGTCCGCGGGGCCGACGAAGCGCGCGTGATGCAGGTGCTGCAGGACACGGGCCTCGCGGCGTACTCGCGCTTCATCGGTCGCGTCGTGGAGCAGGACCGGGTCTCCATCCGTGACGCCCGGGGCGAGGTGCTGTCGGTGTCGCGCAGCGAGCTGCGGCGCGCCTGGTCCGAGACCAGTCACCTGATGCAGTCGCTGCGCGACAATCCCGACTGTGCGCGAGAGGAGTATGACCGCGCCACGGACCCCTACGACCCGGGCCTGTTCGCGCACCTCAGCTTCGATCCGGCCGACGACGTCGCCGCGCCGTACGTGCAGACGGGCGTGCGGCCGCGGGTGGCGATCCTGCGCGAGCAGGGCGTCAACAGTCAGATGGAGATGGCCGCGGCGTTCCACCGTGCGGGTTTCGAGCCGCTCGACGTGCACATGACCGACCTGATCGCCGGCCGGGTGCAGCTCGACGATTTCCGTGGGCTCGTCGCCTGCGGCGGCTTCTCGTACGGCGACGTGCTCGGCGCAGGCGAGGGCTGGGCCAAGTCGATCCTGTTCAACGCGGAGCTGCGCGAGCAGTTCGGCGCTTTCTTCGGGCGTGCCGACACGTTCACGCTCGGCGTGTGCAACGGCTGCCAGATGCTGTCCGCGTTGAAGCCGCTCATCCCCGGCACGGAGCACTGGCCGCGGTTCGTGCGCAACCGTTCGGAGCAATTCGAAGGCCGTGTGGGGCTGGTCGAGGTGCTCCCCACGCCGTCGGTGTTTTTCGCCGGCATGGCCGGCAGCGTGCTGCCGATCGCGGTCGCGCACGGCGAGGGCCGCGCCGAGTTCGCGGACGCCGCGGCACTCGCGGACTGCGCGGGCAGCGGGCTGGTGAGCCTGCGTTTCGTGGACAACCGCGGGCGGGCGACCGAGACGTATCCCGCCAATCCGAACGGCTCACCGCAGGGCATCACCGGCCTCACCAGCCGCGACGGTCGCGCCACGATCCTGATGCCGCACCCCGAGCGCGTGTTCCGCACGGTGCAGAACTCGTGGCACCCGGCGAACTGGGGCGAGGACAGCGGATGGATGCGGATGTTCCGCAACGCTCGCGTCTGGGTCGGCTAGACCGGCCGCACTCGGGGTGAAGGTGCGGCCGCGACTGCGCCGGCGTCAGTCGCCGCCGGCCGCGCGACCGATGCTGGTGATCTTCGGCAGTGATTCCTCGGCGAAGAAGCGCCGCACCATCATCGCCTGCTGCAGCTTGCCCTTGCGCACGTAGGCCTCGTAGAGCATGTCCTTCACGAGTTCGAGGAGCACGCCCGCCTCGTAGGCGCTGATCTCGGGCACCGACGGGTGCGCGTCCGCGTCGGTGTTGAAGAGCACCTTCTTGACCGTGCCGAACGTCTCGTGGTCGATCTCCGCCATCTCGCGCGCCTCGGCGAGCTGGTTGAAGATCCTCATGCGACCGTTCTCGCCGAGGTCCTGGATCACGGCCTGTGCCGTGCGCCGGCACATCGAGGCGAAGGCGTTGAAGTGCCCCGCCGAATAGCAGCCGAGGGCCTCGCGGAACAGCTTCTCGCTCGCCTCGGGCAGGTAGGTGAAGTTGAACTTCTCGCGCGCCCGCTCCAGCTCGACGAAGTTGTTGGCGAGCTCCACGCGGTTGGCCGCGTACATCTTCACCGCGAAGCGCAGGAAGATCGGCGCGTTGCACGAGTCGCAGCGGTACACGACGCCCACGTGGCTCGGCCGCGCGGCCACCAGTTCGGCGTACTGCGGAACCGACACCGCAGTGATGTGCGAGAACACCTGGCAATGCGGGCAGTTGAGCGCGAGGCTGCGCTCCTGGTCGTGGTGCAGGCGGCTGTTCGCGTCGACAAAGACGGACATGGGCGGCATCCGCGTCAGGGCTTCCGTGCCGAGTGTAGCCGAACGCCCCGGCCGTGCGCACTGTTCCTCATCGCGCGGCGAGGGCGTCGCCGGCCGCGGCATTGAGCGGATCGACTTCGACGGCGTCGGCCGAGTTCACCCTCACGTCGAAACGCGCGCCGTCCACCAGGGGCAGCCACGGGCCGTGCAGCGTCCGGGTCGCCACCAGCGGCCGTCCGCGGTTGGTGCCCAGGCGGATCGGCCACGGGACCGGTTGGTCATCGCCGGTCAAACGGGCCGTGGTGCCCCGGGGCAGGCCCACTGCGGCCGCCGGTGCGGGGCGTGAGGACACCGCCTCGACGCGGCACCGCGGTCGCGCGCCGACGTGGGCCGCGCCCTCCGTCCAGTCGAGCAGCCGCAAGTCGAGCCGCCACTCGTCGCCCGCGAGGTCCACGACCTGCATGCGACCCGTCGGCAGGTGCGTCACGGCTGCGCGGAAGCGGCTCGGGCCGATGCGCTCGAAGAACAGCTCCGCCACGGGTCGCTCGGGTGCCTTCAACTGGAACGTCTGCACGTAGCGTGCGACCGGCCAGCCGCCGGCCACCGCCAGGCCGAGCAGCGCGGTCAGCAGCAGGTGACCGGCGGCGGCCCAGCGCCGCCCGGCGAGCCAGCGGCCCCAGGCGAGCAGCGCCGCGACGACTGCGAACCCGGCAAGTACGGCGAGCAACGGGCGCACCGCGCCTATCCGATGAACGTCGACCAGGCGCCGTCGCGCACCAGGGTCGCGAGGGTTTCGATGTCCCGGTCCAGGCGGTGATCCTGCGAGCGCAGCGGGACGTGCTCGCGCACGAGCGCGTGGACGCGCTGCAGTTCGGGCGTCGTCGCGAGCGGCCGCATGGCGTCGACCGCCCGTGCGGCCGCGAGCAGTTCAATCCCCAGCACTCGCGCCGTGTTGGTGCAGATCGCGAGCAGCTTGCGGCCTGCCCACGGCGCCATGCTCACGTGGTCCTCCTGGCCGGCCGACGTCGGCAGGCTGTCCACCGAGGCGGGGTGCGCGAGGGTCTTGTTCTCGGACACCAGCGCTGCGGCAGTGACGTGCGCCATCATGAAGCCCGACTCGAGGCCCGGCTCGGTGGCGAGGAACATGTTCAGGTTGGGGTTCACGCGGCGATCGAGCAGGTCGATGCGCCGCTCGGCGATGCTCGCGAGCTCCGCGACGGCGATCGCCAGGTAGTCGCTCACGAAGCCGATCGGCTCGGCGTGGAAGTTGCCTCCGGAGAGAATGTCGTCGCCGAAGATCAGCGGGTTGTCCGAGACCCCGTTCGCGGCCGCGCCGAGCACGTTGCGCGCGTGATCGAGCGCGTGCTCCACCGCGCCGAAGACCTGCGGCATGCAGCGCACCGCGTAGGGGTCCTGCACGCGCTCGCAATGTTCGTGGCTGCGCAGGATCTCGCTGTCGGTGAGCAGCGAGCGCAGACGCTTCGCGACTTTCTGCTGGCCGGGCAGGCCGCTCGCGGCCTGGATGCGCGCGTCGAACGGTGCGTGACTGCCCGCGAGGCCCTCGACCGTGAGGGCGCCGGCGACGATCGACGCGTCGAGCAGCCGCTCGGCCTGGAACAGGCCTTCGAGGGCGAGCGCGAGACTCAGCTGCGTGCCGTTCAGCAGCGCCAGCCCTTCCTTCGCCTGTGGCGCGAACGGTTCGAAGCCCACGGCGCGCGGTATTGCCTCGCCCTCGAGCCGGGCGTCGCCCTGCGTGGCTTCGCCCTCGCCGATGAGCGCGAGCCCGAGGTGCGCCAGCGGCGCCAGGTCGCCCGATGCGCCGACCGAACCCTGGGAGGGCACGACCGGCAGCACGTCCGAGTTCAGGAGGGCAAGCAGCAGGTCGACCATCAGCGGGCGGGCGCCCGAGTAGCCGGCTGCGAGCGCGTTGGCCTTGAGCAGCAGCATGCGCCGCACGACGCGGGGCGGCAGTGGCTCGCCCGTGCCGCAGGCATGGCTGCGAATCAGGTTGAGCTGCAGGCGGCGGGTCTTGGCGGCGGGAATGATGCGATTCGCGAACGCGCCGAACCCGGTGTTGATGCCGTACGACACCTCGCCCTGGGCGACCGCCCGTTCGACGGCCTGCACCGAGCCCTGCATGCGCCTGCGGGCGGGCGCAGCGAGCCGCACCACGGGTCGCCTCGACTCGAACTCGCGCAGGCGCCCGAGCGTGAGCCGCGTGCCGTCGATCTCGAGCGTGGGCCTGCGTCGTGCTTTCGCCATGGCGTTTCCGGCCGCCAGTGTACGCGGATCAGGCGTGCAGCGGCCGGTACCGGACGCGGTGCGGCTGCTCGGCGTCGTCGCCGCGGCGCTTCTTGAGGTCCTCGACGTATTCCGAGTAGTTGCCCTCGAACCAGACCACCTCTGAGTTGCCCTCGAAGGCCAGGATGTGGGTCGCGATGCGGTCGAGGAACCAACGGTCGTGCGAGATCACCACCGCGCAGCCGGGGAAGCTGAGCAGCGCCTCCTCGAGCGCGCGCAGCGTCTCGACGTCGAGGTCGTTGGTCGGTTCGTCGAGCAGGATGACGTTGCCGCCTTCCTTCAACACCTTGGCGAGGTGCACGCGGTTGCGTTCGCCGCCCGACAGCTCGCCGATCGACTGTTGCTGCTGGGCACCCCGGAAGTTGAAGCGGCCGACGTAGGCGCGCGACGGCGTCTCGTAGTTGCCGACCTTGAGCATGTCGAGGCCGTTCGAGATCTCCTGCCACACGGTCTTTTTGTCGTCGAGCGACTGGCGCGACTGGTCCACGTAGGCGAGCTGCACCGTGGGCCCAACGCGGATCTCGCCCGCGTCGGCCTTCTCCTGTCCGGTGATCATGCGGAACAGCGTGGTCTTGCCCGCGCCGTTCGGACCGATGATGCCCACGATGCCGCCCTGCGGCAGGTTGAAGTCGAGGTTTTCGAACAGCACCTTCTCGCCATAGGCCTTCGACAGCCCCTTGGCCTCGATGACCAGTTCGCCGAGGCGTGGTCCCGGCGGGATGTAGATCTCGTTGGTCTCGTTGCGCTCCTGGAACTCGCGCGACTGCAGTTCCTCGAAGCGCT
>Ga0102851_10001881_pt1 | contig 12360 bp, 9 predicted proteins | sample Mud3Dept3metaG_FD_79558 | JGI IMG/M metagenome (GOLD analysis project Ga0102851, IMG submission 79558) | Freshwater wetland microbial communities from Ohio, USA, analyzing the effect of biotic and abiotic controls - Mud 3 Core 4 Depth 3... | ecosystem: Environmental > Aquatic > Freshwater >... | reverse complement strand
CGCAGCTACTAACGCGCGTTGAGCATAACTTTTAGAAGGAGGAATTTCAACGAATGAAATCGTGTTGTTATTTGGAATAAAAATTTCCATTATTCATTCATAACTTTAGTCTGCTGACGAATAGATTCAAGATGAATCGCTTCAAGGTATTTTTCAATAAATATTTTTGAAAATCCATGCTCCTTTGCAAACGCGATATGTGAGGATTTTATTTCTTCCCAACGCTGAAGTTGCAAAATGGTAATCTTATTATCTTTTTTATAATTTCCTATTTGTTGCACAATGTTCATTCGCTTGATCAACAAATTTTGCAATTCAGAATCAATCGAATTTATCTCACAACGAAGTGCTTCTAAATTTTTTGCAAATGTTGAGTTGTCAGAATATTCTGACCGAATAATTAAAGTATTTAAAAGTTCGTCAAGTTCTTTGGGTGTAATTTGTTGTTCTGCATCACTTAATGCAACTGATGGATTGACGTGCGTTTCAATCATCAAGCCATCATAAATTAAGTCAATCGCTTTTTGAGAAACTTCTAATAATAAATCGCGTCTTCCGCAAATATGACTTGGATCGCACAATAATTTTATTGTTGGAAATTCGCTTTTCAACGCAAGTGGAATTTCCCACATTGGTTCATTGCGATATCGTTTAGTTTTGAAAGAAGAAAATCCGCGGTGAACTGCATGCACATCATCAATTCCAATTTGTTTAAATCTTTCAATGGCTCCAATCCACAAATTAACATCGGGATTAACCGGATTTTTTACAAGAACTTCAAGGTCTTTTACTCCTTTTAAACTGTCAGCAATTTCCTGAACAGTAAAAGGATTAACGGTAGTCCGCGCTCCGATCCAAAGTTTTTTAAATCCTGCTTTTAATGCAAGTTCAACATGATTTGAATTTGCAACTTCAGTAATAACTGGCAAACCAGTTTCAACACTAGCCTGCATCATCCACGTTAAACCAATTTCACCAATTCCTTCAAAAGAATTTGGACGCGTACGCGGTTTCCAGATTCCTGCTCTCATCACATGAACTTTACCTGAAGACTTTAACTGACGCGCGGTTTCCATTACCTGCTCTTCAGTTTCAGCACTGCAAGGTCCTGCAATTACTATTGGCCGATCTATATTTTTTAACGTAATCATTTATAGAACAAATTTAACTCATTTGCTTGTATTCACGCTTGTTTGGATCAGAATATTTGTGGATGTTTTTGAGTGATAACCTCGTCTCATAAATTTATTTAATTGAAGAGGTGACTGTGACTTGGCCATCAAAACGTGACAAGATTAGACGAAACGAACGCTTAGTAAGACCGGGAAGCTCCGTAGGCAATGCCTGAATTTGAGGAAAATGTTTACCGGAGATCACCCGGCCGAACTTTGCGTTAGTGAGTATAATCGCCGGCGCGTTTTGCGGGCCTTGAACTTTTGGTTCTTTTGTTTCAAGACAAAAGAACAAGAGGATCTTTTATGGAAATGAACTTTTTTTTACATCAATTGTATGCATATAAAAATCAGTCCTCATGAAAACTTTAAAATTGATCCCAAAGCCTTTGACGTTTATTTTTACGACTCTCTTTTTATGCTTATCCTTTTTTGGATCTGCGCAGGAAACAGGTAAAATTAACGGTTATGTCGTGGATAAAAGTAATGGAGATTCTATTGCTTTTGCAAAAGTAACTGTAACAAATTCTGCTAGTGGAGTAGTTGCCGGAACAGTTTCAACAGATATGGTCGGTCATTTTTTAATTACCTCACTTTCCCCCGGTACTTATTTTGTTGAGGCCAAAATTGTTGGTTATAAAACTGTTAAGCAAAATAATGTTGTGGTAAGTTCCGGGAAAGTTACTCGAGTGAAAATCTTCATGGAAGGAGAATCCCAGGAATTGAATGAAATAGTAATTAGCGAGAAGGATAATTCAAGTGGCAGAGTTAGTAACAAGTTATATGACTCCGGCGGCTCGGTCGGTTATGCTCAACCTGATGTTGATTTTAATACTGAATCTTACAGTCCGATAAATGAAAATGGATTTAAAAATTCCACGGTTAATCCGTTGTCAACTTTTTCTGTTGATGTTGATGCGGCATCTTATTCTAACGTTCGCAGGTTTATTATGAACGGAACAAAACCCCCTGTTGACGCAGTTCGTGTTGAAGAGATGATTAATTATTTTGATTACGATTATCCGGATCCGGTTGACGATGTTCCATTTTCAATTTCAACTGAAATCGGCGATTGTCCATGGAACACTAAAAATAAATTAGTTCACATCGGTTTGCAGGCCGAACGATTAAAAACAAAAGATCTTCCTTCGAACAACCTGGTTTTTTTATTGGATGTTTCGGGCTCAATGGCGTCTGAAAATAAATTGCCTTTGCTTATTAAATCTTTCAAATTATTAGTGAATGAACTTCGTCCGCAAGATCGTGTTGCTATAGTTGTTTACGCTGGTGCTGCGGGTGTTGTTCTCGAATCAACTGCAGCTGATAATGATAATAAAACAAAAATTCTTGAAGCACTTGAAGCTTTGCAGGCGGGCGGTTCAACTGCAGGCGGACAAGGAATTCAACTCGCATATAAAGTAGCCGCAGATAATTTTATTCAGGGTGGAAACAATCGTGTAGTTCTTGCAACTGATGGCGATTTTAATGTTGGAATGAGCAGCGATGCAGAAATGCAAAGACTGATTGAAGAAAAAAAATTATCAGGAATTTTTCTGACTTGTCTTGGTTTCGGAATGGGAAATTACCAGGATTCAAAACTTGAAATTTTAGCGGATAAAGGAAATGGAAATTATGCTTACATCGATAATTTATTAGAAGCAAAAAAAGTTCTTGTAACTGAAATTGGTGGAACACTTTTAACGCTTGCAAAAGATGTGAAAATTCAGGTTGAGTTTAACCCGATGGTTATTGAATCATATCGATTAGTTGGTTATGAAAACAGGTTGCTGAATGAAGAAGATTTTAACGACGATAAAAAAGATGCAGGAGAAATCGGAGCAGGGCATTCAGTTACTGCTTTGTACGAAGTTGTTCTGAAGGGACAAGGTGAATCACCTTCAGTTGATCCATTAAGATATTCAACAAACGAACCTAATCAATCGGCACTTGGTAACGAAATGCTTACTGTAAAATTCAGGTATAAAAAACCGGATGGTGATGTAAGTATGTTGATTGAAAGAAATCTTGAAAATAAAATTACAAGCTGGAATGAAGTGTCAGATAATTTTAAATTTTCGGCTGCTGTTTCGGCTTTTGGAATGATCTTACGCGATTCAGAATTTAAAGGAACATCAAGTTTCGATAATGTTCTCTCAATAGCAAATGAAAGCAAGGGGAATGACAAAAATGGTTATCGCGCTGAGTTTATTCGGATTGTTGAGTTAGCTAAAATTTTATTTGAAAAGAAGTAATTCGGTTTGAATTTCCTGTTACGACAATTAATTATTTGCATTATTTATTTTTAAGCCAGTGCATTAAAAACTTGTCATAAACTTCGTAATAAGGTTTGCCGGACATCATATTGTAATAGATCATTTCTTTTAGCAACAACGATTCTATTATTCGTTTTACGAGCGCGGGCGTGCCCAAATGATGCGTGTTAATGAATTTTTTACTGTACGGCTGTTCAACTTTTTCTTCTTTTGCAACAGCCTTTAGAAATTGCCACTGGGCCGGTGTCAATAGGTTACGGTACTGAAAATAAGTACCTTCATTTTCTGTAAGAATTTGATATAAGGTGTTGGTAACAATTTCCGGCGTAATATTTTTGTTTTTATTTTGATAGAGCTGATGACATAAGAATTGTGTGTAATAAGTATGAGTGTCGGTATAATCCAGGATGCTTTCAATAGCTGAATCGTTTATTTTATATTTTCGTTTTACAAAGAGCGATTTAATAAATTGAGCATAAATTGTACGATCTATTTTTTTTAAATGAATTGATTTGGTGCTTGCATAGAAGGGACGTTTGGCACTGTTAAACAATTCATACATCATTTTTTGATCGCTTCCACAGAAAATAAAGTTTACATTTTTTAATTGTTGAATGACTGTGCGGAGTATTGCTTCAACATTTTTCTCAGGATATTTAAGTATTTGCTGAAATTCATCGATTGCAATAATTGTTTTAATTTGCAATTGATCAAGAAATTGAAGCAGTTCAGGAATCGTTTTTTCAAACTGTTTTGGCTGTGTTATGTCAAGACTCAGTTCTGGTGTTCCTGACATTGTATCTATTGTTATAACTGGCCTGAATAGTTTGATTGCTTCCCAAAACCTTTTTCCGATTGGCTTGTTTTCCGGAAAAACGCTGTAGATTTTATTTGCTAATAAGTTCGTAAGATCTTTTAAATTTTGTGTGGCGTAAATATCAAGATAAATGCATGTTGTACTTTTTTTCTTTTTTAACAGGAAAAATGATTGGTGTATTAAGGCAGTTTTGCCTAATCGTCGTTGAGCAAAAAAAGTAGTATTACTGTTGTTTTTAATATTTGCAATTAATGTTTTTGTTTCATTTTCACGATCACAAAACAAATCCGGGCTTATGTAATTGTTGATTAAAAACGGGTTAAAATCTTGTTCCATCCCCCAAAGATATGCCTTATTTGTTTAATATACAAATTGTAATATACAATATGTATAATACAAATAGTATAATAAAAATTGTTGTCTATTTTTACTGTTCTTATTTTATACAAATTGTATTATACAAAATGTATAATTTTAAAATGGCGTTGAAAACAAAGAGAAAAATGGTTTATTCAAAATGATTCCGGTGTTACCGATTTGTGTTTAGAAAAGAGTTGCTGGTTAAGAAGTAATTGGAAAAAAAAATCCCGCCAGACTTTTGCCTGGCGGGATTTTAACGGATCAATTTTCTTTTTCGACTAATGTCAGGAGTCTATTTTTTAGCCCCTTTTTTCTTCTTTCCTTTTGATTTTTTCTTCTCCTTTTTACCGGATTTCTTTTTAGAAGATTTTTTATCTTTTTTCTTCGAGGATTTTTTGTCTTTCTTTTTGTCAGACTTTTTATCCTTTTTATCTTTTTTTACTTTCTTCTTTTTTGGTTCATCTTTGACAGCAACTGATGCCGCTTTCGATTTTTTTCCTGCGGCAGGCTTTGCTACTTTTTTAGGAGTTGCCTTTATTGCTTTTTTATCTGCGCTTATTGTTATCGTAATATCACTGGATTCAGCTTTTGCCGCTTCAGAAGATTTATTGCTTTTGCTTTTTGCCGATGCAGGCTTACGCGCAGTTTTTTGTCGGACAACTTTTTTTGCCACATTGTGGTCCATTCGGGTCGGTTTTTTTTCTATTGGCAATGAGTTCGTTTCTTTTTGTGTCATACTTCAATTACTTACATTTAACAATAAACGTAGTCAAAAAATGAATATGTATTCAGGAATCAATTATTAATAAATTGTTAAAAACAGAGAATCAACACCAAAACGACCTCGTGAATTGAAGGCTGCATTGGATTATTTATAATTTTCACATTGAAAAATCTTTATCGATGTTTAAAAAATGCTATTTCCTGTTCATGTTTTTTCGCTGCTTCCAACGAATCAAACGTACCAAGGTTTCTATGTTTATTGGTTCTGGGATCTTTCTTTCGTGAATAGATCCTGTATTTACCGGATTTTAATTTTCTGATCATATTGATAGAATAAAGTATTAAACCAAGATCGAAAAATACCGGCTATTCTAAAATGATTTTAGTTAATGGGAACAGGAATTTTTTACAAAGTTCGCTCCTAGCTGAACAAATCTTTCGGGCCGGCTTTCGATCGTTCAAGATTCAACAAAAACCGTTTGCGTTCTATTCCTCCTGCATAACCGGTCAGCTTTCCGTCTGTTCCGATTATTCGATGACATGGAATTACAATGGCAATTTTGTTACTTCCGTTTGCTTTTGCAACGGCCCTGATTGCTTTTAAATCACCTACAGAAATTGATTGTTCTTTATAAGAACGTGTTACACCATAAGGAACTTTTTTTAACTCGTTCCATACTTTCATCTGAAAATCTGTACCAACCAAAACAACCGGAACGGAAAATACTTTTCGTTCACCTGAAAAATACTCGCGAAGTTGTCGTTTTATTTCTAATGTATGCCTGTTTTCACCTAATGAAACCGAAGCTTCAAAATGTTTTTCCAAAGCAATAATTTCTTCTGATAAATCTGTTCTTACATCAAACTCCAGCAGGCAAATTCCCCTGTCTGTAGCAAGAATATCCATTTCACCAATTGGCGTTTCTGTTTTTGTATGGACTAAAATTGCACTCATTGAATCGTTACGTAAATAAGCACAGAACTTGCATTTGCCAAAAGCGAAACTGTATCTCCCGGATCAAAATAAACAGAGTCTCCTTTTATTAAATTGGTGTTTCCATTCAGAATTATATCGCCTTTAAAAACATAAATAAAAGAAATATTTGATGAGTCAAGATCCAGTGTTCTTTTTTTTCCAAGAAGAATGGGTTTCACTTGCGCTGATAATTTTGGATCGCGCACCATCACATTAAAATCAACCACTTTTCCTCCGCTTGTCGTTTCCCAATCTCCCAAAAATGAATCTGATTCCAATGGATTCAAAATAGTAGAGTGATGATCTTTGTGAACCAATTCAAGCGTGCCCTCTAATACCATCAACGTTCTTTTTACGCCTGGTAAACTGCTGAATTTTGTAGTTTCCGATTCAACAGTTGCCGTGCTGATTCTAAAATCAAAATTCAATTCTTTATAAGTTGCAGATTCAGGAAAAATATATAATTGTGTTGTTGTTCCGTGAGCCCAGTTGGCTGTTGTCAATTCAGATTTTCGTATAATTCGCATAATTAAATTCCGGTTTTATGAAAGTACATGCTGTTAGCTTGTGCAAGTGAAGTTACCACAAGATCATTAATGCATAAGTGATCAGGAAGTGTTGTAGAATAATAAATCAGTTCAGCAATATCCTTCGCTACCATTGGCTGATACCCTTTGTAAACGTTAGTCGCCTTTTCTTTATCACCGTGAAAACGAACAGTTGCAAACTCAGTATTAGCTGCGCCCGGTGCAATCTGTGTCACTTTAATTCCATGTGGAAGTAAATCAATTCGCATTCCTTTTGTAAGCGCATCGACAGCGTATTTTGAAGCGCAATAAACATTTCCGTTCGGATAAACTTCTTTCCCTGCTGTTGAACCAATATTAATAATGTGGCCTTTTCCTTGTTCAATCAGCAATGGAATTACAGCCTTTGAAACATAGAGCAGACCTTTAACATTTGTATCAAGCATCTTTTCCCAGTCGTCTAAATTACCTGATTGTATTGGATCAAAGCCGCTTGCCAATCCTGCATTATTTATAAGTACGTCAATTTTTTTCCACGCCTCCGGAAGATTTTGGATCGCAGCATTAACGCCTTTTTGATTTCTGACATCAAATTCAAGAGCCAGAACTTTTGTTTTATAATCCGACTCAATTTGAGTTTTTAATTTTTCAAGTCGGTCCTTCCTTCTTCCGGTAATAATAATATTGTGTCCGTTTTTTGCGAAGAGTTGCGCTGTAGCCTCGCCAAAGCCTGATGTTGCGCCTGTTATGAGAATTATTTTTGACATGAAAATCAGATTTTTTTAATTGAGAAAATTACTGTGTATAAAACTAAGGATATTTTCACGGAGTTCGATAGGGAATAATTATTTTAGCAAAAAATTCAGTTTATGAGTTCGATTCAATTTGAGATAGAAGATGGAGTTGGTATTATTCGCCTTAATCGTCCCGGGGTTTTTAATAGTTTTAATCGGGAAATGGCTGTGGCTTTCCAGGATGTTTTAGATGTCTATGAAGAAACACGGGCTGTTCGTGCAATCTACATTACCGGTATTGGTAAAGCATTTTGTGCAGGACAGGATTTGCAGGAAGCAACGGATCCCAAAGGACCAAAACTTCAAACAATTGTTCGCCAGCATTATAACCCGATTATTGAACGACTTCGAAATATTGAAAAGCCAATTGTAGCAGCAGTTAACGGCGTTGCAGCCGGCGCGGGTGCTAACATCGCTCTTGCCTGTGATATTTGTGTTGCAGCTGAATCAGCAAGTTTTATACAAGCTTTCAGTAAAATTGGTTTAATTCCTGATTCCGGCGGAACATTTATTTTACCAAGATTAATTGGTGTACAAAAGGCAACAGCGTTAATGATGCTTGGTGATAAAGTTTCTGCAAAAGATGCAGAATCAATGGGAATGATTTACAAATTTTTTAGTGATGAAACATTTGCGGAAGAATCAATGAACATTGCTAAAACGCTCGCTAAATTGCCAACTGTAGGATTAGGTCTGACAAAAAAAGCATTGAACTTATCACTAATAAGCGATCTTTCAACGCAACTCGAAACAGAAGAAGAATTACAAACAATGGCCGGATCAACTTACGATTACAAAGAAGGTGTTGCAGCATTTTTAGAAAAACGCAAACCGGTTTTTAAAGGGGAATAAATAATCACCGGTCTTTTATCAACTAACTAAATAAAATGAAAGTAGGAATTTTAGGAGCAGGCTCAATGGGATCAGGAATTGCACAGGTTGCTGCCCAATATGGTCACGCGGTTATTTTATTTGATACCAATTCGGCGCAGCTTGATAAGTCAAAAACAGATTTGATAAAAACGCTAGAAAAATTAGTTGAAAAGCAAAAAATTTCAGCAGACGAATCAACTGCAATTCAAAATAGAATTTCTTATAGTAATGACATGTCTGATTTTAAATCGTGTCAGATTATTATTGAAGCAATTATTGAAAATCTTGAAATTAAAAAAACTGTTTTTTCGCAGCTTGAATCTATTGTTTCGGAATCATGTATCCTGGCATCAAATACTTCTTCGTTGTCAATTGCATCAATTGCCGCTGCCTGTAAAATTTCTGAACGCGTAATCGGAATTCACTTTTTTAATCCTGCGCCAATTATGCCATTGGTGGAGATTATTCCTGCAGTACAAACAAGCGAATCCGTCACTAAAATTTCGCGCGAGTTGATTGATTCATGGCAAAAGGTTACCGTAATTGCAAAAGATACTCCCGGCTTTATTGTAAATCGTGTTGCACGTCCTTTTTATGGTGAAGCGCTAAAAATTTACGAAGAAGGTGTTGCTGATTTTGCAACGATTGATTGGGCAATGACTGAACTTGGCGGTTTTAAAATGGGACCATTTACGCTAATGGATTACATTGGAAATGATGTCAATTATGCTGTAACGGAATCAGTTTTTACATCTTTTTATTTTGATCCGCGGTACAAACCTTCTTTCACTCAAAAGCGTCATAGCGAAGCCGGTTGGTTTGGTCGTAAAACAGGCCGTGGTTATTACGATTACGGAAAAAATGCGGTTCAACCTGAGCCAACAAAAAACAAACATTTGGGTGATGAAATTCTTGAGCGAATTCTTGTGATGTTGATTAATGAAGCTGTTGAAGCCGTATTTCTGAACGTTGCTTCCGCAAAAGATGTTGATCTGGCCATGACAAAAGGCGTTAATTATCCAAAAGGACTTTTGGCATGGGCAAATGAAATTGGACTCGAAAAAGTACTCGATAAACTTGATTCACTATATGCTGAATATGGCGAAGATCGTTACAGGGCAAGCGTTCTTCTGCGACGTATGGTTAAGGCCAATCAGGTCTTTGCATAAACCAAAATATTATTTTTTAAGACGTAATTAGTTTGACTGCTTTGGCTATTTTTGTACTGCGTATGCCGTAGCTTTAGCGCAGGCATTTAAAAAAAAAATAGTCGTATGAAGTTGAATTACAGAATCTTTTTAATGTTATCCGTTTTGTGGATTTCAATACAATCAACAGCTCAAATTGAGATTATCGAAAAAGTATTTGCATCAAGACCAACCAATTTTCGGAGTGAGATTGAAATTATTGATACAATCGCTTTTTTTTATGTCTACGATGTTGAAGGTGGTGCAACAACTTATAATCTTGACGAAACCACATTTGGGACAGAAGATTTTAAATTTTTCCTTGTTTATCGACACAAAACACTTAATAAATGCGGACTGATTATTTATGATGAAAAAGCAAGTCATTTTACTGAACCGGTTTGCGACAGCATCTACTTTATTAAAGCGAAGGATTATGTTTTTACAGAAGGTTATAATCCTGATGGCAGTTATAGTTCAACCTATAAAGCTTCGAAACTGAATTTCATTTTCGGGTACAAAGATAAAAAATCAGAATTGTGGGAAATCGGATTTGCTGATGCTAATTATTATTCAAAAAAAATAGGCGAAGTTGAAAGAGAGATTTTTAAAGCAGTCACTTTTTCTGAAATTACAGTTGATGAATATTATACAACAGTATATGGCGTTTTTGCAAATCTGCGCACCAATGAAATTGTAAGTTCTGCTATTCTTAATACTGAATTGGTTGCTCTTGAAGCCTATGCCTATCATTACGATTATTATGAATACGAATATGACTCATACAGTGAAGAAGGTGATGTCATAACTGCTCCAACATTTGAATCACGTTTGTTGTATTCTCCGGTTGAAATAATTTATATTAAATCAGGCGATACTATTTCTGAATTGGTCAATTACTCTTATGTGGAAGTTTCTGATAAAGCAGCTAAAAATAAAGTTGTTCCTGATAATTTTAACGGTGTTTGGAAAACTGCAGAGGGCGCGCCGGAAGAACCGTTATACCTTATGATTGAAGGTGATGACGTGCTTACGGATTTAGGAATTTATGCGTTCACCGTTGATACTTACGACGAAACATTTGAAGTCGCAACTTTGAATTGGGGTGACATGTTAAAACGACTTAATTTGCGAGCTAATGATCTGCAAAAATTCGAATCAATCTGGCAAGGTCCTAGAACTGAAGTCGATTTTATTGGAACAACCAGTTGGAATCAAATGTCAAGATTTAAGGATTTTATAATTCAGAATGATGAAAATCTTGTTCATATTTATTTTGATGTTGATATTGAAAATAAAGTGGTTGTTGGAATGCAGACATATTATCCGCAAAAAGTTTATAGTGATTTTGTTACAGCTTATTATGATGAACTTCTGTACACCACCATTTATAAAAATGGAAAAGAGGAAATTTATGATCTTAATTCAACTAATCCTGAATATTCTTTTTACAATTACACTATTTCTGTTGCTGAAAAAAATATTAATAAAGAAGGTGATTTAATACTTACAGATGAATCGCTTGGATCAGTTAAGATAAAATCCTATTCAACCGGTAACTATTCTGTCGGGAAAATAAAAATTTCCTGGATCGGTAATGAAAAATTCAATGAATCGTCTAAAATAGTTTCGTCTGAATCAATGCCGTTTAAAATTTTGGATGAAGCAAATAATGTTTTAGTTGATGATGTTTCATCACTTTATCTTGACAATGTTCAGGGATTAAGCCTTTTTGTTATTACAGATTCTGATTTAAAAACCGGAATTCTTGGTCCCGACGGTAAATGGCTCGTAAAAAAAGAATATGAAACTATTAATATTCTGAGTCCATCTGTTTCATACACGGAATATTATTCGTCCGTTCGAAATTTCCCTGTCTTTTTTGCAATTTATCAAAACGGTAAATGCGGTCTGCTTGATTCTAAAGGAAGTCTGGCTGTTCCAATTGAATTCGATTATATTGAAGCATGTAAGAATAATATTATTACTGTAAAAAATGGCCTGATGGGAATTTACACTTTTGACGGAAAAAAAATTCTCGACAATGAGTATTTGATCCAGGGTTATTACGGTTTAGCGACAGATTGTTATTCGCTTGATATTTATGGTGACGGGGCAAAAGTTTTAAGTAAAAATAGTTTGTCAGGAATTGTTGATAAGGATTTTAATGTGTTGGTTCCTTTTGAATATACCTCACTAACAACAACTACTGATACTAAGATTTTTATCGCAGTAAACCAGGATGGAAAAGTAGGACTGATAAATAGTCAGAATGAAGAAATTGTAGAATTTGAATACGATTTCATTTCGCCGTTTGAATATTATCCGAATCGGTTTGTTGTAGGCAGAGATCAAAAACAAGGTGCAATTGATGTTGAAGGAAATATTTTAATTCCGATCGAACATTTTGCAATCCAACCAAGTTCGGATTGGGGTAGTAATATTATTTTAACCTATAATGAATATTACATGACCAATGCCATTGATACAATGGGCAGATCTATTATTGAATCCGGCTGTTATTATCTTTATTATTATCCTGCGCATGAAATTATTTCTTGTGGTAATGATGTCACTTTTAATTTTTACGATCGTAGCGGTAATCTTTTGTATTCAAAAATCTCAAGTAATATTGATCCTTATAATGCTTACGATAAT
>Ga0102851_10001880_pt1 | contig 12364 bp, 10 predicted proteins | sample Mud3Dept3metaG_FD_79558 | JGI IMG/M metagenome (GOLD analysis project Ga0102851, IMG submission 79558) | Freshwater wetland microbial communities from Ohio, USA, analyzing the effect of biotic and abiotic controls - Mud 3 Core 4 Depth 3... | ecosystem: Environmental > Aquatic > Freshwater >... | reverse complement strand
CTCACACACCAGGACATGGCGGACGACAAGAAGTTGGCCGCAGCCGTCCCGGAAATCGACGTGATCGTCGGTGGGCACGAGCACGACCCGCTGGACGCCAGGGCGGGAAAGACGCTCATTCTCAAGGCCGGCTCCGACGCCTTGTCCCTGGGCCGCATCGACGTCGCGGTGACCGTGGGCCAGGGCGGTCGGCGCGTAGAGAGCAAGTGGGAGTTGATCCCCGTCACGGACGCGATCCCCGAGAAGCCCTCCGTGGCGGCGCTGGTCAAGCAGTACGAAGGGTTGATGACGGCTGAACTGAAGCAGGTCGTGGGCGCCACCTCGGTGCCGCTGGACACGCGAAACGAGACGGTGCGGGTCAAGGAGTCCCCGATAGGCAATCTCATCGCCGACCTGATGCGCGAGGCGCTGGGTGCGGACGTGGCGCTGGTCAACGGCGGCGGCATCCGGGGGAACGCCGTCACCCCCGCCGGCCCGTTGACGAGAGGTGACGTGCTGAAGATCCTCCCCTTCGCCAACAAGGTCGTGAAGCTGGAGGTGACCGGCGATGCTCTGCGTGCCGCGCTCGAGAACGGACTCAGCCAGCACGAGCGGACCGCCGGGCGGTTCCCCCAGGTCTCCGGCCTCCGGTATGCCTTCGATCCGAAGCGGCCGGCCGGCTCTCGCCTGACCTCCGTGACCGTCGGTGGCAAACCGCTGGACCCTGCCGTCCGTTACAGCGTGGCGACCTTCGAGTTTTTGATGGGAGGAGGCGACGGGTACACCACGCTGCAACAAGCCAAGGTCCTGGTGGCACCCATGTACGGCCCCATGGACTCCGACCTGATTCTCGAGCGCCTCAAGTCCGGCCCCCTCGCGCCGGCCGTCGACGGCCGCATCCAGGTGGCCCAGTGAACCGGGCAGAGGGCTCGCCCCCGGGCGAACGCAAGGAAATCTATCGAGGGCGAGTGGTCACCTTGAACCTTGAGACGGTGACGCTCCCGAACGGGGCCACGATCGAGTTGGAGGTGGTCCGCCACCAGGGGGCTGCGGCCGCTGTCCCGCTCACAGACGACGGGAACGTCCTGCTGATCCGCCAGTACCGACACGCGGCGGGCGGCTACATCTACGAAATCCCCGCCGGGAAAATCGACCCGGGAGAGGACCCGCTCGCTTGCGCCGCCCGCGAGGTGGAAGAGGAGATCGGCCGTCGAGCCGCGTCCCTCGTCCCCATGCTCAGTTTCTACACCACGCCGGGATTCACCGATGAAGTGATCTATCTCTTTCTGGCGACCGGCCTCACTCCGGGCACGCAGAGCCTCGAGCACGATGAGGTCCTCGACGTGGTGGAGATGCCGCTGGAGCAGGCCATGCGGCGCATCGCCGACGGCACCATCCGGGACGCCAAGACCATCATCGGCCTTCAGGCCGCGTATCTGGCGGGACACCCCCGGCAGCCATGAGGGCGACGCGCGGGCGTGACCATCTGTAGGATGGGACACTAACGCCGATCCCAATAAAACGAACCGCCGGTCGGACTCCCGACCGGCGCTTTTTCATACTCTCTCTCTCGATGCGTCTGGATCGCAGATCTACCGGGATGAGCCGGGCCGCCTACTGAACGATGTGCGGACCACCTCTGCGCGTCGGAATCCGCCCGCCACGCGACCTGGCTCGGGCCGTCCGGCGTTCGCCTGCAACCAGGCGAGACCCGCCCCGACGCGTCTCGGACCCGCCGAACGCGTCTGCGGGGCACCGTATCCCTCTCGCTGCGGCCTTCCGCCGCCGAAGGGGCGCGGCGAGGCAGCGTTTGCCGCACGGCGATCGGCGTTCGCTTTTGCCCGAACCCGCTCGTCCTTTTTCCGAGCGCGGATCGCCGCGATGCGCTCGGCCAGGGGAACTTCCAGTCGCTCCGCGGGTCGCTTCGTGTAGTCGAAACCGGCGACCTGCTGGCGCGGCAGGCGCTTTCCGATGTGCCGCTCGATCGCGCGAAGCTCCCCCTCCTCGTCCGGCGAGACAAACGTGTACGCATCCCCCGTGGCCTCGACCCGGGCCGTACGCCCCACGCGGTGAATGTAGTCCTCCGGTAAGTGCGGGACGTCGAAGTTCACGACGAGGCCCAGCGCCTCCACGTCAATGCCGCGCGCCGCGATGTCCGTAGCGACGAGGACGCGGAAGTGTCCCCTCTTGAAGCCGGCGAGCGCCTCCGTCCGCTGCGCCTGGCTGCGATTCCCGTGGATGCGGGCGCAGGAGACGCCGCGCCGCTCCAGGAAGTCGGCCAGCCGATTGGCCCGGTGCTTGGTCCGCGTGAAGGCCAGGACGCTCTTGGGCGAGCCCTGCCGCAGAAGCTCGAGCAGCAGGTGCGATTTCAGGTCGTGGGAGACGGGGTAAATCGTGTGGGTCACCCCGACCGCCGGCGCCGACTTCCGCTCGATGTTCAGGGCCACGGGGTTCGCCAGCATGTCGTTCGCTAACTCTACGATGGGCGCGGGCAGCGTCGCCGAGAACAGGAGCGTCCGCCGCTCTTTGGGCAGGCGCTGGAGGATCCGGCGGACATCCGGCAGGAAACCCATGTCCAGCATTCGATCCGCCTCATCCAGGACGAGATACTCGACGCCGTCGAGCCGCGCGTAGGGGTACTGAAGGTGGTCCAGGAGCCGGCCGGGCGTCGCGATGAGGACGTCGACGCCCTTGCGGAACGCCTGCTCCTGCGGCCCCATGGCGACGCCCCCGTACACCGCCGCGCCCGTGAGGCCGGTCTGTCCGGCAAGCTCGCGGAGGTGCTCCGCGATCTGGGCGGCCAGTTCCCGAGTGGGGGCCACGACCAGCGCGCGGGTGGTCCCCCGGCGCTTCCCCATCAGATTGTGGAGGATCGGCAGGAGAAACGCGGCTGTCTTCCCGCTCCCCGTCATGGCGGTGGCCAGGACGTCCCGGTCCTGCATGAGGGGTGGAATGGCCATCCGCTGGATGGGTGTAGGATGCTCAAATCCCATCCTTTGGGTGGCGCGTAATAGTGCTTCATTGAGTCCCAGTTCTGCAAACGACATACGTCTCCCTGTACTTTCCGCAGACACACCAGGACCGCGCAAGGGTCTGGGGTGACCGCAATTGTGTCCGGCTGGAATTGGTTATTGGGATTAACGGAGGGTTCGCCGGAGAGGCCGCCGTTCAGGTTGTGAGACCTGCCCTGCTCTTGTGTCCCGCTTCAGGCCCTGAATTGCTCGGCATCCGTCGCGGAAGGGCTGCACTATACCACGTCACGCCGCTTTGTCCAGGTTATTCGTGGCCCCGCTCGCGCCGGGAAGCTCACCGGCCCGAACGGACGGCTCGGGCCGGTGGCGCCCTGCGTCGGAAACGACTGTCCTACCAGCGCATCCGCACTCGGTAGTTCACCGTCACCTTGCCGTCCCTGGGAACTTTCACCACGTACTGAAGGGTGTGCGCCTCGATCTTGCTGTAGGGGTGACTGCTCTTCACCACCTCCCAGTCGCCCGGGACGGGCTCGATGATGGTGACCTCCACGTCCTCCTTCTTGTGGTTGCGCAGCTCCACGTCCCACTCGGTCTCGTAGAGGTTCCAGGCGAGTTTCTTCCAGTCCCGCTGCGTGCGCTCCCCCACCACGTCGAAGGCCTCGCCCATCTTGATCTTGACCTTCTCGTCCTTCGGCGTGTGATCGATCACATCCTCGCCGATGAACTGGAGGCTCTTGTCGGCAGCCGCCTTGTAGACCCGGACCGTGCCCTTGGGAAGCGGGATGCCGAGCCTGTGCTTCTCGGCGTTCTCGATTTCCAGGAAAACGCCGACTTTCTGGTTAGAGAGGGGCGTGCCGAGCTGGCTGCGGTAATAATGGCTGGCGCCGTAGAACCGCAGCTCCTTCTTGATGGCGATGTCCGGCGCGTCCAGCAGGCTGATCTGTTTCGTCTGGTTCTGCTTGACCGTGGTCCGCCCCTGCAGAGAGTACAGATGGTACTCGAAGAAGGACTCCTCCTGGAACTGCGGCCGAGGCGCGGCCGCCTTCGCCGTCGATTCCAGGACCGCCCGCATCTCCTGCCGGGTCTGCGCGCGGTGCACATCTCCCGCGACCAGCTTCAGCGCCGCATCCGCGTAGGTCGCGCCGCTCTTGTTGTCGATCGTCACCCAGCCCGACAGATCGCCGCCGTTGTCCGTCTCGTTCAAGACCACGACGTAGTCCGCCTTCCAGGTGATCCCGGAGGTGAGATACGATGCCTCCACGCGCTGCGGGCGCGCGCTGCCGCTTTGCAGGAGCCACACCAGAGTGGGCGTGGGAGTCAGGTTCTCCGGAAGTTCGGGGAGGATCACCCGGCCGGGGTGCCCCAGGTGGATCTGGCCGTTGATCTGGTAGATCGGGCCGTTGTTGTTGCTGAGCAGGACGGCGTCGACGAGCGTGCCGTCCCCCGTCATCAGCTTCACCTTCTTCCCCACGTATTTGTCCAGCAGCTTCTGCGGATTGAGGAGGTCGTACTCGTAGTTCTGCTCCAGGATGCGCACTCCGGTGGGGTCGGTGAGCGACTTCAGGTGCACCGTGGTGGGGTCGATCTGAGACGCCACATCCATGAACTTCACTTCGTGGATTCCGGCGGGCAGCTGCAGATCCCGGACGTCCTTCACCAAGCCCAGGTTCCCATTGTAGATCGTGATGGACATGTCCTTCTGATCAGTCCGGGTGACTGCGCTGCGGGCAAGCGCGGCCTGGGCGTCTCCGGCCCAGAGCGCGGACACGCACGCCAGTGTCGCGAAAAACGCGCCCAATGACTTTCGCATCCATGGCCTCCCTTCCACGGTGATACTTCGCCTGACTGCCGGTCTGCATGGTGAGACCGGCGGCGGCAAAAAAAGTTCCCTCCATGCCACGAAGAGTTCTTGAGTGTCCTGTTGAGTCTCCGTATGAGTCGTTCACCGTTCGATGGTCGGGATTCAAACCGCCAGGAGGGAGGATCGAGCGTCACGGACAGCGAGCGGCGAGTGTCTCCCTGGCGGTGGCAGCCTCCCGGACATCGGGATACCGGTTCAAGGCGTCGCGCAGGGTCTTGCATCCGGAGTTTTCTCCGAGGAGAAGCTGGATCTCGCCCTGACGGTAGAGGGCGGTCGGCGCCCTCGGGTGCTTCGGGTATTGTCGGAGGAACGCCTCGAATTCCGCGCCGGCCTCGGCGTAGCGGCCCTGGGCACGGTATGCATCGGCCAGCAGGAATCGCGCGTCGGGCACGCGTCCATCGTCGGGGTGCTGCGCCAGGAAAGCGCGCAGATCGTCGATCGCGGGCTCGTAGCGATGCGCGGCGAACTCCGTGACCCCGGAAGAGAAGAGCGCATCCGCGGACCGGGGGGCCGGCGCGGACACGCTCCGCTGCATGACGGACACGCTGGATTCCGTTCCCGGCCTCGTTTCGGTCTTCGCTCGGGCTTCCGGAGGAGGCGGCACCGACTGCAGCCGTCCCGGCTGCGCGACCTGGCCCTGCGGCTGCGGAAGCGGCGCCGCGGGCGGAGCGGCCATCGGCCGCGCGGCCTCCTCTCGCACCGCCGGTGCCTGCGGTACGTCCTTGGCTTCAGGGGTTGCGAGAGGGCCCTGGGCCTTGCCAGCGCCGGCGGGTGGCGACGCGGTTTTCCGCGAAGCCACCGTCGTGGGCGACGGAGCGGGCGGCTGCGGCTCGGCCTCGGTCTTTTTCGCCGTGGTGGGCGGGGTCACGGACGCGGCGGTCTCCGGCGCCGCCTGCTGCGTGCCTGCCGGCGCGTGCTCGACGGCGGCCCGCCGAAGTTCGGGCGACCGCTGGGACGCCCACAGCCCCGCCAGGCCGAGCAACACCAAGGCGGCCGCGTGGATCGGAAGTTTCACGCGGAGCGGCAACACCAGCGTCGCCGCGACCCGCTGCCACCACCGGGGCGCCTCGATTCGTTCGGCGACCCGGGCCGCAAAGCCGGGCGACGGCTCCTCGTCCCCCAGATCCTTCAGCGCGTGCATTGCTCGGCGAAAGGCGGCCCACTCCGCCCGGCACACGGGACAACCGTCCAGGTGTCGGCTCAGATCCGCCAGGGGCGGACCGGAGAGTGCGCCGTCATAGAGATCGGAGAAGGCCTCGCGGGCCTCCTGACAGTTCATGTCGAACTCCCGTCGCCGAGAAGCGGGCCGAGCCGGGCTTTGAGCTCCATCCGGGCGCGATGGAGTCGCGATCGAACCGTTCCCAGCTCGACACCCAAGGTCGCCGCGATGTCTTCGTACGACATCCCTTGGACGTCCCGCAGGATGATCACCATGCGGTGGTGCTCCGTCAGTTGCACCAGCTCATTCTGGATCGCGCGCGTCAATTCTTGCCGCTCCAGGACCGCATCCGGCCCGGGCGACGCGTCCGCGACGCGGTCCAGCGCCGACGGCAGGACCCCGCCTTGTCCGTCCGGGGAGTTGCCGGTCCGCTCCGCTCGCCTGGCCCGGGAATCCCGGCCGGCCAGATGGTTCAGGCAGTGATGGCTGGCGATGGCGTAAAGCCACGTGGAGAACCGCGACCCTCCCCGAAAACCCTGCAAGCCACGATAGGCCTTGAGAAAGACCTCCTGCGCGATGTCCTCGGCGTCGCCACGATCTCCCACCATGCGGAGCGCCAAGGTGAACACCCAGCGCTCGTAGCGCCGGACCAGCGCCTCGAACGCCCGAACGTCGCCGGTTCTTGCCCGATCCACGAGTCGGCGGTCCTCGTCCGTCGCGTCCCTGGCGCCGACGTCGCCCTCTGCTTGCTGTAGTCTTAGACCCGTGGCGTTTTCCAAGGTTCCCATCCGGCCGGTGCAACTCCGCGGACCATCCGTTCGGCCGCAGCCAGCGCGCAGGACAAGCGCTGCGTCCGGTCGGCATCATACTACCACCCCGGGTCGGCGCCGCCAGCGAATTCTGGATGCGTGGCCAAGGCGTCGACGGATATCCCGTGCGCGCCGCGCATCGACTCACGCGGCGCGGCCGTTTCTCGCTTGCCAACGTCGCTCCCGTCTGGTAGGGTCTGGCCGGTCAGTTTCGACCGTGTGGTCGAATTCGACCCCACAACCGAGGCGCACGATACATGGCGGAACCGGCACGCCGGCAGACTCGTACCAAGCGCCGCCACGCCCAGAGTTTTGAAAACCTGGTGCAGGCGGGCCTAGCCGTCATCGGCCAGCGCGGTCTCTACGACACCACGGTGGAGCACATCACCGAGGCCGCGGACGTCGGCAAGGGGACGTTCTACGCGCACTTCGACTCGAAGGAAGACTTGATCTCGCATCTGGTGCGCGAGGGGGTCGACGAGCTGATCGCCGCGACGGCGACGCAGCGGCGGGCCGACGGGACGCCTACGGGTCGGTTGGCGGCCTTGATCCTCGGGCAGCTTCAGGCGCTCGGGCGCCGACGGGACCTCGTCATTCTCTTGCACCAGGTCCGTGGGTTGCTGATCCGCCAACCCGACGCGCGCCAGGGTCTCCGGCAGGAATACCGCCGCTATGTACGCTTTCTGATGGCGGAATGCCGGCGGGTCCTGGACGTGCCTTCCCTGAGTCAGACCGACGCCCGAACGCTGGCGTGCGCCATCGCGGGCTTCGTGGCGGGCACCCTGTCGTTCGAGATGCTGATGCGAGGGAAGCGGGGAAACGCGCTCGCCCTCGCGCGGCCCGTGAGCGCCTTCGCCGACGGTGTGGTCACACGCTATGTCTCGTCGCGGTCCCCCGCCAACGGCCACTGAGGCGGCGGATGTTCCCGACCTCCCGAGGAGGTGACCGACACCGAGGAGGTAAGCGGGCACGACGGAGACGTGAGTCCGGTTTGCGCCCGCCGGACCTGTCAGTGCAGTTTTTTCTTGAACTCAAGGGCCATTGCACATATTCTTGCGCGCGATTCCGCCATGCCAGGATTTTTTGCTGATTATGCGCGCTAAGAATCCGCTGTTACTCAAGATTGGGAAAGGAGGAGCATGATGCGATTTCGGGGAAGTGTGCACGTTCTGTTGGCGGTGGCTGTCCTGATCGGCTCCCTGGCCCTGTACGGCTGCCCCAAGCGGCCGGAGGTCATGCAAGCCGCTCCGGCCCCCGCCGGCCCGGCGGCGGCCACGGTGCCCGGTCCCGCCGCAGCCCCGGCCCAGCCGAGCCCCCAGACGGCGGAGACGCCGGTGACCCGCCCGGCGCCCCCGGCCGAGACCCCGGTGCGACCCAGCCAAGCGGCTCCCTCAACCATGGCCCCGGCAGCGGCCCAGCCAGGTGCCCCCGGCCCGTCGCCACTCAAGGACGTCTTCTTCGACTTCGACAAGGCCAACATCCGGGACGACCAGAAGGCCGCCCTCAATGACAACGTGGGCTGGCTGAAGGGGAACACCGGCGCGAAGCTCCTCGTCGAGGGGCACTGCGACGAGCGGGGCACCGCCGAGTACAACCTCGGCCTCGGAGAGCGCCGCGCCAAGGCGGTGAAGGACTACCTCATCGCCGCCGGCATCGCCGCCGATCGGGTCTCGACGATCAGCTACGGCAAGGAGCGCCCCTTTGTTCTCGGCCACGACGAGAGCGCGTGGAAGTGGAACCGGCGGGGACACTTCGTGATCCAGGGCCGGTAACTCGTTCCGTTTCACCCTCGCATGTTTTTGCGCCGCCTGTCTCCTCCCGCGAGACAGGCGGCGTTTTTTTCCAGCCTCGCCGACGGCCGACCACGGCGTCCGCCGCCATTGCGCTTGCGCGCTCCCGGTTATTTTGCCAGAATCCTCGCGCTGTGCGAGAAGGAGGCGGGCCGGACGGCTAGGTCGTGCCGGAGCATTGGCGGGTCGCTGGGCCGTGCCGAGCCATCGGAATTTGCCAACGGCAGGGGGGTGTCGTAATGCCCAAGGGTTATACCGGAAAACTGCTCTGGGTGGACCTTGCGTCGGGAAAAACCGCGACGACGCCGCTGGAAGAGGAGACGGTGAAGTCCTTCCTCGGCGGCAGTGGCCTGGGTGCCAAGATCATTCGGGAACGCCTGAAGACCATCCGAGGTCCACTGGATCCGTCCAATCCACTGTGCTTCATGCCCGGGCTGCTCTGTGGCACGGTGGTGCCCGGGTCGAACCGGACCACGGTGTGCGGCCTCTCCCCCGCCACCAACGCCTGGGGCGAGGCGCGGGCCGGCGGCGCCTGGTCACCCATGCTCAAGTATGCCGGCTACGACGGCGCGATCTTCACCGGGAAAGCCAGGCATCCCGTCTACGTGTGGATCGAGAACGATCACGTGGAGATTCGACCTGCCGACCGGCTGTGGGGCAAAGGGTTCTTCGAGACGGACGAGCGCCTGCTCGCCGAGACGCACAAGGACGCCATCGTGGCCGCGATCGGACAAGCGGGCGAAAAGCTCTCGCGCATGGCGTGCGTCATGTTCGAGGGCCGCTACGCGCGCTCCGCGGGCCGCACCGGGATGGGCGCGGTCATGGGCTCCAAGAACCTCAAGGCGGTGGTGGTCCGAGGGACGGGCGGCATCGCCGTGGCCGACGGGATGGGCCTGATGAAGCGGGCCGCCGCGTACGGGGACAAGGAAAAGCGCAAGTTCAAGCGGAACTTCGAATTGGGGACCGCCGGCGGCGTCGCGGCAACGGAAGCCTTCGGCGACATGCCGATCCGGAACTTCCTCGGCGGGCGGTGGGCCGAAAAAGCGGAGCGCGTCTCCGGGCAGACGATGTTCAAGAAGTACGGCAAGCACGAGCGATCATGCCTCTCCTGTCCGTCGAACTGCACCCTGGTCGTGGACATCCCCGGAAGCGCCGCGGGGCACGCCCCCGAGTACGAGACCATCGGCGCCTTCGGCAGCATGTGCGAGTGCGACCGGATCGAGGTCATCGCCCGCTGCAACGAGCTCTGCAACGACTACGGACTCGACACCATCTCCGCCGGCAACACCATCGCCTTCGTCATGGAGGCCTTCGAGAAGGGCATCCTCACCGAAGCGACCCTGGACGGCATCCGCCCGTCCTGGGGGAACGTCGAGGCGATGGTCGCCCTGTTGCACAAGATGGGGAAGCGCGAGGGCATCGGGGATCTGCTTGCGGACGGGACCCGCGCCGCCGCCGAGCGCTTGGGCACGGACCTGTCGGACATGCTGGTCGAGGTCAAGGGGGTGGAGGTCCCCATGCACGACCCCCGCGCCTTCTGGTCCAATGCGCTCAACTACGCCGTGGCCAATCGGGGGGCGTGCCACATGGAGGGAGTCACCTTCACGGTGGAGAGCGGGCTGCCCTTCCCCGACCTCGGCTATACGGCCCCCATGGACCCCTACATCCCGGACGGGAAGGCCGAGCTGAACGCGAAGATGCACGATCTCATGGCGATCTACGACGGCCTGGGCATCTGCAAGTTCTATATCGTCGTCTCCTACGGGCCTACGATCCTGGCCGAGTGGCTGAACTACTGCACCGGCTGGGAGACGACGCCCGAGGACCTGATGCGGACCGGGGAACGGATCTTCACCGCGAAGCGGACGATCAACGTTGCGCGGGGCCTGACGCGGAAGGACGACTACCTGCCGAAGCGCCTGCTCACGGTTCCCCAGCGGGACGACATCGGCCCGGTCAGCCCACAAGGGATGGAGCGGATGCTGACCGAGTACTACCGCTTGCGCGGGTGGAATGCCGCCGGGGCGCCTACCGAGGCCCGCCTGAAGACACTCGGGTTGGCATAGCCCGCATCATTCGCGAAAACGGCTTCGCGAATTCTGCGGGAATGACCAAATCCCAATGGTCAATGACCAAGGGCAGATACCGCAACCCGGAGAGCCCCGGCCCAGGTTGGTCACGATCTTTTCGTGAATAATGTGGTCTACGGAATCTCTTCGAGAGAAATGACGTGGTGTTTGTTGACCGCCAGAAAACCCTGGCGCCCGTGCCCGTTTCCGTCCGTGCCGGTATCGGTAAGGGCAAAGAAGTCTCCCTTCAGGTTCAGAGCGTCCAGGGTCCGGATGTTCTTGGGCTTGCTCATTCTTCCGATCAGCACTCCCGCCAGGGTGATCACCTTCACCTTGACCGACGTCTCGTCGTTGGGCATCGCCGTCCTCCGTCAATCCGGCCGCGCTGGACCCGCGTCAATGCGGAGAGTCATATCAGCGCGCTCCACCTCTGTCAATCAGTTTGACGGGTCGCTGTCGGGGGCGGCGAAGGTCTCCTGCCCGCCGAACCGTCGCCTCGGTTGATTTTTCGCCGGGCCTGTGCTAGAAAGCGCCCTGATTGGATGGGGATCTGGGGGACCCACGGAGTGGCTAGAGCCTTCCTGCCGACACGTGTCCCGCGATGAGGCGCGTGTGGGGGACGTGACGGTTGTGACCGGAGGGACCGGCTTCGTCGGCGGGGCCGTCGTGCGTCGTCTGGTCGCCGCGGGTCATCGTGTGCGCGTCCTGGCGCGGCCCGGCAATTCTCGGCGGCTCCTCACCGGAAGCCCCGTCGAGATCGTGGACGGCGATCTCGCCGATGCCGCCTCCCTCCAGCGGTGTCTCCAGGGGTGCCGTCTGCTCTTCCACGTGGCGGCGATGTACGCCCTCTGGGCCCGGGACCGGCGCCTGTTCTACGAGGTCAACGTAGAGGGAACCCGCCGGATCCTCCGCGGTGCCGCAGAGGCGGGCGTCGGCCGCGTGGTGTATACCAGTACCGTCGGTGCCCTCGGGATCCCCACAGACGGGCGCCTAGGCACGGAAGAAACGCCGGTCGGCCTGGCCGACATGGTCGGGGACTACAAGCGGTCCAAGTTCCTGGCGGAGGACGTGGCGCGAGACTTCGCCCGGCAGGGGTTGCCGGTGGTCATCGTCAATCCCAGCGCGCCGGTCGGTCCCGGCGACATCAAGCCGACGCCGACGGGACAGATCGTCGTGGATTTCCTCCGCGGGAAGATTTGGGCGTATCTGGACACGGGCTTGAACCTGGTGGACGTGGAGGACGTGGCCGCCGGGCATCTGTTGGCGGCGGAACGCGGCAAGGTCGGGGAGCGATACATCCTGGGTGGGCGGAACCTCACTCTTCGCGAGATCTTCGAGATGCTGGGTCGGATCGCCGGAGTGCGGCCACCTCGGATCAAGGTGTCCGCCGCGGCGGTCCTCCCCCTCGCTCGCCTGTCGGAGTGGATCGCCGACCACTTCACCCACCGGCCGCCCGTCGTCGCAGTCGACGCGGTCCGGATGGCGTCCAAGCGGATGTTCTTCGATCCGGCCAAGGCCGTGCGGGAGCTGGGTATGCCGCAATCCCCGGTGGAGGATGCCCTGGCCGGCGCGGTGAGGTGGTTCCGCAGCAACGGCTACGCACCCGCGCGTTGAAGCACGGATTCGCGCTGTACGCCAGACGGACGTCCCTGCCGAGGCAAAGCCCGAGGATCGCGACGGAGACTCATGATCGAGATACTACGCCTGCTGGCGGGAAGCCTCCTG
>Ga0102851_10001879_pt1 | contig 12365 bp, 12 predicted proteins | sample Mud3Dept3metaG_FD_79558 | JGI IMG/M metagenome (GOLD analysis project Ga0102851, IMG submission 79558) | Freshwater wetland microbial communities from Ohio, USA, analyzing the effect of biotic and abiotic controls - Mud 3 Core 4 Depth 3... | ecosystem: Environmental > Aquatic > Freshwater >... | reverse complement strand
ATCGATATAGCGGGCATCGAGGTATTGCTTGCCGGTGACCATGCTCTGCGCCACCCGTTCGCCGCGCAACTGGTGGAACAGCAGTGCTGCCATATGCAATCCGACGAAGCCGAGCAGCAGGGCAAAGCCGGCTTCATGCGGCTCGCCCAGCACATCTTCCAGCCAGCTGGCGTTGCCGAGCCAGCCGGCGAGGGGGCCGGTCTGGAATTCGCTGGCGGCGAGCCCCAAACCGGTGGCGACCATCAGCGCCATGACGCCGTAGGCAAACAGATAGGCCAGGCTGGCGATCGGATCGTGGCCGGCGCGATGCGCCGCGGGCAGGCGCAGCCTCCTTAGGCTGTCCTTCCACACGGCGGGATGCCACAGATCGCGCCAGCGCGCGCTGAGCGGCCCGACGACGCCCCACAGCAGGCGCGCCAGCAAGGCCGCGGACAAGACATAGCCGGCAAGAATGTGTAGATTCCACAGCGTGCTTTCATAAGGCCCCTCTTCAAACGCTTCGGCCAGCTGGCTGGTGGCGATGAGAAGGATGATCGACAGGGCGAGGGTCCAGTGCAGCAGCCTCAGCAGCGGATCGAATACGCGACGCGGTTGGGATGATGGATGCAGCATGACAGTCTCCTTCAACGGGGTACGGCGGACTGTATGCGCGTCAGCTTAGGGAAACCTTAAGGCGGGATCCCTCATGTGGACCGCCTGTCAGCCTTTGAATTAAGGCTGGCTTAAGAATCGGCCGTCAGGATGCCGCGCTTTGTGCAGCCGCTCAGCCGTTTCTCGATACATTCAGAAACTGAAAAGGTCCGTTTTTTGCCATTTGCCCGATCCGCCCCCTATTCGACCGTGCCGTACCGACTTCACCGCCTCGTAGTGCTCTGGTTCGTCATCGCCCTGCAGGCATTGACGCCGTTTATCCACGCCCATGCTGGCGTGGCGCAGGCGAGCCATGCGGGCTTCCTGCATGTGCATCAGAGCGCCCACGGCGATGCGACCTCCCATGCGCTCGAACAGGGTGAGCAGGATGCAGCGGTCGGGGTGGCGCAGGGCATGCCGTCGCAGCATGCCGGGCTGGCCGTGGCGAATGTCTTGATGTCGTTCACCACAACGTCCCTTCCTTCACCGACGGCAATGGCGAGCAGGCGGGGTGGAGGATGGCCTGTTTCCCCGCCGCTGCACCTTGCACCTCCCGATCACACCCGGCCCCCTGCACTGGCGCCACCGTTCTGCTGATGGTTTTTTGGCGCTGTGCCTGTTGACGCGCGCCCGACTGCATTTTTTGCTCATGGAGATCACGCATGACCGTTGGCAACTTCGCTACCCGTATTGTTGTAGCCCCTTTTTTTGTTGGAGCAGCACTGTTCTGCGCCGCCCCTGCATCTGCCGCTGACGTCCTGGCCCTGACGGCTGCCCAGAAGAAGAATCTCGGCATCGTCACCGTGGCCGCCACCACACAAGACGCCAGCCCGGCGCTGACCTATACGGCGCGGGTCACGCTGCCGCCCGCCAGCGTGCGCGTGGTGGCGGCGGCCGGCGCCGGCCTCGTCACGCAACTCCACGTGCAGGCAGGGGATACGGTCAAGCGCGGTGCGCCGCTCGTCACCCTGGCCATGCCCGGCCTCGCCGACGCGCAGAATGCCCTCACGCAGGCGCGGTTGAGATCCCAACTGGCGGCCAGCAATGCAGCACGCGATGAAAAACTGTTCAGCGAAGGCCTGATCGCGGAGTCGCGCCTGCGCGCCACCCGGTCCGAAGCCCAGTCGGCACGCGCCAGCCTGGCGGCGGCGCAGACCGCGCTGTCCCTGATGGGGACGGGCAAGGTCGCCGGCAGCGCCATCACGCTGACCGCACCGCTCACCGGCGTGGTGACCGAAAGCGTCGCCGAGCCGGGCCAGCGCGTGGATGCCGGAATGGCGCTGGTGAAAGTGGCCGACCTGTCGAAGCTGGCACTCGAGATCCCCCTGTCGACGGTGCAGGCGCGCCAGGTGGCGGTCGGACAGTCGGTGACGGTGGCGGACAGCGCGGCGAGCGGCCGCGTCACCGCGCTGCTGCCGCAGCTCAATGCATCGCAAAGCGTGCTGGCGCGCGCCAGCCTGACCGATCCGCAAGGCCTGCTGCGCCCCGGCCAGTCGGTGCAGGCCGCCATTGCAGGCGTTCATGCCCTGCAGGGTGCGCAGTCGGCGCAGACGCTGGCCGTGCCGTCCGCCGCGCTGGTGTGGAAGATCAACGTGCCCTACGTGTTTGTCGAAACCACGCAAGGGTTCGTGCCGACGCAGGTGCATCTGGTCCGCCAGAATGCCAGCCAGGCGGAAGTGCGCGGCCTCGCCGCAGGCAGTCGCGTCGCCATCAGGGGCGTGTCGGCGCTCAAGTCCCAATGGCTGGGGGAGTGACATGCTCAATATCCTGACCGAGTTCGCGCTGGCGCGGCGCTGGTTCGTGCTCGTGCTGGCGCTGGTGCTGGCGGGGCTGGGTGTGCGCGCGTTCCAGCAGATTCCGATCGACGCCTTCCCCGACGTCTCGACCACACAGGTCAAGCTGATCCTGAAGGCGCCCGGCATGACCCCCGAGGAGGTGGAGGCGCGCATTACCCAGCCGGTCGAGACCGAGCTGCTCGGCATTCCGCACCAGACCATCCTGCGCAGCCAGTCGAAGAATGCGCTGGTCGACATCACCGTCGACTTCGAGGAAGGCACCGACATCTACTGGGCGCGCCAGCAGGTCTCGGAGCGCTTCGCCAACGTCAAGGGCGACCTGCCTGCCAACGTGTCGGGCGGACTGGCGCCGATCTCCACGCCGCTGTCCGAGCTGTTCATGTTCACCATCGAGGGGCCGCTGTCGCTGGCGGAAAAGCGCACCCTGCTCGACTGGACCGTGCGCCCGCAACTGCGGGCCTTGCCGGGAGTCGCCGACGTCAACTCGCTCGGCGGCCGCGTCGGCACCTTCTCCGTCAGCCCCGATCCGGCGGCGCTCGCCGCGCGCGGCGTCACCTACGACGAATTGCGCGGCGCGCTGGAACGCAACACCCGCAACGACGGCGCCGGCCGCGTCAACGAAGGCGAGGAGACCTGGGTGGTGCGCGTCAACGGCGGCGTCGCCACGCTGGACGACCTGCGCCGCATCGGCGTGAAGAACGTGGGCGGCGTGGTCGTCACCGTCGGCGACGTGGCTCGGGTGGCCATGGATTCCATCACCCGCTACGGCGCGGTGACGCAGAACGGCCAGGGGGAAGCCGTGGAGGGCCTGGTGATCGGGCTGAAGGGCGTGAACGCGGGCGAACTCATCAAGAACGTCAAGGTAAAAATCGCCGAGATCCAGGCCACCCTGCCCAAGGGGGTGACGATCTCGCCGTTCTACGATCGCTCGCAGCTGGTCGACCGCGCGGTCGGCACCGTCAGCAAGGCGCTGCTCGAAGCCGCGGTGCTGGTGGTGATCCTGCTGCTGCTGTTCCTCGGCAACCTGCGCGCGGCGATCGTGGTCGCGCTGATCCTGCCGCTGTCGGTGCTTGCCACTTTCGTGCTGATGCGGCAGTTCGGGCTGTCCGCCAACCTGATGAGCCTGGGCGGGCTGGCGATCGCGATCGGCCTGCTGGTCGACGCGGCGGTGGTGGTGGTGGAGAACGTCGTCGCCCATCTGGCGCACGATCCGGAGAACACCAGCGAAACGCCGCTGCAGCGCGTGCTGTGGGCGACGCAGGAAGTCGCCAGGCCGGTGACCTCCGGCATCGCCATCATCGCCATCGTGTTCATGCCGCTGCTCACGCTGCAGGGGCTGGAAGGCAAGCTGTTCGCACCGGTCGCGCTGACCATCGTGTTCGCGCTGGTGGCGTCGCTGCTGCTGGCGCTCACCGTGATCCCGGTGCTGGCCTCGTTTCTGTTGAAGCAGGGCGCGCACGAAGATCCGTGGCTGTTGCGCCGCGCGCAGGGCCTCTACACGCCGCTGCTCGATCGCGCGCTGGCACGGCCGAAGCGCGTCTACGTCACGGCAGGCGTGCTGATGCTGGTCGCGGTCGGCGTCTATCCCCTGATCGGCAAGACCTTCATGCCGGTGATGGACGAGGGCGACATCCTGCTGCAGCTGGACACACTGCCGTCGAACAGCCTGGAGCAGTCGGTAGCGCAGGATCTGCGGGACCAGCAGGCGCTGCTGAAGAACGTGCCGGAAATCCGCCGCATCGTCGGCCGGGTCGGTGCCGACGAACTGGGGCTCGATCCCATGGGGCTCAACGACACGGACACCTTCCTGGTGCTGAAGCCGATGGCCGAATGGCGCCGTCACGACAAGGAATGGCTGATCGGCCAGATCCGCACCGTGGTCGAGGGTTTCCCGGGCATCGCCTACAACTTCACCCAGCCGATCGACATGCGCGTATCGGAAATGCTCACCGGTTCACGTGGGGATGTGGCGATCAAGATCTACGGCCCCGACTTGCCCACGCTCAACCGGCTGGCCGGCGAGATATTCAGTGTGGTCGGGAAGGTCCCCGGCGCGTCCGACGTGTACACCCAGCAGAACGCCGGCGTCCAGTACCTGCAGGCGGAAATCGACCGTGACGCTGCGGCTCGCTTCGGCCTGTCGGCCGACGAGATCGCCCTGCTGCTGAAAACGCAGCTCGAGGGCGAGGTCATCGGCGTGGTCCAGCAGCAAGGGCGGCGCGTGCCGCTGCAGTTGCGTGGGCCGCAAAGCCTGCGCGAATCGCCCGACGCGCTGCAGGTGCTGCGCGTGACGCTGGCCGACGGCCGCGAGATCAGCCTCGACCAGGTGGCGCGCCTCGAGCGCACCAACGGCCCGGTGGCGGTCAAGCGCGAAAACGCGGCGCGCTTCACGGTGGTGCAGAGCAACGTCTCAGGGCGCGACCTGGTCGGTTTCGTCGAAGACGCGAAAACGGCCGTTGCCGCGCAGGTCAGGCTGCCGCCCGGCTATCACCTCGCCTGGGGCGGCCAGTTCGAGAACCAGCAGCGCGCCGCGCAACGCCTGATGATCGTGGTGCCGGTGGCGTTGCTGCTGATCGGCTTTCTGCTCTACGTCACCTTCGGCGACGTACGCCAGGCGCTGCTGGTGATGATGAACGTGCCGCTGGCGCTGATCGGCGGCATCTTCGCGCTGGCAGCCTCGGGCGAATACCTATCAGTGCCCGCGTCGGTCGGGTTCATTGCGCTGCTGGGCATCGCGGTGCTGAACGGCGTGGTGCTGGTCAGCCATTTCAACCAGTTGCGCGACCAGGGGCTGAAGGGCGACGCGGTGGTGCGCGACGGCACCCTGCGCCGCCTGCGTCCGGTCCTGATGACCGCCAGCATCGCCGCCTTTGGCCTGGTCCCGTTGCTGTTCGCGACCGGCCCCGGCTCCGAAATCCAGCGGCCGCTCGCCATCGTCGTCATCGGTGGGCTGGTCAGCGCCACCCTCCTGACACTGGTGATGCTGCCGCTGCTGTACCGCCAATTCATTCTGAAAGGAGCGCGCGCATGAATGCCGTGCACAAACTGACGCTCGCACTGGTGCTGGCATTTGCCGCCAACGTGCGTGCCGATTATTTGCCTGATCCCGCAGCGGCCGAAGCGGCCCTGTGGGCCTCGCCCATGGTGGCCCAGGCACGCGGCGAGTACGCCGCGCAATCGCTGAAGAGCCAGGGCCTGGAGCGCGGGCGCGAAGAATGGACGGTGGGCGCCGATATTCTGCAGCGCCGCCTTGATGCGCCAAACGATCGATATGGCGAGTGGGGCGTGGCGCTGTCGCGCCCGTTGCGGCTGCCGGCACGGGCTGAGGCCGATCGTGCGCTTGCCGGCGCGCTCACCGCGCACGCCGAAGCCAGCCTCGGCGAAGCACTGCACGAAAGCGGACGTCAATTGCTCGCGCTGTGGTTCGGCTGGCTGAATGAAGTCAGCCAGTCGCGGCTATGGCAAGGCCAGCTGGAGGTCGCCGAGCAGCAGCTCGCCACCGTGAATGCACGTATTCGCCTGGGTGAAGCGCCGCGTTCCGAGCGCGTCAACGCCGAGGCCGCGCTGGCGCAGGTCCGCCTGCAACTGCAGCAGGCGTCCACGCGGGAGCAGCAGGCACGCAACCGGCTTTCGGCACAGTTTCCTGGCCTGCCGGCGATGGCGGACGCGACACTGCCGCAGCCGGTGCAACCGGATGGCACGGCGAACGACTATGTCAATGCGGTGCTGGCGCACAATCATGAACTGTTCCGTGCGCGCCGCCAGGCCGAAGTGCTGCAGGCCGAAGCGCGGCAGTTCGCAAAACGCCGCAGCGTCGATCCCAATGTTGGCGTGTTCTACAAGAACGAAGCGGACGGCAACGAGCATGTGCTGGGATTGAACGTGGGGCTGACGCTGCCCGGATCAGCGCGGCGCACCGACCAGCTGGCTGCCGAGCAGCTCAGCGCCACCGCGCAGGATGCCGCCATTCGCCTGGAGCAGCGTTTGCGTCAGGAAGCGCGTTCGGATTTCGAGGCGGCCGTTGCGGAGGTGGCGAACTGGCAGCAGGCCGACCGTGCGGCGCAGGCACTGGCGGAAGCAGCGCGGCTCGCGGCACGCGCCTACAGTCTGGGAGAAGGCAGTCTCGATCAGGTGCTGGTCAATCGCCGCCTGGCATTGGAGGGCCAGTTGCTTGCCAAGCAGGCGCAATTGACTGCGCTGGCCGCGCACGCCCGCATCAAGCTGGATTCACACCAATTGTGGCCGCTGGACGTGGATGCGGACGGCGCGCACGCGCATCCCTGAGAGTTAGGAAGACCAAGCCCCACGCTCAGCGCGTGGCAGGCGCGGCAGCGGGTGCGGCCTTTTCTGGCGTCGGCTCGGACAATAGTGCAGCCTGGTTCATGCGTCGCGCCTCTTCCTGCATGGCGGCGATTTGCTCGGGCTTCAACTGCCACACCAGGCTGTCGCGCGCCTTGGCAGCGGCGTCGACGCCCTGCGCGGCAGCAAGGTTGAACCACAGATAGGCGCGGGCCTTGTCGACCGCCGTGCCGGTGCCGTAGCGGTAGAGCTCACCCAGGCTGTATTGGGCCTTCGCATAGCCGCGTTGCGCCGGTTTCTCGATCCAACTGAAGGCCGCCTTGTAGTCCTGCACCACCCCGCGCCCCTGCAGCAAGGCGAGACCATAGTGATATTGCGCTTCGGCCAGTCCCTGTTTGGCGGCCAGCGCAAACCACTTGGCGGCTTCCTTGTCGTTCTGGATGACGCCATCGCCTTCGGCGTAGCGGAGACCCAACTGCAACTGGGCTTCGGCGTCGCCCTGATCCGCGCGGCTATGCGGCAGCTTTTCGGTGACCGGTGGGGCCGGCATGGCGGCACCCTGATCGAGTGCAAGCCAGGCAGTCACCGCGATCAGGGCGCCGGCTCCGGCAAGCAGCAACAGGGGTTTGAGCGGATTGAATACCCAGAAGCGATGGCGACATTCGCGACAGCGCAGGGGGGTATGCAGCAGCATGTGGCGCACCCCGTCGTGGGAATGCAGCGCAGCGCTGCGGACCTTGTCGCTTCCGCATTGAGGGCAGACACGAGACATGGCGGAATTTAGCGTGACTGCGCGGCGAGGTAATCGACCGCGGCCTTGACGTCAGCATCCGCCAGCGACGGGTTGCCACCTTTGGCCGGCATGGCCCCCTTGCCGCGCAGGGCGGAGGCGTAGAGGCCATCCATGCCCTGTGCCAGACGTGGAGCCCAGGCCGCGGCATCGCCGGTTTTCGGTGCGCCCGCGATGCCCTTGTCATGGCAGAAGGCGCAGGCCTGGCGATAGATTTGCTCGCCGTGTGCGAGATCGGGTTTGGCCGCACTGGCGGGCGCAGTTTGGGGTTCAGCGGGTTTGGCTGTCGCGGGGGGTGCTCCGGCTTGCGGTGCGGAAGCGGACTCGACCGGCGGGGCGACCGGTTCCGGCGCCGCCACTGGCGCCGTGACCTGGGCCGTTTCCACTTCGGCTTGAGGCACGGCGGGGGCCGAAGCTTCTTCGGATTTGCTGCATGCAAGCAGCGAAGCCACGGACAATACCGACAGAAAAGTCATGGTGTTCATCGTGTCCCCCTGCCTGCCTCGAGCTGCAAGTTCAAATTAAACCGCAGCGACGCGAAGCTTATTTCTTGTCGCCTGTTGCTGTTGCAGGTGCAGCCGCTGCCGCGGCGGCCGCTTCGGCAGGCGCAGCCGCTTTGGCGGGTTCCGGCTCCGGGGCCTTGAAGCTGGCTCCGGCCGAGTTGGCCATGTAGGCCACCGCGCGCGCCACTTCAAGGTCCGACAAATCGCCATCGCCACCGCGTGCGGGCATCTGGCGGATGCCTTCGATCGCGTGCTTCACCAGCGTGTCGTAGCCTTGGCCGAGCCGGCCTGCCCAGTCGCCCTTGTTGTCGAACTTGGGCGCGCCCAGCGCACCGGCAGCGTGACACGAGGTGCACACGGCGTCATAGACTTCCTGACCGGATTTTTCGACCTTGGGGGCGTTGGCGTCGAGCGCGGCCAGTTGGGCAACGGGCTTGATGCGTGAGAGCGTGGCTTTCTGCGCGGCTTCGCTGGACGTGTCGGGCTTGTGATCTTGCTGGATGCCGAGCACCAGCTGGATGATCAGAAAAATCGCCAGCAGCGGGGCGAGCAGACCGGCAACGATGGAAATGATGATTTCCTGCGGGGTGGCTTGGGCCATCTTGGCGTGCGAATCGGCCATGAGAAAGGTTCCTTGGGGGGGTGGCGTTGAAAGCCGGGATTATAAGGAAAGCGCCCCCGTCAGGAAAGGGCGGCGCGCCTGGCGGATAGACGCCACGCGGCAAACCGGCTATGCTTCGCCGTCCCAAGGAGCCATCAAACTCCAGGCGCCCGTAGCTCAGCTGGATAGAGTACTGCCCTCCGAAGGCAGGGGTCGTGCGTTCGAATCGCGCCGGGCGCGCCAGTTTTCAGGTCGCAATCAGCTTCAATCCCTTGTCCCGCAAGGGTTTAATCTCTGCATGACGGGTTTACACTTGGGGTAGCGTTTATTTTGAGTGCTTCAAACCATGGCCAATCCCACCCCAACTGCTATCGAACTCCATCAAGCCTCGCGCAAGCTGGAAATCGCGTTTTCCGATGGCGCGCATTTTGAGCTGCCGTTTGAATTGCTGCGCGTCTATTCGCCTTCCGCCGAAGTGCGCGGCCACGGCCCCGGACAGGAAGTGCTGCAGGTCGGCAAGCGCGAAGTGCTGATCAATGCGGCCGAGCCGGTCGGCTTGTACGGTATCAATTTCTTCTTCTCCGACGGCCACAACACCGGGATTTATTCCTGGGAGTATCTGTACGAACTTGGCGTCAACCAGGCCGCGTTGTGGGACGAGTATCTCAAACGTATGGAAGCAGCCGGCGCCTCGCGCGACCCCGGCATCTCCAAAATGTTCGAGCAGCGCCCCAAGGGCAAGTAGCGACGGCGATGAATGCCCGAACTGCTTCACACGACGCGCCCTCGAGGGCGCGTTTTGTTTGGGCGCCTTCCATGGCTCACCCGCATGCGCTTCGCAGCCGCTGTCGCTGAAGCGATCGCCGCTGCCAGCGGGGCCCCCTTTGGCGCCACGACGCTCAGCCCCATCGGCGGCGGCGACATCCATCAGGCCTTCGGCATAAGCGACGGCACGCGTCGCTATTTCGTCAAGGCGAACCGCGCCGATCGGCTGCCGATGTTCGATGCGGAAGCGGATGCGCTGCGTGCGCTCGCTGCGACCGGCAGCGTGCGCGTGCCGCTGCCGCTGTGCACCGGCACGGCGGCGGGACAGGCATTTCTGGTCTTGGAGCACCTGGATCTTCGCAGCCCCGGCGATGCCGCCTCGCTGGGGACGCAGCTGGCGCAGCTGCATCGCATGTCCCAGCCCCGATTCGGCTGGGCACATGACAACTGGATCGGCAGCACGCCGCAGCGCAATGGCTGGGAGAACGACTGGATCCGCTTCTGGCGTGAGCAGCGGCTTGGCTATCAGTTGAAGCTGGCGGCGGAAAATGGCTACGGCGGTGCCCTGCAGCGTGACGGCGAAGCCCTGATGGCGCGGCTGGAAGGATTCTTCTGCGGTTACCGCCCCGCCGCTTCGCTGCTGCACGGCGACCTGTGGGGGGGCAATCACGGCTATCTTGGCGATGGCCTTCCGGTGATTTTCGACCCGGCGCTGTACATTGGTGATCGCGAATGCGACCTGGCGATGAGCGAACTGTTCGGTGGTTTCGCCCCGGCGTTTTATGCAGCGTATCGTGAGGCTTGGCCGCTCGACCCCGGTTTCGCGGTGCGCAAAACGCTCTACAATCTTTATCACATCCTCAACCACGCCAACCTGTTTGGCGGCGGCTACGCGGCGCAGGCACATCGCATGACGGTGCAGCTGCTGGCCGAGCTTCGATAGGATTTTCCATGCTGGCTCGTTTGATGATCGTGTCTGCGCTGCTGTTTGCGGGATGCTCTCCGTTGCCGATCAACGCCGTGCTGCCCAAATTCAGCGTGGCGGAGATCGATATCAAGAGCCTGGGGCTGTTCGAGCAGCAATTCGACGTGGGCTTGCGCCTGTACAACCCGAACGAGTTCGACCTCAGGATCGAAGCGCTGGAATACGAACTGGAGGTGAACGGCCAGCCGTTCGCCAAAGGGCTGACGCGGAGCGACACGCTGCTACCGGCCCTGTCCGGCGTGGTGCTGAGGGTGGACGCGGTCACGCAATCGCAGGACCTGGTCAGGCAATTCTTCACCCTGCCGCCGGAGATGCTCAAGGAAGGGGTTCCCTACCGCATCAAGGGCCGGGTCAAGACCAACAAGTGGCTAGGCTGGCTGCCTTTCGAGGACCGGGGCGTCTACGGCGGCGTGGAGAAAAGGCCCGAAGGCATCGCCATCTGAGCGCCTATTCGCAGCGCATGCCGTCCTTTAGCCACGCTTCGACATCGCGTTGCCATTCGGCATAACCACCCGGCACCGCCGGTTTCTGTCTGTCCGGTGTCATGCCGGAATCGAGCGCCCAGCGGATGCGGCCATCGGCCAGCAGATGCTGGGCGAGTCTGCGGCCGTCCGGATCGACGCCCATGCGCTGTTTGATCAGGCGGCAGGTGGCGGCGGCGGAAAACCCCGTGTAGTCCATGTTGTTGGGCGCCATCCACTCGGTATTCGGCGGCAGGCCGATGAGGTCCGGGCGGTGGCATTGCGTGCACAGGTAACGGCTGCGGTGCGAGGTGAAGGCGCGCCCCTGGTGCTGGGGGCTGTTGAACTGGTGGCACGACAGGCAGCGCGGATGGAGGAACTTGGCGTGCAGACGGGTCGCGAAGGTGACGGGTTCGGCGGCGGCCGGCAAGGCCCACGTTCCCAGCACCGCTACAAGGATCATCAGAGCGCTGCGCATGGGATCAGGTCGCCAGCGCGCGCAGCGCCGGTACCGCCAGTCCGAATTCATCCGCGTGCCGGATGGCGCGTGCCAGGCGCGCCGGCGCCGAGCGCCCGGTGCAACCGTGTTCGGGGTCGCCGTCGAAGGCTTCGAGCATGCCCGCGATGAGCTTGTCGCGATCGTGATGCACGCCGGTCAACGCGTCCTGGATGTCGATCACCTCGTTCGCCACCTGGCGCGCGAAGACCTCGTGCTGCGCCCACAGCTGCGCGACCGTGCCGCCCGTTTTCAGCCCGGCGATATTGGTGGTGAGGATGTAGACGTTCTTGCGCACCAGTTCAAATAGCAGTTCTTCGCCGGGTGCGACTTCGCGGCAGGGCAGGTCGATGGAAGTGAGCGCGCGGCACAGCAGCACCGCGCCGGGGCCGGCCACCGGCGAGGCGATCAGCGGCTTGGCGTCGATGCCTTTCTTCTTTTCGAACCAGACGGAAATGACCGTGGGAGCGGTGTAGTGGTATTTCTCCCAGTCGTGCGGCAAGAGCTCGTTCTGGATCAGCGCGACACGCGGCCGCCACGCGCCGGGCATGGCGGCCAGCACCATGTGCAGGTCATTCTCGGCGACCGCGACCAGCACCAGCGCCGGATCGGGATGCGCGTGCGCGACGCTGAACAGGTCGTCGCCGCGGTTGACCGGCACCACGGTGTGCCCGCTGCGCAGCAGGCCGCCGGCGAACACGCGGCCGAGCTGGCCGAGACCGATGATGATGACTTCGCTCATGTTGTTTCCAGAAAAAGTGTATCCACGAAGTACACGAAGAGACGCGAAGAAGACCTAGAACGATTTAGCAGGCTGGATGCGTTCGTGTTCCTTTGTACCCGTCGGGGATGAAAAAGGTTTACTCCAAGCCCTTCGAGTGCAGGTACTCGTCATAGGTGCCCATGTAGAACTCGACGCCTTCGGGCGTGATTTCGAGGATGCGGGTGGCGAGGCTGCTGACGAACTGGCGGTCGTGCGAGACGAAAATCAGCGTGCCCTTGAACAGGTCGAGCGCGAGGTTGAGCGACTCGATCGATT
>Ga0102851_10001878_pt1 | contig 12370 bp, 7 predicted proteins | sample Mud3Dept3metaG_FD_79558 | JGI IMG/M metagenome (GOLD analysis project Ga0102851, IMG submission 79558) | Freshwater wetland microbial communities from Ohio, USA, analyzing the effect of biotic and abiotic controls - Mud 3 Core 4 Depth 3... | ecosystem: Environmental > Aquatic > Freshwater >... | reverse complement strand
TTCGCCGCGAACCAGAACACCTACGCCGCGCTCTACAACGGCATCCTGCACCGCGACTGGTTTGCGGCGCGCGCGAGGCGCTACGACACGACGCTCGACGCCGCGCTTTTCGGCAACGCGATTCCGACGTCGGTGGTGCGCACGCTCATCGACACGACGCGGAAGGGTACCGCACCCCTGCAGCGCTACCATCGGCTGCGGAAGCGTGCCCTCGGCGTGGAGCACTACCACGCCTACGATGCCTCGGTGCCGCTCGTGGACTTCGATCGGCGCTACGAGTACGACGCGGTCCTTCCGTGGATCGCGGCGTCGGTCGCGTCGCTGGGCTCCGAGTACCAGGGCCGAGTGACGGGGGCTCTCAAGGGGCGCTGGATCGACGTCTACGAGAGCCCTGGCAAGCGAAGCGGGGCGTATTCGGCGCCGGTGTACGGCGTGCACCCCTACATGCTGCTCAACTGGAGCGGGACCCTCGACGCGGTGTTCACGCTGGCTCACGAGATGGGTCACACGATGCACACCCTGCTCGCGCACGAGAGCCAGCCGTTCGTCTACTCCGGCTACACCATCTTCGTTGCCGAGGTGCCGTCGACGCTGTCAGAGGCGTTGTTGCTCGAGACGCTGCTCGCGCGGGCGACGGATCCGCGTGAGCGCGCGGTGCTGCTGCAACACGCGGTCGACGAGATCGTGAGCACGTTCTACCGGCAGGTGCTCTTCGCCGACTTCGAACTGCAGGCGCACGCCCTCGTCGAGCAGGACCAGCCGGTCACCGCCGAGGTGCTCGGCGACATGTTCGATCAGCTGCTCACCGACTACCACGGCGAGAGCATCGCACGCGACGAACTGGCCCGGGTCACGTGGGCGAGGATTCCGCACTTCTATAACTCGCCGTACTACGTCTACCAGTACGCCACCTGTTACGCGTCGACCGCGAAGCTCATGCTCGAGGTGGGCTCGGGCGACAGACCCGCACGCGAGGACGCGGTCCGGCGCTACCTGGACCTCCTGAAGGCCGGCGGCAGCGATCACCCGATGCGGCTGCTGCAGCGGGCTGGCGTCGATCTGTCGGAGCCGGACACGGTGGGCGCCGTGGTGCACCAACTGGACGAACTCGTCACGCGCCTCGAGGCGGAACTCGAAGCGTGCGGCGTGCTGTCGCATTAGCCGGAGGGCTCGATGATTCGCAAACCCGTTGTGTTCATCACCGGGGCCGGGGGAGAGATTGGCCACGGGCTCATTGCACGCCTCGGACAGGGCGGCGACCGTCGTATCGTCACGCTCGACGTGAACCCGCTCGAGGGAAGCCTGCGCCACCTGGTCGACCGCGAGTTCACGGGATCGATCCTGGACACCGCCCTCCTCGAGCGCATCCTGGCCGAGTACGAGGTGGAGCTGGTGTTTCACCTCGCCGCGCTGCTGTCGACGCGCTCGGAGTTCACGCCCACCACGGCCCACCACGTGAACGTGGAGGGCACCCTGAACCTGCTGGAGTTCGCGCAGAAGGAAGGCGAGTCGCACGGGCGGCCCGTGGTATTCGTCTACCCATCGTCGATCGCGGTCTACGGCGTGCCCGACACCGAGGTGCGGGCGCGAACCGGGAAGGTGCAGGAAGACCAGTTCACTCACCCGACCACCATGTACGGCTGCAACAAGCTCTACTGCGAGGAGCTTGGACGCTACTATGCCCGGCACTACAAGCAACTGTCGGCCGAGCCGCTCGCCGGGCGCGTCGACTTCAGGGCGGTGCGCTTCCCGGGCCTGATCTCGGCGATGACCGTGCCATCGGGTGGCACGTCCGACTACGCGCCGGAGATCATTCACGCGGCAGCCAAGCGTGAACCCTACGCCTGCTTCGTTCGGCCGGACACGCGCATTCCGTTCATGGCCATGCCGGACGGCGTGGAGGCGCTCCTGGCGCTCGCCGAGGCGCCGAGGGAGCAACTGACGCGCACGGCGTACAACGTCGCGGCGTTCAACCCTTCGGCCCGCGAAATCCTCGATGTCGTCAAGCAGGCCTTCCCGGACGCTCAGATCACCTGGAAGAACGACGCCAAGCGCCAGGGTATCGTCGATTCCTGGCCGGGCGACGTGGACGACTCGGCCGCACGCCGGGACTGGGGCTTCTCGCCGCGATACGATTTCGTCAGGGCGTTCGAGGAGTACCTGATCCCGACCATCCGGCGCCGTTACGCATCCTGATTCTGTCCGCCTTCGGTCCACGCATGTCGAACACCCGCCGCGCCCTCGACTCGCTGCTCGCTCGTCGCATCCTGGTGCTCGACGGCGCCATGGGGACGATGATCCAGCGGCGCCGGCTGGGCGAGGAGGACTTTCGGGGCAGCCGGTTCGCCAGGCACGCACGCGACCTCAAGGGCGACAACGACCTGCTCGCCCTCACCAGGCCCGATGTCGTCGAACGCGTGCACCACGAGTACCTCGAGGCCGGCGCCGACATCATCGAGACCAACACGTTCAGCGCGACCAGGATTGCGCAAGCCGACTACGGCCTCGACGAGGTCTGCTACGAACTGAACGTGGCCGCGGCGGGGCTGGCTCGCCGCGCGGCGGACGCCTGGACGGCCCGCACCCCGGACCGCCCGCGGTTCGTGGCCGGCGCGATCGGCCCGACGAACCGCACGCTGTCGATCTCGCCCGACGTCCACAACCCGGCCTTCCGCGCCGTGACGTTCGACGACGTCGAGTCCGCGTACTACGAGCAGGCCAGAGGCTTGATCGACGGGGGAGTCGACCTGCTGCTGGTCGAGACGATCTTCGACACCCTGAACGCCAAGGCCGCCCTGGTCGCCATCGAGCGCGCCTTCGATGCCACGGGGCGGCGGCTGCCCGTGATGATCTCGGTGACCATCACCGACCGCAGCGGACGCACGCTGTCGGGCCAGACCATCGACGCGTTCTGGGTGTCGATCGCGCACGCGCGCCCGTTCAGCGTCGGCGTCAACTGCGCGCTCGGTGCCAGGGAGATGCGGCCCCACGTGGCCGCGCTCGCGCAGCTGGCCACCTGCTACGTCACCTGCTATCCAAACGCCGGGCTGCCCAACGCCTTTGGCGAGTACGACGAGGCGCCCGGTCAGACCGCATCGCTCCTGCGCGAGTTCGCCGCGTCTGGTCTCGTCAACATCGTCGGTGGGTGTTGCGGCACGACGCCCGACCACGTGAGGGCCATCGCCGAAGCGGTGGCACCATTGACGCCGCGGGCGGTTCCACGGGAGGAGCCGACGTTTGCGCGGTTCTCGGGGCTCGAAACGCTCACCATCAGGCCCGACAGCAACTTCCAGATGATCGGGGAGCGCACCAACGTCACCGGTTCGGCGCGCTTTGCACGCCTCATCAAGGCGGGCGACTACGCCGGAGCGCTCGCCGTGGCGCTCGACCAGGTGCGCGGCGGCGCCAACATCCTCGACGTGAACATGGACGAGGCCCTGCTCGACTCCGAGCGGGCCATGACGACCTTCCTCAACCTGGTGGCGACCGAGCCGGAGATCGCGCGTCTGCCGATCATGATCGACAGCTCGAAGTGGTCGGTCATCGAGGCCGGGCTGAAATGCCTGCAGGGCAAGGGCATCGTCAACTCGATCAGCCTGAAGGACGGGGAGGCCGAGTTCGTCCGACGCGCCAGGCACATCCAGCGTTACGGAGCGGGCGTGGTGGTGATGGCGTTCGACGAGCAAGGGCAGGCCGACACGGTCGCGCGCAAGGTCGAGATCTGTCAGCGTGCGTACCGGCTGCTCACGGGACCGCTCGAGTTCAACCCGCACGACATCGTGTTCGACCCGAACGTGCTGGCAGTCGCCACCGGCATCGAGGAGCACAATCGCTACGCCGTGGCGTTCCTCGAAGCCACGCGCCTAATCAAGCAGAGCTGCCCGGGCGCCAGGGTGAGCGGAGGCATCAGCAACCTGTCGTTCTCCTTCAGGGGCAACGACCTGGTCCGCGAGGCCATTCACTCGGCCTTCCTGTACCACGCCATTCGCGCAGGCCTCGACATGGGCATTGTCAATGCCGGGCAGTTGGGCGTGTACGAGGACATTCCGAGCGACCTGCTGGAGCGGGTCGAGGACGTGCTGTTCGACCGCCGACCCGATGCCACCGAACGCCTGGTGGAGATGGCCGAGCAGGTGAAAGGAGCAGGACGGAAGCGCGAGGTCGACCTGTCGTGGCGGCAGGCCGGGGTGGCCGACCGCCTGAGGCACGCGCTGGTGCACGGGATGGTCGATTTCATCGAGGCCGACGCCGAGGAAGCCCGCCAGCACTTCGAGCGACCCCTTCAGGTGATCGAAGGGCCGCTCATGGACGGCATGCGCGTGGTTGGCGATCTCTTCGCGGCAGGGAAGATGTTCCTGCCGCAGGTGGTCAAGAGCGCTCGCGTCATGAAGAAGGCCGTCGCGTACCTCGAGCCGTTCATGGAGGCAGAGCGAGCCTCGGCCTCCGCCGCGCAGGGCAAGGTGCTGCTGGCCACCGTCAAGGGCGACGTGCACGACATCGGGAAGAACATCGTTGGCGTCGTGCTCGGGTGCAACAGCTACGAGGTGATCGATCTGGGCGTCATGGTCCCGCTCGAGCGGATCGTGCAGACCGCCATCGACACCGGCGCCGACATCGTCGGGCTGAGCGGCCTCATCACCCCGTCGCTCGACGAGATGGTGGCCGTGGCGGCCGAGATGGAGCGTCGCGACCTGAAGGTCCCGTTGCTCATCGGAGGCGCCACGACGAGCCCCACGCACACCGCGGTGCGGATTGCCCCGGCCTACCGAGGTCCGACGGTCCACGTGCTCGATGCCTCGCGTGCTGTCGGGGTCGTCGCCGGCCTGCTCGATCGCTCGGCCCGCGAGCGCCTGGATGCGGAGAACCGCGAGGCGCAGGCGCGCCTGCGGGCACAGCACGAGCGCCGGCAGGAGCAGCGGCTGTTGAGCTACGCCGATGCTCGCGCGAACCGCCTCGCGATCACCTGGCACCAGGACGACCTGCCCGTGCCGCCATTCGTGGGACCTCGGGAGGTGACCGGACTGTCAATCGAGACGCTGGTGCCCTACATCGATTGGACGTTCTTCTTCCACGCCTGGGAGCTCAAGGGCCGCGTGCCGCAGATCTTCGAGCATCCCCAGTTCGGCGCTGCCGCGCGAGACCTGTACGACCACGCGCAGGCCCTGCTCGACACGATCGTCCGCGAACGTCGCCTGACGCTGTCGGGCGTCTACGGCTTCTGGCCGGCCGCCAGTGACGGCGACGATGTGGTGCTCTTTGCCGACGCGGCGCAGGCGCAGGAGGTCGCGCGGTTCAACATGCTGCGCCAGCAGGCCGTCATCGCGGATGGCAAGCCCAACCGCTCGTTGGCCGACTTCGTGGCGCCGAAGGACCGGCGCTTGCAGGACTCGATCGGGGCGTTCGCCGTGACAGCCGGCCACGGCCTCGAGGCACTGGTCCGCCGGTTCGAGTCGGACCACGACGACTACCACGCCATCATGGCGAAGGCGCTGGCTGATCGCCTGGCCGAAGCGTTTGCCGAATGGCTGCACGAGCGGGTGCGGCGGGAGTGGGGCTACGGCGCCGAGGAGCGCCTCTCGCCGTCCGAGTTGGCCGAAGAGCGGTACCGGGGGATCCGTCCCGCGTTCGGCTACCCGGCGTGCCCCGATCACTCGGAAAAGTTCAAGCTGTTCGACCTGCTTGGCGCGCGCCGTGTGGGCATCGATCTGACGGAGACCGCGGCGATGCTCCCCGCGGCGAGCGTGAGCGGGCTGTACTTCGCGCACCCCTCGGCGCGCTATTTCATGGTCGGGCGTATTGGTGAGGACCAGGTCCGTGACTACGCGCGACGCAAGGGCGTTTCACCGGCGGAGGCCGAGCAGTGGCTGGGCTCGAACCTCGCCTACGAGCGTGGGACTCGAACGGAGAAGGCGTGAGCAGGGGAGAGGGAGCACAGCGAATGCGCACGTGGATCGTGACAGGCGGCGCGGGATTCATCGGCTGCAATTTCGTCCGCTACGCGCTCGGGTTCGGCGACGTGCGGGTGGTCGTCTTCGACAAACTGACGTACGCGGGGAGCCTCGAGAATCTTCGTGACGTGATCGACGATGTGCGGGTCACCTTCGTGCACGCCGACATCGCGGACCGACCGACCGTGGACCGGGTTCTGGCCGAGCACCAGCCCGACGCCGTGGTCAACTTCGCCGCCGAGACCCACGTCGACCGCTCGATCGATGGCCCCCGGGCATTCGTGCACACGAACCTCGTGGGCACCTTCGAACTTCTTGATGCGGCCAGGGTCTACTGGGGCACGCTCGAGCCCGAGCACAGGGCGCGGTTCCGTTTCCTGCACGTGTCGACCGACGAGGTCTACGGGTCGCTCGGCCCGAGCGGGACGTTCAGCGAGGAGACGCCCTACGCGCCCAACTCGCCGTACGCCGCGAGCAAGGCTGGCGCCGACCACCTGGTGAGGGCGTACTTCCACACCTACGGGCTGCCGGTCCTGATTACCAACTGCTCGAACAACTACGGGCCCTACCAGTTCCCCGAGAAGCTGATCCCGCTCATGATTCTCAACGCCATCGAAGGGCGCGATCTGCCCATCTACGGCGACGGCCTGAACGTGCGCGATTGGCTCTACGTCGAGGACCACTGCGCCGGCGTGGCGCTTGTGCTCGACCGCGGCCGGCCCGGCGAGAAGTACAACATCGGCGGCAGCAACGAGCGGACCAACCTCGACGTGGTCGACACGCTGTGTCGCGAGTTGGAACGCGTGGCTCCGAGCGCGGAGAATGCGGCACTGCGCGGACGGGGCTACGAGAGCTATGCGCGCCTGAAGATCTTCGTGGCCGATCGGCCGGGCCACGACCGACGCTATGCCATCGACGCCTCGAAGATCGCCAGGGACCTGGGGTGGGCGCCTCGACACGACGTGGCCTCCGGCCTGGCCCGCACGGTGCGCTGGTACGTGGAACACCGGCCGTGGTGCGATGCGGTGCAGCGCGGGCGGTACAGCCGCCAGCGGCTGGGACTGGCAAGTCCCGAGGCGGGCCCGACGGGCGATTGACAGCCAGGGTCGCCCTGTGAAACACTTCATCCGGATAGACGGATGAATCTCTTGGCCCGGGCGCCCATCCTCGAACAGCTCGCCATCCTCTCCGACACGACTCGGGCCAGGATGGTAGGCATCCTCGAGCGGCACGAGCTCACCGTGTCGGAGCTGTGCGACGTCCTGCAACTGCCGCAGTCCACCGTCAGCCGGCACCTGAAGGCCCTGGCCGACGGCGGCTGGGTCGCCTCTCGCCGCGAGGGCACGTCCCGCTTCTACAGTCTCGCGCTCGACGAGCTCGACAGCGGCTCGCAGCGCCTGTGGCCGCTCGTGCGAGAGCAGGTCGCGGCTACCGCGGCAGGGGCCCAGGACGCCCGGCGCCTCTCCCGCGTGTTGGCCCTGCGCCCCACGACCTCGGAGGCGTTCTTCGCTTCGGCGGCCGGGCAGTGGGACCGTCTGCGCGAGGAGCTCTTCGGACCGGTGAGCGCGCTGCACGGTCTTCTGGCGCTCGCCGACCCGTCCTGGGTCGTGGGCGACCTCGGGTGCGGCACGGGGCAGGTGTCCGAGGCGCTTGCGCCGTTCGTCCGACGCGTCGTCGCCGTCGACCGGTCGGCGGAAATGCTCGCAGCAGCCAAGAGTCGGCTGTCCCACGCCGAAAACGTCGACGTGCGTCTCGGTTCGCTCGAGCAGCTCCCGCTCGAGACGCACTCGCTCGACGTGGCGTGCCTGATGCTGGTGCTGCACTACGTCGGCGACCCGCGCCGAGTGCTGGACGAGGCGCACCGGGTCGTGCGGCCTGCAGGACGCGTCATCGTGCTCGACATGCTGCCGCACGACCACGAGGATTACCGCCAGGGGATGGGACACGTCTGGCTGGGATTCTCAGCGACGCAGATGACGCGCCTGCTGGGCCAGGCCGGCTTCACGCACGTCGCGTGCCGCTCGCTGCCACCGGACCCCCGCGCGAAGGGGCCGAGCCTGTTTGTCGCCACCGGAACGTCAGTAGCCGGGATGAGCGAGACTGACCGCCCGGATCGAAGAACCGCCCGTACAAGGAGTGACACATGAGCATGACCGTTGAGACCGTTCACGCGTTCGATGCCGCTGCCAGGGCCGGACGCGAGCCATACAAGGTCAAGGACCTGTCTCTCGCCGAGCTCGGACGCAAGGAGATTCGCCTGGCCGAGCACGAGATGCCGGGCCTGATGGCCCTTCGCGCGCGCCATGCCGGCCAGCGGCCGTTGGCCGGCGCCCGCATCATGGGGAGCCTCCACATGACGGTGCAGACGGCCGTCCTCATCGAAACGCTGGCTGATCTCGGCGCAGACGTCCGGTGGGTGTCCTGCAACATCTTCTCGACGCAAGACCAGGCGGCTTCGGCAGTCGTCGTCGGGCGACCGGAGACGGGCGGCACCGTGAAGGCGCCTCGAGGGATCCCGGTCTTCGCCTGGAAGGGGGAGACGCTCGACGAGTACTGGTGGTGCACGAAGGAGGCGCTCGTCTGGCCCGACGGCGCCGGGCCAACCCTGATCGTGGACGATGGCGGTGATGCGACGCTGTTCGTCCACAAGGCGCGCGAGTTCGAGAAGGCGGGCGCCGTGCCCGCGTTCGATCCGGCCAACGACCCCGAGGAGTGGGGCGTCATCCTCGACACGATCCGGGCCGAGCTCCGCGCTCGACCCGGCCTGTGGACCCGCGTGGCGGAGGGCATCCGCGGCGTCAGCGAGGAGACGACGACGGGCGTGCATCGTCTCTACCAGATGATGGAGGCCGGCACGCTGCTGTTCCCGGCCATCAACGTCAACGACTCGGTCACCAAGAGCAAGTTCGACAACGTCTACGGCTGCCGTCACTCGCTGCCCGACGGCATCATGCGTGCGACCGACGTGATGCTGGGCGGCAAGGTGGCCGTCGTGTGCGGCTTTGGAGAAGTCGGCAAGGGGAGTGCCCAGGCCCTCCGCGGCCAGGGGTGCCGCGTCGTCGTGACCGAGATCGACCCGATCTGTGCGCTGCAGGCGGCCATGGAAGGGTACGAGGTCAAGACCGTTGAGGACGTGGTCGAGACAGCCGACATCTTCGTGACGGCGACCGGCAACAAGAACGTGATCACCGTCGACCACATGAAGCGGATGAAGGACAAGGCCATCGTCGGCAACATCGGCCACTTCGACAACGAGATCGACATGGCCGGCCTCAAGAAGGCGCCGGGCATCAAGCGGGTGAACATCAAGCCGCAGTACGACGAGTGGCAGTTCCCGGACGGCCACGCGGTACTGGTGCTGGCCGAGGGACGCCTGCTCAACCTCGGCTGCGCGACCGGGCACCCGAGCTTCGTGATGTCGACGTCATTCACCAACCAGGTGCTGGCACAGATCGATCTCCACGAGAAGGCCGCCAGTTACGAGAAGAGGGTCTTCATGCTGCCCAAGCACCTGGACGAAGAGGTGGCGCGGCTGCACCTGGAGCACATCGGCGTGAAGCTGACGTCGCTGACGCCGGACCAGGCGGAGTACCTCGGCGTCCCGGTCGAGGGGCCCTACAAGCCGGCGCACTACCGCTACTGAGGGCGAGTGGGGCGCAGGTCTTCAAGGCCTGCGCCCCACCGAACCGCTCACGGCTGTGCGAGGAAGTCCAGGGCGAGGTGCGTCAGGGTCCTCACGCCCACGGGCAGAGCGCCCTCGTCGGCAAAGAAGCGCGGCGAGTGGTTGGGCGCAGCGGTCGCGGGGTCCTGACTGCTCGGCGTCACGCCAAGGAACAGGAAGAGGCCTGGGGCCTTCTGCGCAAAGTACGAGAAGTCCTCGGCCGTCGTCGTCGGTGGAACGGCGACGACGTGTTCGGCCCCTGCGGCTCGCTTGAGGGTCGGCAGCATCCGGTCGGTGAGGGCCGGGTCGTTGTAAGTGACCGGGTAGTTCCGGTTGATCGTGACCTGCGCGGTGGCCCCGGCGGCGGAGGCGATCGACTCCGCCGTTCGCTGAACGCGCCGGTGGATTTCGTCGCGTGTCCCCTCGTCAAACGTCCTGATCGTGCCAGCCATTTCGACCTGGTCGGGAATGATGTTGGCCCGGACTCCGCCGCGGATGAGGCCGACGGTCACGATGGAGGGCGTCAGGGTGACGTCGATCTGACGGCTGACCACGGTCTGGAGGCCCAGGATGACCTGCGACGCCACCACGATCGGATCGATGCCCCTCCAGGGCATGGCGCCGTGCGTCTGCGCGCCGCGAATGACGATGCGCAGGTCGTCCGTGCTGGCCATGGCGCCTCCAGAGCGGTACGCGACGGTCCCAACGGGAAACGGGAAGACGTGCAGGCCGAAGACCGCGTCGGGCTTTGGATTGTCGAACGCCCCTTCCTTGATCATCAACTCAGCACCAGCGACCTCGCCTATCTGAGGGCCGCCCTCCTCCGCCGGCTGGAACAGCAGCTTGACGGTACCAGGGAGGCGATCTTTCAGGCCGGCCAGGACCTCGGCCACGCCCATGAGGATGGCCACGTGGTTGTCGTGGCCGCAGGCGTGCATCACGCCGACCTCCTCGCCGTTCCAGGTGGCTCGCACCTTGGACGCAAACGGCAGATCGACCTCCTCGGTGACGGGCAGGCCGTCCATGTCGGCTCTCAGCGCCACGACCTTGCCGGGCTTTGCGCCGCGCAGCATGCCGACGACCCCGGTATGCGCCACATTCGTCTGCACCTCGAAGCCGAGCGCCTTGAGATGCTGGGCGACGATGCCCGCGGTGCGCACCTCCTGATTCCCCAGTTCGGGGTGCTGATGGAAGTCGCGACGCCACGAGACGACCTTTGGCTGGACTGCCGCAGCGAGGCGATCCGCGTCGGCCGCGAGCGGCGAAGGTCCCGTCGACTGTGCCGAGGGACGAGCCACGGCCGCAAGGGTAACGAGCAGGGCGATTCTCGTGGTGTTCGTCATGATGGATCGTTGAGGGTGTGGGCTGCGCAGGGGTTAGCGGCTCGAGTCAGCCGGTTTCTCGGTCTGCCCGGCGGCTGCGGGTTCCTTGGGCGCGGTGCGTCGAAAGTACGCGACCAGGGTCTTCTCCTCGTTGCCGCGTTTCACGACGAACGTGGCGGAGTCGCCCCAGGTCTTTCCGGCCATGAGACGGTTGAACGCCTCGCGGTCGGGGAGGGCCACGCCATCCATCGAGACGAGCACGTCGCCCATCGCGAACCCGGCACGTGCCCCGACCGAGTCCTTCTCGATTTGGAGGACCTGCCGGCCGCCGTCGGCCGCGCGCGTCGACAGTCCCAGCGACGGATACTGCGAATCGACCTCGGCTGGGATGCCAAGGATGAAATCGGCATAGGAAGCCCTGACCGTGGGCAAGGGCTTGTTGTCGACGTCTCGGATGGGTACCGGGATGAACGTGGAGATGCGACCGTCGAACCATCGGGCGGCCTGCCTCGAGATCCCCACGCCATACGCGACATGCCCGGACCCCACGAGTACCACCATGATGGCCTTGGGGTCCGCGACACGCTTCCAGGCCTCGACGGCGTTGTAGCCCATCGTCGCGTCCCACGTCGCCTGCGCACTGAGCATGCCCTTCCACGCGTCCTCGTTCATCCCGCCGTGCAGGCCGTCGGCCTCGGCAAACGATGCCTTGAAGAACGCCAGGTGGTCGGCGCTGTCGATGTCCACCTCGGTGGGAATGTGCGCCGATTCCTCCGGCGTCAGATTCGCGAACCCCTTCTTGCGCACGGCCGCCACTACTTCTCTGGGTGTGTTCACCGCGTGCATGGGGAGGCCTTTCTCGCGCGCGTAGAGGAAGATGTCGCGGTAGTAGTGCCAGTGGTATCCCCAGGTGTCGTACCACTTCGACAGCTTGAGGAAGCCGTCCTCGGTGAGCAGGTTGCCCACCCACTGATCGAGGTATCGCTGCTCGGTGTACGGGTACATCTCGAGGCCGATGAGCACACGGCGACCCGACTCGTGCAGGGCCCGAATCACCCGGAGTTGCGCTCGATGGAAGTCCATCGCGGTGTGGGACTCGCCCATGAGGAGCACCTTGGTCTCGGCAAGGCGTGCAGGCAGAGCCTCGAAGGTGATCGTCTCGCCGCTGGCGGTGTCGACGATGGCGTCCAGGACGACCGGAGCATCCTTCGTCTTGCGCGCCGCGTCGCCGATCGACAGGTGGTAGATTCGTTGCGCCGCGGCGTCACTGGCGACGAGCACGAGAAGGATGACGGGGATCAGTCGTGAAAGGGTGCGCATGAATCGTCCTCTGCGGCGCAATCGTATCATCGCCGCTCACCGTCGAGCGGAGGGGCGGTCGTGGGGCCGTGTGCGACTCCGAGTTAGCTCTCGAGGAGCAGGGTGCCGGGGTCCTCAAT
>Ga0102851_10001877_pt1 | contig 12371 bp, 8 predicted proteins | sample Mud3Dept3metaG_FD_79558 | JGI IMG/M metagenome (GOLD analysis project Ga0102851, IMG submission 79558) | Freshwater wetland microbial communities from Ohio, USA, analyzing the effect of biotic and abiotic controls - Mud 3 Core 4 Depth 3... | ecosystem: Environmental > Aquatic > Freshwater >... | reverse complement strand
ATTTAATACTAGATTGCGCATAAATCCCATCGCTTTTAACACATTACTTTTGCCGCTAGCATTCGCGCCATAAATTACCGCACTACTCAGCAATGCGTGATTATTTATGTGAAAACGATGATTACCATCGGTGCTTGAGCTAGCATTCATGCTGAAAGTCACCGTATCTTTAATAGAACGGAAATTATTAACACTAAATTGTAAAAGCATAAGGGTATTAAATAACAGTCATGATTGAATGAGCTTAGTATAGCCATCTTTATAACTGGGATAAGAAAACTGATAACCTAGGGCTTTTAGACGCTGATTGTCACAGCGTTTATTTAGGGTATCGTCGCTAGTGCTGGCTTTAATGGGTGGTGCTGGGCAGTTGAGTTGTTGCGCCATCCAGCTTATTACTTCATACAATGGCGCGGGGTCATTATCACTGGCTAGATAATATTGCGCCAAGGTAATCCCTGCTAGTTTTTTTTCCAATAAAAAGGCTAATACTTGTACGCAATCGTCTTGATGAATGCGATTCGTAAAATACGGCGGGGTTTGTTGAATAATTGGGCTTTGCTTAGCTTTGTTTAATAGGTATTCGCGCCCTGCCCCATAAATGCCTGAAAAACGTACCACGGTATTTTGCGGGTTGAGCGCAGTTACTTGTTGTTCTGCTTGTCTTATTAGTTGGCTATTGAAATTATCGGGTTGAGCGATAGAGTCTTCATTCACCCATTCGCCTTGTGACTGCCCATAAACACTGGTCGATGATACAAAAATCCACGGCAGGTGAGCAAACTTATGTAGCACGTTATTTAAACCAATTTCATAGACTTCACGGTAACTTTGCTCGGTGCGTCCGTCCGCAGAGACAATAAAAAACAAGTGATCAAAATCGTTATCCAACTTTTCAAGGGCGGTCGCTGAGTTTATGTTGGCACGCACAATGTGAATATCACCGTTACTCGGTGGCGGATTGCGTCTCACGCCGGTGACGTGATGACCTTTAATCGTCAAAACTCGCGCCAGTTCTGTGCCAATAATGCCACAACCTATGATTAAAATTTTTGCCATTGTTTAGAATTTAGTGGGTTATTTAATTTCACAATTCATCGGAAGCATTCGCCTTACGCGATAAAAGCAGATTTTCTGTGTCGTTACGTTCAACTTGCCAGCCCGACGAACTTAGTTTGTTTACTGTTTCCTGCGTTAGTGGCAGATCATTTTTTTGTTTTCCTATGGGAAACAAGGAAACCACAATGCCTTTTTTCGCGCCTAACACTGCCCACTTTGTTAAGGACTCATTCAATTTATGATAGTCAAAGGCACCTAATTCTCGCACTGGCGCGGCACAAACAATTCGATACACATAATGTAAATTGGACAGCGCGACCCGCCCGTTTAAATCAGTACAAATATTATCGGGGTGTGTTCGCATTTGTGTCGCTATATTCACAACGGCTATATCGTATAGATTGTTTTGGCGGCGTTGATAATCTTTTCCTAAGTCATACATTCGAAACGACAGCAAAATAACGGCTAGTCCGATTAGATAACGGGTATTTATTTTTACCAACGCATATTTAAAAATAATGACCAGTGCTACAAAAATAAAACACGCATAGGGTAAAGCGTATCGCGGTTCAATATGCACGCCCCATTGATATTTTGTTCTGGCAACGATAGTAATCGCTGCGCCAATCGCAGTGTATGTAATCGAGATAAGAAAAGTTTGTTGGTCAATTTTTTGCCACTGTTGCCACGTCGTTATGGCTTTATACGATAGAACAATGAGTGCGCTAATCAACACAATGATGCCAAAGACATTGTTAAACAAACGATCTAAATCGCTAAATACTAGCAAGGTATTCAATTGTGAAAAAATATAATCGTGAATATTTTGACTCAATCCTACCGTGCTAGGCGGCATGGAATACGGTTGAATTTTGCCAAAAATTAAAACGTTATAAATAAACATCGGTACGATAAATACCGCATTTCCTAATGCCCAGAAGCCGATGTGGACTATTTTCGCTTTACGGTTTTTCGGCTCACTAATCAGAGACCAAAACGAATATAAAAAAATGCTGATGAGTAACGCGATATTGGCATTTCTAAGCAGATAAGAAAATCCGGTTAACAGCCCTAAATAAAACCACGAAGACGCTTTATTGTCTATTACCAACAATCGGTTAACAGCTAATACAACCACCAATAGTGATAAGCTATCGCTATAGGCAATAGAGCCGAAAAATACCATTGTCGGTGTTAAAGTAACCAGTATTGCTATCCAAAAAGCGGCCCAAAGTCCTACGATTCGCTGAAAAGAAAACACGATACCTATCGGTAATAACACCAAGGCAGCAAGACTTAACCAAGGCGCGATAATTTCTATAGGAACAAACAACAGTTTGCTACTTATTATCAGTAGCAACGGATAACCCGGCGGAAATAAATTGTCAGGAACGGCTGGATTTTCAAATTCATTTGAACTGATGGGAATGGTTTCAAAAACGCCACGCGCCATAAAGCTTCGTGCTTGTTCTATATAATTGATACTGTCTGCCCCATAAGGGAAAAAGGGTACAAAAAAATAAAACGTAGCCGCGCTCAGACCGACAAAAAGTGCCAAGACATAAACCGTTGTTTGTTTGCTCATATTTAACTGTTGCTTATTAAAGTGCGGTCGTTTTGTGGCTTAAAATTAAGTTTTCTTTATTATTACGCTCAACTTGCCAACCTAAGGTATTTAGCTTGTTTATTTCTTCCTGTTTAAGTGGCAGATCGCTTGCGCCTTTATCAGGAAACAATGAAACCACAACCCCTTTTTTTGCCCCTAAATTCGCCCAAGTTTGTAAAGATTCATCAATGAATTTATTTTGTTGAAAAGAAGGATATATATGTCTTGCTGGAGCGGCACACAGTATTCTATAGACAAAGGCGCGATTAGAGAATGCAAGTCGTCCATTTAAATCCGTACAAATAACATCGGCATTAGCGGTAATTTGCTGAGCTGTGTGTGATATGTTTTGATCATAAGCTTCTAGTTGATAGAGTTTCGATAGCTGATAGCCTCGTGCTAGGAGCAGGGTAATCACTAAACAGGGGAGCAAATACCGAGTCATTATTGTGCAGCTGGAATTTTTTAAAACAATGGCTATTGCGACAAAAATAAAACAGGGAAAGGCAAGAACGTGGCGGTCGGAAATATGTACGCCCCATTGATATTTAGTTCTAGCAGCGATAACCATCGCTGTACCAATTACAACATAGCTAACAGCGATAAAAAAAGTTTGTTGCTCTATTTTTGACCATTTTTTCCAGCTAGAAATTACTTGATAAAGTAAAACGACTACAACAGTTATCAGCAATAGTATGCCGGATACATTATTGGCTATTAATCCGTCCAGCTCATTCAATGTTAATACGGTATCTAATTGCGCTTTTATATAATCATGAATATTTTCGCCAAGGCTGACGGTACTCGGCGGCATGGAATAAGGTTGAAACTTACCAAAAACCAAAAAATTACGCATCAGCCACGGTGCTAATAACAAGGCATTTCCACTTGCCCAGATTAGGGACTGGTTAATTTTTTGTCGGCGGTTTTGACTATCAACCAGTATGTCCCAAATTAAAAATAGCGACATACTGATAAGCAAAGCAAGATTAGCATTTCTGATTAGGTAGGAAAATCCGCTTAAAAGCCCCAAACAAAACCATGAAGTAGATTTATTACCCGCAAATAACAGCCGATTAACGGCAAAAATCACCAGCAATAATGACAAGGTATCGCTATAAGCAATGTAACCGTGCCTTACTGCTGTTGGCGTTAATGCCACAAGTATGGCTATAGAAAGTGCGGGATAAAGTCCTAAAACACGCTGAAAACAACAGACTATGGTTAATGGCAAAAGGGCAAGTGCGGCAAGACTCAAAAAAGGTGCAGTCACTTCTACCGGTAATTGGAATATAACACTACTGAAAACGATGAGTAACGGATAACCCGGCGGAAATAAAGCATCGGGAACAGAAACAACATCGGTTAGTTCTGTGCCGAAAGGTGTAATTTCAAACACACCCCGTGCCATAAAGCTTCTGGCTTGTTCAAGATAACTGGCACTATCGACACCGTAAGGAAAAAACGGCGAGAAATAGGAAATAGTTGCTGAACATAAACCTGCAAATAAAGCCAAAGTATAAACAGAATATTCTTTAGTCATGACTTATAAATAGTGACAGTGTTTTTAATTTAGATTAGTTAAGTTATGTGCAAAAAGTCGGCGGGTACAAGTTACTCAAACCTGTGAGCCGTTTAGTTAGTTCGGCATTCGAGGAAATGGTCAGTGCATATATTTGAAAGGCTATTTCAAACCAAGAAAAGGTAGCCGCACCAAAACTCACTAAAATTAACCGTCGTTTCAACAGCCTTTATAAGTAACCAGAAGAATTCCCAAAACCACCAGACAAGTTCCCACAAAGCGTATCAGTGAAAAGGCTTCGCCTAACAAAAACACACCAAATAGTGCGGTAAGAATAAAACCAAAACCCACAAACGGATAAGCGATACTGACATCGATTTTTGCCAGCACACCTAACCACAGCACCGCGCCTAATGCGTACAGCATTAAGCCTAACCAGACGTAAAGATTGGAACCCACTGTGACGGCTATTTGCATCCAGCCGCCCGTTAAGCCTTGCTGCACCGCAGGCGAGGACATGCCATGTTTTAGCGTAATTTGCGCAACAGCAGACATAGAGACGCTGATAAAAATCAGCGTTAATACTGTCCAAGATATAGACATTTCTTTCATAGAGATACCAACGTAACCAACATCATATTAATAAAAACAATCCAACTGGCGCGGTCTTTTAAACTATACACCAGTGGATCATCGTGCATTTTGCCACGCGAGGTATTTAGCCATAATCGGGACACCCAATAAGCCATTAACGGGCATAACAGCCATAAAAACACGGGATGAGAATATTGCTGCATACTTTCTGGACTATCAATAAACAATGCCAATACCAGAACAGAGAGATAACCTGCGGCAACGCCCATACTGCTTAGCATGGGATAGTCGTCAATGTAATAATCCCGTCCTTTCATTTTGTTGCGAGATAGTGCGTGCAAGGCTTTTAACTCTGTACAACGTTTCACCAGTGCCAGCGATAAAAACACAAACATCGAGAAGCCTAATAACCAAGATGACAGTGGCACTTCAATCGCATAAGCTCCCGCGACTATGCGTATGGTGTAAAGTGATGCCAACAATATCACATCAATTAAGACAATTTTCTTAAAATAGAACGAATAAGCGAGCGTCATTGCTAAATAAGCCAGCTGAGTAAATAAATACTTTTGTGAAAGCTGCGCTGCTAAGCCAAAACCTATAATAAATAACACGATCATTGCCAAAATGCCGACAGGTAAGCCGATATTACCCGCCGCAAAAGGTCGCTTACATTTACGCGGGTGCTGTCTATCTGCCGTTAAATCCAGTAAGTCATTGAGCAAATAAGTTGCCGAAGCCATTAAACCAAACGCCAGAAATGCGGCGAGTATTTCGGTAACCGCACGAAAATTAAACGCATGTGCTGTTAAAATTGGCACAGCGAGTAACACATTTTTTGCCCATTGATGAACTCTCAATGCTTTCAGCCACGTTTTTAACTTAGCAGGACGATCATCAAAAACCTGTTGTATTTCAATGTTACGCGCTTTCGCTTTGGAGACAACGCCGCTATCAGGATTAACGATAATAGCTTGCCTTGCCTTTACCCAGATAGCTAAATCAACTCGCGCATTACCTGCATAATCAAAGGCTTGCTGTTCACAACAAACCAGTATCGCTTGCAATTTACGCTCGCCCTTAAGATTGTTGTGACCATCACTGGCTAATACGCCAGTAAAAAAACCTAAGCGATTCGCCACAGGTTCAGCCAGACTTTTATCAGACGCAGTGGCTAAATACAAAAGTCTGCCCGTCGCGGCTTCATTGCGCAAAAATTCTACAAAGTCATTTTGTAGCGGCAGGGTGTCAAATTCCAGTACGGTACGTTTGGCTATTTCTTCTTTAAGTCTGGCTTTGCCGAACACGACTAGCCAGTAGAACATTGCCAGCAACATCCACGGCTGTTTTTTCAATAAAAGAAAAGCACTTTCAACCAATAAATCGGTTTTAATTAAAGTGCCATCGAGGTCAACAAAAAGCGGGACAGTCAATGATTGAGGCATAAAAGGGTCTTAGTTTAATAAAGGGTAGTGAGTAACACAGGTAGTTAGTTGTAGCGAAAAAAGCCGCCAAACTTTATGGGAGAATAATTCTGAAAATTATAATAAAGGGATAACGTCTATTTATAAGACTGTTATCCCTTTTTCTGTAGGGTAAGTTGTTATGTTCGATTAAATAATTTTATTAGATACGCTAATCTAGCGGCGCGTTCAGAGTCGAGTTGATGCCATTGAAAACGCCATTTCCAATTGCCTACCGTGGTACCGGGGGTATTCATACGATGTTCGGAGTTTAATTCGAGAATATCCTGCATCGGAATAATGGCTAAATTGGCAACTGATGCTAATGCCGTTTGTATGAGTGCGCAATTTAATGACATGGCAGGATTACCAAGGTAGTCAAAAATATAGCTTTTTTCGGCTTCACTCAGTTTTTCAGACCAACCTAGGGTGGTGTCATTATCATGCGTTCCGGTATAAACGACGCAATTTTTCTCGTAATTATCGGGCAAATAAGGGTTATCGGCATCGCCACCAAACGCAAACTGCAAAATCTTCATGCCGGGTAAATGAAATTCGTCTCTTAAGGCATCAACCTCAGGCGTAATGATACCTAAGTCTTCCGCGACTAAAGAAATTTCGCCTAATTGCTCTGTTATTGCTTTTAATAAAGCAGAGCCAGGGGCTTTAACCCATTGCCCTACTTGTGCAGTTTCTTCGCTTGCAGGGATTTCCCATGCGGATTCTAGTCCACGGAAATGATCGATACGCAGAATATCAAATTGTTCACACTGCGTTTTCATGCGCTCAATCCACCAATGAAATCCCGTTTGCTGTAAAATGTCCCAGTTGTAATGTGGATTACCCCAACGTTGTCCGGTTTCCGAAAAATAATCGGGCGGTACACCGGCAACCACTGACATATCACCCTCTGCATCAAGTTTGAAAACGTCACGATTTGCCCATACATCGGCACTGTCATAAGACACAAAAATAGGAATATCACCAAATAACAAAATGCCCCGTTGATTTGCGTAAGTTTTTAATGCCATCCATTGACGAAAAAAAACATATTGTTCAAATTTGATAATATCGATTTCGGATTTTAAGTGCAGAGTAGCCGATCTGATGGCATATTCATCGCGCTGCTTCAGTGGTTCTGACCACTGATTCCAACATTGTTGACCAAATTGATTTCTCAGTGCCATAAACAAAGCAAAATCATCCAGCCAAAATGCTTTATCTCGACAAAAATTCTCGAAATCCATTTTGTCTTGTGGTTTTGCACGCTCTAAAAAGTTATAAAATGCTTTTACTATTAAGCAACTTTTATAGAATTTGACTTCTTTTCTGTGACAGTCTTTACACTGATCCGATGAAGGCAACCAGCCTGATTTTATCAAACCATCAATATTGATTAACTCAGGATTACCTGCATGTGCCGATAAGCATTGGTAAGGTGAGCCATCGGCATGAGTTGCACCTAAAGGCAACGTCTGCCAGACAGTGATGCCTGCCGTACAGAGAAAATTGATGAAATCGTAGGCATCCTGTCCCAAATCGCCTTGTTCCCCCACACCGGGTAAGGAAGTAATGTGCAATAAAACGCCTGCACGACGTTTGTTTAAAAGTGTAGTCATCGCTTTGTTAAGTGTGTGAGTGGTTTGATTTTATTTTCAGTTAATGGCTTCGTAGGATGGGTAGAACGCAGTGAAACCCATCGAGATGGATGAGTTTCGGCTATCGCCTCTATCTATCCTACCTTACTATTATTCAATACCCTGACGCATTGTGCCACCCATAGCAGGCGCACCAGAACCTTGAGTAAAAGCTAGTGATAAATAAGCAGGTGGTTCTTCACCCAATAATCGATACAAATTGGCTAGATTAAGGCGAAATTGTTTTTCAAAATTACTAACCGCTTCACCCGGATTATAATCACCAAACCACCAAAACCAGTCAGAACCTTCACAGATAGCCAACTGATGTTCCGCTGCTTTAATCTGTTTATCGGTTAGACGCTTGGCGGCTATCGCTTGATCGAAGGCTAATTTAACATCCCCTAGCATATCCCAACCTCGGTTTTTATCACCATCGCCTATCCACGTTGAAAAAGTACCGTAAACCCAGCTTCCTGCCACCAATTTTTTCAACGGTTTAACCACAATTTTACTTTTTAAACACTCTGAGAAGGTGGTTAATTCAATATCAGGATGGCTAGCCAATCTTTGATATAAAGCACTTAGGAAAAAATAGCCATTATGCGGAAAATATTCCCACGCATTTTCCCCATCCATGATAATGGAAACTACCGAGCCGTCTGGCTCATTGTTGCCAATAGTCACGAGATGATTAATCAAATCAGCCACTGCATGATCGGCGTGCCATGTTGAATAATCAAAACCAATCAGGTCAGACAAACCATCATCACGAAAAAAACAGGCTATTTTGGTTTTTTCCAGTTTAAAAGGATGATAACGCCCCTGTGGTTGCTTATTTTCAGGAAGATGCAAACTATTACCCAGCACCGAACCGCCACTTGCTGTCCATGTAAAACCATGCGTACCGAGTATTTTTAATGTTTCCGCGCTGATAGCTCCTTCGGATGGCCAACAACCTTTAGGCTTAAAATCAAAAAACCGTTCAAAGGTTTTTACGGCTTTTTTAAGATGCCAATCAACACGGTCTTTACCACCTTCATAATGGCTAAGACTCGGCAATGGCGCATGAGGCATGGCTTGATGGGTGGACTTTATATCCAGCAATAGCGGCATAATCGGGTGTGCATAAGGCGTGACTGATAGCTCAATTTGCCCTTTTCTGGCTAACACTTTATAGCGTTGAATGACGTGGGATAACTGCTCACCAATAATCTCCAGCACTTCCATTCGGTCGTGTTGTGTGTAAGCAGTCCCTTTTGCTATCAAGTGTTGCACTCGACTATCAGTGAGTTTAACCGTTTCACCCATCCACGCTAAGTGATACCAAACTAATATATCAATGACAAACTGTTCATTGACATAGTGCAACGCGTCGAAATGCTGCTCTAGCCATTCGCTCATTGCCGCTAATTTTTGAAAGGCGGGATAACGGTTAATTTGCCTATCCCTATTCGCCCGCATACAGTCCTTAACCAATCTCAACCGATCTTCAGGATCGTCGGGGAGTTTAGGACTGACTAGCGCGGCTAATAAAGAATCAGTGATAGCCGAGCGTTTGCGCAAAAAACCGCTTACCTGCTTGGCATATTCTTCAATTTGCTCCAACAAAATAGGTGCGAAATTAATAACCGCTTTGGCGTTAGGAACAGCTTCCAGATGGGCAGCCATATCAACGTAGTCTTTAATGACATGTAAATAAGTCCACGGCAATATGAATTCACCCGTTTGCAAATCTCGGTATTCTGGCTGGTGCATGTGCCAACACAGCACCAGCTTTAATTTCTTTTTTCCCATTTTGTGTTATCTCACATAATGTAAATGCTGCCCTAACATTTCTGAGGTAACCAAAACGACACCGCCTGCACTGACATGAAATCTTTTTTCATCATCGGCTCTATTCTCACCAATCACCATGCCTTCAGGGACTTCGCAACCGCGTTCGATAATGGCTTTAGTAATGCGACAATTACGCGCAATATTGACATCGGGTAACACAATGGAATCGGTGATGGTAGTGTAAGAATTGACTCTGACATTGGAAAATAATAAAGAACGCCTGACGTTAGCACCTGAAATTACACACCCGCCCGATACCATTGAATCCACCGCTTGTCCGCGTCTATCATTGTTATCAAATACAAATTTAGCGGGTGGAGTTTGGGCTTGATAGGTCCAGATAGGCCAGGTTTTATCATATAAATTTAGATCAGGCTTAACGCTAACTAATTCCATATTCGCTGACCAATAGGCATCAATCGTACCTACATCGCGCCAATAACTTTGTCCACCTTGTAAATTTAAAAATGGATAGGCATTAACGATATATTTATCAATGACCGAAGGAATAATATCTTTACCAAAATCGTGGCTAGAATCTTTGGTGTCGGCATCTTTAATGAGCTGTTCAAATAAAAATCCCGCATTAAAGATATAAATACCCATAGACGCGAGTGCCGTATCGGTTCTACCCGGCATAATGGGTGGATGTTCGGGCTTTTCGACAAAGGCTTTAACACGGCGATTATCATCGACATCCATGACACCAAAAGCCGTGGCTTCTTCCAATGAAACTTCAATACAGCCGATGGTCAAATCCGCATTTTTGGCGATATGGTCAGCGAGCATTTCACCATAATCCATTTTATAAATATGATCGCCCGCTAATACTAATATGTGTTCAGGACTACGGCTACGCAGAATATCAATATTTTGAAAAATAGCATCTGCGGTGCCTTTATACCAAGAATCTTCATCAACCCGTTGTTGAGCGGGCATTAAATCGACATATTCGCCGAATTCACCGCGCAAAAATCCCCAGCCCTGCTGAATATGCCGAATTAAAGAATCGGCTTTGTACTGGGTCAGAATACCGATTTTACGAATGCCTGAGTTGACACAATTTGACAACGGGAAATCAATGATACGAAACTTTCCACCGAAGGGAACAGCGGGTTTAGCTCGCCAATCGGTCATATCCATTAACCTCGAACCACGACCCCCTGCCAAAATTAAGGCAATGGTATTCCGGGTTAAATGACTAACGATACGATCATTTTTATTATTATTGGATTCCGACATTTTTCATCTCCAAGTAGAATAGTTTCACAACTTCGGTTGTGTTTGGTAACATTTACCTGTCTATTATTCTACTACATGAGGCTCAACAAAGTGAAAAAGCAATCGACGAACATACTTAGTGCAGATTTTATAAAAATCACCGAAGCTAAGCATCATGATCCTTTTTCGATATTGGGTCGCCATCGGAAAAATAAGCAAGATCAAGTTACCGTCTATCTACCTTATGCTGAAAGCGTGTGTTTCAGCCATAATGACGCTGCTTTAACCCGTGTACCGAATAGCGATTTTTTCGAATATAGCATCGAAAATGGTCAAGTAATACCCGAACATTATCAGCTGTCTTGGCTAGATAAAGACGGCAACACCCACAAAAATTATGACCCCTACACGTTCGGCACACAGTTACCCGAATTTGACCAACATCTATTTGGTGAAGGTAAACACTGGCATATTTATCAAAAATTGGGCGGACATTTACACACTGCTGATGGCATAGCAGGTGTTTTTTTTGCAGTATGGGCACCTAATGCGGGACGCGTCAGTGTCGTTGGTGACTTTAACCGTTGGGATGGTCGTTGTCATCCGATGCGTAGTCTTGGCGGCGGGGGACTTTGGGAGTTATTTATTCCTGATTTACAAGAAGGTTGTTTATATAAATTTGAAATATTAAACCGCGATAGTGGTCAAATTCTGGTAAAAACCGACCCTTATGGACAGCAATTTGAGTTTCGCCCTAACACCTCGTCGGTAGTCACTAGAGAAGATAGCTATGTGTGGCAAGATCAACAATGGATGACGGATCGTGTTCAGCGCAACTGGCTACATGAACCGATGTCCATCTACGAAGTACATCTCGGTTCATGGAAGCGTGACGATAAAGGTAATTTTATTAATTATCGAGAACTGGCGGTACAGTTAGTCAACTACGTCAAACAAATGGGTTTTACTCACATTGAACTACTGCCTATCACTGAGCATCCGCTTGATGCGTCTTGGGGTTATCAAACCACGGGCTATTTCGCACCGACTAGCCGTCATGGCGCACCCGATGATTTTCGTTTCTTCATGGATACCTGTCATCAAAACGACATCGGCGTTATTCTCGATTGGGTTCCTGCGCATTTTCCTAAAGATTCGTTTGCGTTGGCGCGATTTGATGGCAGTGCGTTGTATGAACATGAAGACCCGCGTAAAGGCGAACACCGTGATTGGGGTACACTGATTTACAACTATGGTCGTAATGAAGTTAAAAACTTCTTGCTGGCGAGTGCTATTTTTTGGCTAGAAGAATTTCACCTTGATGGTTTACGCGTCGATGCGGTTGCTTCTATGCTGTATCTGGATTATTCGCGTGAAGAAGGCGACTGGATTCCCAATATGTATGGCGGCAATGAGAACTTAGAAGCGAT
>Ga0102851_10001875_pt1 | contig 12376 bp, 11 predicted proteins | sample Mud3Dept3metaG_FD_79558 | JGI IMG/M metagenome (GOLD analysis project Ga0102851, IMG submission 79558) | Freshwater wetland microbial communities from Ohio, USA, analyzing the effect of biotic and abiotic controls - Mud 3 Core 4 Depth 3... | ecosystem: Environmental > Aquatic > Freshwater >... | reverse complement strand
CTGAACTCGATATCCCGGTGATTATCGTCTCCGGCTCGATCGGCGAGTCGATTGCCGTCGAGGCCATGAAGAATGGCGCGCATGACTACATCATGAAGGACAACCTCGCGCGTCTGGTCCCGGCGATCGCCCGCGAGCTGCGCGAGACCAAGAACCGTCACGCCCACCGGCGCGCCCAGGAAACCATCCAGCACCTCGCCTTCCACGATTCTCTGACCGGTCTGGCAAATCGCCACGAGTTCGAGAGTCAGCTGCAACGCTTGTTGCGCACGGTCGGCAATGGCGTCAAGCATGCACTGCTGTACATGGATCTCGACCAGTTCAAGATTATCAATGACACCTGCGGGCATGAGGCCGGCGACGAATTACTGCGCCAGCTGGCAGTTGTGCTGCATGGGCCGGTACGCGATGCCGACACGCTTGCCCGCCTGGGTGGTGATGAATTCGGCATGCTGCTCAGTAATTGTCCGCTCGAGCAAGCCCTGCAGGTAAGCGAGCGCATGTTGCACACCATCAAGGATTTCCGCTACGTGTGGCAGGACAAGACATTCTCGATCGGTGCCAGTATCGGTCTGGTCATGCTCGAGGAGCAGACCCAGACGGTATCCGATGTGCTGCGTATGGCCGACATGGCCTGCTACGCGGCCAAGGACCGGGGCCGCAACCGCGTGCATGTCTACCGCGCAGACGATGCCGAGCTGCTGCAACGCCATGGCGAGATGCAGTGGGTGGCACGTATCAACCGGGCGCTCGAGGAAAACCGCTTCGAGCTTTTTTACCAGGGCATCATGCCACTCGGCTCCAGCCGTGGCCGGCATTGCGAGTTTCTGCTACGGATGCTCGATGACGAGGGCAGGCATATTATGCCGGGTGTCTTTATCCCGGCCGCCGAACGCTACAGTCTGATGCCAGTGCTTGATCGGTGGGTGGTCAAGAACGCCTTTAACTATCTGGCGCAGTGTCTGGCCCATGAACCTGCCGTGATGGCGGAGATGTTCTTCATCAATCTGTCCGGTGCGACCATTGGCGATGACCAGTTCACGGCCTATGTTACCGAGCAGTTGCAGGTTCACCGCCTGCCACCCACGCTGGTCGGTTTCGAAATCACCGAGACGGCGGTGATTTCTGACCTGACGGGCGCGATTCGTTTCATTGAGCAGGTCCGGCAGCTCGGCTGCCATGTTGCGCTTGATGATTTCGGCGCCGGACTGAGTTCATTCTCCTATCTCAAGACGATTCCGGCAGACTACCTCAAGATCGATGGCGGCTTTATCCGCGATATGCTCGTTGATCCCATGGACCATGCGATTGTTGAGGCCATCAACAACATCGGGCATGTCGCCGGACTCAAGACCATAGCCGAGTTTGTCGAGTCTGATGCGATCAAACAGCGCTTGTTCGAGATCGGCGTGGACTACGCTCAAGGCTACGCGATCCAGCGGCCTGGCCCCTTGCACACCATAAAGGGATTCTTGTCAGTTTCTGTATCTGGCGGCTGAGCTTCTTCCCCGCGTTACCGATCTGAGCAGGCCGACCAGCAAGATTTATTGATACACATGGTCGTTATCGCCCGTCCCCTTCCGCCGATACACGCGGCACGCGGTACAATGCGTCAACTTGAATAAAATTCTGCACAACCCGGATGTTTCGCACGCCGCATGACTGACCCACGAGAGAACTTTTTCCGCTGGCCGCGCACGGCCATACCCGCGCTGGCTTCGGCAACGCTGCGCGCAACCCCCGAGGATTTCGTGGTCGAAGAGCAAATGCCCTATACGCTTGCCGGTGCCGGTGAGCATCTGTGGGTAAGGCTGCGCAAGCGCGGCTACAACACCGAGCAGGTGGCGAAGCAACTGGCGCGCACGGCAGGTGTGACGCGCCGCGAGGTCGGTTATGCCGGGATGAAGGATCGACACGCCATCACCGTGCAATGGTTCAGTCTGCACCTGGCGGGCCGCCCCGACCCCGACTGGGGTTCGCTCCCGGACGGGATGGAGGTGGTCGAAAGCACGCGTCATTCACGCAAGCTGAAAACCGGCGCGCTCGCCGGTAACCGGTTCATGATCGTACTGCGCGATTGTAGTGACGGAAGCCTCATTCACTATCGCGATGCGCTGCTGCGACGTGGTGAGGAAATTCGCAAACAGGGCGTACCGAATTACTTCGGCGAACAGCGCTTCGGGCATGGCGGCGGTAATATCGCTGCTGCGCGCGCGATGTTTGCCGGCAGCGGGAACCCGCGCGAAGCCGCAAACGGGACTGGCCTTTTGTCGGGACGAACGAGCGAAGTGAGTAGGGCTTCCGTTACGTCCCGCGGCCCTCGCCTCGTTCCGATCGGCGACCGCAAACAAGGTGGCATTTATCTCTCGGCCGCGCGCAGTCTGGTGTTCAACGAGGTGTTGGCACGGCGCGTGACCGCCGGCACCTGGAACCAGGCCGTGGATGGCGACGCCATGATTCTGAGCGGCAGCCGGAGCTTCTTTGTGCCCGAGATTATTGATGAAACCATCCGGCGGCGTCTGGCCGAAGGCGATATTCACCCGAGCGGTCCGCTCTGGGGGCGAGGCGATCTGCCGACGAAATCCGCCGTGCGCGAACTGGAAGCGGCGGTGGCAGCCGAACACCCCGATCTCGTGCGCGGACTTGAGGCGGCCGGGCTGGAACAGGAGCGCCGCGCGCTGCGTGTGATCCCGCAGGAATTCAACGCGCACTGGCTGGACGCGACCACGCTCAATCTGACATTTGTCCTGCCACCCGGCAGTTACGCCACGATGGTGCTGCGCGAGCTCGCCGATTATCGTGACGCCGCCGCGGCCGCTTGGGGAGAAGAGTCGGCATGAGCGGAAAACGCAAAGCGATTTTTGAGGGAAAGATTATCCGCCTCACGCTCGACACGGTGCAGTTGCCGAATGGCGCCACCGCCGAGCTGGAGATTGTGCACCATCCCGGCGGTGCGGCGGTGGTCGCACTCGATACTGAAAATCGCGTCTGCCTGTTACGTCAATATCGGCACGCGGCCGGTGGCTGGCTGTGGGAGTTGCCCGCCGGCAAGCTGGATAACGGCGAGGCGCCGCTTCTTTGTGCGCAGCGCGAACTCGAGGAAGAGGCTGGCATGCGCGCCGGTGACTGGCAATCACTCGGCAAGATCGTCAGCTCGCCGGGCGTGTTTACCGAAGTGATTCACCTGTATCTCGCGCGCGCGCTCACCGCCGTGCCAACGCGCATGGAAGAGCACGAAGTGATTGAGGTGCACTGGTTGCCGTGGGCCAAGGCGCAGCACATGGCGCAGGCGGGCGAGATCGAAGATGCCAAAACGCTCGCCGGCCTGCTGCGCGCGCAAGCGTTGGTCGCGAAGCAGGGGTTCGCCGTTTAGTTGGCGGCGCGTGCTGCCGGCTGGGCGCCGGTGGTCGTACCCAGCCAGAAGCCGATGTCGTGCTGAAGAAATTCCTTGACCGACATGTAGTGCGAACCGTCGCACGAGAAGGTCAGGCCGATCATGCCGTTCATGATATTGAGCGAGCCGGAACGCAAGTAGAGTGTCTCGTCCGCAAAGCGCAGCGCCTTGAACTGCTCCAGTACCTTGCTGATGTCGGCGGCCGGCGTAACGGCCTTCTCCGGATAGGCGCGCACCGGGTAGGCGAGGCACAGTTCCGGATCGATGATTTCCTCGACGCCGTGCAGGCGGTAATTGTACGGGTCGTCGTACAGCCAGAATGAGCAGCGTCCGCTCGAGAAGTGGATTTTGCTGTGGAACACGCCGTGTTCGCGCATCAACCGGCCGATCTGCTCGATCGCCGCGTCAATGTGCTGGTCGAACAGGCTGTGCGCGCGCGTCTGCATGAACACCATGCCGCGCACCGACGGGTCGCCGCGGAACTGCTTCCAGCGGACTTCCTGGGTGGCGGCGAGCTGCGCGTTACGCAGCACATCCTTGACCGCGAAGTCGGCGGCGATGAAGCCGAGCAGCTGGCTGTTGTGGCTTACCGCCTGCAGCGCGGTGAGACAGAACTCGTGGGTGTACTTGGAAAGATACACGGACGACAACATGACGCCCTTGTACGGCAGGTGGTTCTTGAGATAGGGGCGATCCGACAGGTCGCGGCCGCGCCACGACGGGTCCGGGCCTTTGGCGCGCACCATGGACGAAAGCTCGATGCCGTTCACATCCCAGGCATACAACAACTGGCAGTTGGGAAGCAAAGCCAGTCCCGCCTGAAGCCGAACGTCAATGGCGTCGGCGTCCGGCCAGACCTCGGCGACGCGGCCGGCGAGCAGCCCGAGCGGCGCGCTCACGGTGTCCGCGAGTGCGGCCTTTTTCTCCAGGATGGTTTGTTGCAGGGTTGGCATGGTCGAACGTTCTGAGCCCAGAACAGCTTGCAAGTTCCCCGCCATTATATAGACGGAAGTGTGACAGGCACACTACGCCCGCCGGACGCGCTGCCCCAGCCGCCGGATGCCCGTTTTCCACGGAGAACGGCCAAAAAAGCGATCTGATTATTATCAAAGACACCCCTGGCCCCGCGCCTCATAGTAATGAACATCGAAGCGCGACGCACGGGAGAAGGCAGATGGCTGTCATTACGATCGGAAACTACTATGCCGAGTGGATGCCCGCCGGCGATGCCGGGAAGGCAGGTTGCGGACGCATTGTCTTGCGTAGCGCCACACACCTCACCGAGCTGTATTTCCTGAACGGCCTTAGTCCCGAGGACTTCCGCAACCTGCTGCACCTGTTGCAGACCGAAAAGCCGCTGTACTGGGACAGCGACAAATACGTATTGCGCACCGCCCACCCGCAGTCGCACGATGCCGAGCCGGTCGGCGAGCAGGAGGGACATGCATGACCGACATCTTCCGGCTAGCCGATGACCTCGGCCCGGCCAGGATTATTCATGTGTATCAACCGGCCTTCGGGCTCAAGGGCATCCTGGTGGTGGACAATGTCGCCACCGGCCCATCCATCGGCGGACTGCGCATGGCGCCGGACGTGAGCGTTGAGGAGTGTGTGCGTCTGGCACGCGCCATGACACTCAAGAATGCCGCTGCCGGCTTGCCCCACGGCGGCGGCAAGTCGGTGCTGTTCGCCGACCCGAAGATGCCGCGCGATCGCAAGGAACAGCTGATCCGCGGATTTGCCTACGCCCTGCGTAACGAGGCCGACTATATCTTCGGACCGGACATGGGCACGGACGAAACCTGCATGGCCTGGGTGAAGGACGAGATCGGCCGCAGCGTCGGACTGCCGCGCGAGGTCGGCGGCATCCCGCTCGACGAAATCGGTGCAACCGGCTGGGGGCTGTCGCACGTGGCCGACGTCGCGGCCCACCACATCGGCCTGTCGCTCAACGGCGCGCGCGTCGCGATCCAGGGCTTCGGTGCGGTCGGCAAGCATGCGGCGCGCTTTCTTGCCAACCAGGGTGCAGTACTGGTGGCGGCCTCGGATTCCTGTGGCGCCATTCATGATCCGACGGGCCTGGATCTGGGAACACTCATTCCGCTCAAGGAATCCGGCAAGCCGGTGTGCGATTACCCCGGTGGCCAGAAACTCGGGCGCGATGCAATCATCGGCATCGAATGTGACATCTGGATTCCGGCCGCCCGTCCGGACGTCGTCAACGAACAAAACGTGCAGCAGCTCAAGACCAAGCTGGTGGTACAGGGCGCCAACATTCCGTTCACGGTCGGCGCCGAAAAAATTCTGCACGAGCGCGGCGTGCTGGTGGTGCCGGATTTCATTGCCAATGCCGGTGGCGTGATCTGCGCGGCCATGGAATATCACGGTGCCTCGCAGCTGGCGGCGTTTGCTGCCATCGAGGAGAAACTGCGTGCCAACACCCGCGAGGTGCTGGAGCAGGTGAAGCAGAAGGGCACGCTGCCGCGCGTTGCGGCTATGCAGCTGGCCGTGAGCCGAGTCAGGCGGGCAATGGCTTACCGGCGCTGGTCGATCTATTAACGGTTCGCTGCAACGAGGTGAACAAGGAGGTGCGCCATGCCAAGGGTTGTGCATTTCGATATCAGTGCGGATCAGCCGGAACGTGCCATGGTCTTCTATCGCGACGTGTTTGGCTGGCGTATCGAGAAATGGAATGGACCGTTTGACTATTGGCTGGTCATGACCGGCGATCCGAGGACACCGGGTATCGATGGCGGCTTGGCACGGCGCGACAACCCGGCGGCCACCATCACCAACTTCATTGAAGTCCCGTCGATCGACGAATACCTCGGTCGGGTCAGTGAACACGGCGGCAGTGTCTTTCAGAACAAGCAGGCGATTCCCGGCGTCGGATACATCGCCGTCTGTCGCGACACTGAGGGCAATCTGCTCGGGCTGATACAAAACGACACAAGCACGCGGTGATACAGGGTCAGAGCGTCATGTATCGCATACGGTTCCACGGTCGTGGCGGGCAGGGCATCAAGACCGCCAGCCGCATTCTCGGCAGTGCCTTCTTTAACGAAGGCTTCGAGGTGCAGGACGCGCCGGTGTACGGCGCGGAGCGGCGCGGTGCGCCGATGTTTGCCTACGTACGCGCCGCGCGCGCGCCGATCCAGGAACGTGGCGCGATTACCCATCCAGACCTGGTGATCGTCGCCGACGAATCGCTGGTGCCGGTGCCGGCAGCGAACGTATTGCAGGGCGTGTCGCCTCACACCGTGCTGCTGATTAACAGTGCCGAGTCACCGGCCACCTGGAAGGAGCGTCTTAAACGCATCGGCAGCATCGTGACGCTACCGGTGAGCGCGGAAGTCACCGAACGCGCCGAGCTGCCCTACATCGGCGCCATATGCGCGGGCGCGGCGGCACGCCTCACCGGCGTGATCCGGAATGCGGCGCTGGCAGACGCGCTCCGCGCCGAGCTCGGCGCGCACGGCGAAGCGGTGGTGGCTCAGAACCTCAAGCAGGCGCTCGCCGCCTACGATGCCATGCAGGCGCATGCCGGTTCGGTCGTCGAGGGCGGCGCAATTGCCGCCACGGATTATGCGATGCCGGAATGGGTCGATCTGCCGTTCGAAGCGGCGCGGATTGCCGCGCCGGATGTGTTCGCGCCGGGCACCAGCGTGCAGGTCAATACTGGAGTGTGGCGTACCCTGCGGCCGGTGATCGACTACGATCTTTGCCATCGCTGCGCCTGGGTGTGCAGCACGCTTTGTCCGGACAGCGCCATTCAGGTGCGCGCCGACGGCGCACCGCAGATCGACTACGACCACTGCAAGGGCTGCCTCATTTGCGTCACTGTTTGTCCGCCGCATGCCATTCGTGCCGTGCCGGAACGCGAAGCGCAGCAGGCGGAAGAAATGAAAGGAGCGACGGCATGAAACGCCAGTTACTGACCGGCAACGCTGCCGCGGCGTGGGGCGCGCGCCTAGCGGGCGTGGACTACGTGCCTGCGTTCCCGATCACGCCCCAGACCGAGATCATCGAGACCCTGGCCAACTGGTTCGAGACTGGCGCCATGGACGGCCGGCTGGTGATGTTCGAATCCGAACACTCGATGGTCACCGCCGCCGGCGCGGCCGCCGCCACCGGCGTGCGCGTGTTCACCGCCAGCTCCAGCCAGGGACTGCTGTACGCCATGGAGATGGTGTACACCGTGGCCGGCTGGCGCGCGCCGTTCGTGATGGTGAACGTGTCGCGCGGCGTGGCCAGCCCGCTCACGCTCGAATCCGACCACAACGACATCTTCGCGGCGCGCGACTCCGGCTTCCTGCAGATTCACTGTGCCACCGGTCAGGAGGTGCTGGACTCGATCCTCATGGCCTATCGCCTCGGCGAAGATGCGCGTGTGCGCCTGCCGGTGATGGTGAATATGGACGGCTTCTACCTGTCGTTCACGCGCGAGCCGGTCGAGCTGCCTGAGCCCGCACAGGTGGCGCAATTCCTGCCGCCGTACGACGCGGAGAACATCCGCTTCCGCGCCAGCAAGCCGATCAGCCAGGCGGTGGCGGTGCTGGGCGGTGCGCCGTACTCGTACTTCCGCTACGAAACCCACCTCGCGGCGCTCCAGGCGCTGGTCGTGTATGACGAGATTGAACAGGAATTTGCACGCACCTTCGGCCGCACGCACAGTGCAGTTGAGAGTTACTGCGCCGACGATGCCGAGGTGGTTTTTTTCATGATAGGCGCCTTCGCCACCAAGGCTAAGGATGCCGTCGATCGCCTGCGCGAGGCCGGTGAGAAGGTCGGCCTGGTGCGCCCGCGCCTGATGCGACCGTACCCGGCCGAAGCCATCCGGCGTGTGCTCGCCGGCAAGCAGGCGGTGGCGGTGATCGATCAGAACCTGTCCATGGGCAAGGGTGGCGTGCTGCACAGCGAGCTCGCCTCGGTGCTGTATGGCCACAAGGGCGCGCCGCCGATTATCGCCAGCTTCATTGGCGGTTTGGGCGGGCGCGACATCAGCGCCGAAGAGTTCTACGAGATCGCGAAGCAAATGCGGCAGGCCGCCGCAACCGGCAACACGCCCGAGCCGCGCCTGCTGTATACGCAGAACGAGCTGCGCCAGTTCCGCAAGCTGCAGGCGATTGCCGTGGTCGAGCGCCAGGACCTCGGAGGAGGGACAGCATGAGCGAAGCCGCCATCAAGCGCATGAAGGATCTGCCATCCACCCACCTGCTCGGCACCGGCACGCCGATGTGCGCCGGCTGCGGCGGGCTCGAGGCGTTGCATGAGATCTACGACATCCTCGGCACTAAAACCGTGTTCGTGAACGCCGCCGGCTGCATGACCCTGCTCTCGGTTTATCCGTTCACGCCGTTCCGCGGTTCCTGGCTGTACACCGCCATGGCCTCGGCCCCGGCCGGCGCGCAGGGCGTGCGCGACGCACTCGACATTCTAATTAGTAAAGGGCGCATGCCGCCGGAGGAAGATCTGGCGACGGTGGTGCTGACCGGTGACGGCGCCGCCTACGGCATGGGCCTGTCCTCGACCTCGGCCGCGATCGACCGTGGCCTCGATTTTCTCTACATCTGCTACGACAACGAAGGCTACGGCAACACCGGCCAGCAGACCTCGGCCGCCACGCCGCACGCCGCGCGCACCGCCACCAGCGGCGGCAGCCGCGGCGTGCCCGGTTTCAAGAAAGATCTGTTCGCCATCTGGGCGGCGCATCGGCCGGTGTATGTCGCGACCGTGATTGGCGCCGAACCACTCGATCTAGCGAAGAAAATCGAGAAGGCCAAAGGCATGACGGGCTCGCGCCTGGTCATCGCACTCTCTCCCTGCCCGACCGGTTGGGAGTACGACCCGCGCGAGTCGGTGGAGATCGGCCGGCTGGCGGTGAAGACCGGTGTCTGGCCGCTCAAGGAATACGTGGATGGCGAGGTCATACACACCCACGTGCCGCATCCGCGTCTGCCGGTGGAGGAGTATCTGAAAAAGCAGGGGCGCTTCCGCCATCTGTTCGAGCCGGTGCGCAACGCGGCGCTGATTGATGAAATTCAGGCCAGGGTCGATGCGTATTGGGCGAGCGTGAGTTAACGATGTGTTTCCCCCTCCCCTTGCGGGAGGGGTGAGGGGGAGGGGTGATGCAAACCAAAACCCACAGTTATCACCACCGCGGCGGCGAAATTCCGCTGCTCGGCGCCACCATCCCCGCGCACCTCGCGCAGGTCGCGGCACAATACCCGGAACGCGAAGCGGTCGTGAGCGTGCATCAGCAGCGCCGCCTGACCTATGCGCAGCTCAAGCAGGCAACGGACCAGCTCGCGCGTGGACTGCTCGCGGTCGGCTTTCAAAAGGGCGAGCGTATCGGCGTCTGGTCCACCAACAACATCGAGTGGCTGCTGTTGCAGCTGGCCACGGCGCGCATCGGCGCGGTGCTGGTGAACATCAACCCGGCCTATCGGCCGCGCGAACTCGCCTATGCCCTGCAAAAGTCCGAGGTGCAGGGGCTGTTCAGTATTCCGTCTTTCCGCACCAGCGATTACGTCGGCATGCTCGCCGAACTCATTCCGGAACTGAAGGTCGGCCTGCCGTCCGAAATCAAGAACAAGGATTTTCCGCAGCTGCGGCGCATCGCCTTGTTCGACCCGGCGCAGCCGGACAAAACCGCGCGCCCGTATTCCGGTTTCCTGTCGTGGCAGGAGGTCGTCACCGCCGGCACGGCGGTGACGGACGCGCAGCTGGATGCGGCCACGCAAGCGCTCGACGTCGACGACCCGATCAACATCCAGTACACCTCCGGCACCACCGGATTTCCCAAGGCGGTGGTGCTTACCCATCACAACATCCTCAACAATGGGTACTTCACGGCGCTCGCCATGCGCTTCACCGAACGCGATCGGTTGGCGGTGCCGGTGCCGTTCTATCACTGCTTCGGCATGGTGATCTCGAACCTCGTTTGCCTGTCGGTTGGCGCCTGCCTGGTGTTGCCGAGCGAGCACTTCGATCCGCTCGCGGTCTTGCAGGCAGCGCAGGATGAACACTGCACGGCGCTGCACGGCGTGCCGACCATGTTCATTGCCGAGCTCGAACATCCGCGCTTCAAGGAATTCGATCTGTCGTCGCTGCGTACTGGCATCATGGCTGGCGCGCCTTGTCCGCCGGCACTCATGCGGCGGGTGATCGAGACCATGCATTGCCCGGAAATCCTGATCGGCTACGGCGAGACCGAGGCCTCGCCGCTTACCCACCTCACTTCACCCGGCGATTCCTTCGAACGCCGCACCGAGACTGTCGGCACCAATCTGCCGCATCAGGAGGTGAAGGTGGCGGATATCATGACCGGGGCCACCGTGCCGGCCGGGGAGGTGGGTGAGGTTTGTTTCCGTGGCCACCATGTGATGCGCGGCTACTACAACGACCCGGAGGCGACGCATAAGGCGATCGATCCCCAGGGTTGGCTGCACTCCGGCGATCTCGGCCGCATGGACGCGGACGGCTACGTGCGCATCACCGGCCGCCTCAAGGACATGATCATCCGCGGCGGCGAAAAAATATTCCCGGCCGAGATCGAGGAGTTCCTGTTCACCCATCCGAAGATTGCACAGGTTTCGGTGTTCGGCATTCCGGACGAATTCTACGGCGAGGAAGTCATGGCCTGGCTGCAACTGCATGCCGGGCAGACGGCGAGCGAAGACGAGATCAAGGCGTTCTGCAAGGGCAAGATGGCGCACTTCAAGATCCCGAAATACATCTGGTTCGTGGACGAGTTCCCCATGACCGTGACCGGCAAGCTGCAGAAGTTCCGCATGCGCGAGTTGGCGCTGGAAAAAATGCGTGCCAGCGGCATGGCATCCTCCGGTGCACCGGCATGAGCGCGCGCACTATTGCCCTTCCGGCTGTAGCACTGTCCGAGCCGTTGCCACAGCTTCTGGCCCGGCGCCACTCGCAGCGCGACTACACCGCGGCCCCGCTCACCCGGGCCGAACTCGCGGCACTGCTCTGGGCCGCGCAGGGTATAACGCCACACGACGGACAGCGCACCTCGCCCTCGGCCGGTGCCTTATATCCACTGGAGCTTTACTGCTTGGTCGGCAGCGTATCCGGGTTTGAGGCGGGCGTGTATCACTACCGGCCGGTGCCGCACGCGCTGGTGTTGCACCAGAGCGGAGACCGGCGCGTGGAACTGGCCGATGCCGCGTTCGATCAGGACTGGATCGCGGTCGCGCCGTTGTTGCTGGCGTTTGCTGTGGTGTTCCAGCGTACCGCGCGCAAGTACGGGGAACGCGGTGTGCGCTACGTGCACATGGAGGTCGGGCATGCTGCGCAGAATGTCTGCCTGATGGCAACTTCGCTTGGATGCAGCAGTGTAACCGTGGGTGCATTCGACGACGATGCCGTCAAAGCCGTGCTGCAGTTGCCGCAGAATGAAACGCCGCTTTATCTGCTGCCAGTCGGCCGGGAATAGGTGCGGTCTGTGCTCGGCCAATGCATGGACCCGGCCGGCTTGAGGCAGATGCCGTGATTGATATCGCCGCGTTGCCGTATGTGCCCGGGCAGGCGCGCGGGGTGGTGAGCCGCAGTCCGCAACATTCCGGAACGATACTGGTGATGGAGTCACCTCTCTTGCCGGCGGGCGCGCACCCGGCAGGGATAGTCGTCGTGGACGCGGCACCCTTCTCCCATCCAATGCTGGCACTGCTCGCGCGTGCTATCCCGACGGTGCTGGTTACGGCCGAGCAGGCAGCGCAACTTCCCAACGAACGCCGGGTCGTGCTGGATGGCACAAGCGGGCGTGTGCGCGACGACGTATCCGATGATCCGGTGGTATCGGCCGAACCGGCCGCGCTGGCCGCGGGTGAACCGGTGATGACGCGTGACGGTATGACGGTGCTGCTGCGCGCCAGCGTGCGCGATGCCGCGGGAGCAGCACAAGCGCGCCAACGTGGCGCGCAGGCGATCGGCCTGGTGCGTTCCGAATTTCTGTTGCCGCCGGAT
>Ga0102851_10001874_pt1 | contig 12376 bp, 8 predicted proteins | sample Mud3Dept3metaG_FD_79558 | JGI IMG/M metagenome (GOLD analysis project Ga0102851, IMG submission 79558) | Freshwater wetland microbial communities from Ohio, USA, analyzing the effect of biotic and abiotic controls - Mud 3 Core 4 Depth 3... | ecosystem: Environmental > Aquatic > Freshwater >... | reverse complement strand
CGGTATTCTAACCAACTGAACTACCACTCCAAAGTCTGGTGGGTGCTGAGGGGTTCGAACCCCCGACCCTCGCCTTGTAAGGGCGATGCTCTCCCAGCTGAGCTAAGCACCCGACTAAAGAAAGACTAGTTTACAGCATCTTTTAAACTTTTACCAGCTTTAAATGCAGGAATTTTTGCAGCTTTGATAGTAATTTCTTCGCCAGTCTGTGGATTACGACCTTTACGCTCTGCTCTTTCTTTAACAGAGAACGTGCCAAAGCCAACTAACGCAACAGAATCGCCTTTATTTAAAGCATTTGTTACTGCACTTAAAAAACCATCTAACGCTTTTCCAGCATCCACTTTTGTTAAGTCCGAAGATTCAGCTATTGCATCAATAAGTTCCGATTTATTCATTTTTCCCCCTTAGGAAACAATTTTTTGTATTTGTAGGTGTTTGCAAGCCCGGTGTGTTGATGCGCCTGAACAATCTCAGGCAACACAATAAACGCTGGCTTTTATATCAATAGCAGTTGCATAGTGTCAAGCTTTAAAATCCCTAGAGACCATGATTGTTACGGTTTTGCGTTATTACCAAGTGTTTTTTAATGAGCCATAAGCGTCTGATTTTTTATTTTAACCAGTTCGGCTTCATTTTTACTTTGTTCTTCCACGTCTTTTTTTGCAACAGGCACAGGCATATATTGCAAAGCGACTTCTAATACTTCATCTATCCAATGCACGGGTATTATTTCCAAATTCTGTTTGATATTGTCTGGAATTTCAACAAGGTCTTTCGCATTTTCTGCTGGAATCAATACCGTAGTGATACCGCCACGATGCGCTGCTAACAGCTTCTCTTTTAAGCCACCGATAGGTAGCACTTCGCCACGCAGCGTAATTTCACCGGTCATAGCGACATTAGCGCGTACCGGTATTTTGGTTAATGCTGAAATAATGGCAGTACACATGCCTATACCCGCGCTAGGACCATCTTTAGGGGTCGCGCCTTCGGGTACATGCACATGGATGTCATTTTCCTGAAATACCTTGTTACTGATGCCCAAAACGTCTGAACGACTTCTAACGACAGTTATGGCGGCTTCAATGGATTCTTTCATCACTTCGCCGAGTTTACCGGTTGCTGAATGCTTGCCTTTGCCCGGAATAACGGCGGTTTCAATGGTCAGCAATTCTCCGCCAACTTCTGTCCACGCCAAGCCAGTCACTTGTCCAATTTGGTCTTGTTCCTCGGCTAAACCGTAACTAAAGCGTCTAACACCTAAATAATCTTGCAAATTCTCTGGTGTGATTAACACCTTGTCTTTTCTAGGTTTTAACAATAAATCTTTGACGACTTTACGGCAAATTTTGGAAATATCTCGTTCCAGATTACGCACACCCGCTTCCCGCGAATAATAACGAATCATATCCCTCACCACCGCTTCGGGAATTTCAATTTCTCGTTCTTTCAGACCATTATTTTTAATCTGTTTGGGAATTAAATAACGCAACGCAATATTAATTTTTTCATCTTCGGTATAACCTGCCAGACGAATAACTTCCATTCTGTCCAATAGGGCAGGGGGAATATTCATGGTGTTAGCGGTTGCCACAAACATCACATCGGATAAATCAAAATCCACTTCTAAATAATGATCGGAAAAAGTATGGTTCTGCTCAGGGTCTAACACTTCCAACAGTGCCGATGCAGGATCACCACGAAAATCCGCCGCCATTTTGTCGATTTCATCCAATAAAAACATCGGATTACGGGTTTTGATTTTCGCTAAATTCTGCAAAATTTTCCCCGGCATTGAACCAATGTAAGTGCGTCTATGACCGCGAATTTCTGCTTCATCACGCACCCCACCTAATGCCATACGCACATATTTACGATTAGTGGCACGCGCAATTGATTCGCCTAATGAGGTTTTACCAACACCTGGAGGACCGACTAAACACAAAATAGGCCCTTTCAGTTGTTTTACACGCTGGTGTACGGCAAGGTATTCTAAAATACGTTCTTTGACCTTTTCCAAACCATAATGCTCGGCTTCTAAGACTTGTTCTGCAATTTTTAAATCGTGGCGAACTTTAGTTTGTTTCTTCCACGGTACATTGACCATCCAGTCAATATAATTGCGTACTACCGTGGCTTCTGCCGACATAGGCGACATCATTTTAAGTTTATTTAGCTCAGCATCCGCCTTAGTTTTCGCTTCCTTAGACATGCCTGCCTCAGCGATTTTCTTGGCTAATTCTTCAATTTCATTAGGCACATCTTCCATTTCACCTAATTCTTTTTGAATCGCCTTCATTTGCTCATTCAAATAGTATTCGCGCTGATTTTTTTCCATTTGTTGTTTGACGCGCACGCGGATTTTCTTTTCCATTTCCAAAAGATCAACCTCGCCTTCCATCAGCGTCATTAACCGCTCTAGCCGTTTCTCGATGTCTATGGTTTCAAGAATCGTTTGCTTATCATGAACTTTTAAACTCATGTGTGCAGCGATGGTGTCGGCAAGCCGACTAGGATCATCAATACCTGCCAAAGAAATCAACACTTCGGGTGGGATTTTGTTATTTAGCTTAACGTATTGTTCAAATGAGCTGATGACAGTGCGCTGCAATACATCTTGCTCCAGCTCAGATAAACTGGAAATATCGTTAAGTGGCGCAGTAACCGCTGAAAAAAAGTTATCAGTGGCTTTATAATCCAATACCTGACACCGCTGGCTACCTTCTACCAATACTTTGACTGTACCATCTGGTAGCTTCAGTAATTGCAGAATATTGGCTAGCGTACCGATTGAATAAAGATCAGTAGAATTGGGGTCATCTACTTCTGCTTCTTTTTGCGCTACTAACAACACCTGTTTGTTGTCTTTCATAGCGGATTCTAAAGCGTCTATTGATTTTTCTCTACCGACAAATAAAGGAATAACCATGTGTGGGTAAACCACCACATCCCTAAGCGGTAAGACCGGAATTAATACATCTGTTGTTGGGAGCGTTTCCACAAAGAATACCTGTAACACAATTTAAGATGTAGCAATTATGAGGGCGGCGTGTGAAATAGCAAGGAGGCAACGCTTAATTTTGTAATTTTTACACGCAAAAAAAAAGGAGCTTTACAAAAAGCTCCTTTTTTTAACGTCTAGCAAGTTATATTAGGATTCAGCAGCGGCTTTTTTCTTTTCGGTTTCATAAACTAAAAACGGTTCAGATGTACCCAAAATAACGCTTTCATCAACCACGACCTTGCAAATATTAGTGTCCGATGGCAATTCGTACATAGTATTGAGTAATACATTTTCCACAATAGTGCGTAGCCCTCTCGCGCCGGTCTTTCTTTCCATTGCTTTTTTGGCAATCGCACTGAGTGAATCTTCTCGAAATTCCAATTCCGCACCTTCCATTTCAAACAAATGTTTATATTGTTTGATCAGGGCATTTTTAGGCTCAGTTAAGATTTGTATCAATGCTTGTTCGTCTAATTCTTCTAAAGTGGCAACAATCGGTAATCTGCCGACAAATTCAGGAATCAAGCCGTATTTAATTAAATCTTCCGATTCAACTTCCGCAAACAATTGACCGACGTTTTTACTTTCGTCTTTGGTTTTTACTTCAGCAGAAAAACCAATACCGCCTTTTTCAGAACGCGATTTAATGACTTTATCTAAACCAGCAAATGCGCCGCCAACAATAAATAGAATATTAGCCGTATTGACTTGAACAAATTCTTGATTAGGGTGTTTGCGTCCGCCTTGTGGTGGTACGGAAGCAATCGTGCCTTCAATCAGTTTCAATAAAGCTTGTTGTACACCTTCGCCGGATACATCACGCGTAATCGATGGATTATCGGATTTTCGAGAAATCTTATCAATTTCATCGATGTAAACGATGCCTGTTTCTGCTTTTTCAACATCGTAATCGCATTTTTGCAGAATTTTTTGAATGATGTTTTCTACGTCTTCACCCACATAACCGGCTTCGGTTAGCGTGGTGGCATCGGCAATGGTAAAAGGCACATTCAGCAACCGTGCTAACGTTTCAGCTAACAAGGTTTTACCTGAACCGGTCGGTCCTATTAACAAAATATTACTTTTTGCTAATTCAACACTGTCCTTTTTAGATTTGCTACGCAAGCGTTTATAGTGATTATAAACGGCGACCGCTAAAATCTTTTTAGCGCGCTCTTGCCCGATGACATAATTATCAAGTTCTTCTTTGATTTCTTTTGGCTTAGGTAACGCATTGTCGCCAAACGAGGAAGAATCATCTTGTAGTTCATCTTTTATGATATCGTTACAAAGTTCTACACATTCATCACAGACATAAACCGAAGGTCCTGCGATAAGCTTTCTTACTTCATGCTGACTTTTACCGCAAAAAGAACAATAAAGTAGTTTATCATCGTCTTTGCTGTTCTTATCATTACTCATAATCGCCCCCTGAAAATGTCGATAACGATGTTTTTACTTTCGACAAAACCATGCTCATTAAACTATTAACCATTTACAATTCAGAATTTTTCGCTCTGCTCGACAATACTTTATCAATCAAACCGTAAGCAACGCCATCCTCAGCACTTAAGAAATTATCTCTATCGGTGTCTTGTTGGACTTTTTTCAGTGGTTGACCTGTATGGTGCGCCAAAATTTTATTTAATTTATCTCTAATCAATAAAATTTCTCTGGCATGAATGTCAAAATCAGACGCTTGTCCTTGAAAACCACCTAAGGGTTGATGAATCATCATTCTTGAGTGTGGTAAGCAGTAGCGTTTACCTGCTGCGCCACCTGTTAATAATAATGCGCCCATACTGGCAGCTTGTCCAATACACAAGGTGCTAACATCGGGTTTAATAAATTGCATGGTGTCATAAATTGACATGCCCGCTGTTACCGAACCACCCGGTGAATTGATATATAAATGAATGTCTTTATCGGGATTTTCTGATTCTAAAAACAGCAGTTGTGCGACTACCAGATTAGCCATGTAATCTTCAACTTGACCAACCAGAAAAATAACCCGCTCTTTGAGTAAGCGTGAATAAATATCGAAAGAACGCTCGCCTCTGGCGGTTTGCTCAATAACGATAGGTACTAATCCACCTGCCGCTTCCAACGCTCTTGCTTGATTCATTGCATATTGGTTATACATTAAAAAACCCTTATTGTTGTTGTCTATCCATGACATCACTAAAACTGACGGTTTCATCAGTTACTTTTGCCTGTGCAACCAACCATTCAACGACTTGATCTTCTAGTACCATCTGCTGAACATCATGTAAACGTTTTTCGTCTGCATAATACCACGCAACTACGTCTTCTGGATGCTCATAACTTTTTGCCAACTCTTCAATCGTTTCGCGGACTTTATCAGTGTCAATTTCAACGGTGTTTTTTTGAATAATTTCGCCTAAAATCAAGCCCAGTGCCACACGACGCTTCGCTTGCTCTTCAAATACGTCTCTTGGCAACTGCATGTCTTCAGGCTTCATTTTCTGTCTTTTAGCAGATTCTAGGTAGGGCTGCATTAATCTTTCGACTTCTTCGTCAATCAACGAATTGGGTACGGCTATCTGAAACTTTGCATACAGTGAATCCATAACTGCATTTTTTAATTTACCGCGTAGAACTTGTTTTAATTCTCTACCTAAATTGTCTTTCACATCGGTACGGAAAGCGTCTACTGACCCTTCTTCCACACCATAGGCTTTAATAAAGGCTTCATCAATTTCTGGCAAGCTTGCCTCTTCAATTTTAACGACTTCAATATCAAACTGAGCGGTTTTTCCTGCTAGTTCTGCATTGCCATATTCTGCTGGAAAGGTTAATTCAAAGGTTTTATTCGCGCCTACTTCAAGACCAATTAATTGATCTTCAAAGCCTGGAATCATTTTTTTCGCGCCAATTTCAACCAGAAAGTTTTCTACTTTACCATTGGTGAAGTTAGTACCTTCAGAAACGCCTGAAAAATTAATAGTTACTTGATCGTGTTCTTGAGCGGCACGTTCAACGACAGTCCATTCTTTTTTCTGTTCTCTTAGCTTCTCAATGATATTATCAACATCGACATCACCTACGGTAGCGACAGGGCGAACGACTTCAAGTTGCTCAAGACCTTCTAACACGATTTCAGGATAGACTTCAAATACCGCAGTATAGGCGAAACCTTCAGCATCATCGGTGTGTTGAATATGTGGATAACCAGCAGGTCTTAACGACTCGCTTTGTAAGGCTTCATAATAAGTGGATTGAATCAAGTCGCCCGTAATTTCATCACGCACTTTGTCGCCATACATTTTTGCAACGACTTGTTGAGGTACTTTACCTGGACGGAAACCATGAATTTTAACTTCGCGTGCCAATGTCTTTAAGCGTTCAGCCATTTTTTCCTGAACGACAGTTTCAGGTACGCTAACAGTCATTTTTCTGCTTAATTCGGATGTCTTCTCGACAGAAACTTGCATTTCTTTACCTCACACAATTTTAAATAAGAATTTTTTGAATGCCAGCAGGACGGTGGCTCGAAAGAATAAAAGGCTCTCGATGTGTCGAGAGCCTTTATAGATTTGGGTGGTGCGAATGGGGAGACTCGAACTCCCACTGGGTAACCAACTGGTACCTAAAACCAGCGCGTCTACCAATTTCGCCACATTCGCACTTGGGTATGAACTTGGCATTATAGTCTAAATAATTATCATATAACAAGTGATAATTTCAAAATTACTCAAACACTCACTGATACATCGAAACCTAATAGCTTAATATCATTGGCAAACGCATTTAATACTTCGATTGACAGTGGTGCTAATCGACTCGCTTCTGGCTGTAATGAAGGTCTGGCAATCGTATATAACATCACCTGTTGCAAACTAACATCGGCTGTTTTAATGGTTGTTAATAACTTTAAAAAAGCTAATTTTTCTTTTTCGGATAAGCCGTTACGCTCATAGTCTACTAAACAAATTTGTAGCTTGGTCGGACAGTTCTTAGCGGCAAGTAACAAATTTTCTACATGGGACTGACAGCTTTGCCGCGCATTATTTATTAATGTTTGCCCTTCATTGGTCGCACTATCCAACTTAAACCAGACTTCACCACCATACGCTTTTAATACTTTCAGCCCTGCTTGCACTTTAGGCTGATGTATCAAACTGCCATTAGTAATCAACACATAATGACTATTAGGAAATACGCCAAATTCAGTTGCTACCCGTCCAATTATCTCCACCGCTTTAGCAAACGCTTTTAAACTGGTTGGCTCGCCATTACCCGAAATCGCAATATCTTTAATAACACGTTGATTTTCTTCCACCTGAAACTGTTGGTAGAAATCACCATGCAGCACGATTGCCAAAAAAAATCGCAATTCATCTTCCAGTAACTGAAAATCCATTTTAGGCGCAGAACCCACTGTTAAATCAGGCACTTGGCAATAAATGCACCGCCAATTACAGGCGTTATTGGTATTAAAATTAACCCCAATGGACAAACCACCCGCCCGCCGAGACAGTACCGGATAAATATATTTTAGCCCGACAATATCCCGACTATGATTATTTGTTATGAGTCTTGACATAATGACCTTGGTGCGTAGAAGTAGCTTTCAAGCGCATCATTTTACGGATTCTTAATCTTTTTACTTAGCTTTTTAAAATTTAGGTGGATTCAGTCAAGCTTTTGGTGATTCACTCTGTTGTCTTGTAACGTCTCTACAGTCGGACGTGTTAATGCCAACTGGGATCAAAAAATGTCACTTGCCCTGTTTCCACATCGTACATACCGCCAATAATGCCGATTTCCTCCTGTTTAATCATCGATTCTAACAACACACTTTGCAGTCTGATTTGCTCAACCGTCAGCAGAACATTTTTTTCGGCGACTTTTTGTACCAGTTCTTCGTTTGAAGAAACACCTTGCTCGGTAATAGCGGTCACCGCAGGTTGAATTTTATTTAGCAAACCGGTGAGATGATCTAAATCGACATGCGCACACGCGCCCTTAATTGCCCCACAGTGTGAATGCCCTAACACGACAATTAACTTAGACCCTGCGACTTTGCAAGCGTATTCCATACTACCTAACATATCGTCATTGATAATATTACCCGCCACCCGCGCACTGAACACATCGCCTAAACCTAAGTCAAAAATCAGTTCCACAGAGGTACGCGAATCCATGCAGCTTAAAATAATAGCGAGAGGAAATTGTCCTTGTTGGGTGTCGTTGACTTGTTCCAGCAAATTACGATTCGCTTCAAGATTGTTAATAAAGCGTTTATTCCCGTCTTGCAATATGTCTAATACGCTGGCAGGGGTTAATGATTGCTGACTGTCATAGGTTTGACTACGCGCCTTTTCAATCGGTTTAAGAACACCAAAACCACGCATATTTTCTAGCGTCAGTTTGATATTTTTCAGCGGTGCTTCCTTTTTAAAATTTTCAATAATTTCGTAGACATCATAATCCATGTATTTTGAGCGTGTTGCATCAATCACGACTTCGCTATGCGCTGGAACGAGTTCTAAGGTGTATTTAATATTGGCTTTGTTTAAAAATGACACATGTTCAGAGAGGCGAAAAAAGATTTTGTTGCCAATCACTGCTTCGCGAAAATAGGACGTACTTTTAAAGTTTTCTAACAAAATTGCAAATGAGGCGACCGTTAAGCCAATCAAAATACCTGTCAATAAATCGGTGAACACTAAGCCTAAAATGGTGACGCAAAAGGGAATGAAATGGTACAAACCCGCTTGGTACATGGTTTTAAAGAGCGTGGGATTGATGAGTTTATAACTGACGACTAATAACACGCTAGCTAAGGTGGCTAAGGGAATGGTATTAATCCATTCTGGAATAAATTTGACCGCTAGCACTATGAAAATCGCCTGTATCGCGCCCGCTGTTTTGCTTTTAGCCCCTGATTGAATATTGATAGAGCTACGCACAATGATTTGAGTGAGTGGCAAACCCCCGATAAAACCACAGCTCATATTGCCTAAACCTTGGGCTATCAGTTCTCTATTAGCAGGACTAGCACGACGATAAGGGTCTAATTTGTCCACCGCTTCAAGACATATCAAACTTTCTAAACTGGCAACTAAAGCCAATGTGATTGCTGTTAAATAAACCTTGGATTGGTCAAGCATGGAAAAATCAGGCGTATGAAATTGTGCGATTAAGCTGGAAAAATCTTCAAAAACAGGAATCCTCACTAAATGCTTGTCCGTTAATGCCCATTCAGGCGCGAAATAAAGTAAGCATTGATTACTAATCACGCCTAAAGCAACGGCTAAAAATACGCCTTGATAGCGGGTATAACGCAATTTTTGAATAAAGGGCTGTTCCCAAATAATGAGTACGGTTAGCGAAATTAACGCGATAACGATTGCGGCGGGCGAAACAAATTCAACGGCATTAATTAATTCAGAAAATGGGGAGAAATGATCAGCCTGAGAAAAACTAAAATCCCCTACATAGTCCACGTCATAACCAAGGGCGTGGGGAATTTGTTTTAAAAATAAAATCATGCCAATGCCTGATAACATGCCGTTAATTACCGCCGAGGGAAAATAGTGTGCAATCACCCCCGCTCTCAGTAAACCTAAGACAATCTGTAGTATTCCCGCTATCACTAAGGCGAGTAAAAAACCACCAAACGTTAATTCTTTGATAGCGGAAAATACCAATACAGCTAAACCAGCGGCAGTGCCGCTGATAGCAAGTTGAGAACCACTTAAGGGAATTACGATTAGCCCGCCGATAACGCCAGTAATTAAACCTGAAAATAACGGTGCACCGGATGCTAAGGCGATACCTAAAGACATAGGGATAGAGACTAAAAACACCACGATACTCGCAGGTAAATCGTATTTTAAATTTGCCAGCATTTTAGTTCACTTATTTGATTATGTTGTAGTGTGGCAAGACCTCGGCGGTTTTTAAAACTGCCAAGGTCTTAGCCTGTTATTAACTGATTCTTTCTTTTAGTATTACTAACGATTTATGATCTGGATTAATTGATTCTTTACCGTACAAGTCAATAAGTTCCACTGAAATATTATCGTCTGGTGCAGTTTCCATAAAGTCTTCTAGCGTTTCTAAAATATCGTGGTCGATAAATTTAGCTTTTCTGGCATCAATCACTACGGTGCTGTTTGCTTGAATATGCAAAATAAATTTTCTCAGCAAGGCTTTATTTAAAAACGACACGTCTTTATGAAAGGCTAATTCGTAATGTGATCCGTTTTGAGTAAGGGTAATAGACGCGTGATAGTTGGCACGCATCACAAACACCAAACCGATAGCTAAACCGATAGCAATCCCCTCTAATAAGTCAGTGCATAAAATCGCCACTACCGTAATCACAAAGGGTAAAAATTGGCTCATGCCTTTTTGATAATGCTCTTTAAATAACTTAGGTTTAGACAGCTTATAACCAGTGTGCAATAAAATAGCCGACAAACAAGACAGTGGAATGGTGTTTAAATATTGAGCTAAAAACATCACACTCAACAATATCAGTAAACCATGTACAAAACATGACAGACTGGTTTTACCGCCCGCATTAATATTGGCAGCACTTCTAACAATCACTGCCGTTACAGGTAAACCACCTAAAAACCCGCTGATAATATTAGCAACGCCTTGCGCTTTTAATTCACGATTAGTCGGTGCGATTCGTTTTAATGGGTCTAACTTATCGGCGGCCTCTAAGCTCAATAACGTTTCTAAACTGGCAATAATGGCTATAGTAATTGCCACCATGTACAGCTTAGGATTAGCAAAGTGATCCAAATAACTGAGATCGGGTAACATGAAATTTTTAAAAACATCAGCTGTTTGTTCAGGCACAGGCAAACTGACTAAATGTTTAGCACTAACAGCAAATTCAGGCGCGTATTGACTGGTTAAAAAATTGTAAACCACCCCCCAAACTACAGCAATCAACGGTGCAGGAATCATTTTCAAATAGCTTTTGCGCTTAACCCATTCCGAATCCCAAGCAAATAAAATCAACAAAGCCACCACGCTGATAATCGTAGCCCCTAATGAAAAAGCACCCAAAGCAGTAAATAACTCATTAAAACTCGATTGTGCAGTTTCCATCATATAACTTTCATCGCCCTCATAGCTGGTGTCGTAGCCGGTCGCATGAGGCACTTGTTTAATAATTAAAATTAAACCAATTGCCGCTAACATGCCTTTAATGACTGACGCAGGAAAAAATGCCCCGATAATGCCTGCCCTTAAAAACCCAAAGATCAACTGCAATACCCCCGCTAACATACACGCGGCTAATAAGCCCTGAAAACTACCCAGTGTTTCAATCGCGTTAAAGACAATCACTGTCAAACCAGCGGCAGGTCCTGAAACACTCAGTTGTGAACCGCTGAGCCAAGACACCACTAAACCGCCTACCATTCCCGCGATGAGTCCAGCAAATAGCGGTGCACCCGAAGCCAAGGCAACGCCTAAACATAAAGGTAACGCGACTAAAAAAACGACCAAGCCAGCCGGTAAATCATGTTTAACATGCTGTAAATAATAGTGAACGTGCTTATGAATCATCTCGTGTTACTCCAAAAAGTTAGGATGAATAGTTATTTAATAGCGAATCGAAATTAAGTAATCAATGGTTTAATGTATCTATTCATTGCCGAGATGTCCAGTAATTAAGGGTATTTTTGGTTTAAAACAACCATCTATTGGTTTAAAAAAACCAATTAGTGGTTTTTAAAACCGATAGATGGTTGTTTTGCACCAATTTCTATGGAGCTTGGCATTTGCTCAGTAAATTACTCAAAAATTTATGACACCGAAGATGATTTAAAAATAGGCTATTGGTGTTTTGTGGGTTTGAACATTATTTGTAATAAAATATTTCGCTATTCATTTACGCATTTGATGATGCAAAACTGTCAATCTCAGTGAAAAATGTCTAACATATCATTGAAGTAGCGCGGGCAGGATAAGAAGAGTATTTTGAAGTTCCATCGCTCATGCCTACCTGCTTAACTTCACTGTTAGATTAACGAGTAATGAATTTTAACCATCAAAAAAGAGGTTTGTGATGACATTATCAAAAAAATTAGCAGCTGAATTTATTGGTACCTTTTGGCTCGTATTAGGGGGGTGCGGCAGCGCGGTGCTTGCTGCGGCATTTCCAAGTCTGGGCATTGGGTTTGTGGGTGTTTCATTGGCTTTTGGACTGACCGTATTAACAATGGCATTCGCTATTGGGCATATATCGGGTTGTCATTTGAATCCTGCCGTTTCTATCGGTCTTTGGTCGGGCGGGCGATTTCCTGTCTCTGAACTTGGATTTTACATTCTTGCACAAGTAGCAGGTGGTCTGACGGGGGCAACCGTTTTATATTT
>Ga0102851_10001872_pt1 | contig 12383 bp, 12 predicted proteins | sample Mud3Dept3metaG_FD_79558 | JGI IMG/M metagenome (GOLD analysis project Ga0102851, IMG submission 79558) | Freshwater wetland microbial communities from Ohio, USA, analyzing the effect of biotic and abiotic controls - Mud 3 Core 4 Depth 3... | ecosystem: Environmental > Aquatic > Freshwater >... | reverse complement strand
CCCAGATCCTGCCCGGGGTCTACGACGTCGAGCTCAAGAACCCCGACGGCCAGATCAGCGTGCTGCCCGCAGCGCTCACGGTGCCTTCGCTCTAGGCTTTCGCAGATCCCAGAAGAAGTGCTCGTTCGTGAGTTCGGGCGCCTCCTGCGGCACTTCTGCGGGCCGCAGCGTCTCGGGAACCTCGAGGCCTCCGCGCAGCCCGTTGGAGCTCGCTCGCGGCTCGGCGAGCGCGTCACCTTCCTGCTGCATCCCGAAGACACGGGCGCGTTTCTGGCGCGCCAGGGATTCGAGCGCTGCGCGCTGGCGCACGCGCGGATCTCCCTCGTGGGTTGGCGGTCGGCTCTCCTTCGCCGCGTGGCACCGAGGCGGAACGAGTCAGCCCCGCCGAATCCGCATCGCGTGGAACACCGACGGCACGTCGTGCCGACACTCCGCCAGCAGCAAGGTGATGCCGAGTTCGTCGATCGCGCACAGCATCTGGAACAGCGCCGCGACGCGGAACGGCCACGCGACGTCGAAGAGCAACAGCAGCGGCACACTGATTCCCATCGCCACCGCCCCGAGCTTCACCGACCAGGTGTGATAGCCCGGCATCGCTCGATACTTCGCAACCGCGATCGCCGTCGGCAGCAGCATGCAGACGAGCGCGACGAGTACGTAGATCGCCTCGCGCGCGAGGATCGCCGGCCAGAGCCACCACGCGGCGAGTGGCAGAGAGACCCAGAGCACGAAGTCGGCCCACTGGTCGAGCCTGGCACCGAAATCGGTCGCTTGGCCGAGTCGGCGCGCGAGGGCGCCGTCGAGCACGTCGGAGACGAGCGCGAGCGCTAAGCCGCCGAGGAAGAACTCCACCGCGCCGTGCCACGCGAGCGCAAGCAACAGCGGTACACACGCGATGCGGAATGCGCTCAGCAGATTCGGGAAGGGGAGATGCAAATCACGCAAGATCGCCGCCGCGCTCCTTCGTGCGTCGCGCGCGCAGCAGCAACACGCCCGGAATCGAGAGCACCAGCGCCTGCGCGAGTCCCGCGATCCAGCCGTGTCCGTTGGGCGAGACCTCGCTCCAGACGAGATGACTCGCCGCGACGTAGAACGCATAGGCTGCGGCGGAGGGAAGGATCCACGGGCGCTGGAACCAGAACCCGTAGGCGCCGGCGAGGAAGAGGATCCAGTGAAGCGGAGCGGTCAGCCGCGCGGCCGTGCCGTGAAGCTCGAAGCCGAACCAGACCTCGACGTCGCGCGCGGTGGGGACGAAGAGATCGCGGGGAACGAGGACGGCGACGGTGAGGAGGCAGAAGAGCGCGACCCCGGTCATCCAGCGCGGGCGCGCCTTGGGCGGAGTCGGTGTGTCGGTCATGGATTTCGCTCCGGGCGGATCGGGCGCGCGCTCTCTCGGCGCCACCGGTTCCGAGAGAAGAGACGTTGCACGATCTCCGGTCTCGGTGCCCGCGCCAGAGCGGGGGCGCTCTCCCCGAGCGTGCGCGTCAGCGCGGCTTCGCCGCTGGGTGGTTGTCAACAGGCGGGAAGAACGGGACGCTCGGAGGCCGATGACGCCCACCGGAAACGAGCATCCCATCCAGCACGAGTTCCGCGAGGCGGGGGGAATACGCTTCCACCTCGCGACCTGCGGCGCGGGTGAGCGCCTCGCGCTCTGTCTGCACGGCTTTCCGGAGAGTTCGTACTCCTGGCGCCATCAGATGCCGCTGCTCGCCGAACTCGGCTACCGCGTGTGGGCGCCGGATCTGCGCGGCTACGGCGAGACGACGCGGCCGCCTCGCCTGCAGGACTACGCCATCGAGAAGCTGATGGCCGACGTCGCCGCGCTCATCGATGTCTCGGGATCCCGAGCCGTCACGTTGATCGCGCACGACTGGGGCGCGGTCATCGCCTGGCACGTCGCGATGCGCCGGATCCGTCCTCTCGAGCGGCTCGTGATCATGAACGCGCCGCACCCGGCGGCCGCCGCGGACGCGTTCCGCACCTGGAAGCAGCTGCGCCGCTCCTGGTACGCGTTCTTCTTCCAGCTCCCCTGGCTGCCCGAGCTTCTCTTGCGCGCCGGCGACTACCGCGCGATCGGCGAAGGCATGCGCCGCACCAGCGTGCATCCGGAGCGCTTTCCCGATGAGGCGCTCGCCGTGTTCCGGCAGGCGGCAGCCAGCCCCGGCGCGCTGACCGGCATGCTGAACTACTACCGCGCCTTCCTGCGTGGCGGTGGCGCCCTGCGCCAGAGCCGGCTCGGCAGCCCCGTGATCGACACGCCGACCCTGATGCTCTGGGGCGAGCAGGACGTCGCCCTGACCCTCGAGACGACGCAGGGAACCGACCGCTACGTCTCGGACCTGACCTTCCGCCGGCTTCCCGACGCCTCTCACTGGGTACAGCAGGACGACCCCGACACCGTGAACCGCATGCTGCGCGCGTGGCTCACCGGCGCAGAGGTCCCGCAGGCCTGACGCGGTACGCGGCCGGGGTATGTCTTCGCGCGCTGCGGAGCGCGGACCTGCTACGCGGCGCTCTCCAGATGGATCCCGCCGCTCAGACCGAGATCAGCATCCCGCCTTCGACCGGCATCACCACGCCCGTGACGAGATCGCTGCCGCAGATCAGTGACACGATCGCCGCCGACACATCTTCCGGTTCTGCGACGCGGCCGAGCGGCGACTTCGCCTCCATCGCCTTCTTGATCGGCTCGTAGGCAGCGCCGAGGCCGCCTTCGAGCCAGCGGCCGGTAATGAAGCCGGGCGCCACGGCGACGACCCGAATGCGTGGCGCCAGCACCCGCGCGAGCGTAATGGTGAGGCTGTTCATGCCGGCCTTCGACGCGCAGTACGGGATCGAAGAGCCGACACCCGCGATTCCGGCGACGCTCGAGACGTTCACGATCACGCCGGCGCCCGCGGCGTCCATCGGGGCCTTCACCGCGCGCGCCATCTGGAACGCGCCGATCAGGTTCACGCCGAGGAGGCGCGTCCAGTCGTCGGTGGTGATCGCGTCGAGATTCGCGTGCGGGACGAAGACGGTGACAGCGGCGCTCTGCACGAGCACGTCGACGCGGCCGAGTTCGCGCACCGTCGCGTCGACCAACCCGCGGCAGGCGGCGTCGTTGGCGACATCGGCCTGGAAGGCGAGTGCGCGCACGCCGAGTTTCGCGACCTCCGCGGCCGTCGCCTCGGCCGCGTCCTTCGAGCGGCTGTAGTTCACCACCACCGCGCAGCCGCGCCGCGCCAGATCGAGCGCGGTCGCGCGACCCACGCCCGTCCCGCCGCCCGTGATGATCGCAACCCTGCCTTCGACTTCCATGGTGCTCCTTGTCAGGAAACGTGCCGGGCTCCTGTTGTCACTGTTGTCAAGTTATTCGGGCGGTATCGGGAGGCTCTTCGATCACCGGGTTTTCGAGGGTGCCGAGGCGGTCGATCTCGATGCGGACGCGGTCGCCGGCGACGAGCCACTTCGGTGGTTTCATTGCGCCGCCGACACCGGCGGGCGTGCCGGTCGAGATCACGTCGCCGACCTCGAGCGTGAAGGCGGTGGTCAGGTGCTCGATCTGGGCCCAGCAGTCGTGGATCAGCAGGCGCGTGTTCGCGTCCTGGCGCAGCTCGTCGTTGACCCAGGTGCGGATCGCGAGCACGTGCGGGTCGCCGACCTCGTCCGGCGTCACCAGCCAGGGGCCGAGCGGTCCGTGGCTGTCGAACGACTTGCCCATCGTCATCGTCGGCGTGCGGCGCTGCCAGTCGCGCACGGAGACGTCGTTGCAGATCGTGAATCCCGCCACCACTTCGCGCGCGCGCTCGCGCGGCACGTGGCGGCAGCGGCGCCCGATCACGAACGCCAGCTCGCCCTCGTAGTCCAAGCGGTTCGAGACACGCGGCACGTGGATCGGCTCGCCCGGACCGATCACGCAGGTCGACTGCTTGTTGAAGAAGATTGGCGCTTCGGTGGCTTGGTAGCCGGCGGGACGCGCCTCGGCAATGTGATCGGCGTAGTTGAGCCCGATCGCCAGGAACTTTGGCGGGCGGAGGATCGGCGCCGCGAGGCGCACCTCAGCAAGACGAATCCGCGCGAGCGTCGAGTGCTCGGCGCGGCGCGCCGCGCCGAGCGCGCCCGGACCGGCCTCCAGCAGCGCGAGCATGTTGCGCGGAAGTTCGGGCGCGGCTACTGCGAAGTCCACGACCTCGTCGCCGACGACGCAGCCGATCCGCGTCGCGCCATCGTGGTGGAAGCTGACGAGTTTCATTGGCGCGGCAGTATATCCCGGTGCCGGCGGGGTATGCTGCGCTGCGCGTGCGCGCCTGCGCCCGAGGTGGTGTTCCTGTTCGCGCGGGGTGACGCCGCCTGGAGCACGAAGGGCGCCGTACTCCGGCTCTCGATGGCGGCTTGAGAGGCAGCGATGTCGCGTCGTCGCGATCCCGAGGGAGTCGGTGCTGCGCGGACCGTGCGGCAGCAGATGCGCGGTCTGCTGCTGCGCGAGGAACTCGCCTTCGACACGCTGCGCGCGCTGCTCGGCCTCTCGGTGCGCGATCTCGAGGACGAGCTGCTCCACGTTGCGCGTAGTGCGCGCAGTCGTGGCGAGCGACTGGTGGTGTCGCCGCCGAGCTGTCTCGCCTGCGGCCACCCGTTCCGCGACCGCGAGTCGCGTCACCTCCACGCTCCGGGCCGCTGCCCGGCGTGTCGCAGCGAGCGCATCCGCGACCCCTCCTTCCGCCTGCTCCCCCGGTGAGTTGTTGACTTGGGGACGTTCCTGAATTGAACAAAGTCAACGCGAGCAGGAGCATCCCCGAGTCAACGCGGGCAGGAACGTCCCCGGAATCGACAGCTAAACTGCGGCGGCGCGGGTTCGGAGGGGATGATGCGGGTCGTGGTGATCGGGGGTGGGGTCGCGGGACTGGCTGTGGCGCTGTCGTTGTCGCGGGCTGGCCATGCGGTGCAGATCCTCGAGCGCGACGCGACGCCGCTGCCGCCGAGTCCCGTCGAGGCCTTCGAGCGCTGGGAGCGCAACGGCGCGCCGCAGGTGTGGCACTCGCATGCGTTCCTCGCCCGGCTCCGAAATGGGCTGCTCGCGCGCGCCCCTGACGTGCTCGAGGCGCTCCACGCCCAGGGCGCCAATGACCTGCACTTCCGCGACTACCTGCCGCCGACGCTCGTCGATCGCCCGCCGGCTCCGGGCGACGACGAACTCACGCTCTTCGCGTGCCGGCGCATCACTTTCGAGTGGGTGCTGCGACAGCGCGTGCTCGCGAATCCCGACGTGTCGTGGCTCGGCGGCGCGGCCGTCGAGGGTCTCGTCGCCGCGCGCGACACAGCGCCGGGTATGCCCCGCGTCAGCGGCGTGCGCGCTCGCGTCGAGGGCCGTCCCCGGACGATCGAGGCCGACCTCGTCGTCGATGCGAGTGGCCGTCGCTCGCGGCTGCCGCGCTGGCTCGTCGAATTGGGTACGCCGGAAGTCGAGACGGAAGAGGAGGAGTGCGGAATCTTCTATTGCTCGCGCTTCTATCGGCTGCGGCCGGGCGCGCTGGCGCCAGCCAGACAGGGCGTCGTCGGCGCCGATCTCGGCTACATGAAGTTCGGCATCTTCCCGGGCGATTCGGGGATCTTCTCGATCACGCTCGCCGCGGCGCTCGACGACGATCCGCTGCGCGCGATCCTGCACGAGGGTCCCTTCGAAGCCGCCGCGCGCGCGCTACCCGCGACGCGCGAATGGATCGAGCCAGCGCGCTCGGAGCCGGTGACCAAGGTGCGCGCGATGGCAAAGCTGGTGAATCGCCGCCGCCGCTTCGTGCGCGACGGCGAGCCGCTCGCGCTCGGCGTCTTCGCGCTCGGCGACGCCGCGATCTGCAGCAATCCGCTCTACGGCCGCGGCTGCGCGCTCGCCTTTGTGCACGCCTGGGAGTTCGCAGACGCGCTGCGCGGGCACGCCGGCGATCTGCGCGGCATCGCGCTCGCCTTCGACGAGGCGACGCGCCGCGAGATCGAGCCGTGGTACCGCGCGGCGCGCGATCAGGACCGCGAGTCGCGCGCGATCTCGGCCGCGCAGGCGCGCGGGGAGTCGATCTCCGACGCGCTCAGTACGCAACCGGGCCAGCCCGTCGATCCCAAATCCTTCCTGCGGTCGGTGTTCCGCGACGGCTTGCTTCCGGCACTGCGCAGCGACATCCAGGTCGTGCGCGCGTTCATGCGCGCCTTCAACCTGCTCGTGCCGCCGGACGCCTTGATGAAGGATCCGGACGTAGTCTCGCGGGTGCTCGCCGCGTGGCGCGAGCGCGATCAGCGCGCGCCTGTCGAGATGCCGGGGCCCGAGCGCTCCGAGATGGTCGAGTTGCTGCAGCGGGCCGCATGATCGGGCTGGCAGTTTCGCAGCTCTCTCTCTAGGTTGTGCCGCCGGCGGACCCATCCCCAAAGGGATCCCGGCTCGTCCGACACCCAACGCTGCGCGGCAGCTGGCGCGCACGATCCGACCTTCGGGAGAGCGAACCGATGATGATCTTCATTTCCGCCGTCGCCGCGCTGGTGGCGCTCGGCACCGCGATGGTCCTCTACATGGGAGTTCGTTCGGCGCCGGCCACCGACCCGCGCGCGCTCGAAATCTCGGCCGCGATCGCCGAGGGCGCGGGAGCCTTCCTGAACCGCCAGTACCGCACTGTCGCAATGGTCGGTGCGCCGATCGCCGTGTTGCTGCTGATCGCGTTCGGCGTCTGGATGGCGGCAGGCTTCGTGGTCGGCGCGGTGGCGAGCGCCGCGGCCGGCATCATGGGCATGCGCGTCTCGGTGCAGGCGAACGTGCGCGTCGCCGAAGCCGCCAAGCAGGGCTTCCGTCCCGCGTTCGACCTGGCCTTCCGGGGCGGCGCCGTGACGGGTCTGATGGTCGTGGGTGCGGGGCTCTTTGCGCTCGCGCTGTTCGCCCAGCTGCTGATTCCCGACGACTTCGCGCAGCTCGGGCACGTGCAGTTGCAGGCGCTGATCGGACTCGGCTTCGGCGGCTCGCTGATCTCGGTGTTCGCGCGCCTCGGCGGCGGCATCTTCACCAAGGGCGCCGACGTCGGCGCCGACCTCGTCGGCAAGGTCGAAGCGAACATTCCCGAGGACGATCCGCGCAATCCGGCCGTGATCGCCGACAACGTCGGTGACAACGTCGGTGACTGCGCCGGGATGGCCGCCGACCTCTTCGAGACCTACGTGGTCACCGCGGTCGCCGCGATGCTGATCGCGCATCTGAGCTTCCCCGAGAGCAAGGCGATGTTCCTGTACCCGCTGGTGATCGGCGCGGTCGCGATCGTCGGGAGCATCCTCGCGTTGCGCTTCGTCGCGATCGACGAACCGGCCAGTGGCCAACGCCCCGCGGTGATGCGCGCGATGTACACCGGCCTCGGTGTCGCCACCGTGGCACTGCTCGTGCTGCTCGTCGTCGTGCACCTGCTGATCGACATCCCCGAGAAGACCGCCGCCGGCCTCGCGATCTCGGGCTGGGGACTGTGGTTCTGCGCCGCCATCGGCGGAATCGTGACTGCCGCGATGATGTGGATCACCGACGTCTACACCGGCGACGGCTCGCGCTTCGTGAAGCGCATCGCCGACGCCTCCGTCGGCGGTCACGCCACGAACATCATCAGCGGGCTCGCGGTCGGCATGCAGGCCACCGTGGCGCCGGTGCTGGTGATCGTCGCTGCGATGATCAGCTGCTACTGGCTCGCGGGCCTGTTCGGCGTCGCGACGGCCGCGATGTCGATGCTCTCGCTGGCCGGCATCGTGGTCGCGATCGACGCCTACGGTCCGATCACCGACAACGCCGGCGGCATCGCCGAGATGGCGAAGATGGGCGACGCGGTCCGCCAGGTGACCGACCCGCTCGACGCCTTCGGCAACACCACCAAGGCCGTCACCAAGGGCTACGCGATCGCGTCGGCCGGGCTCGCGGCGGTCGTGCTCTTCGCCACGTACATCCAGGACCTGCGCGCTCTCGCCGGCGTCGAGACCGGCTTCGACCTCTCCAGTACGTCCGTGCTCGCGGGTCTTTTCATCGGAGCGATGGTGCCGTTCCTGTTCGCCTCGCTGGCGATGGAAGCGGTGGGCGTCGCGGGTGGGAAGGTCGTCGAAGAAGTGCGGCGCCAGTTCCGCGAGATCCCGGGCCTGATGGAAGGCACCGGCAAGCCCGACTACCGCACCTGCGTGGACATCGTGACGGCCACCGCGCTGCGCCTGATGATCGCGCCCGCGTTGATTCCCGTGGTGGTGCCGCTGCTGGTCGGCTTCGTGCTCGGCGCGCAGGCGCTCGGCGGCCTGCTGATCGGCTCGATCGTGTCCGGCCTCTGCGTGGGTCTCTCGATGACGACGGGCGGAGCCGCGTGGGACAACGCCAAGAAGTACATCGAAGCCGGCGCCCACGGCGGCAAGGGCTCGGATGCGCACAAGGCTTCGGTCACGGGCGACACCGTCGGCGATCCGTACAAGGACACGGCGGGCCCGGCGATCAACCCGATGCTGAAGCTCATCAACATCGTCGCGCTGATCATCATTCCGTTCCTCGCGTAATAGGGATCACATCCGTCCGATCGGAGTGAGGAGCTCTTGGAGCCCGAGCGCAGCGAGGGCGGAAATGAGGCTCGCGGGCTCGCCGGAGGCGAGCCCGAGCGCAGCGAGGGCGATAAACGGGCTCGCGGGCTCGCCGGAGGCGAGCCCGAGCGCAGCGAGGGCGATAAACGGGCTCGCGGGCTCGCCGGAGGCGAGCCCGCGAGCCATCCGCGAGACCGGCTCCTGCGCGAGCTTTCGCTGCTCGACGCGACGTTCCTGGTCGTCGCGTCGGTGATCGGGTCGGGGATCTTCCTCACCCCGGGTCGGATCGCGGATCTGCTGCCGAACGCCGGCCTCTTTCTCGCGGTCTGGGTGGCGGGCGGGCTGCTGTCACTCGCGGGCGCGCTCGCGAACGCCGAACTCGGCGCGATGTTCCCGCGCGCCGGCGGCGACTACGTCTACCTGCGCGAAGCGTTCCATCCCCTCGCCGGCTTCCTGGTGGGCTGGCTCTCGTTCTTCGTGATCCAGGCAGGCACCGTCGCGACGCTCGCGACCGGCTTCGCCGCCGGACTCGCCGAATTGGTGCCGCTCTCTCCGTCGGAGCAGATCGCGCTGGCCGTGGTGCTGGTGCTCGGCACCTCGCTGCTCAACTACTACGGCGTGCGCCACGGCGCGCGCGCGAACAACGTGACGAGCTTCTTGAAGATCGCGGCGCTCGTGCTCTTCGTGGTGGCGGGCGTTGCAACCGGGCGCGGCGACGTCGCGCGGCTCGCTGCGTCCGACGTGGCCAGCGGTGCGATCGGGCTCTCCGCGTTCGGCCTCGCGCTCTCGCCGGTGCTGTTCTCCTATCTCGGCTGGAACGCCTCGGTCTTCGTCGCGAGCGAGATCCACGACCCGGCGCGCAACGTGCCGCGCTCGCTCTTCGTGGGACTGGCGTTCGTGATCGCGATCTATCTCGCCGTGAACGCGCTCTACCTATACGCCATGCCGCTCTCCGAGCTGCGCCACTCGGCCAATGCAGGGGAGGGGACCGCCGCGGCGCTCTTCGGCCCGCTGAGCGGGACACTCGTCGCGTTGCTCGTGCTGGTCTCGATCCTCGGGACGCTCAACGCGACGATCCTGGTCACGCCGCGCATCGCCTACGCGATGGCGCTCGACGGGCTCTTCTTCGCCGGCGTCGATCGCGTCCACGCCACGCACAAGACACCCGCGATGGCGATCGCCGTGCTCGCCGCGACGTCGCTGGTGCTGGTGGCGGTGCTGCGGAGCTTCCCGAGCGTGCTCGACTACACGACCTTCGCGATCCTGCTCGCCACGATCGGCGACACCGCGGCGCTCTACGCGCTGCGCTGGAAGGCGCCGGATCGGCCCCGCCCGTATCGAGCCTGGGGCTACCCGATCGTGCCCGCGCTCTACATCGTCGCGAACGCGGCGATCGCGGTGAACATGCTGGTCTACCGCCCGCGCGAGTGCGGTATCGGGCTGGCGACGCTGGCGCTCGGGCTGCCGTTCTACTGGTGGTTCACGCGCCGCCCGAATCCGATCGACCCGGGTCCTGCGTAACGTCTCCAAGAGGAGACGCCCGGTGACCCGTCGATCACTCGCTCTGGCACTCTGCTTCACTGCGCTCGCCGCTCCGGCCCACGCCACGTTCCACCTCTGGGAGGTGACGGAGATCTTCAGCAATGACGACGGGACCGTGCAGTTCGTCGAGTTCTTCACCGAGGCCGCCGGCGAGGAGTTCCTCGCGGGTCACCTTCTCGAGACCTACCAGCAGGATGTGATGCGGCAGCAGTTCACGTTCCCGACGTCGATCCCGGTCCCGCTGGGTCAGAGCACGGCGAATCACCATTTCCTGGTCGCTACGCCCGGTTTCCTCGCGGTTTCCGGGATCACGCCCGACTTCGAGATTCCGGTCGACCTCCTCGAGCCGGGAGTCATCGACAAGGTGGCGCTCGTCGGGGCCGACGACATGGGCTTCGCGGCCGGCGAATTGCCCACCGACGGATCGAACTCGCTCAACGATCCCGGTCATGGTGATCCGGTCTTTGCGGCCGCAGCAACGCCGACGAACTTCGCGGGCCTGGTCGGAACGATCCCGGAGCCGGGCGCCGGCGTCGCCGGCGTCGCGGCACTTGCGTGCGTCGCGTCGCTCCGGCGCCAACTGCGGAAGTCGGGCTAGCGGATCTCGAGCGCTGCCTGCGGATCCTGCGCCCACGGCGTCGGGTCGTGGCCGAAGTAGAGACGCGCGCCGGCGGCTTCGAGCGCGCGTAGGCGGCGGTACGACGCGAGCATCTCGTCGCGGTCGTGCACGACGGGCGGGAGTTGCATCGCTTCGAGGGCGCTGCGCAGGTAACAGGCGTCGGCGGTGAGCACGACTTCGCCGCTCGCGAGTCGGACGCGCAGCGACTGGTGGCCGGGCGTGTGGCCGGGCGTCGGCACGCAGCGGACGCTGCCGTCGCCGAAGAGGTCGTGCTCGCCGTCGACGAGTCGCCGCGCGTGGCCGAGGTCGTAGTCGCGCGGGTCGTAGCGGTTCCGGGCGCGCAGGTCGGGATCCGCGGCGGCTTCCCACTCGCGACGCTGCACTACGAGCGTCGCGTTCGGGAGCTGCGCGTTGCCGCCAACGTGGTCGAAGTGGAGGTGCGAGTTCACCAGCCACGCGACGCGCTCGGGATCGACGTCCAGCGCGCGCAGTCGCGCGGCCAGCTCCTGGCCGCGCTCGAAGTGGACGCGGTAGAGCCGCGCGAGGAAGCCGAGTCGTCCCTCGGCGTCCGTCTGGGTCGCGAGATGCAGGCCGCTGTCGAAGACCAGCGCGCCGGCCGGATGCAGCACCAGCCAGCTGGGTACGGGAACGCGGATCTTGCCGGTTTCGCCCGCGAGGAAGAGCCCGAGATCCGCCTCGAGCCAGCCGCAGGGAAGCGCGAAGAGCCGGATCGACATCGCCGCGGACGGTAGCGTCCGCGCCGTACGAGGCTGCCGATCGGCAACTTCCCCCCGGATCGGGCGCTCTCGCTTGCCCACTTCCCTCCGTTCCCATAGGTTGGAGTGAAGCCTCCCCCCGGAACACCCGCCATGACCGTTCGACACGATTTCAACAAGCTCAACCGGCTGCCGCCGTACCTGTTCGCGGAGGTGATCGCGTTGATGGCCGCTGCCCGCCGGCGCGGCGAGGACGTGATCGATCTGGGGATGGGCAACCCCGATCTGCCGACGCCTCCCCACGTGGTCGACAAGATCTGCGAGGCCGCGCACAACCCGCGCAACCACCGCTATTCCGCGAGCCGCGGGCTGCCGAATCTGCGCAGCGCGATCAGCGAGTGGTATCTGCGCCGCCATGGCGTCGCGATCGATCCGGACCGCGAAGCGATCGCGACGATCGGTTCCAAGGAAGGGTATGCCCACTTCGTCCTGATGACGATCGGGCCCGGCGACGTCGTGCTGTGCCCTGATCCCGCGTATCCCATCCATCAGTACGCGGTGATCATCGCGGGCGGCGATCTGCGCACCGTGCCGCTCACGCCCGACACCGACTTCGTCGAGAGTCTCAAGGCCGTGATGGAACGGACCTGGCCGAAGCCGAAGCTGTTGATCCTCTCGTTCCCGGCAAACCCGACCGGTCAGGTGGTGGACCGCGCCTTCTTCGAGCGCGTGATCGAGTTCGCGCGCGAGAATGATCTGATGGTGATACACGACTTCGCGTACGCCGAAGTCTGCTTCGACGGCTACCGGGCGCCGAGCATCCTCGAAGTGCCGGGCGCGCGCGACGTCGCGATCGAGTTCGGCTCGCTCTCGAAATCGCACTCGATGGCGGGCTGGCGGGTCGGCTTTGCGGCGGGCAATGCGGAGATGATCCACGCCCTCGGGCGCATCAAGAGCTATCT
>Ga0102851_10001871_pt1 | contig 12386 bp, 10 predicted proteins | sample Mud3Dept3metaG_FD_79558 | JGI IMG/M metagenome (GOLD analysis project Ga0102851, IMG submission 79558) | Freshwater wetland microbial communities from Ohio, USA, analyzing the effect of biotic and abiotic controls - Mud 3 Core 4 Depth 3... | ecosystem: Environmental > Aquatic > Freshwater >... | reverse complement strand
CGGGACGTTGCCACGTTGAACACGTTGTGGTAGACTGCCGTCACCATGCCCCGTCGAGCCCGGTTGGATGCCCCGGAGACGCTGCATCACGTGATGGTGCGGGGGCTCGAGCGGCGCAGCATCTTCCGGGCTGATGCGGACCGCGCGGACTTCGTCGCCCGCGTGGCCCGCCTGGTCGAGGCCGGCGCCTGGACTGTCTACGCGTGGGCGCTCCTCCCCAATCACGCCCATCTCCTCGTGCGCACCGGGCAGCGCCCGTTGCCCCGGAGCATGCGGAGTCTCCTCACCGGGTACGCGGGCGCCTTCAACCGCCGGCATCATCGTGTGGGGCATCTCTTTCAGAATCGGTACAAGTCCATCGTAGTCGAGGAAGAACCCTACCTCTTGGAACTCGTCCGCTACCTCCACCTGAACCCGCTCCGCGCGAAGGTGGTGCCCGACCTCCGTCATCTCGATCGGTATCCCTGGACGGGCCACCGCGCGCTGCTCGATCGGGTGGCCCGCCCCTGGCAGGACACCGCGACCATCCTGCGCCAGTTCGCGCGATCGCGACACCGGGCCCGGGTCGCGTACCGGGTGTTCGTCGCCGATGGCGTCGCCCAGGGCCGGCGGCCCGATCTCCAGGGCGGCGGCCTCCTTCGCAGCCTCGGCGGCTGGCACGCGGTGGTGCAGCTCCGCCGGGGTCGGGAGGCCTACCTCGGGGATGAGCGGGTCCTCGGCAGCAGCGCCTTCGTCGAGACGCTCCGTCGCACCGTGGCGGAGCAGGACCCGGTCGCCCGCCGCGGCGTTACCCTGGAGACCCTCGTGACCCGTGTGTGCCGCCACGTCGGGGTGCCCCCCGATGCCCTGGCTGCGGGCGGCCGCACCCGATGCGCGAGCCAGGCCCGTGAGGGGATCGCCTACCTCTGGACCACCGTCCTCGGCCACCCCGGGCGGCCCCTCGCCCCCGTCCTCGGGGTCCGCCCGCAGAACGTCTATCGCGCCGCTGCCCACGGCCAGGCCGCCGCGACTGCGTGGGACCGCTTGCTCACAACATGTTGAAAGTGGCAACGTAGTATCACCCGCATGACACGAACTACGGAGGCCAGGCTCCCGGAGTGTAAACCCCTTCCGGCAGAAATGGCAGCGACCAAAGGGGGTTCTTCCTCGCTATCAGTAGCGGTGAGAGGACAGGCATCCACTCACCCCTCACAGAGGAGGAAGAACCCCATGGGGACTGTGCGCGACAACGCGACCCGAGTCAAGCGGTTCCGGGAGTTGAAGGCCAGCTTGCGGACGGACCGCTCCCGACTTCTCGTCGGGAGCGACATCGCCCAGGCGGAGCACGTGGTCCACCTCCGGCACGCCCACACCCGGGTGGTCGTGCCCACGCTGACGATCCCGAACACCACGCGAGGCTTCACCCAGCTCTGGGCGCGGATCCAGCAGGCCCAGCGGACCACGGGGTGCCGGGAGGTGGTGTGCGGGCTCGAGCCGACCGGGACGTACCACCAGGCGGTGGCCACCTTCTTGGCAACGCAGGGGGCGGATGTCCTCCTCCTGTCCAGTAGCGTGGCCTACTGGAACCGCCGGACCCAGGACGGCACCTGGGACAAGCATGACCGCAAGGACGCGGCGAACTGCGCCGATCTCCTGGAGCAGGGGAAAGTCCTCTTCTACAGTCAGCCCACCGGCCCGCTCGCCGAGCTCCGGTACCTCGTGAAGCTGCTCCGCCGGGCCCGGGGGGAGCTGGCCGCCTGTAAGGCCCGCTGGCGCACGACGCTCCGGCCGGCCCTGGCGCCGATGGGGGAAGCGCTCCTCCAGCGCCTCTGGGCGGAGTTGCCCGCCGTCCTCCAGGCGTGGGAACGGGCGGCGCCCGGGCGCCCCGCCCTCGCCAAGGGCCGGCTCCCGCTCGGGCTCGCCAGCGCCTGGGCCGATCTCGGGGCGCAGGTCACCGGGGTCCAGGCGCGCATCGCGGCGATCGAGCAGGCGCTCACGCCCGTGGCCGAGCGGCTCCCAGCCTACCCGCTCCTCCGGACGATCCCGGGGATCGGTGCCACCGTGGGCGCGATCCTCTTGGCGGAGATCGGGGACATCGCCTGGTATACGCAGTTCAGTCAACTCCGCAAGCTCGCCGGGCTCGACATCGTCCGGGTGCAGTCGGGGCAGTTCGCGGGGCAGGCGCGGATCTCCAAGAGCGGGCGGGGGCTGCTGCGGTGGGCGCTGTACCACGCGGCGATCGGCCTGGCGCGCACGGGGGCGGGGCGGACCCGGCTCGCCGCGCTCAAAGCCAAGCGGCGGGGGGATCGCTTCGCCGGGTTCAAGGCGATCGTGGAGCTGGCGGCGAAGCAGCTCCGGGTGATCTGGGGGGTGTGGCGGAGCGGGCTCCCGTACGACCCGCGGCGCGGGGGCGGGCTCTCCCGCCAGGCCTGCTGACGGGCGGCGCCCGACCACCAGCACCGGCTTCCCCGGGGAGTTGGCCGCGCGAGCATCGACAACGTGGCGGGTCCGCCGCAGCGGACACCGCGGGGGGACCCTGGCGCGCCGCTCCCGCTCTCAGGAGCCCGGACTCGGCCGGGTGGATCCCGCACGGCAGCGCGGCGATCGGATGGCACCACTACGATGGGGCCTGAGAGATCTCACGGGCGCGGACCTCGGGGACGTCGGCAGACGGGCCGTGTGCGATGCGTCAAACTTTTTGCATCGCGAGGAGGATTTTACCTTGACACCGAAGAAACGGCCGGGTCCCCTAAGACTCACACTTGGCAACGTCCCGTATTTTCGTATTTCTGGAGGAGCATGCCATCAGCGGAGGTTCAGGGCAAGGGATTTCGACGGGGGCACCATGGGCTGCGAGACACTCAACTGCAAGGCAATAGCTATGTGCCCAAGCAACAAAAACGCCGACCCTCTTCCCGAGAATCGGCGCTCACATTCGCAAGGTTCCCTCCATGAAGAACGGGGGCGAGAAATCGGGGACGAGAGAACGGGCACACGTGGGCGCGTCCGATCTGCAGGCCTCGCCGTTAGCTGAGGGGGACCGTAGGTTGTGGGGCATCTATATCAGACGGCAGTCACAAACAAATATCGCAGACACCCGACGTTCCGTCAAACGGCAAGCGCCGTCTGGCCTCTTTCCTTGAGCTTTAGTCATCTCAGCACGCAAAACACTGTTGGCCGCCGTCCACCCGTAAGACCTGCCCGGTGACGTAGCTAGCGGCCATAGAAGAAAGGAAACCAACGGCGTGCGCAACGTCGATCGGGCGACCGTACCGGTCGAGGGTTCCCTCCTCCACCATCTTGCGTCCGTCAATCTTTCGACTTGCCACAAACCGTGGTGTGACAATGTCGCCCGGTGCGATAGCGTTGGCAGTCACGTTGTACGGGCGGAGCATCACGGCAAGGCACCGCGTGTACTCGTGCACAGCGGCTTTGGCGGTCGCGTAGATGGCACTTTCCGCCTGGCCAATCAGTCCGTCCACGCTTCCGATATTGATGATCCGGCCCGCCCGTCTTTCAATCATGGTGGGGGCGACTTCGCGGCAGGTCAGTATACACGAAAGCAAGTTGCGGTCCAGCACCGCTCGAAGGTCTTCGTGCGAGATAAAGATAGCATCATTGTGTGCGGGCTTCCCGGCGTTGATGCCGGAAGTCCCCGCCACACCGATATCACCGCCAGCACAGTTGACGAGTATGTCAATCGGGCCAAGTGTATTACGGATCCTCTCCGCGACCGTTCGGACATCCCTTGGAACAGTGAGGTCTCCATGCACCGGAACGATCCTTCGGTGGGACTCCGCCTCGATCGCTCGGGCCACAGCGTCAAGTGATTCCGCCTCGCCGAAAGCTTGAGCCGAGGTGGGTGTCGTTCCGTGAACACCAACCTCGGCACCAAGCTCTGCTAGGTAACTGGCGATTACACGACCGATGCCGCGGGAGGATCCTGTCACGAGAGCGATCTTCCCTTCCAGCTGACCGGGGCTCGACACGCTAATCCTCCTCCCGCGCAATGAGCGATTGCACTAACCTGCCGCTATAACTTCTTCGAGCATTACGCGCGGTCGGGGAGCACGGTTTCAAGGGCTCCTCGTAGGCTCTCTACCAACTGGTCCACCTGCGCCGCAGTGATCACCAGTGGCGGCGAGAAGGCGATGATGTCGCGCATGTTCCGCGTGAAGACCCCGCGGGATTCCAGGGCGGCCTTCACCTTGCCGATGGTCCCAGTGGCGGGATCGAAGGCCGCCTTGGTGCTGCGGTCCGCGACCAGCTCCACCCCGGCCATCAGACCGAGGCCTCGGACGTCGCCCACCGCCTTGAAGTCCGTCAGGGTCTGCAGGCCGGCGAGCAACCGTGCGCCCATCTTCGCGGCGTTTTCGACGAGCCCCTCCTTCTCAAGGATCTCTAGGTTCCGAAGGGCGACCGCGCAGCAGGTGGGGTGGCCGGAATACGTGTAGGCGTGCATCCAGCGGTCGGCGTACGGGGCAGAGACCATCGCATCGACGATCTCCTGCGACACCATGATGCCGCCGAGAGGTAGATAACCGCTGGTGATGCCTTTGGCGAAGGAGAGAATGTCGGGTTGGACACCCCACCGTTTCAGCGCGAACCAATCCCCAGTGCGGCCGAAGCCAGTGATGACCTCGTCCGCGATGAAGAGGACGTGGTGCTTGGTGCAGATCTGGCGGATCAGGGGGAAGTAGTCGTCCGGGGGGACGATCACCCCGCCCGCCCCCTGGACCGGCTCGGCGATGACCGCGGCCACCGTCTCAGGGCCTTCTTTCAGGATCGTCTCCTCCAACATGCGGGCGGCGGCTTGCCCCACGGTCTCGCCCGGCCGCACCCCTGCCAGGCGATACCCATATGGCGCGGCCGTGTGGACGAAATTGGGCACCAAAGGCTCGAACATCTTGGCGTACCCCGGGACCGCGGTGGCGCTCATGGCGGCCAGGGTCACCCCGTGGTACCCGTACTGGCGGGAGATGATCTTTACCTTCTGCGGTTGCCCCTTCACTTTCCAGTAGAACCGGGCGGTCTTGAAGGCACTCTCGTTGGCTTCCGCCCCGCCGCTGGCGAAGTAGGTGGCGACGAGGTTGGGGTAGGCCAGCTCCGTCAGTCGGTGCGCCAGTTGGATGGCCGGCACGTTTGAGGACCCGACGTAGTTGGTCGCGTAGGCCAAGGTCCCAATTTGGGCCGCCGCGGCCTCCGCAAGTTCCTTGCGGCCATGGCCCACGTTCACATTCCAGAGACAAGCGAGGCCGTCAAGGTACTCGCGGCCGTCGGCATCCGTCAACACGGCCCCTCGGCCTTTGACCCAGACATGGGGCGTGGCGTGGTCGGCGGGGTGCTGGAGCGGGTGGAGAAGGTGGGCGCGATCGTCGGCAACCAGCAACGAGCTATTCCAGTTCATCATTAGCTGAATCCTCCTCTTTAAATGTATGAAGGTGACGAGCGGTTCCACGCATGCGTACGGTCGCGAACGGTTTGCTTGCCGCGCTGCCGATAAGACTACCGGGCATATCCCAATAGCCGAGGCAGCCACATCACAGTAGCCGGGACGTACGTAATCATGAACAAAACGATGATCTCCACCACGAGAAATGGGAATGTTGCTCTTGCCACCGTTTCGAACTTTAGCCGCGTGATAGGAACGGCGACGAAGAGCACCTGCCCAAGCGGGGGAGTGATTAAACCGATGACCATGTTGACAATGAAAATCGTTCCGAAGTGAAGCGGATGGATGCCCAAGGAGACAGCTAGGGGTGCCAAGATCGGACCGAGGATTAAGATAGGCGGCGTGTTGTCCATGAAGGTCCCGATCCACAGAAGGAGCAGGTTGACTCCGAGAAGAAACCAAAATTGGTTTAGCCCCTGAAAGAGAGTGATGAGGTAGGGGCCGACGCGCTCCATGGTGATCAGGTATCCGAAAATATTCGACGTGCTGGCGAGGATGAGTACGACAGCCGAGATCATCCCGGTGTTAGCCAGCATCCGCGGGAGGTCTCGCCATCTTACGTCCTTATAGAAGAACATCGAGAGGATGAACGCGTAGACCACGGACACGCAAGCCGCTTCGGTTGGGGTGAAGATGCCCCCTAGGATCCCGCCTAGGATGATGACCGGCATCAGAACGGCTGGAACGGCCTGGATCGTTTTCCGTAGGAGAACCTCCCACGGCAGCTTTTCCGTTCGCCGAGGATAGTTCCGTCGCACGGACATGATGTACACCAGGACCATTAGGGACACGCCGATGATGATGCCCGGCATCATACCGGCTGCGAACATGCCGCCGATAGACACGTTGGTCGCGACAGCGTACAGCACCATGGGAATACTGGGCGGGATGATGGCCCCAATACAGGCGGCTCCGCAAACCAATCCCGTGGCGAATTCTTTGTCGTATCCCGCCTTTTCCATGATCGGGACCTCGACCGGAGCGAGTGCACAGCAGTCGGCAATCGCAGAGCCAGAGATACCACCGAAGATCATGCTGGCGACGACGCTCGCAAGTCCCAGACCACCTCGGATCCACCCGACCAGAATATTGCCGAACTCGAACAGCATCGTGCTGAGACCACCCTTTGCCATAAGATCGCCGGCGAGAATGAAGAAGGGGATAGCCATGATGGGGAAGGAATCCACGCCGGAGAATAGCTTCTGCGCGATGACCGTCAGGGGCAGTGTGCCCATCTTGGCCAAGCCGGCGACGCTCGCGACTCCGAGTGCCCACGCGATAGGCATGCCAGCGGCAATGGTTCCAAATAGGACGACGAACAGAATTGTGGCGACCATACCGTTTAATCTCCCCGTGTCCTACGCGTGCTATCTGGCGTCACTACTTGGGGAACGTTGTCAAAGAACTCGGGTCCCGGAAGCGGCTTCCACGCTGGGGTTACGTTGCGACTCGATGAGCTGCACCAGCGTGTGGATCGCCATAAAGCCGCAGCCCACCGGGATGCAGGAGTAGGCCCACGCCATGCTGATCCAGGTGGCCGGCGCTTGTTGATCCATTACCTGGAGGGTCATCAGAACCCCCTCCCACGTCGCGAGAAGAAAGAACGCGAGAACGGTCAGGCCGAGGCCAAGGGCGAGCGCGCGACGCGGGCGAGGCGGCAGCCGTTCCTGAATGAAACTCACACTGATGTGCTCCCCATACTTGAGAGCCATTGCCGAGCCGAGAAAACAAACCCAGACCATGAGATATCGGGAGACCTCCTCCGTCCATGTGAGGGGGTCATTCAGAACATATCGAGTGAACACCTGTAAGGAGATGACGACGGTCATCGCCCCCATCATGGCAGCAATGACATACTCGGTAAGCTGATTGATGATATTGCTAGACAAAGCCAGCGTGCGCATGAATGCATTTCGTTGCTCCGCGTGCATATTCATCTAACAATTCCTCCCACCATCCGGTGCCGTCCACCCAGGCGGTTGTGTGCTTGCCGGACCTCTCGCGCCCCCGGCGCGTAACGTAGATATAAGCCTTGCCTGTGCGCAAGTGAAAACGCGTGCCCTCGCCTTCCAATTAGAAAGCAAAGGCACGCGTCACCGACCAGCGGTTGAAGCCGTTGCTCGATCCCCTAGTCTTTCAGGTGCGCGGTCTGCGCAGTGGCGATAGCCTTCAAGAGTTTGTCGGGCCACTCCTTGCCGATCTTGCTAACCACAAAATCCTTCACCGGTCCCTGCGCCGCCTTCACGAACTGCTGATGCTCCGCCTCTGTCGGAACGTAGATCTGCATACCCTTCTTGGCGAGATCAGCAACATCGAGGGTTGCCCCATACGTGTTTACGCCATTGTATACCAGCGCCGCCGTATGCGCGGAATCGCGAATGATGTGGCGAATGTCTTGGGGGAGGGACTGGTAGAACTTCTCGTTGATACAAACCGGGTTGACGGCCAGGATATGGCCATCCATGGTCATGTACTTCTGGACTTCATACAGTTTGGCAACCTGGATCATGGACGTGGGGTTCTCTTCACCGTCGACCACACCCTGTTGCAGAGCCGTGTACAGCTCGCCCCACGCAATAGGTGTTGCGCTCGCATCCATGGACTGTACCAATTTCATCATGGCTGGGTCTTCTTGCGTTCGGATCTTCAGTCCCTTCATGTCGGCCGGGGTGCGAATCGCCCTTTTGTTGTTGGTGAAATGTCGCCAGCCGTATTGCGAGTACGCCAGCAGTCGCACGCCGGTCTTCTTGACGGAGAGGGCCGACAACTCATCACCGAAGTCGCCGTCGAGCACCTTAAGTGCCACGGTGATATTCGGGAAAGTGTACGGCATGGAAAAGACCATGAATTCTGGAACGAATCCTGTGAACGCGCCGATGCCTTCCCAGAGCATCTGCATCGACCCCATCTTGGTGCTCTCGAACATCTCTCTCGGTGATCCGAGCTGGTTGTTCGGGAAGATCTCAACTTGCACCCGTCCTGCCGTTCGCGACTCGACGAGCTGCTTGAATGCCATGGCCCCGTTGTGAACGCCCCCGTAGTTATTGTCCGCGGTATCACCGTGCCCCAATTTGATCACGATTGGACTTCCCGCGAGTGCTGGAACCGTGAGCAGAGCCACGACGCCCACCATCGCGAGAACCAGACCTAGTGCTCTCCTGAGTGTACGCATGGTCTCAAGCCTCCTCTTCCATCTTTGTCTTTGACGCCGTCCGCACTCACTCACTCCTTGCGTTCTGCACGACGATCGACTCTGAGACCACCTCCTTTCCCATGCCGCAGCGGTACTGTTCCTGCTTTCTCGTTTGTTTAGTGGCCTACAAAGATCCTTCTTGCGTCTAGGAATACGATAACGCTTGTCGCCGCGGGGAATTGGCTCTCGCTTGAGGAAGTCGTACGGAAAGCTCGGGTCACTATCCTCGCGTCTCCATGGGATGGGAACGGCCATTGGGCAATGTGGCCGAAATAGCAAGCGCCAACCCTCTTGCGAGGATTGGCGCTCAGATACACACGGTCCCCTCTACGCCGACGGACCGGCCACGTGTGGGCACGTCCTGTCTTCTGGCCCCCCTGCTATATGAGGGGAGACACGGATTGCTTTTCATCTAGCGCGGAAATCTCCCCCTCCCAATGTGTGGGTCGCGAATTGTGTTCGCGATAGCGCAAGGCTACGTGCTTAAACCGTCCCGAATCCCAGCGTCGAGGATCGCCAAAGCTTCATCCAGTTCTGCTCTTGTGACCGTCGTGGGTGCGATGAAACGGATTACGTGTTTGTAAGTTCCGCACGGAATGAGAATCAGGCCATGGGCGTAGCAATAGTCCAGCACCTTATGCACCAGTTCGCCCTTGGGCGTCTTATCCTTGTCCGCAAACTCCGCGGCCACCATAAGGCCCAGACCGCGCACATCGCCGATGGCATCGCTGTATTTCTCTTTCAGCCCATTGAGTCGGCCCTTCAGGTAGTCCCCCGCCTTCGCCGCGTTATCCAACAGGCCGTTCTCTAGCAGATCGATGGTGGCCAAAGCGGCGGCGCAGGCCACCGGATTGCCGCCAAAGGTCCCGCCATGTGCACCTGAAGGCCATCGCTTCATGATGTCGGCCTTGCCGATGACGGCACTGATGGGAAAACCTGAGCCCAAGGCCTTGGCGCTAGAGAAGATATCCGGGCGCACGTCGAATTGTTCAAACGCAAACATTGTCCCGGTCCGGCCCATGCCGGTCTGCACTTCGTCCAAAATCAAGTAGATACCCTGTTGGTCGCAGAGATGGCGCAACGCCGTGATGAATTCTCGCGGTGGCACAATATAGCCGCCCTCGCCGGCCACGGGTTCCATGATAATGGCCGCTACCATTTCTGGATCAACCAGGTTCTTGAAGATCTCATCAAACTGTTTCAGACAGGCCATGTCGCATTGCCCGTATTTCTCTCTCCACGGGCACCGATAGCAGTACGGGTACTCGGCAAAATACACACTCGGCATTAGCCCTTCGTAGTTCTTCCGGTAGGCGGCACTGGACCCAGTAATGGAGATTGTTCCAAACGTTCGCCCGTGGAAGGAGCCTTTGAAAGAGATGAGGGCTGGGCGCTTGCTCACGTACTTTGCCAACTTGAAGCATCCCTCATTGGCTTCTGCGCCGCTGTTACTAAAGTAGACCATGGTGTCGCCCCCGGTGAGCGCCACCAACTTCTCCGCCAAGGCGACGTACGGCTCGTAGTACACGACGTTATGGCCGCCGTGGATAAGTCTATTGATTTGCTCTACCGCTGCCTTGACGACGGCAGGGTTGTTGTGTCCGACATTACAGACAGCGACTCCGCTGGCAAAGTCCAGGAGTTTCTGACCGTCCTCGGCGTAGACGTAGGATCCCTCGCCCTTGACAATACCGAACTTGGTATAGCGTCCGGCCACGGGCGGGAATACTTTTTGCGCTCTTTCATGGAGAGTCATGGCTGACAGGCCCCTATCCTCAGTCCATCGCAAAGGATGCTGCGAACCTGGCGATTGGACCGTCTAGAAGTTTTGCGTTTCCTTGGAAGGGTCCACAACCGATGAGGGCGATACCCATTGCCAGCACACTCACACCGTGTATCCTGATTACGGCCAGCGTCTGAGGAAATCTGGCACATCCGACACAACAGCGTCAAAACCTTTCTTTTGAAGGATCATAGGATCATACCAAAGAGATTGATCTCCGTTTTCGTATTTCTATCGGGTCCCGCGTCGAATCGAGAGGCTTGTTGAGGTCGAACCTTCGGCACGACGGCCACCCCTCGGATGCTGAAGCGCAGCGCGGCTGCCGCAACTTGGCATCTGTTCGGTAACCCGACTCATGGACGAGGCTCCCGCCGGCCGCTGTCCGAGGAATCCTACCCGCACGACACTGTCATGCGCGCACGACAATTGACCGGCACCGCCGCAAGGCCTGGCATTTCCACCGCGCTCCAGCACCGGTTTCGTAACGGGCGGGCACGGTTGGCCGGGTGCTGGGACGGCGCAACCTGGGAGTGCAGTCATGGAAGGGGGGGGGACATGGCGAAGATCTTGCGGTGCGGGGATCTCATGGTAGGGTGTCAGCATGTCATACGTGGCACGACCGAGGAGGACGTGCGGCGCCAGGCGGCCAAGCACGCCGCTGAGGCGCACAACATCAAGGACTTCACACCCGGCCTCGATGCGAAGGTCAAGGGAAAGATTCGGACGGAATAGTCGGAGAAAGGAAGCCCACGCCGGGGTCCATTCCGGTGTGGGCTTTCAATGACCAACCACAAGGCCCACCCCTCTAAGCCGAGCCGTACGACTCCACTGATCTCGACCTTCCAAAGGCCATCGAATCCCGTTGGGGATTCGAACCCGTGTTTCTTTCAGAATCGCCTGGTCGATGTCATCGGAGCAACTGACGATCGGAAGCCAAATCAGGCAAACCATCGGCCTCGCGCTGGGGAGTTCGCCACTCCAATGGCTTCGAGCCTGTGGGTCATGCCCGGGAGAGCGGATGCAGGCTCGCCGACACCGCGATAGGGTCGCTCGCCAGCACGCGTCCAGGTTCTCCGCTGGCCGCCGAGGCGTCACCTGACAGTTCCTCCACGCCGGTAAAGACAGGATGGCGTTTCGCACCGCACGGCACGATGTCGCCGGGGCACAGAATTTGCCGAGACTCTTTTTTTTGCCCTCGCTGAAGTAAAATGCCATATTCCTCACGAAATCTATTACGAGCCCGCGAAGGTCCGCCTCGCCCTCGTCGGCCAGGACGGGGCACGCGCCCTGTCTGGGGTCGTCGCGCAGCGCAATAAGAGTCCGCGGGTCGGGGACACCGGCACGCTTCGGTATATCGTTTTAGAACTAATGCGTTAGGGCAGCGGCAGAATTGGCCCCATGGGGGTCACGGGGCCGCAGGTGCGGAGGCGGTGCACCATCACGACGACTGCGAGGCTTCTTTCGGCGGGGTCTCCGGAATCGCGGCGAGGTCGCCCGGCTCGGTCTGGGCGGCCCGGAGCGTCGCCAGCACGGTCGCCAGAGCCGCCTGTTGGTCGGGGGACGAGTTCGTGAACTCGATCCCGCTCTCGTAGTGGGACCGCTGGTGGCCCTCCAGGGTCTGCTCGGTGCCGCGGAGCCAGGTCCACGCGACGCGCCCGGTGAGGCGGAGCGCGCCGAGGGCCGGCGGAAGGTCGAGGTAGCAGACCACCTCGCTGTGCAGGAGGTCCCCATGCGCGATGCGGGCGCCGAGGGGACTTAGGTTGAGGACGTGCACGCTGTGGTGGGCGAATTCCCCCGCGCCGAGCGGCGGCGGGACCGTGAGGCGTGCAACGCGTCGCGGGTCGGGCTTGGTCCCCATCCCGCATCCTCCCTTCGTAGCGTGGAGGTTTGCCGCACCCCGCGGCGCGCGCACCATCGCGGCGCCGGGTCGCCTTCGACGTCGCGGGCGAGATCCGCGCTCCCCGCGCACCCTGCCGTGG
>Ga0102851_10001870_pt1 | contig 12387 bp, 13 predicted proteins | sample Mud3Dept3metaG_FD_79558 | JGI IMG/M metagenome (GOLD analysis project Ga0102851, IMG submission 79558) | Freshwater wetland microbial communities from Ohio, USA, analyzing the effect of biotic and abiotic controls - Mud 3 Core 4 Depth 3... | ecosystem: Environmental > Aquatic > Freshwater >... | reverse complement strand
TACACATATATGGGACAGGAAGCTCAAAGGCCTAAAGGCCTTTATGGTCAATTCGCCGTCTGAATTAATTGAGAGATATAATATGGTAAAGACGCTCGGTTTATCAAATAACATCATGGTCCAGGAGGTCGTTGAGGGGCCGACAGAGGAGATTTACATATTCGCCGCTTACTTCGATAAAAATTCCAAGCCGCTGGGGATATTTACGGGAAGGAAACTGAGGCAGTATCCGCCGGATTTTGGAAACACGACACTGGCAGAGGGTTTTGTTTGCGAAGAGATCTCATCAAAAGCGATAGACATTCTTACTAAAATGAAGTATCACGGCTTATGCGACGTGGAATTCAAGAGAGACAGGAAAGATAATAAGCTCAAGATCATAGAGATAAACCCGCGTCCGGGCAGATGGTACAGTTTAGCGGAAGAGTCCGGAATAAATTTATTATATAACGCATACCTTGACCTGATAGGCGAAAAAGTCGACTCGCAAGATCACGTTATGGAATCCGGAAAAAAATGGGTTTTCTGGGAGCGGGATATCTTTACAGTGATCGGATATATCAACAAAAAGATGCTCGATGCGTCCGGATATTATAAGTCTATAAACGGCAAAAAGGTCAACGCGATCTATGCTAAAGACGATAAATTGCCGGCGCTTATCTATCCTTTTAATCAGATTTTAATGTTACTTAAAAGGAAATTGCTATGCGCCAATTAAGGATTATGCATGTCCTTCCCGGATTGGGAATGGGGGGAATGGAAAAATTTGCGGTCGATTTGCTGAAAGGATTTGACGCCAAAGACATATGTTCGATGGTCTGCTGCCTTGAAGGAGGTTATTTTTCCGATGCCCTGAAACAATCCGGCGTCGAAGTATTTGTGTTGGAAAAAAAATCTAAATTTCATGAAATAGCTTTCTATAAGGCATTAAGTTCGCTCTTTAAGAAGGAAAAGGTAGATATCGTGCATAGTTGGAGCGGGATGTACCGGGACGCGATAATCCCCTCCAAATTGGCCAATGTACCGATAAATATACACACAGACCAAGGAAAGTTCTATCCTGATACGAAGCGAAGCAGGTTCAACCACTGGCTTTTCTCTCATTTCAGGGACAGGGTCGTCGCGGTTTCGGATGAGTTAAAAAATTTTCTTATAAAAGAGATAGGGATTAAATACGGCAAGGTCATAAGGATTTACAATTCTGTCGATGTGTCGGAACATAATATTAATGTAAAAAAAGACGCGCTCAAAGACCAGTTAGGGATTCCTTCAGGGATTAAGATAATCGGCATTGTCGCCCGTCTTGCGCCGGTGAAGGACCACAAAACGCTATTCCTCGCTTTTAAGAAAGTAAGACAAGATTTCGCGGATGTAAGACTTTTGGTGGTAGGGGGCGGGCCTTTAGGCAACAGTCTAAAAGAATTTGTTACGGAAATCGGGGAAAAAGACTCCATAATTTTTCTGGGGGAAAGGCAAGACGCCAAGGAACTCTTGCATGTCATGGATATGGTTTGTCTTTCCTCTGTGAGCGAGGGGCTTTCTCTGACCCTTACTGAAGCGATGGCAAGCGGTAAACCGATTGTGGCCACCGATGTGGGCGGAAATTCTGAATTAGTGATTAATGGGATTACCGGCTTATTAGTTCCTCCGCGCGATCCCGACAGAATGGCCGAGGCTATCATTGAATTATTGAAAGATGATGAAATGAGAAAATCGATGGGCGGGAAAGCGAGGAAGCGTGTCGAAGAGAATTTTAATATCCGAAATACCGTTAGGCAGTATGAAGATCTGTATTTCGACCTGGCTAAACAAAAAGGAATTGTATCGTGAAGGTCCTTAATCCAACAAGTAGTTTAGGTAAAAATTATACAGTCGCAGAAAAATTACTTCTATTGATGTCGGGAAAGCCGAAAGTGAGCGATTGCCAAAGCACGGAAGAAGATTGGAATTTAGACAATGCCCTTTCAACATTAAGCAAGGTTTTCCCTGATTTTTTGAATCTCATTAACAGCAAGAGAATCCTTGATTTTGGGTGTGGCACGGGTTATCAGTCAGTTGCTTTAGTAAAAAATGGGGCAAAATATGTCTTAGGCGTGGATATGAATCAAAAATGCTTGGAGAAGGCACGCGAATTGGCCGCCAGTTTTGGCCTTGGACGACAAATAGAATTCATGGATAAGGTGGAAAACAATTTTTCAGGCAGTTTCGATATAGCGATTTCCCAGAATAGCATGGAGCATTTTAATGACCCGGTTAAAATTTTAGATGAAATAAAATCAGCGATGAAGAAAGGCGGCATAATATTCATTACTTTCGGGCCATTATGGTTCTCTCCTTACGGCAGTCATATGCAATTTTTTACCGCGATGCCGTGGGTTAACATAATATTTGACGAAAAGACGGTCATGGCAGTGAGGTCTCGATTCAGGAATGATAGCGCGACTAAATACGAAGAAGTCGAAGGCGGTTTAAACAAAATGACTGTTTCTAAATTTGAACGGCTAATAGCTAATAGCGGAATGAAAATCAAGTACATAAAACACGACTGCGTTAGAAATATCGGTTTCCTTGGTAAACTTCCCGTGATAAGAGAACTTTTTATAAATCAAATAAGTTGTATGCTTACTGTGTAAGGAATTGTATCGTGAAGATTCTCCATCTTATATGTAGCAATGGTTTATATGGGGCGGAAAACGTCCTTTTAAATTTAGGAAGGTCGCTGAAAAAAGAAGGGCACCGGTCGTATGTGGTTTGCCTTAAAGATCTTTCAAGGGCCGAGCCTGAGATATATCTGGAGTCACAAAAACAAGAATTGCCCGGCAAAGTAGTTAATTGCCGTCGTAGGTTTGATTTAAAAGTTCCCGGAGAGTTAAAAAATTTTATAAACCAAGAAAAGATCGATCTCATCCATTCGCACGGCTATAAGAGTAATTTTTATGGCTTAATGACCGCTAAGATGTCAAAGGTCCCAATACTGGCCACTGTTCATGGATGGACAGGCGAAACCGATAAATTGCGGCTCTATGAGAATCTTGATAAATGGGTCGTGAAAATGATGGATCATCTTATCGCGGTGTCTCCGATGATTTGCAACGAGTTGAGGTCCTTAGGATTAAACACCGCGCGCGTAACCTTCATTCCAAACGGAATCGATGTAGAAAGATTCGACCCTAAGAAAGTTAATGCGGATGTCCGCAAAGAATTTGGCATTGAGGATTCTTTTGTTATCGGTTCGGTAGGAAGGATTAGTAACGAAAAAGGGCATATTTATTTAATAAAGGCATTTGAAAAAATCCAGTCTAAGATCCCTGGCGCGCGGTTAATGATTATCGGGGACGGACCTTTACTGGGAGAACTTAAAGAATACGCGAGGAAACACCTGATCGCGAATAAGGTTATATTTACCGGCATAAGAGAGGATTTGCCTTCATTGTACAGGGCAATGGATGTGTTTGTTCTGCCGTCTTTGAAGGAAGGGATCCCGATGGCGTTGCTTGAGGCAATGGCGATGGAAATCCCGGTGATAGCAACTGATGTCGGCGGCATACCTTACGTGGTAAGTCCTGACCAAGACGGAATATTGATTCCGCCTGTGGATCCCGATATTTTAGCTGAAAAAATCTCCTCATTTTTACAAGATGAACCTCTCCGGTTTGAAATTGGCAAGAAGGCAAGAAGTAAAATAATAGAACGGTTCTCTCTTAACCCGCTTTATCAAAGCTATCTTAAGGTATATCAAAATGTTAAACGCATTAACAGTTGACGTAGAGGATTATTTTCAGGTGTCCAATTTTGAAAATTCCGTAAAAACGGAGGATTGGGATAAATATGAGAGCCGCGTTGTGAAAAATACGCGAAAGATTCTTTCTATCTTATCTCAAAACGGCTCAAAGGCGACATTTTTTATCCTCGGCTGGATAGCGGAAAGGTTTCCTGAGATAGTAATGGAAATAGATACGCAAGGCCATGAAATAGCCTCACATGGTTATTCACATAAATTGATTTATAGAATGAGCAAAGAGGAATTTAAGGACGATCTGATAAAATCTTTGGAGATTTTAGAGGGCATAACCAAAAAAAAGGTCTTAGGCTATAGAGCCGCCAGCTGCTCTGTGACCGAAGATTCTTTGTGGGCGCTGGATGTTTTAAAAGAAAACGGCATTAAATATGATTCTAGTGTTTTTCCGATCCATCATGATAGATACGGCATCCCAGGCGCGAACAGGTTCATACATAGGTGGAATAATGACGGGTTAGTGGAATTCCCTTTTTCAACTGTCAGTATTTTGGGGCATAACCTGCCCGTGGCCGGAGGCGGATATTTTAGATTATATCCATACTGGTTTACAAAATGGGCAATAGAAAAAACCAACAGAGAAGGCCATCCCGCTATCGTCTATATTCACCCATGGGAACTTGATTGTAAACAGCCAAGGATAAAAGCCGGTTTAATACCGGGTTTCAGGCATTATATAAATTTGGGAAAAACCGAAGACCGGCTGAAAGCTTTATTGAGTGATTTTCAGTTTACAGGGGCAAACGATGTAATCAAATCTCAAGGATTAATAGCATAGAGGAGTGATAGATGAAAGATAACGTAAAGAATATTGTGAAATTCGTTTCCTGCGCGATTCTTTTGCTGATCGTTTATTTCCCCGTGTTTAAGTCGATGTTTGAAAGATGGGTAGCGCCGGAATCTTATTACGGCCATGGGTTTATCATTCCGATCGTATCGTTATTTATTGTATGGCAGCGAAGAAATATTTTGAGAAAAACCAAGGTATCCAGTGACGTTGCGGGCCTTTGGATTATTGTTGCGGGACTTTTTGTTAACATCGTCTGCGCCGCCCTGAAAGTGTATTTTGTATCAGGATTTTCTTTCGTCTTCGTTCTTTATGGACTGGTGTTATTTTTCTTTGGAAGAGAGATGGCGCGTAATCTTATATTTCCAATATTTTTCTTACTTGCTATGGTGCCGCTTCCGCTTGTTGTAGTAGGAAATCTTACCGTTAAGCTTAAGCTGCTCGCGGCAGAATGCGCCACTTTTTTACTCAATAGGATCGGTTTTCCGTCACGATTAGATGGCAGTACGATTTTAATGCCGGCTTCTTATACGATTGTCGAAGCGCCCTGCAGCGGCTTGCGCTCGCTTATATCGCTTTTGACGCTGGGATTGCTTTTCGCATACGCCATGAAAGGATCATACGTTAGAAAAGGGTTATTTCTTTTGTCTTCGGTGCCGATAGCTATGGCGACGAACATAATCAGGATAATGATAATTGCCGTGGTAAATGATTTGTATGGTGAGAAGGTGGCCACGGGGTTCGTGCATGATTTCTCCGGTTTCTTGGTTTTTGGAATAGCATTCTTATTGTTGCTCGGCGTATTAAATCTATTGCAGAAAGAGGCAGTCAAATGAAAAATAATATGATCGGGTTTGTAATAATAATAGCTATGTTTGCGATAACCGGCATTTTTTCTATACAAATGTTTTTAAGGGAGAAGACTTCGCATGATAAGGTCGACATACGCGTATTCCCCTATACGATAGGAGAGTGGAAAGGTAAAGACATCGAAGTAACCGAGTGGGAATACAAGCTCTTAGAGACGCGTAACTTGATTTCGCGCGAATACGTCAATCCGTCAAATAATAAAATTTGGTTATTTATAATATATTCCGAGACGAATAGGTCAGTTTTTCATCCGCCGGAAATGTGCCTTCTGGGTACCGGTTTCAACATGGTCAGTAAGACTAAAGAAGACATAGATTCAAGAAGCCACAAAATTTCAGCCAATAAGTTATATCTTGAAAAAGATAATCACAAGGAATTGACATTGTATTGTTATAAAGCCGGCAACCTTTATACTTCAAATTTCTATCTTCAGCAGGCATACCTTATCGCGCATCAGATCTTCGGCAGGTCTCTTGCCGGCGCGACGATACGCGTATCTATGCCATTAAAGAAAGATGAACAAGCCGTTCTGGCTGAGATGAAAGATTTCCTCAAAGAAAGCGTTCAGGCGCTCGAATCTCTCCGTTAAAAAAGCCTCGTTTGTCAAATTCAACACATCCTTCTTAAATGTATAAATTCTAAATATAGGCTATTAATGACTGTCATAGTTTGTCATGAATAATCATAAATATTTTAAAATCACCCTTCCTAACTCATTTAATATCAAGCGTTACGATTCATAAATTTTTCAAGAATTTTTCTGATATTTTAAGTTGGAACATATATTGCTTATATATTAAGTGAGAAGAAAGGTATGTTATGAAAAAAATAATTTATAAATTCACTGAATTTGTCGAAGCCTTAAAGAAGGAAATCGACATTTATATGACTATTAGAAAGTGGGCGCATTGCAAGGGTAAACGTATGGAAAGAAGGTCCGATCTGAAACGCTCAATTCCGGTTATAATTTCAATAATAGCCGTGGTTCTTACGGTAAATCTGTGCTATGCCCAAGCGCATTCCGGTTCCCGCCTTATTGCGCCGGAACCCGGCGGCATACTTTTAGTCTTGACGGGCACTATCGGGTGGATAATCCGATTTACCCGCAAACGTTTCCTTGAATTCAAAAAAGCTTTTGACATTATCGCAAGCGTCATCGCTTTAATAATAATATCCCCGATAGTGGTTCTCGCGGCAATTTTTATTAAGCTGGTTTCTCCGGGCCCCGTATTTTTTAAGCAACAGAGAGTTGGTTTGGGCGGAAAAGTATTTAATATATATAAATTGCGCACGATGAAAGTCGACGCGGAAAAAGATACCGGCGCCATATGGGCGAGGGATAACGATCCCAGATTGATTAAGTTTGGGAAAATTATCAGGAAAACACATATCGATGAATTGCCGCAATTTTATAATGTGCTTATAGGCGATATGAGCATAGTCGGACCAAGGCCAGAAAGGCCTGAATTGGTCGGAAAACTAAAAGGGGTCATTTGCGACTACGAAAAACGCCTTAGGGTGAAGCCGGGTATCACAGGGCTCGCGCAGGTCCGGCATAAATATGATGAGACGATACAGGATGTAAAGAAGAAGATAAAGTACGACCTCCTTTACATAAGAGAGATGTGCCTTATGGTAGATTTGAGGATTTTAGCCCGGACATTTATCGTAGTGCTGACAGGCAAAGGCGCAAAATAAAGTGAAAAAACAAATTCTCTTATTAACTATTGGTTTAATTCTAGGATTTTCACCGATGGCATTTGCGGGCTTTAGCGGAATCGGGATATCAACATTGAATGGCATATATGGCAGTTCTTGGGATTCCAAGCGCGGCTCCCCTTATGATCTATGGCGCGTTTTAACCGATGCAGGTTATGCCGCTTTGGCTAACGATATCCGGTTCGACGTTAAGGGGGGAGGGTCCCCATCCTTGAATTACCGCGTTTATAAAAATACTTTCTGGCAGGTCGGCGGATATAATGCCAAGTTTATAGCGGAAGTCGCGGGTAACGCGCCTAACAATCGTTTCGGTTGGTATGAAAAAGGCCATGCCGGCGATGTCGGAGATATATCAAAATCTACATGGGACCAGCTTTTTTCAGGGCTGGATACAAACGGAGATACAGTTAGTTTCTTTGATTCCAGCGAGATAGGTTTCTGGTTAAACCCGAACGGCGTTTACGGGAGTTATTATTTTACCGACACCAACTCCAACTCCGGGAATTTGCAGGCTGTGGTATTCGGCTTAGGCGGCTACAGCGGCTTTAACAATAATGAATACCTGATTTGCTTGGAAGATCTGCGCTATTCAGGATACACTGACAGAGATTTTCAGGATATGATTATTCGAGTAAAATCGACTCCTGAACCCGCAACGTTATCGCTTTTAGGGTTGGGACTTATCGGATATGCTTTAAAATTTAAAAAAAGAAGGGGGGTGAAAACATGAAGAAACTATTATTGGCAACATTGATATGCGCGCTTGTATTCGGAATGGTCGCTACGGCAAAGGCAACGGTTCTCGCTCCGGGGGGATTCGGCACTATTACCGGCGCGGGGCTTCCCGGCGGGTCAGTTTTTGTAGCCAGTACAAATCCAAGTTTTTCATTCGCAACTTTGAGCGGCAACATATTACAGGATGTTTACTTGAACAGTACTGGTTATTTGTTTGTCTACAGGCTTACCAATTCCAGCGCATCTTCTGACGCGATCGGTAGAATGACTGCAACTGATTTTACCGGTTTCGCCACAGAAGTTGACGGATATTTGGTAAGCGCCGGCGATGATCAACCGCACGGCTCGAACAGAGCTTTAAGCGGCAATACGATTGGTTTTACGTTTGAGGATGCATCTGCCGGCGACGCGGGGCTTATGCCCGGCGCGAGCAGCTACGCGTTGTGGATCCAGACCAATTCTCAATTTTTTGGTCCGGGACAAGTCCATTTAATAAATGGCGGAACACACGACGTGGGTGTATATGGTCCATATGTGCCTGAACCGGCAACTTTGTCTCTGCTAGGATTTGGTTTGTTGGGCTTTGTGGGAAGAGTTGTTAGAAAGCGGCGCAAGGCATAGCTTCCCTTTTTTCGCCTTGGCTAAAGAGGGGACTTTGCTTGAACCAGTAGGCATGCTTATGTGGGGAGAGCAGAAGATCCTTATAAGATTTTCTGTTCTCCCTAATAAGGATGTTTTAATCACTTTCAGGGAAGAAATTAAAAAGTTTTTAATATCTTCAAAAAAATGAGAATATATACCGGAAAATGGCATACAGCGTAAAGAAAAATTGGATATTATCTTTTGAGTTCATCTGGACGAAACCCGTCGTTATCCTGCCCTTTTTCATTATTGCATTTCTCGAAGGTTTAGCGCTGGAATTACTCAATTTCTCCGCTAAAAAGCCTATCTCGATCATCGCGGGTCCTATTATAAGGAAGTTCTTCGGAGAGAACGCGCTGCACTATCCGGGAAATATTTTAATATTGCCGGACTTATTTTATTACGCGGAGACCGCGATTTATATCTTTATCAGCGTATTTCTGATAGCTATTTCCATTAACGTATTTAAAAATATCAGGCAGGATCTTCCTGTTAAAAGATACGCCCTTATAAAAAACGCCTTAAAGCAATATCCGTCATTTATTATTTTTGGCATTATAATGATATGCCTCATAGTTTTCTTAAAAAATCTTAATTTATTATCGTTTTCTAAGATTACCTCGTTTGGCTTGAGGCACCTGCCCGGCATACCGACCCAGTTATATTCAATAGCCCTATTGTTATGTTTATTTTTTTCAAATTGCGTCTTGCAGGTATTCCTGATACTGACACTTCCGCTTATGGTAATAGAAAAAAAATCATTTCTGAAGGCATTGGGAGAGAGCCTATATTTGGCCTTCCGTAATTTTTTTAGTTTGTTTGGGTTGATATTGCTGCCCTATTTGGTATATTTCCCCGTTTGGCTGTTAAAGGTCGAATCGGTGAAGCTCGCTCAAAAGACATTTCCCGAAGTAATTCTCTATATAATTGGGGCTGGAATCATAATCGGCGCGGTGATAGATTGTTTTATATTTGTATGCGCGTCCCAATTTATTTTATATAAAGAGATACGTAAAAGTAGTTAGAAACCGCTGGAAAGTAAAAAAAGGAGGGGAAGATGAAAGTTTCAAACTTACTTCTTCTTATGGTTTGCGCAGTGGCGCTTTTTGCGTTGACAGGTTGCCTCGGAGGAGGCGGCGGCTCAAGTTCAACAGGATCGGGAGGAAGCGGCTCTGGCAACGGCTCTACCTATGCGGGCAGTTTTAGCTCTTCGGGCGGTTCCGCAACAGGCGGTTCAGCCGTACATAACCCTGAGCCGGCGACATTAGCTTTATTCGGGAGCGGATTAATCGCGTACGCGCTTTCAAGAAGGAAAAAGAAAAAATAACCGGCGATTTTCAACCAGATAATATTATGAAGAAGACGTTATTGATTCTGATATCTGTATTAATAGTTGTATATATAGTCCTTTCTGTGCTGGGTGCCGATAAGGAGTACGCCGCGGAACGGCTATTGTATCAAGCAGCTAAGTCCTACGAGAAGATAGCTGTGAATCCTGACGTCGTTCCGCCGGCGATGTTCGCGGCCATTGAAAAGAGATTTCAAAGGATACCGGAGAGATATCCGAAGACAAACGCCGCGAAGGCGGCTCGGATAGCGTTGGCGGAATTTTACGCGTTTAATAAAAAATATGATAAATCTATCGATGTCCTTAATGCGATCATCAATTCGTCCGCTCAGGACCCTGTCCTGCTAAGCAGGGCGCATTTTCTTAAAGGAAATGTGTATGAGAGACGGCATCAGGCTGATAAGGCGGTAGCGGAATACGAAATCTTACGTGATAAGCATAAAGAAACGCTTCTCGGTTTTCAAGCCCCTCTATATATAGGCGACTGTTATAGTAAGAACGGAAAAGGCGCCGAAGCCGCCAAAGCGTATGAGAGAGCCGTTGGCTTCTATGATAACATAGAAAAAGAGAACAGGGGAAACGCGGTCGGCTATTTGGCCTCCGCTTTTTTAGGGCAGGCGTATATGGAACTTAAAAAATATGATGAAGCGGGTCAGGTCGCGGTAGATACAATCAAAAATTACCCCTCCAGCACGACATATCTGCAATATCTGCCAAAGGTAGAGGCCATTTTCGTAAAAAAACTGCAGAGGCCTGATAAGGCGATAGAAATCTATAGCGGCATAAGAGAGAAGACAGGCGAGGCCAGGCTCAAAGAGATTTTAGATAAGAAGATACGCGCTTTAAAGGATAACGGCAGGTAGTTATAAGCCCGTTTTAAATTAATCCCTTAATCGCATTTTGGCCGATTATATGATAGATAAACTACATGCCAATAGATCTGTCGGTCTGGATAGAAAATCGCAGAAAAAAGAGGCGATTCCGGCCGGTGTTAATATAAGAAATCTGGCCGCATGCACAGAGCCTTGATAAGGCCGTGATTGAATTAAAGTTTAGGGAGAACTTATTTATATTTTATGTCCCCGGAAGATATTAAGTTTACGGAGCTTATAAGGCTCGAAGACTGGCAAAGCATACAGGATTCCCTATCCGAGGCTTTGGGTATTTCGGTAAGCACCTTCTCGTTAAGCGGCAGCTTGATAGCGCACTCTAACTGCCATCTTCGGCTATGCGCCGAAGTCTTGCCAGCTACTTGCAAACATTTTGATTGCTGCGTTAATTTTTTATTCGAATCCGCGCTGAAAAATCTGAAAGACGTAAAAACGGAGGTCCATTTAGAGGGCCTGTTTGGACTGGATATTTTTGTCATTCCCATCAGGACCGTCGGCGATGAAATCGTAAGCCACTTAGTGCTTGGGCCGATAATACTTAGCAAGAGAAAAGATATCTCTGAATATGCGCAAGAAGCGAAAAAATTTAATATAAAACTAGAAGAGCTGCAAGATGCTTTACTGAAAATAAACGTGTTCTCTTACAAAAAGGCCCGAACGATTATTAAAATGTTTGAAGATGTGTTTTCTAATATAACAAAAACAGCGCACCACAAGAAACGCTTGGCGGAAATAACGCCGAAGGTCGTGGAGATGGACCCTTTGTTCGCCAGATACTATGAGGAGAAGGTGCTTAGCTCCCTTCTTAACTGCTGCATGCTGGCGCTTAACGCGGATTCGGGTTCCGTGATGAAATTAGACGGCAAGACCAATATACTGCATGTAAAAGTATCTTCGAGGCTCGACAAAAAGGCGATGAATAATACCGAGGTGAGGCTGGGAGAGGGTATAGCCGGTATCGCGGCTGCTAACGCAGAATCCATTATTTTACCCAACGATATGGAAAAGAACCACCTTTCAGATAAGATGGGAAGGCAATATATAAAATCTTCGTTGATAGTGCCTTTTAACAAAAGGAATACGCGTGATCTATACGGCGTTATAAACTTAAATATAATCAGAAAAGATGTGGAATTTTCTAAGAATGACATCGTTCTAGTAAGGGAGCTGGTAAATATGGCGAACGTCGCGCTGTTTTCTCTTGAAGAGAGCGATATAGATTTACTATAGGCAAAACTCCAATTTTATCCCGGAACGAGATCCGTTGAAATCTCCTCCCTAAATACCCCAAAATCCTTGATATAATACGGCATTACGCCTATAATACAATCATGGAAAAAGCGAGATTTACTTGAATGATGCTATCTGTCGATGCCAGGATTTTTCATTGACCGCAGCGGGATATTATGATAAAATTATTTTTCTAAATCGGGCCGCTAGCTCAATCGGTAGAGCAGCAGACTCTTAATCTGTTGGTTCAAGGTTCGATTCCTTGTGGGCGTACCAAAGTAACTTCGGGAGGCGGTAATGGCTGACTTTCAGGCGATGGCGGATGCCCTAATCAAGGGTCAGGCACCGAAAGTGAAGGAGCTTGTTCAGG
>Ga0102851_10001869_pt1 | contig 12390 bp, 7 predicted proteins | sample Mud3Dept3metaG_FD_79558 | JGI IMG/M metagenome (GOLD analysis project Ga0102851, IMG submission 79558) | Freshwater wetland microbial communities from Ohio, USA, analyzing the effect of biotic and abiotic controls - Mud 3 Core 4 Depth 3... | ecosystem: Environmental > Aquatic > Freshwater >... | reverse complement strand
GCCTCAGGTTCACTTGCCGGGCTTGGGCAGGATCGGCGCGGGCCGCTCGCCGGCGCTCGTCGACAGCACGTCGATCTCCTTGAGGAGGAGATCCGGCGTCACGATGCCACTCTCGATCCCGCCCGACGGGACGAAGCCATCGTCGGTGCCGCCGGTCAGGCGGAGCTGGAGCTGGCTCTCGTTCGCGGCGAGGAAGTTGTACGTCGTGATCTCCTTGCTGACCCCGAGGACATCCTTCCACGCGCGGATCGGGACCTCGGCGAGCTGCGCGCCGCGCACGAGCTCCTCCTTGCCATTCGGGTACACGCGATACGCGAGCACCGTCGGGGGCGGGAGCTGCTGGTCCGTCGTCTTGATCAGCTGCACGAGCTCGCGGCGCGAGAACTCGGGCGCCGACGTGATCGCCGCGTCGTCGAACTTGCGGATGATGAGGCCGTACTTGAGGCCATCGGCGCGGGCCTGCGCGATCAGCTTCTTGCGCAGCGCCGCGCGCGGCGTCGCGCCCTTGCCGACCACGAACAGGTTGGTCGCGCTGCCATGGAATGCGCCACCGTCGGCGGTCCGCCGCGCGTGACCGTTCGAGATCTGGCCCTTCTGCGACGGCGTGCGCGACAGGAGCAGCGTCTTCAGCGTGCCGTCCTTGACGACCTCGACGCGCTCCGCGGCGATGCCCTCGTCGTCGATCTTGTAGCCACCGATCAGCGCCTTGCCACCGCCCTCGCGCGCGGTCGGGTCGTCGAAGATCGACAGCGTCGGGGCGGTGACCTTGAGCCCGACCTTGTCGGTCAGCGCGCCACCGAAGGTCTTCGCATCCTGGGGCGACAAGCCCTCGGGCACCGGCGTGCCACCGAGGTTCGGCGCGAGCGTGAACCGCAGCACGCCGACCGCGCCCTCGCCCTCGAACAGCACGGGGCCGCTGTAGCGCTCGATCACGGGCGCCTTCGCGAGCGCGGCGATCGTCTCGCTCAGCTTCTTGGCCTCGGCCTCGAGCTCCTTGTCCGACGGTAGATCCTTGGCGGTGTGGCCGTAGCGCAGGAAGTAGTCCTGGAGTGGCTGGCCGTCGTTGGCCTGGCCGCTCGCCGCGATCACGACACCGCTCGCGCGCCGGGTGTCGGTGACGCTGGTGCCCTCGGTCGTCAGGTACCACCGGCGCTCGAGGTAGCTCGTCACGGCGACGCGGGAGTCACGGATGTGGCCGTGATCGCGGAACACCGCCGACAGCGCCTTCGCGCGGGTCTCGAGCTCTTCGAGGCTCTCGAGCGCGGGCACGAGCACGGGCTCCTCGCTGACGATCGGCTTGGTCGGGGTCCACGACGGAACATCGCTCGGGCGCGAGCCACCGGCGCGCCGGCTCTCGAGCTTGGCCCGGAGCTGCATCAGCGCTTCCTTGTAGGCCGTGTCGCTGACCAGCCACGCGGCGCGGCGGGCGATCCGGGCATTCGCCTCGATCGGGAGGTTGAGCGCCGCGACGCCGTCGATCTCTTCGGCGTTCGCGACCGAGAAGTTGCTGTTGTCGATGGCGTCGAACTTGACGCGGACGCGGGCCTCGATGTTGACGAAGTGGCGGTTGCGCTTGCTCGTCGTCTGACCGAGCGTCGCCGCCGCGTCGTTGACGTCGACCTCGGTGACCTTGTAGCTGATGTGATACGGCTTCGGCGCGCCGGGGATCTCGAGCGACAGCGCGCGGTTCATCTCCTCGGCGACCGCATCGAGGATCTCCTCGGTGACGGCCTTCGAAGGCGGCCCCTTGGGCAGCTCCTTGGCGGGGATCGCGCTCGCTTGCGTGGCGAACGTCAGGACCAGGACCAGACCGATGCGCTTCACGGCGCCTCCTTGGGGGACGTCGCGCGAATCGACGGCGGTCCGAGCAGCGGCGGCCGGTCGGGCGGGATGAAGCCCTTCTCGATCTCGAGCCGCTCGATCAGCAGGCTCGGCGACGATGCGGACACCGGCACCCAGCCGCTCTCCGCACCACACACGCCATTGAAGGTCTCGACCTCGCGGCTCGCCGCACGGATCGACTGCAGGGCGACCAGCGGGGTCCCGCTGATGTCGATGCCGCGGACGAGCTCCTTCTTGCCGTCGGCGTAGAGCTTGTAGGCCATGACCGGGTTGACCTTGAACGCCTGGGGGGCAAATGCAGACGTATTCGTGAAACCGCCGCTGATATCGGTGAAGATCATGCCGTAGGGCCGCTTCTGTTTCTTGATCTCCTCGATCAGCAACTTCTCGAGGTCGGCGCGAGGCACGCTCTTGGCGACCTCGACGACCAGGTTGCCCTGACGCGCCACAGGCGGCAGGCCGGGCGAGCGGCGGCCATGCCCGTTCGACGTGCTGAAGCCCTTGATCGGGTTTCTGCCCATGACGAAGCCGACGAGCTTGCCCTGGTCGATCAGCGGCGTGCGCTGCGCGGCGACGCCCTCGTCGTCGAACCGGTAGAAGCCGTTGAGCTGGGTCCCGTTGAGCGTGACGATCTGCGGGTCGTCGTAGACGCTCAGCCAGTCCGGGGCGATGTCCTTGCCGACGTACGAGGCGAACGTCTGGCCGGAGGTCAGCTCCTTCTGGCGGTGGCCCTCGATCCGGTGACCGAACACCTCGTGGAAGAACACGCCCGCGGCGCGGCCCTCGAGGATCGCGGGGCCGACGTACGGTTCGGCGAGCGGCGCATTGTGGAGCGCGTCGAGATCGCCCGACACGGTGGCGATCATCTTGTCGATCTCCGCATCGGCGGGCAGGTCAGCCGGCTGGCGACCGTACCGCTGCTCGAGGCGCGACAGACCCATGCCGTCGTCGGCCTTGACCCCGACGGAGACCGCCATCTGGGCGTTGGTCCACGACAGCTGGAGCTGGTCGCCCTCGCTGTTCACGAACCACGCCGTGTTGAGCTGGAACACCGCGCTGCACGTGCCGCGCGTCGCCGCGCCCTTGAGCGCCTTCGCGGAGCACCGCTTGAGGCGGTCGATCCACTGCTGCTTGTCGAACACGAGCGCGGCGGGCGCCTCGACGTAGACCTCGGCCTTGTCGGACGCGAAGTCGGGAGCAGCCTTCTGCTTGGACAGCGTCGACTGATCCTGCCGGACGTAGCCGAGAGCGGTGACCGCCTCCCGGTAGCGCCGGTCGGTCTCGAGCCACAGGGCGTTCGAGATCGCCTGCTTGTCCTCGCCGAACGGCACGACGCCGCGGCGGGTCAACGGCGAGTTGAGGCCGTTGTCGTCGCTCGCGAGGTTGCGGGTGTTGTCGAGCTCGGGCGACCCGACGCGGACCTCGACGTCGAGATTGCGGGCGGTGTCATCGCTGTCGGTGATCAGCGCGCCACCCTCGGCTTCGAGGTTGACGATGCGCTGCTCGACGAGCTGGTAGGCGAGGTAGTGCGCCGGCTCCACCTGCTTGCGCAGGGCGGCCATCTGGCGCTTGTTCTCGGCGTCGAGGATGTCGAGCAGCGGCGACCGCCTGGTGGGGGCGTTCCCGTCGGTCGGTGCACTCCGGGTGACCTCGACCTTGGACGGGATCGACGGCAGATCGACCTTGATCTCGACCGGGGGAACCAGAGGGGTGGGGGCTTGCTTGACCGTGGTGGTCGACCCGCCCGGACACCCCAGAAGCCCGGCGGCGGCGCCGAGCGCGTAGATCCATCGCATATGCCCGAAACACTAGCACGGCTATAATGAACGCCACCGTGTCGTTGGACCGACCTACCGTCCTCGTGATTCACGACGACGCAGACGCGCTTGACGTCATGACGCGCCTGTTCGAAGCGAGCGGGTTTGACGTCGTCACGGCAGTGACCGGTTTCCGCGCGCAGTCGCAGCTCGAGGGTGACCGGCCCGTCTCGGTCGTGGTCGCCCCTTGGGACTCCGAGCATCCCGTAGGCGGCGAGGTCTACCGCTGGGCGCTCCAGCGCCGGTACGATCTGCGCGATCAGTTCGTGTTCGTCGCGGCCGAGGTGGCCCCCGACTTCGACCACATCGTCGCCGGCCGCTGCCTCGCCGTCTCGATGGCTCGCCCGGCCGAGATCGTCCGCGTCGCGCTGGCGGCGGTGAAGCGGCGCGCGCAGCTCGAGGCGACACGGGATGCGCTCGCCGAGCTCGAGAGCTCCAAGCCGCGGTTGCTCCTCGCCGACGACGAACCGGTGCTGCTGATGGTGATCGGCGACTTCCTCGCCCAGAACGGGTACGCGGTGACTCGCGTCGAGAGCGGGCACGCCGCGATCCTGCTGCTCCACCACGAGGAGTTCGACGCCATCGTCAGTGACTGGCAGATGGATGACGGCAGCGGCGCCGATCTCTATCGCTGGGCCCTCGCGGAGAGGCCGGCGCTCGCCGAGCGCATCGTGTTCCTGTCCGATGGCGAGGACGACGATCCGGGCACGATCGCGCCGGGACGGCCGATGTTTCGCAAGGGCCAGGACTCGCAGGCGCTGACGACCGTGCTGCACGAGATCGTTCGCCAGAGCCGCGCCCCCACGCCGGCGTGATTATCCGGTATGTGTGAAGGGTGCTCGCGCGCATCCTCGAGGACGGCAAGCTTCATTCGACGACGAGCGTCGCCGAGATCAAGGCCGCGCTGGCCGGAGGCAAGCGGATCTGGATCGAGCTCGAGCGCCACTCGCCCGAGGCCGATGCGCTGCTGACCGACGTCCTCAAGGTCCACGCGCTGACCATCGAGGACGTGTGGAGCTCGCGCTCGCTCCCCAAGATCGACGACTTCGACGACTACCTCTACGTCCTGATCCACGGCATCGAGGGCAAGAAGAAGACCAAGCTCGCGCTGATCGAGATCGACATCCTGATCGGCGAGAACTGGCTGGTCACCCACGATCGCGACGGGCTGATCTCCGACGACATCGGCACGGAGCTCGATCACTCGCCGCGCCTGATGCAGAAGGGCATCGCGTGGCTCGCCCATGCCGTCCTCGATCGCGCGGTCGACCGCTACCTGCCCGTGATCTCGCAGCTCGACACCGAGATCGAGCAGCTCGAGCTCGACGTCCTCGCCAGGGCCGGCACGCCGAAGGGCAAGCTCGTTCTCGCCCGGATCCTCAGCTTCAAGCGCACGCTCCAGGAGCTGCGCCGGATGAGCATCCACCAGCGCGAGATCCTGCTCCGCCTGTCGCGTGGCGACTTCGGCGAGATCCCGGCGGACGCGATCCCGTTCTTCCGCGACGTCTACGACCACTTCCTGCGGATCAACGACATCACCGAGAGCTACCGCGATCTCGTGAGCTCGCTGCTCGACGCGTACCTCAGCGTGCAGTCGAACCGGATGAACGAGGTGATGAAGACGCTGACGCTGATGTCGACGGTGATGCTGCCGTTGACGTTCATCGCCGGGATCTACGGCATGAACTTCGATCCCGACACCAGCCCGCTCAACATGCCCGAGCTGCGGTGGTTCCTCGGCTACCCGTTCGCGCTCGTGCTGATGGCGGTGGTCGCGGGCGGGATCCTGCTGTGGTTCCGTCGCCGGGGCTGGATGGGCGGCTCGACGCCCGAGGACCGCAAGGCCAAGGGGCGCAAGCGCTGACGGCGTGACGCGCGCGTTCCGAGTCAGTTCGTGCCGAGGACGTCGGCCGCGATCCGCGCGATCCGGTCGAGGGCCGCGACCAGGTCGTCGATCGGCAGCTCGTCGGCGTTGAGCATCAGCACGTAGCCGGGCTCGCCGCCGCGGATCGTGCCGTGCGGGTCGAACAGCAGCCAGTCGTTGGGCTGGCCCCAGTTCGCGATCGGGACGCACTCGTCGATGCCGGTCGCGCCGTAGCCGGCCGACATCTCGAGGTACTCGCGGGCGCTCTTCGCCAGCGGGGTATCGGTGCGGTAGTCGATCGTGCCGAGGAACGCGTTGTCCCAGATCGAGAAGCCATCGGCGATCGTGAGCAGCGCGCGGTAGTCGTTGGGCAGCTGGATCTTCTTCGCGCGCTCTGCCGACAGCACGAGATCGAGGGTCGCCGGCGGGTTGAGCGTGCCGCGCTGGCCCAGGTCCTCGAGGGTCGACACCAGCGCGTCGAGGGCCTCGCGGACTGGCTCGAGGTGCGGGTCGAGGTCGACGGGGATCGCGGGTGCGCGCGCACCGTCGAGGAGCTCGAGCAGCTCGGGGTCATCGAGGAAGCGTGCGAGGTCGCCATCGCGACGGACCTGCGCCGCGGTCACCCCGGCCGCGATCGCGCCGCGCAGCGCCGCGACCATCGCGGGTCTGTCACCGGCGATCGCGTGGGCGCACGCGATGGCGAGCAGCAGCTCGGACGATGGCTCGGCGGGGACGAGCTCGAGTAGCTGCGCGATCCGCTCGCGATCCTCGCCGACCGCGGCGAACGCGTTGCGCAAGAACTCCTGCGCGTGGAAGCCGGCGGGGTCGGGGAACGCGACCCACCGCGACAGCACGAGATCGAGGAGCGCCTTGACCTCCGCTCCCCCGCGATGCTCGCGCGCGATCGGCAGCAGCATCAGCTGGGCGGAGCCGAGCGCGACCTGGCCCTCCTGGACCGACGCGGTGCCGACGATCTTGGCGAGGTAGCGGCGCAGCGCCTCGATCGGCTGCTCGGCGTCGAGGATCTCGACGACACGCCCGCCGCCGGCCGGGCGAACGAGCACGGGTGGGACGCGGGGCGCCGGCCTCGCCGGGGCGGTCGGCTTGGGCGCGGGCGCGGCCTTCGGTGGGGCGGCCTTCGGCGGAGCGGCCTGCCGGGGCGACGCCTTCTTCGATGGGGCGGCCTTCGGTGGGGCGGCCTGCCGGGTCGACGCCTTCTTGGCCGAGGCCCGCGATTGCAGGGCGGCTTTGTTCGGCGCGTGCTTCGCGGCTTTGTTCGGCGTGTGCTTCGCGGCCTTTGTCGGGGCGTCCTTCCTGGTCGAGGCCTTCTTGGTCGAGGCCTTCTTGGTCGAGGCCTTCTTGGTCGAGGCCTTCTTGGTCGAGGCCTTCTTGGTCGAGGCCTGCGTCTTCAGGGCCGCCTTGTTGGGGGCATGTTTCGCGGCCTTCTTCCTCGTCGTCGCCATCGCTATTTCTTGCCCGCGAACATCCCGTCCTTGTACTCGACGATCTGGCCGCTGACAGCGGACGCAGCGACGGTGAGCGGAGACGCGAGGTACAGCCGGCCCGGGCCCGACCGGCCCTTGTAGTTGCGATTGATCGCCGAGACCGTCGTCTGGTCCCCATGCTCGGAGACCCCGGGTCCACACCCGATGCACGCGCCGCAGCCCGGCTTGATCACCTCGACGCCGGTGCGTTCGAACAGAGCCGTATAGCCCTGCTGCCGTGCGTACGCCTCGACCTCCTGCGATCCGAACTGGATGTAGAACCGGACCCCGTCGGCGATCTTCTTGCCGGCGCGCTCGGCCTCGGCCATCACGCGCGCGTACATGTCCATGTCGTCGCGCTTGCCCGCGGTGCACGAGCCGCCGTACGCGATGTCGATCTTGACCGTCCCGATCTCGGGGATCAGCGCGCCGTTCTTCGGATCGCTCGCGACGCCGTGATCCGGATCGCCGGGCGTCGCGACCATCGGCGCGATCGTCGCCAGGTCGATCACGTGCACGCCACCGTCGTGGTGCGCGCCCGGATCCGGCGTGACGACCTTGGTGCGCAGCTCGTCGATCGACACGCCGGGCCGGCGCTCGGCGATCCAGCGCAGCATCGTGTCGTCGACCTCCATGACGGAGCCGCGCGCCGAGCACTCGGTCGCCATGTTCGCGAGCGTCGCGCGCTCGTCGGGAGACAGCGCGAACAGGCCCTCGCCGCCGAACTCCATCACGCGGTTGAGCGTGTCCTCGCGCTTCGCGTACGTCGCGAGGATGTGGAGCATCACGTCTTTCGCGGCGACGCCCGGACGCAGGCGCCCGGTGAGCTCGAACCGGATCGACTCGGGCACCGCGATCGGCGTGAAGCCCCAGAACAGCAGGGCGGCGTACTCGGTCGCGCCGACGCCCCACGACAGTGCGCCGGACGCGCCGCCCATGCAGGTGTGGCTGTCCGTCGCCTGCACGAAGTCACCCGGATCGATGAACTGCTCGCGCGCCACCTGGTGGCAGATGCCCGGCGACACGCCGTCGATCGCGCTGTAGTTCCGCACGCCGGTCCGCGCCGCGAACGCCCGCTGCACGTCGCGCAGCTTCTCGATCTTGTCGGTGAACTTCGCCATCGACGCGACACCGGTCGCGTAGATCAGGTGGTCCTCGAACACGGCGAACTTCGCCGGGCTCTGCACCTTGTAGCCGGCGCCGTACTCCGCGCCGAGGAAGAAGTCGACCTGCGCCGTCGTGAACTCGTGCGAGTAGCCGGCGTCGACCTTGACCAGCACCGCGTCGCCCGGCCTCACGTACTCGCCCTGGCCCGGCAGCAGCTTCGCCGCGAGGATCTTCTCGGTCAGGTTCATCGGCCGCGTGCCGGTACCCGTCGGCGGCACGACGATCTCGCCCTTGTGGAGCCGCGCGCAGAACGGCAGCAGGCCGCCGCTCTCGATGATCAGCGCGGTGATCGCATCGTGGCCCTGGGTGAACTCCGACAGCGGGATCGACTCTCCGCTCTCGAGCCGGCGCAGCATGGCGTGGTCGCCCATCAGCTGCCCGATGTTGATGTTGTTGCGCGCGTGGATCGGCGCGAACGATGACGCGATCGCGAGCTTGCTGCCCGAGAACACCTCACACTGCGCGGCGGTCTCGCGGCTCGATCCGACGCCCTTCTGGGCGCCGGCGACGATCACCTCGAACCCCGCGTCCTTGAGCGCGTTGCTCGGGATCAACCGCTGTCCCGCGATCACGAGGCCCGCATAGGCGTTCTTCGCGATGTCGGTCGGGTCATAGTCGAAGCACACCCACGCCGGGGTCATCGCGTCGGTGTTGATGTCGTCGAGGAGCTCGTCGGCCGACAGCTCGCCCATGTGGAGCGTCAGCGTGCCCGCGAGCTGATCGCGGATCTTGTCCGGATCCTTCGTCAGGTAGAGGACCCGTTTGCCTGGACTGAGCGCGAAGCTACGACCCGACATCGCGGGAACCGTACCACGCCCCGCGTGAACTACGGGATGACGCCCGAGATGACGGGGCTGGGCTCGTACGACGTACCGTCGCCGACCTGGCCGAACGGATTCTCGCCCCAGCAGTAGACCTTGCCGTCGGTCATCGAGATCCCGCACGTGTGGTCATCACCGCCCGCGATCGCTGTCCACTGGTGCGGCCAGGCCAGCGGCGTGAACGCTCCGCCCGGAGTCGCACCGCCCGGGAACTGGCCGAGCTCGAAGTTCGAGTTGGTGCCCCAGCAGATCATGCGCTGGGTCGCGTCGAGCGCGCAGGTCTGATCGGCAGTCGCGAACATGCTCGGCGACGACGCGCTGACGGTGCGCCAGTTCGACCCGACGTCGCGGAATGCGGAGGCCGCGTCACATGTGAAGTTCGATCCCGTGCCGACCTGCGGCAGCGATGGAGTGCCCATGCAGGACACCGTGGGGACCCCACTCGCCAGGCGATGGATGCACGTGTGCTCGCCACCTGCCTGTGCCGCGGAGATCATCGGCGGCGCAGCGAAGGTCAGCCCGGAGAAGATCTGGAACGGCAGGTTGTTCCCATCGGCGGCCACGAGGCCCGCGGCGCACCGCTTGTCGATCGACGCGATCGCGGCAAGGTGGGGCGTGGCTCCGTCGAGCACCACGCCGACCGCGAAGCCGGATCCGACCGCGATCGAGTGCCACGGCCAGTTGATGTCCAGTCGATCGTACATCTGGGGCAACACCCCCCCGACGTCCCCGGGTCGCTCTCCCCAGCAGATCAGGTTGCCGTTGTCGATCCCGCAGCTCATCCGGCTCCCGGCGCTGAGGGCCGTCCAGTTGGTGCCGGTGACCTGGTTGCGCCTCGTGATGGCGGTGTTGACGCCGAGCTGCCGCTCGTCGTTCCGGCCCCAGCACTCGAGCTTCGTGGCGTCGGACGTGATGCCGCACGTGTGGCTCTCGCCGGCGGTCAGCTGGGTGAACGTCGCCATCGATGCGCGGACCGGGACCGAGCTCAGCACCCCGGTCGACGTGCCGAGCTGCTGCTCGTCGTTGAGCCCCCAGCAATAGGGGACGCCGTCGACCAGCGCGCACGTGTGATTGTCCCCCGCGACGAGCTGCGTGACGGTCCCGGCCGGCAGCTGGGCCTCGGTCGGGCGGTACTTGCGCGAGAACTCCCCGTTACCGAGCTGGCCCTTCGAGTTCGAGCCCCAGCACTTCATCGCCATGCCGTCGCTGCTGAGCGCGCATGTGAAGCTGTAGTTCGCCGCGAGCTGCGCGACCTGCATCCCGACCTCGATCTTCGGGCCCATCGTCCGATCGCTCCTGAACGCGCCGCTGCCGAGCGCGCCGAGGTAGTCGTCGCCGTGGCAGTAGACGTCGCCGTTCTTGACCGCGCAGGTATGGAGGCCGCCGACCGCGACGGTGGTCCACCCGGGCCCCTCATCGACGACCAGCGGTGGGTGGCCCGTGTCGGAGGCAATGGCGTCGCCGAGCTGGCCCTGGTTCACGCTCCCCCAGCACACGAGCTTGCCCGTGGTCGTGGTCCCGCACGTCGCCTCATGGCCGGCGGACAGCGAGGTGAACGTGTCGGTGCTCGCGATCGGTGAGGCCTGGGCGAACGTGAGGTCAGTGGTGTCACCGCGTCCGGTCTGACGTTGCTCGGCCTCGCCCCAGCAATGGACGACGCCATCCTCGGCGAGCGCGCACGCGTGATCATCGGCGATCGCGATCTCAGTGAACGTGGCCCCCGTGGCCCCGAGCCGCTGTGGCGTCGCGAGGCCTTCCACCAACTGGAACGTGAGATCCCCCCAGCAGAAGGCCTCGTGCGCCGTCGTGATCGCGCACGTCGAGAACCCACCGGCGAACACCCGCTCGGCAGGGTTGGCGCTCGGGAGCGCGACCGCCGTGATCGAGATGCTGGGGCTCCGGGGGAGCTGCGGAGCGGCCTGTCGGTAGAAGCTCTCGCCCCAGCAGTACACGGCGCCGTCGCGGATGCCGCACGTGTGCTGCACCCCTGCGGCGACGTTGGTCCATCCAGTCGTGGACTCTGCCAGCCCGGGGGTTCCGTTGAAGTCCGTCACGTCGGGGCGCATGCCGAGCTGACCGTGATCGTTGTTCCCCCAGCAGATCACCTGACCTGCTGTGATCCGGCATGCATGCCCGTCGCCAGCCGCGATCCGCGCGGGCGCGGCGGGATCGATCGGCGGACCGTCGACGGCAGCGTCGCCACCGCCGCCCGTGAACGTCGGCTTCGAGAAGCAGGCCGCGACCAGCGCGCAGATCAGGGCAAGCGAGCGGATGCGCATCGGATCAGAAGGGCAGCTTCGCGGAGCCGGTACCGGGCTTGGTCGCTGCGGAGCCAGGTCCGGGCTTCGTGGTGGTGGTGGTCGTCGTGGTCGGTGTGGTCGTGGCCGGCTTGGTCGTGGCCGGTTTGGTCGTGGCCGGCTTGGTCGTGACCGGCTTGGTCGTGACCAGCTTGTTCGGCTTGTTCGGCTTCGTCGGCCTGGTGACGGTGACCGGATCCTCGACGGGCTTGGTGTCGACGACGGCGGGCCTGGTGTCGACAGCGGCGGGCCCGGTGTCGACGACGGCGGGCTTGGGATCAGCGGGCTTGGTGTTGACGACGGCGGGCTTGGTGTCGACGACGGGGTCCTTGTCCTGGACCTTGTCCTTGGCTGTGTCGCCGCCGCTGACGAGCGCCGCGCCGGCGATCACGGCCACCGCGAACACACCCGTCGCCGCGGCGATCAGCGGCCACCGCTTCCTGGTCGGCGCGAACCCGGCGAGCGACGAGGTCCCGGGCTGCGACGTCGCCGGGACCGCCGACGCCGACGGCGCGAGCATGGTCTCGCCGGCGACGATGCGCTCGACCTCGGTCACGCTGCGCGCGCGGGGTTCCCGGTTCTTGCCCGCGGGGATGCGATCGCTCGCGACCGACGGCGGCACCGGCGTCTCGAGGTGCTCGAACAGCTTCGAGTCTGCGGGGAACGGCCCGAGGCTCGGATTGGTGTCGCTCGGCCATGCCACGCCGTGCACCGGGGTGTTGGTGGACAGCGACATCTCGAGCGCCTGCAGCGCCTCGGCCGCGGTCTGGTAGCGCCGGCGCGGATCCTTCTCGAGGAGCTTGCCGACGACCATCGCGAGGCGGTGCGGCACGCCGGTCATCGGCGGCGCGGCCTCGTCGGAGCCGTGCATGGCGAGGAGCTCGTGGACCGACTCCGAGTAGAACGGGAGCCGGCCCGTGCCGAGGTAGTAGAGGATGCAGCCGAGCGAGTACAGGTCCGCACGGCCGTCGCACGGCATGCCGGTCGCGAGCTCCGGCGGCATGAACGCGGGCGTCCCGACGATCGCGCCGGCGCCGGTCATCGTCGTCGACGTCTCGTCGGGCGAGATCGACTTCGCGAGGCCGAAGTCGAGCACCT
>Ga0102851_10001866_pt1 | contig 12400 bp, 9 predicted proteins | sample Mud3Dept3metaG_FD_79558 | JGI IMG/M metagenome (GOLD analysis project Ga0102851, IMG submission 79558) | Freshwater wetland microbial communities from Ohio, USA, analyzing the effect of biotic and abiotic controls - Mud 3 Core 4 Depth 3... | ecosystem: Environmental > Aquatic > Freshwater >... | reverse complement strand
TGGGCATGCTGATGGAGCAGGTCGCAATCATGATGGTCACGATACCTATATTCATGCCCATTGTCAGGGCCCTCGAATGGGACCCGGTCTGGTTCGGGCTTCTCTTTCTCGTCAACATGTCGGTGGGGATGAAGTCGCCCCCGTTTGGCCTGTGCCTCTTTGTCATGCAAGGTATTGTGCCCAAAGAGATCACATCCATGGACGTTTATCGATCGGTGACCCCCTTTATTTTGCTTGATTTGCTGGCTATTCTCATTATTATCTGTATTCCTCAGATAGCCACAATACTGCCCAGCATAATGACTCGCTAAGGAGGAGAGCTTCATGCAGATTCAGCGTCTGGGACATAGCATGTTCAGGATTGTTACCGACCAGGGATATATCATTGCAGTCGACCCGTGGATTAAGGGCAACCCGAGTTGCGTGAAGGAATGGCAGGAGATTGACCGATGGGTTGACACCGACCTGGTGTTGTGCACACACGCCCACTTTGACCATGCACTCGATCTGGAAACCGTACTGGATGTCAATGACCACGTGCAAGGAATTGTCCATTTCGAGCACTTCATGCAGGCGTTTGCAGGGCGCCGCAACAATGTGGTTGCGCTCAACTTTGGAGGTACTGCATCGTTCGGCGACGTCACGATCACGCTCGTGCCTGCGAATCACACGTCAAGCTATGGCGAGGGAGAGGGGTACCGGCTCGCCGGTATCGGTTCGGGATTTGTGGTCAGGCAGGATAATGGGCTGACTCTTTACATTTCAGGTGATACAGGTTTTCTAACGGAGATGAAAACGCTCATCGGTGACTTCTACAAGCCTGATGTGGCGACACTTTCTATCGGCGGTGTCTTCTGCATGGGATACGCGGAGGCTGCCTACGCCGCAAGTCTCATCGCCGCTCCGTATGCTATTCCGTGTGAGTGGTTCCCGAAGATGGAGGAGGTGCCTGATCCGCAAGGACTTCGTGGAATGCTCGAGGTGTTTCCCATGGTCAGGCAGATGATCGACAGAGGCAAAGACTTTGCGCGGGAGATGGAACGCTACCCGAAGATAAGACCGTTAGTATTGAACCTGGGTGACTCCTTTACCGTGCCAAAAGGGTACCAGCCGAGAAGCAGGCAAGGATGAGTGCCCCCTAAATGGAACATATACCGGACCGTGACGCGAGACGCAGGGTCCGGATGAATATCCTAAAAGAACAAGTTCAGGAGGCTCTTGTCATGGAATACTTTCCCTGGTGGACAGAGGAGCAGAAGAAATTTGCGGATGAGGTGCAGGCGTTCGCCGAAGAATTGGTGCCCAGAGACGCAGAGGCGCGCTGGACAAGGGAATTCCCGCGGGATATGTTCCGAAAGATTGCGGAAAAGGGATACTCCGGGGCCGGTGTACCAAAGGAATATGGAGGACTGGGTCTGGGAGCAACGGGCGCCTGCATCGCGTCGGAGGCCTTCAACCGGATGCCGGGACCAGGCAGGACCTTTGTAGGCAACATGCTTGGCGGGCTGCGCCAGGTCATCGAGTACGGCACTGACGAGCAGAAACAACGTTTTCTCCCGCGCATCGCGAAAGGGGAGCCCGGGGCCATTGTCATCACCGAGCCGTTTGCCGGCACCGACGCTGCGGGTATTGAAACCATGGCACGGCGTGAGGGTGATGTCTACCGGCTCTCTGGCAAGAAGCGCTACATAGTTGCGGCCGGTGTGGCCGACCGGCACATGGTCTATGCGAGGACGAGCAACGCTCCCGAGGACATCAAGAACTACAGGCATCTCACAGGATTCATCGTGGAAAAAGGAGCGCCCGGTCTCAGCGTTGAAAAGATCAATGAGATCATCGGATTCGACAATATTCAGAACGGTGTGCTGAATTTCGAGAATGTGCCCGTGCCTGTTGCTAACAGGATCGGGGCGGAAGGCGAGGGCTGGCGCGTCATGACGGCGGGCCTCAACTTTGAACGCACGCTCATCTGTGCCCAGGTGACGGGCTGGATCATGGAAGTGTTGAGAAATGCCGTTCCATACGCTCAGCGCCGGGTGCAGTTCGGCAGGCCCACCATCGACATCCCCGAGAACCAGTTCAAGATCGCAAATCTGATCTCAAAGGCGAAGATTGCCCGTCTCCTCACGTTCTACACTGCCTACCTCTGGGACCTGGGCTGGGACATCACGGTCGACTCGAACGTGGCCAAGATTTACAACTGTGAGGCGGCGCTTCAGGCGAGCCTGGACGCGATCCAGGTGATGGGTGGTGACGCAGTGACTCCTTTCTATCCTCTGTCCGCGATCATGGGGGTTGCCAAGGTGGAGAACATCGCAGGCGGCACAATGGAGGCCTGCAGGCTCGTGACCTTCCGCTCAGGCACGCGACAGTGGGCTGATGAATTGAAGATGAGAAGGCGCGTCGTTCATCCCGATCTCGGGGTGCCCGTGCCAGCGACCGGCAAACCGGAGAAACAGGGCTCTGCGAGTGAAGAGAAACTCCTGCATCTCCTGGCGGAGGATTACCGTGTCAACCCGGGGCTCTACATGAACAGGGAAGACATCAAGGATTACTTCGATACAGACGATGGTAGGCTGGACGATCTCCTTGCGGCCCTTGAGAAGAAGGGGCTCGCCAAGCTATACCGGACCAAGAAGGGCATCGAGCTGGTCAAGGCAACGTATGACGGTCTTGACAAGGCGCATCCACCGGAATATTACCGCTGGTTCCCGTCGTGGGTGACTGAAGACAGAAGATTCTAGGAGCGCATATGATCGTAGGAGACATGCTTACACGCAATGCCAACAAGTTTCCACGGAAGAGTGCGATTGTCTCTGAGGGCACGAGGCTTGACTACCGGACTTTGAACGAGAGGGTGAACCGCCTCTCCAACAGTCTGCTTGAGAAAGGGCTTCGGAAGGGCGATCACATCGGTGTCCTGGTACACAACTGCCACCAGTTCATTGAACTTTACTTTGCTGCGGCCAAAACCGGTGGAGTCTTCTGCCCTTACAATAACCATCTAAAAGGGGCGGAACTGCGGGAGGTCATCAATTATTCGGAGCCGCGATTTTTTGTGCTGGACCAGGACTACGCGAATCTGGTTGAGGCGATCCGCGGTGAAGTCTCGTGTGTTGAACAGTATATCTCCCTGCAGAGCACCAGCGCTTCTTTTATGGTCGATTACGAGGAACTGATATCCCGTGGAAAAGATACAGAGCCTCCAGCCCGGATAGTTGATGAAGACGTCATCAGCATTGTTTTTACGGCCGGCACGACAGGCAAACCAAAGGGCGCCATGAGAACTCATCGGCATCTCGTGACAAACGCGGTCGCGGGTGTCATCGAGTTGAGGGCCGAATATGACGAGAAGGTGCTGATCAGCTTTCCCATGTACCACGTGGCCTGCGAGGACAATATCGTGAGACATACGTACATGCCCAATACGTTCGTGATCAAGAGGGAAGGGGCGTTCAACCCTGATGAGATACTGGAGATCATAGAGAAGGAAAGAATCACACGGTGTCAGCTTGTACCTACCATGCTCCACGCGCTCTTGCAGTCGCCGAACATCGACAGGTATGCTCTAAACAGTCTGCGCCTGATCGTGTACGCAGGTGCACCCATGCCCGTGGAACTCCTGAAGCGTGCAATGGAGCGGTTTAAATGCGGCTTTGCGCAGCTTTACGGGCAGACCGAAAGCGGCCCCATGACCACTATACTGAAACCCGAAGACCACCCGCTGGAGGGTTCCCCAGAACAGCTTGCGCGGCTGGCATCAGCCGGGAAGCCGGTTGTCTGTTACGAGATCCGGATTGTCGATGACGAGGGAAGGGATGTGGGTGTGGGAGAGGTGGGTGAGATCGTTGGCAGAAGCGAGGCCATGATGAAGGGGTACTGGAAGCTCCCTAAAGAGACCGAGGAGAAACTGAAGAACGGGTGGCTTCATACTGGAGATCTGGGGAGGGTAGATTCAGACGGCTACATCTACGTGGTAGAGCGAAAGAATGACATGATCATAAGCGGAGGCGTCAATATCTATCCCCGTGAGATAGAAGAGGTGCTCTACCAGCACCCGGCCGTGCTGGAAGCTTCTGTCATCGGTGTTCCAGACGAGTACTGGGGCGAGTCGGCTAAGGCGGTGATCGTATTGAAGCAGGGAGCGCAGGCGAGCCAGGAGGAGATCATCAGGTTCTGCGGCGAACGCCTTGCCGGTTTCAAGAAACCCAAGTCAGTCGAATTCTGGCAGGAACTTCCCAAGAGCCCGCAAGGAAAGATACTAAAGAAATCGATCAGGGAATTTTACGCAAAGAAATAGTCTTCCCTGTCAGGATCAGGGGCGGCGCAAGAAGCGTCAACCGTACAAACCAACGCCAGACCTGAAAGAGCAGCCCCGATTTACCATCGTAAGTGGTAGAAGGCCTTGTGAAAAGAATCCTCTCGGAAACGGCGCGGCTTTTTTGCTATAATAAGGCGGCCCCGGTTCTTGGGTGCGTAAGCAAGCCGGGCCATTCAGATGTACTGAGAAGAAGGAGGCGTGACGTAGCTTGGAAGCTCAAAGGGTCTTGACCTGCATGCAGTGTGGGAAGTGCACGGGAAGTTGTCCTGAGGCGGGGAAAACCCCGTTCAACATTAGGATGATCATACGAAAAAAACAGTTTGATCGAACTGTTGAAGAGGCCCTGCCCTGGTACTGCACCTCGTGTAACACATGCACGTTGCGCTGTCCGCGGGATGTGAAGCCGTCAGAGGTGATCATCGACCTGAGGGCTCAACTCGTGGAGGACGGGCGCATACCGGCGACCGTTCAAAAGGCACTCGAGAATGCCTTTGTTCAAAAGAATCCCTGGGGAAAGGCAAGAAGCAAGAGGGCCGACTGGACTCAAAAGGTGGACTTCGACATACCGCACGTATCTGAGACAAAGGAGAAGAGGCTTTTATTCAGCTGCTGCATACAGGCTTACGATCCGCGGTGCATGGTGATACCCGCGAACGTATCGCGTTTGCTTCGTGCTGCCGGCGTGGAATTCGGAATACTGGGTGAAGAGGAAGCCTGTTGCGGCAATGAGATCAGAAGAATGGGCGAGGCAGGCCTTTTCGAAGAGCTGAGAGATGAGAATCTTACGAATTTCAAGGAATACGGCGTGAAGGAGATTATTGCCCTGTCTCCGCACTGCATGAACACATTCAGGAAAGAATATGGCGAGTCAGGCATACGCGTTTTCCATTATACAGAAGTGTTGCAGGACTTGCTGGAGAGCGGCGCCCTGAAGGTGACAGGTGGTTACGGAAAAAAGGTCGTGTATCACGACCCTTGTTTCCTGGGTAAGCAAAACAATCTTTTTGATGACCCGAGAGATCTGCTTCGTGCGGCGCTGGGGGAAAAGCCGCTTGAGTTCTCGCGCCTGCGTGAGAATTCGTTGTGCTGTGAGGGCGGCGGCGGAAGGATGTTCTACGACGTCGAGGCCCTGTATCAGCGCAACAGCGAGACGCGGGTGAAAGAAGCCCTTGAGATGGGGGCGGAGGTCATAGCTACAAGCTGTCCTTTCTGTGTGATGAACCTTGAAGACCCGGCAACCGAGAAGGGGCTCGCTGTAAAAGAACTTTCGGAAATCCTGTTGGAGGTGATCTAGCATGGAGATACTTGTATTCACAAAACGGGTGCCCGTTACCCAGGAAGAGGAACTGCGCATACTGGACGATGGCAGGGCTGTCGATCTCAGCAAGCTGCCGTACCGCACGAATGACTGGGATAATTACGCTGTGGAAGAAGCGGTGCGCATTGTTGAGAAGGGCGGCGGTGGCGTTGCCAGCGTCAGCATGGGGAACGCTGAAGCCGATGAGGTGTTGAGGCGTGCCATAGCCATGGGTGCACGCGACGGCCTTCTGCTGGAGGCGGGTGAGGTGCCTCAGGACCCGTTTGCGCGCGCGACCCTGGCCTACAATTTCCTGAAGAAGCAGGGCACTCCGTTTGATGCCATATTTACTGGTGTTCAGGCTGAGGACGACCAGTTCGCCTGCTTCGGAGGAATCCTGGCTGCCATGCTGAAAATTCCTTATGCAGCACAGGTCATCGCGGTGGACGATGTCCAGAAGGAATACCTCGTTGTAAGGAGGGAATTGGAAGGCGGGCTTCAGGAGCGTATCCGGATTGCATTGCCCTGCGTGCTTTCGATTCAGAGCGGTATCAACGAACCGCGGTACGTCTCCATAATGGGCGTGCGTAAGGCATCCAAGGTGGAGAGGAAGGTGTTCAAGGCGAATGACTTCGCTGAAGGCGTGAAGAATCTTATCGAAGTGACCACCTGGGTATACCCTCCCAAAAAGGAAGGAGCAGCGATGATCACGGGCGAGCCAGTTGAGGTCTGTACCAAGCTCGTCGCTATACTCAAGGAAAAGGGGGTGTACCAATGAGCTATCTCCTTGTTGTTGCTGAAGTGCGACGGGGTGTTTTCGAAGAAAGGAATCTCGACAGCATCGGCCTGGGGAGGCTCATGCAGAAACCCGTGCGCCTGCTGGTTCCCGAAAAGACGAACGGTTTCGATGGTCGGATGGTAGATAGCGTGCTTCGGGTTGGCGGCGATGAGGAGCAGTTTCTCAACCCTTTGGCCATGGTGGCGATTCTTGCGAAGATATTCGAGAGCCAGGGCAAGCCCGATTTCATAGCGTTCACGCATTCCTCATCCGGAGCCGAGTGCGCGGCGTATGTATCAGGCCATTTTGCCATGCCCGTCATCACTGACGTGAGCGGCTTCGATGCTGGCAGCGGCACTTTCCTGAAGAGCTATTACTCCGACAAAGTGTTTGCGCGGATCTCAGCCGGTTCCAGCCCAGCCGTCGTTACGGTTCGCAGCGGCAGTTTCAAAGAGCATGTGACTCAGAGTCCACAGGAGGCGGTCGCGCAGAGCGTCGGCGACTTCAGTGCGCTTGAGGGGAGAAGCTTCGTGGAATACGTTGAGGAGGCGGCGGGCGGTGTTGACATAACGAAGGCCGAGTTTCTCCTTTCCGTGGGTAGGGGGATAGGAAACAAAGATGAGGTGGCGCGCTATGAGGAGCTGGCCCAGTCCATGAGGGCAGTGCTCTCATGCTCAAGGCCTGTCGTCGACAAGTTGTGGGTTGCGAAGGAGCGCCAGGTTGGCACCTCGGGCAAGACGGTCAAACCGAAGGTCTACCTGGCCATGGGTATCAGCGGGGCCTTTCAGCACATCGCAGGCATGAAGGATTCCGACTGCATCATCGCTATCAACAAGGATCCGGAGGCACCGATCTTCCAGTACGCGCACTTCGGGGTCGTTGCGGACGCGAATAAACTGAGAGACAAGCTGCTGGAAACCGTAAAGGGGTCATGAGCGAAAGGAAAGTCCTGGTCGTTGGGGGTGGCATTGCAGGCATAACCGCAGCACTCGAGCTTGCTGCGTGCGGGGTCAAGGTGACCATGCTTGAAGAGGGTCCCTCGATCGGCGGACGCATGATACAGCTCGACAAGACCTTTCCCACCCTTGATTGCTCTACGTGCACTCTATCGCCAAAGATGGTTGAGGTATCACTCAACAAAGATATTGAGATTCTCTCGTGGGCAAAACCGCTGGCGGTCAAGAAAACCGAGACAGGCTTTCGGGCTACCATCCTGAAGAAGCCACGGTATGTCGATACGAAGAAGTGTACCGCCTGTGGTTCCTGTTCCCCGGGCTGCCCCGTAGTAATGAAGAGCGAGTTCAACATGGGTACGGGTCCGCGAAAAGCAATCTATATTCCTTTTCCGCAGGCCATACCCAACAAGGCAAGCATCGACAAGCGTGAGGATCGTCCCTGTAAGGCAGCCTGTGTCGATGCATGCCCGATACACACTAATGTGCTCGGATACCTGAAACATATCAGCGAGGGGCGATTTGCGGACGCGTATATGCTTATCAGGGCCACAAACCCATTTCCTTCCGTGTGCGGAAGGGTCTGCTATGCACCCTGTGAAACGGTCTGCAACAGGGGCCAGCTCGACGACCCCCTTGCTATCCGTGACCTGAAGCGCTTTGCAGTCGACGGGTTTGACGTGAATTCGTTGGAGGTGCCCCAGATAACGAAAACGGGGAAAAAGGTGGCTGTCGTCGGAGCGGGGCCGGCAGGCCTTGCGTGCGCTCACGCCCTTGCCGTAGAGGGCCACGAAGTAACAGTTTTCGAGGCACTTCCTGAGCCTGGCGGCATGCTGCGCTATGCCATACCCGAATACCGGCTTCCCAAGGAAGAGTTGAGAAAAGAGATCGGGTATATCGAAAAGCTTGGCGTCACCATCCGATGTGGCACCGAGGTGGGCAAAGACATCACCATAGACGCGCTGAAGAACGATTTTAGTGCGATCTTTATTGGCACGGGTGCCCCGACAGGATTACCGCTCAACGTGGAAGGGGAGGGCCTCTCCGGGGTTATCGATGGCATACGCTTTCTCCGCGCGGTTAACAGCAACGAACCAACGAAGCTTGGCGAACACGTTGCTGTTATCGGTGGGGGCAACACTGCCATTGACTGCGCGAGAACGGCGAAGCGACTTGGCAGTCGATCAGTGACACTTGTTTACCGGAGAACCCGTGATGAGATGCCCGCAGCCCAAGAAGAGATAGATGCCCTTCTTCACGAAGGGATAGGGATAGAGTTCCTCACAACACCGGTGCGTTTCTATGGAGAAGGCGGGAACCTTGCTCGGATGGAGTGCATCCGGATGGAACTGGGCGAACCGGATGAAAGCGGCCGGAGGCGCCCGATCCCCGTTAAGAATTCGGAATTCTCTATGGCCGTGGATTCGGTCATCACAGCCCTTGGCCAGGCAGCCCAGACCTCTTTTGTAGGGGGGCTCGGGGTGTCACTCGCAGGAAACGGGACGATCAAGGTCGACCTGCTGACCGGGGTAACCAATGTCGAAGGGGTATTTGCGGGCGGCGATGTCTGTACAGGACCAGCCTATGTGGTTGATGCCATTGCCGCGGGGCAGAAGGCAGCCCTGTCGATAAACCGCTACCTGAAAGGCGAACCCGTCGATGCAGGTAATGAGAGGAAGAAACCGGAAAGGTTGACAGAGCCTGAGAAGGCTGACCTGGCCGCGCGATTCCCGCGGTCAGAACGCGTGCGCATGCCGGAGCAGAAGGTTGAAGAAAGGATAACCAATTTCAAAGAAGTAGCCGCCGGGTACACCCCTCTCGAAGCGCGTGCCGAGGCATCACGCTGCCTTGCCGGTCACATGGAAGGATGTATTCAATGCGGAGAATGTGACAGGTTGTGCGAGGTAAAGGCAGTCGATCTTACCATGCAGGATGAGATCGCGGACCTGGAGTTTGACGCCATAGTCCTTGCCCCCGGGTTTGACGTGTACGACCCCACCGAAAAGAGGGAATACGGCTATGGCACGCTGGATGGGGTTGTCACGGGAATCGAGTTCGAACGGATCTGTTCGGTCACCGGTCCCACAGGCGGCGATATTCTAATAAATGGGAGAGTTCCGAAACGATTCTATTTTATCCAGTGTGTCGGCTCCAGGGACAGACAGGGTGGGGCGCGGTTCTGTTCCAGGGTCTGTTGCATGTACACGGCAAAACACGCCAGTATCGTGAGGGACAGGATCAGCGACGCGCAGATCTATGTGTCCTACATAGATGTGAGGGCCTACGGCAAGGGGTATGAAGAGTTCTACAAGAGGACGCAGGAAGGCGGGACCTTTTATATTCGGGGTATCCCCGGGGAGATAACGAAAACAGAGAACGGGTTGCTGGTCAAGGTCGAGGACATGTTAAGCGGCGAAATGCTGGAGGTCGAAGTTGATGTCGTTGTCCTTGCGGCGGGGGTAAGGCCGCACAAAGGCGTGGAAGAACTCTGCAGCATTATGTCGGTAGAGAGAGATGAATACGGCTTCATCAGGACAGACTCAATCAATCCGTCATGGACTAATGTAGATGGCATTTTCGCTTGCGGAATGGCCTCAGGACCGAAGGATATTCCGGACACCGTCGCCTCAGCAGGAGAAGCTGCCGCGAGTTGCCTGGAATATATCATGGCCGACGGCGAGAGACTGGAGGCTGGAGCCAGACCATGAGAACCGGAATCTTCATCTGTCATTGTGGTCATAACATCAAACACACCGTTGATGTAAAGAAGTTGAGCGAATACTTCAAGAAATATCCGTCTGTAACGGTTTCTCAAGATTACGTCTTTGTGTGCTCCGAGCCGGGCCAGGATATGATAAGGGAGAGCATTCAAAAAGAAAAGCTCGACCGGGTGATCATTGCATCGTGTACCCCTTCGCTCCACGGAGATATGTTCAAGGACGTGCTGAGAAAATCAGATCTGAACCCATTCCTCTTGAGAAGGGTAAGCATCAGGGAGCACTGTTCGTGGGTCGGCGATGACGTCGAAAAGAACACGGAAAAGGCCAAGAGACTGATACTGGCAGGCCTTTACTCAGCGGCCCACTACGTTCCGCTTGAGGAGAAGATTGTAGACGTGACGAAGTCCGCGCTCATTATTGGCGGCGGAGTGTCGGGTTTAAGCGCGGCGTCGTTTCTTTCGAAGGCAGGGATGCAGGTGTACCTTGTCGAGAAGGAAGCTGAGCTGGGCGGCCACGTGAGGGCCCTCAACAGTGTGTGGCCCGCAGGAAGGGACGGCAAGAGCATTGTTGACGACATGGTCAAGGAACTGGTCGCGAGAGAAAATGTTGAGATATTTACCTCAACCAAGATCAGCGGTTTTGAGGGCTTTTTCGGTAACTACGAGGTAACGCTCGATACCCCGGAAGGTGAAAAGAAACGTGCGGTCGGAGGAACCATTGTCGCTATAGGGTTTTCACCCTTTGACCCAAGCGTCAAGCCCGAATTGAATTATGGCAAGGATAAAAGAATCATCACAACCGTTGAGTTCGAGCAGCATGCGGACACGTTGCAGCTCCCTGAGAAGCCGCGGGTTGCCATACTCCATTGCATCGGATCTCGTGACGAACAGATAGGAAAACCGTATTGTTCGAGGGTCTGCTGTGTCAATGCGTTGCGTGTGGCGGATGCCATTAAGCGTACGCACAAAGATTCGTATGTGGAGTCCTTCTACATGGACGTGAGAGCTCATCCCCGCGGCGGAGAAGAGTATTTTGAAGATACCCAGGAGAAGGGTGTCCTTTTTACGCGGGCTAATGTGGCAGAAATATCACCTGCGCCTGCAGGCGTTGTAATCCGCGGTGAAGATACGCTTTTTGGGGAGACTTTTGAGAGGGAATTTGATCTTGTCGTATTATCCACAGGTATGTCTCCTCCGGAGGACAGCAAGCTGATCGCGTCGCTCCTCAAAATTACCCTTGATAAAGACAAATTTTTCCTGGAAGCCCATATTAAGCTCCGGCCTTTTGATACGGCGGTGAAAGGGATCTTCATTGCAGGGTCGTGCTCGGGCCCAAAGGACGTTGAAGAATCGATCAACCACGGAAGGGCTTCGGCGGTGAAGCTTTTCGGGTTCCTGAACCTTGGGTATGCGTACGTGGATCCCTTCATAGCATATGTTGATCCCAAGAGGTGCAGCGGCTGCAGGATGTGCGAACAGGCGTGCGTTGCAAGGGCGATAAAGTATGATGAGGCAAAAAGGGTCGTCCATGTGGAGGAAGCAGCCTGCATGGGATGCGGACTCTGCAACGCTACCTGCCCTTCGTCTGCAATAGAGCTCAGAGGCTGGGATGATGCCATCGTGGTCGATGAGGTGGCGGCGATAATGGAAGCGATATAAAGACAGGGGCCAGGGTTCTGGGTCTGGCGGCCGGAAGAGCTTTCAGAAGAGGTGAAGAGGCCAATCATAAGAGGCTATAAAGAGGGCTAACCTCTCAAAATATATTTGTCCGGCGGGACCCGGGACCCAGGCGACGGGACCCGATAGGGGGGACATGAACAATGAGCGATGACGCAAAACGGGATGGAGTGGAGATTGTCGGGTTTGCCTGTTCTTACTGCTCGTTCAAGGCGTCCGAGATGGCGGGAAGCCTGAGGCTGAAGTATCCGGAAGGCGTGAAGGTGGTGCAGGTACCCTGTTCAAGCAGGGTCGACCCGGCATTTGTCATCAAGGCGCTCTTTGAAGGAGCAGACGGTGTATTCGTGGCGGGCTGCCACCCCGGGGATTGCCATTTCATCAAGGGAAACTACTACACGAGAAGGAAGATGGCAGGACTCAAGGAGATGCTCAATACGTTTGACATAAAGAACCGGCTCAAGCTCTTCTGGGTGAGTGCGGCCGAGGCGCGCAGATTCGTGGAGAAGGTCGAGAAGATGTACAACGAACTAAAGGATGCGGGGCATGAAGGGAAAAAGGGTTGATGTAGAGGCTATCCGGGCTGCTGTTAAAGGATTTCTTGCGAAGGAGGGCCGCCTTGCCTTCGGTTTTGTTGAGAGCAATGGGGGTGTGCGCC
>Ga0102851_10001865_pt1 | contig 12400 bp, 13 predicted proteins | sample Mud3Dept3metaG_FD_79558 | JGI IMG/M metagenome (GOLD analysis project Ga0102851, IMG submission 79558) | Freshwater wetland microbial communities from Ohio, USA, analyzing the effect of biotic and abiotic controls - Mud 3 Core 4 Depth 3... | ecosystem: Environmental > Aquatic > Freshwater >... | reverse complement strand
TAGCCTTGTAAGGAGAATTGAAGTTCAACGGCAAACGTACGTTAAACATCAGGGACAGGCCAATCGCCATATCGGAATAAGCAGAAAAATCGAAATATAACTGCAGCGTGTACGCGAGTGCCCCGATCCAGGATTCAAACAACATAGGTTTTCCGCCCGTGCTTACCGCATCAAAAATAGGGGTAGCCATTTCCCCCATAGCGTCGGCTATGAGTACCTTCTTGGCCAGACCAAGCACAAAAATCGACAAACCGACGGCAATGTTTTCCAGGTTAATGAGGCAGGTATCAGCCTTGGCAAACTGCGGCATCATTTCCTTATGATGCAAGACCGGGCCTGCAATCAGATGCGGAAAATAAGTGACGAACAAGGTGTAGTGAATAAAACTGTATTCCTTGACTTTACCCTGCCAGGTATCAACAAGAAAAGCTATCTGGGTAAAGGTAAAAAAGGAAATACCGAGCGGCAAAAAAACTTCGCCAATCAGCAGAGTTGTGCCCGCCAGGTGATTTAGGTTCTCGGCAAAGAAATTGGCATATTTGAAGTAGCCCAGCAGAATCAGGTTAGCAACAATCGCGCTAACCAGAAACAATTTCGGGGTGCCGCCTGATTTTGCAAGCCGCAGCTCAATCAAATATCCAAAACCATAATTGAATACGATAGACCCCAGCAACAAGCCCACAAAACGGATATCCCACCAAGCATAGAAAAATAGCGATGCCAACGTAAGCCACAGTAAAGCCAGGTTGTGACTATATCGCCCGATAGCATAAAACCCGAAAAATACAACGGGAAGAAAGGCAAAAATAAAAACATACGAATTGAATAACATGCAGTTTTTCTGGCTTGTAATGATTAATTATATCAATTTTAACCCCCATGAACGGTATGAAAAACAAAACACGATATGGACATTAGCGAATAGTTTTGGAAGCAATGGATGGAACGTAAAAACTTACCGCAGCTTTAAAGATCTTTTTTAAGATACTCGTTAATACTTTTGAAGTTGAACTTGCTTTTAATTAAGGGTCCCTACTTTTATATTTTCAATGGTAATGCTTGATTCTTCTCCTTCGACAAAGACATTTGTTAGTGCCAAATATTTTTTATGGGCATTATCGGGCATTAGAACAGTCTCAAACATATGGCTTGATGAAGCATATTCCTGTTCCGGATAGGAGCCAGTTGCTTGATTATCTTCAGATAACCCTAACTTGATTCTTCCTTTTGTCACTTGAAAGGTTAGTGAAACACCTTCGCCTTCTTTCAACGGGGGCAGTGGAATAAAAACATAACTCCATTTGGCCTCAGGAGTTGACACTGAGATGCCATGATCTAATTTAGATGCTCTAACTGAGTTATTTTTAGAGGCTAGAATTAATTCATTCAATAAAATAGTATCCAATGAAATTTTGCGCTCATTCTTTAGAGATTCTGGTTTGATTTTAATATGTGCGACATTTATTTTTTCCGCTCCCGCCTGTAAATAAAACTTATTTACGGAATCAACAATGAGTCCGGCATCAGTTATATATTGAATTCCTTGATCAATAACAACTGAATCATGATCCAGTATGACAATATGACGAATGCCGCCAGAGGCAACGTCCTTGGCCTGCCTATCGGAAATTAATCCGAATGGAATAGTTACCCGATTTTTATCCATCAGTTTTGTGAAATGATGTAAATAGAGCGACTGGATCATTCTCTCATTACTACCAACTTCATCTTTGTACCAAAAACGAAGAATCGATGGATCTTCACTCGCTTTTGGTAACTTTTTAATTAATTCCTGACCTATTCTAAACAGATTTGTATCATCAGCTTTCCAATACTTTCCGAGAGCAATATCGAATGAAGGCGTCACTGCGATGAGGCTATTAGCCGTTGTTAGTACCAAAGCTACGGCAATGCCTCGCCATTCTGAACTTAGTAAGGTCACTCCGGCGATAGTAACCACTACAAGGCTAATAAGGATGACTGGTACAATAAGATCAAAACCGGGAGTTAAAACAGCAACAAGCGTTGGAGTAATTACTGCAAGCAGAAAAACAACCAGATGTTTAAACGGCTTGTCACGCAAGAAGTTGGCACTCATACTCGTAACCGCAATAACATATGCCGGAAAGAGAAATGAAAAGTAATGATAGTCTGATGACGTTAGCGAAAAACCGTTGTGAAAAATATCTCCATACCAAAGAAATCCGGCAAATAAGTCAACCGCAATGACTGCCCCGAGCACCAGACTATCCCGACGAAAACACAGGAAAGCTGCGATTGTAAGTGGTATTGGCACAAACCAGCAGATCCCCCTCCTGAAAATAATACCCCAAGGTTCCTTCCATTGCGCATACTCGTGACTCAAGGCCTTGAGAAGCTCGATATACGGGCTAGCAATATTGGCGAACCCGTATTGCGAATAGAAAAATAAGGCACCTCCCAAGCTGACCAAAACAATTCCTCCCAATACACAGCCTACCAATGCAGTGACTCTTGTTACCCCTTTATCCCGATGCACAAGCAACGCTAAAGGCAGGAAAAAGAAGAGGGCAATCGCTGCATGAAGGTGGGACCAGATCGTGAGTCCAAACAAGATTCCAGAACCAAACGCGGCCAAAAGTGAGACTCTGGGGAAGAGGAGCAAACAAATACCAAGAAGGAGATATGCAGTCCCGGCCGCATCGACATACCCCATTTGCAGCAACCGCAAGGCAACAGGATTAAATATCCAACAAAACGCTGCTAATATGCCTGTGGCGAGGTTGTAGCGTTTAGTAAACAGTAAAAACAGGATTGTACAACAGGCTCCTGAAAAGCCGTACCGTACTATACTGAAGCCGGCAGTTGGCCCGAACAAGGTAAAGGCGATGGCATCAGGCAGGATAGCTCCAAATCTTGTGCAGTAGTAAGTGATGCCTACCCTGTCAATCAATTCGTTAAAGTGCATTGCATAAGCCAGGTAAAAGACACTATCCGTGAAATTCTGAAACATAATCCGCGGGAGCTTAAATATCCAGGCAACTAATAGGGGTAATAAGAATATTACACCTGAAAGCGGCGCTAAGTTTCGAGGATAATATCTTTGCATTGACGGCCAAGAAATTACTTTATTATCAGACAATGATGCTCTCTCTATTCATTTGAGTTATTAATGCGGTGATAGTAGCAATACCTTCGCCAAACAGCAATTGACTGGCGCATGTTACGCTGGATCATGCACCACTAAAACCGCATTTTAAAAACACCCCCGTAATATCCAATGGACAATCGTTTTTATAAGCTGATGTTACGCAATGGCTAAGAAATTTTTACCACGAAGCCTGTCCTGAGCACAGCCGAAGGGGCACGAAGATTTATAAAGCTACCTTATGACATATAATTTTCAGCCAAGTTATCGACCTCTCAGGTGGCCGTTATACCGAAGATGGGAATACTTGGGAGCCCTCACAGTATAATTTTGGCGTGCCATCCTTCGACCAGCCCTTTAGTCCCGAGCACAGCCGAAGGTTCAGGACGAACTGCATCAATGTTTCAAATGCCAAAGTTATTTCATGCGCGTTCTTTATGAGAACCTATCATTTCACAATGGCTGAAGATTGCAGTCATCGGGAAGCACTCTATAACTTCGTGTTCTTCGTGGTGTTTATGTGGCTTGCGTAACATCAGTTATAAGAAAGATATTCTGTCTTCATAATTCTTGCACATTTGATGATAACAATACTTTATCCGTTATGGGAGTGTATCCATGCATAAAACAATTCGAGCCAAATTATTTTTTACTTTTCTGGTGACAACACTTCTTGTCGTTTCAGGGATGTATGTTTTTATGCGGTGGTCTTTAGATCGAGGTTTTACTGAATTTGTAGAGACACGCCAACAGGAACATGTGACTAACCTGATTGAAGGGCTTACCGAATACTATGCAAACAACCAGAGCTGGAGCAATCTGGCCGGTGATAAGCAAAAATGGATTGACTTATTGTGGCAGTCTAATCCTCACCGTCATCACCGGCCACCCTCATGGATAAAACAAGCACGCACTGAGCCCAATGATGTTTGGCCGCCGGCAGTATCCGAACTGCGAACTAATAAACGTTTCATCCCTCTTGAACTGCGTGCGATGCTATTGAATGCTGACAAGACAATTATTTATGGTCGAAAAGATGCTTTGCCGCAATTATCCTTTCAACCTATCCATTACCAGGAACACATAGTCGGTTATCTTGGGCTCTTACCCGGTAAAACCGTTAAACAAGTCAGTGAAATCCGGTTTATGGAACGGCAGTCTGAATCATTCATCTGGATAGCATTGCTAATGATTTTTTTGTCCGCTGTTCTTGCATGGTTACTGGCTTATACCTTGGGACGACCGCTTAAGCGTATTACCACAGCGGCAAAGGCACTTGCGGTGGGCCGTTATGACATTCGTCTGCCCGTTGAATCTACAGACGAACTGGGTCAACTGTCCCGCGATTTTAACGAAATGGCCGCGGCTTTAGAACAGTCAGAACAGGCAAGGCGGCGCTGGGTGGCTGATATTTCCCACGAACTGCGCACACCTTTAGCTGTGTTGCGTGGTGAACTGGAAGCCTTGCAAGACGGCATACGCCCCCTGACCGCCGAGGCTATCGACTCACTGTTTGGTGATGTCATGCGGCTTAATCGTTTAACGGAAGATCTTTATCAATTATCCCTGTCCGATCAAGGTGCATTAAGTTATCGCAAAGTTCACGTTGATCCGGTAGAGATATTAAAAGAAGACCTGGCCGCCTTAAAACCGGATTTCCAGAATAAACAGATTACCATTCAGTGGACTAATGACTTAGACAGCCCTATCAGAATTTATGCTGATCCAGACCGTTTATCTCAACTTTACCGGAACCTGCTTAACAATAGCTCTAACTATACCGACAGCAACGGTCAGTTAGACATCACCATTTTTCGGGAAAACGATAAGCTTGTGCTCAATTTTTCCGACAGTGAACCGGGCGTACCCGAACACGAACTGCCCAAACTATTTGACCGCTTTTATCGGGTTGAAAGCTCGCGTAACCGTCACCATGGTGGCGCCGGTCTCGGTTTGGCACTATGCAGTAATATTGTTGAAGCGCATAATGGCACGATACAAGCTCAATCCTCGCCTCTGAAGGGTCTTACTATCCGCATTGAATTACCGATTAGCTCATGAACCATATCCTGATTGTAGAAGATGAATTAAAACTGGCGCGCCTGCAAACGGATTACCTGCATAACGCCGGTTTTGACACAGATTGTTTATGCAATGGTTTGGACGTGTTACCGTGGTTCAAAGCAAACCATACTGATTTAATATTGCTGGATTTAATGTTGCCCGGCCGTGATGGCCTTGATATTTGCCGTGAACTTCGCAGTTTCAGTACGGTGCCGATCATCATGATAACAGCGCGTATTGAAGAAATAGATCGCTTGCTTGGCCTTGAACTGGGAGCCGATGACTATATCTGTAAACCCTTCAGTCCCCGCGAAATGGTCGCGAGAATCAAAGCTGTATTACGCCGACTGCAAACACAAACAACAGATGCTCCTGTCAGCGCTTTGAAACTGAAACTTGATCCCCACAGTTTTCGGGTGCTTGCTGATGGACAAGAAGTAGAATTAACCACAGTCGAATTTCAGTTGTTGCAGGCTTTATACCAGCAGCCCGGTCGTATCTTTTCCCGATCAAAATTAATGGATCTGATTTATCAGGATCAACGTATTGTCTCTGATCGCACCATTGACAGTCATATCAAAAAACTCAGAAAAAAGCTGACTGATTTATTGCCGCACCAGGAGCTGATTCACTCAGTTTATGGAGCCGGCTATCGTTATGATCCACAAGACGCAGGCGTTGATTAAAATTTTCACATTATTTGCACATTTTTTTCAAATTGTTTGCGCATTTCAGCAGTAAAGTAAGCATCAAGAACAGAAGATCCCTGTTCTGTAGCCCTAATCATAGAGAGATAAAACATGAACAAGATAATTATAACCCTTGCATTGGCCTTGGCACTTCCATTAACTGTTGCTGCATATCCTGGAGGTAAAGGCGGTGGTGAGGGACATCATGCCAACAGAGTCGAGCGTCTGACCAAGAATCTGGATTTAACTGCCGAGCAAAAAACCAAGGTAGAAGCCATATTCAAGGAGCAGGAAGGAAAATTCAAAATCATCCATGAAGAAACCCATAAACGTTTACAGGAAGTTCTTACCAAAGATCAAATAACAAAACTGGATGAACTGAAAAAACAACGCCATGAAACATGGCAAAAGAAACGTGAAGCATTAAAAGATCAAAAAGCACCTGAACAAAAGAAATAATTTGATTGCTTCTGCAAAAATAACAATGTCTGATCAGGGACGGATTGGGCATTTAAGGTCGGATTCAACTTCCAAGTGCAATCCATAGTCTCGACTTATTGCAAACGATTTATACGTTTTCAGGCATCGGCATTTCGATAGAGACCACGATGCTCCTTATTCAACGCCATAACAAAAGCGGCTTGTGGGTATTTAACAGCATCCTGGCGGTAAAACTTCCCAGCAGGAGGTCATGAATCCTGGTATGAGTGAACGCACCCATGATGGTAAGATCAATATTGTGATTTGCCTGATATTCACAAAGCGCCTGATCAGCTTTGCCTTTCAGTTTTATGGGAAAGACCTCAATACCACCGGCAGCAAGAAGCTTGTTTGTCGCGACCGCAAGCAGATAATCAGCCATGCCCTCATCCTTACTGACACAAACCAAATGACAGCTAAGACCTTTGTAAAGTGGACTGTTTGCCACCATATCAATAGCTTTTTCAGCCGCCGGACTGCCGTCATAAGCAATCATAATGCGCTGCGGCGTTTTAAATGCTTCGTTTACTACCAGAATAGGTGTATGTAATGAGCGGATGATGGACTCAAGTTTTGCGCCTATCTTGTCAGGCTGGTTTTCGTGTACTTTTCCGCGCACACCGATGATGAGGACACCGATGTCATCCTCAAGCTCAATCAGCGACTCAACCAGACTACCATGTCGTTGGTTGGTAATAGGCTTGGCAATACCAGCCTGGATGACACGCACCTTAGCGGCCTGTAATAGTTGCTTGCCTTGTTGCAGCCTTAACTTGCTGACCTGTTGTTCGACGGCGGTCAGTTCTTCGAGTAAGTGTTCCTGTGTGTCCAAGCCAATATTGCCGGACAAGTCCGCTATTGCCGCTGTTTCTTGATGATGATCAATCGTATGCAACAGTTTTAACGGCGCATCGACCCGTTGCGCTATCCAGGCGGCGTAATCGCAGACGGCTTCTGTCAATGAAGAACCGTCAATGCATGCCAGAACTATGTTGGTATTCGTGTTCATTAGTGACCTCCCATGGTTTTTTCAATCTCTTCCGGTTTATCGTGTGTGCCGAAGCGATCGATAAGGGTGGTCGTGGCTTCGTTCATGCCGATTATTTCCACGTCAGCACCTTCGCGGCGGAACTTAATCACGACTTTGTCCAGCGCTGTGACCGAGGTAATGTCCCAAAAATGCGCGCGGTGTAAATCTATGACAACTTTTTCCACGGCTTCCTTGAAATCAAAAGCCGCGCTGAATTTATCTGCCGAATTAAAGAAGATTTGTCCGAATACGCGATAGGTTCGGGTGCTGTTGTCCTCATCCAGTTTCGATTCTACATACATGAAATGGCTGATTTTGTTGGCGAAGAACAAGGAGGCCAGCAACACGCCTACGAATACACCGAACGCCAGGTTGTGCGTCCAGACTACGACAATCACAGTTGCTATCATCACGATATTGGTGGATAGCGGATGGTGTTTGAGATTGATGAGTGAGCGCCAACTGAAGGTGCCGATCGACACCATAATCATCACCGCCACCAAGGCGGCCATCGGGATTCTGGAAATCCAGGCATCCAGAAATACCACCATGATCAACAGAAAGCTCCCGGCAATCAAGGTGGATAAGCGTCCACGTCCGCCGGATTTAATGTTAATAACCGACTGGCCAATCATCGCGCAACCGGCCATCCCGCCCAGCAAACCGGCGCCAATATTGGCTAGCCCCTGGCCTTTGCATTCGCGATTTTTATCGCTGGTCGTATCGGTCAAGTCATCGACGATAGTGGCGGTCATCAGCGATTCCAGCAAACCGACTACGGCCAATCCTGCCGAATAAGGAAAAATAATCTGTAAGGTTTCCAAGGTCAACGACACTTCTGGCCAGAGGAAAACCGGCAGCATATCGGGCAATGCCCCCATATCGCCGACCGTGCGAATGTCCAGGTGTAAATAGATGGCGATAGCAGTCAACGCCACAATGCAGACCAACGGCGAAGGCAAGGATTTACCGATCACCGGAATATACGGAAACAGATAGATAATCGCCAGTCCGGCCGCCGTCATCGCGTAAACATGCCAAGTGACGTGAGTCAGCTCCGGCAGCTGCGCCATAAAGATTAATATCGCCAAGGCATTAACGAAACCAGTCACCACCGAACGCGAAACGAAACTCATCAGGCCACCGAGTTTTAAATAACCGGCGATAATTTGCAACACACCGGTCAGCAGGGTGGCCGCCAGTAAATAGTGCAGGCCATGATCCTTGACCAAAGTCACCATCAACAAAGCCATTGCTCCAGTAGCCGCACTGATCATGCCGGGCCGGCCACCGATAAACGCGGTAATAACCGCGATGCAAAACGAGGCATACAGCCCGACTTTAGGGTCAACGCCGGCAATAATAGAAAAAGCAATGGCTTCGGGAATGAGCGCCAGGGCAACGACCAGACCGGCCAAGACATCGCCGCGGATGTTGCCTAACCAGTCCTGTTTTTTCGATAAAAAGAGCATAGTATTCCTATGGGTATAAAAAGCACGGACATCGGCAATGCCGCGTCGTATTTAAGTAAAGCAAGTGAAATAACAGCTGCCCAGCGTGCTATGGCAGAGTCTTGAATCGGATGCTGCTAAGGTGGACTAATCATCGAGAGCAGGGTCTTCAGGTATGGCATTTACGTTAATGCTGTTTTTGATTCGCTCAAGCAGCGAGGTTAGAAGTTCTTGTTCCTTGGCTGTCAGGGCGCTAAGCACCTGTGCCTCCACCGCATCGGCAATGTCCCAGAGCTGCTGCATGACGGCGTGCGCCTTGGGCATGAGTTCGAGACGATAAACACGCCGGTCTTCACTGTCCTTATTACGCCGAACGAGCCCCGCCTCTTCCAGCAAGTCGATCTGTCTTACCAGCGTAATCGGTTTGATTTCGAGGATTTCGGCCAGATCAATTTGGCGGCAGTTTTCATTGTTGGATAGATGTACCAAGGCTCGCCATTGGGCATGGGTTAAGCCGATGGTTTCCGCTTTTTTGTTAAACCGCTGACGAATGATATGGCTGATTTCGTAACTCAGAAAACCGAATTTAGAATGCATTAGCAAAGAATATAATAAGTAGAAGGTATAATAACAATAGTAGGTATTTTTACCTAATCAGAAGAACACTGGGAATCTTCCTTTAATTTAACTGCGGTTTACGCAGATATTTTTACACTCGCTTGAGCGCTGCACCCTATCTGAAAATATCAGCTTACGCGTTACAGCTACGAATCAGCATGCCTATAAATCTTATAGCGAATTCAGGACATTTAGCACATCTCCAATGGCAATCCATGATTATTTTTTAATGTTGTTTATCGTTTTACTTTCGGCGCGGTTATTTACCGAGTTAGCCGTCCGGCTGAAAACGCCGCCGGTAATAGGCGAATTACTAGCGGGAGTTATTTTAGGACCCAGTCTGCTGGATTGGGTCGAGCCTGTCGAAGGTATAAAATTGCTGGCTGAAATCGGCATCATCATGCTACTTTTTGAAGTAGGACTGGAAACCGATATTAAGCGCCTGGTAGAAACAGGATTAAAATCCATTATAGTCGCCTCTATGGGTTTGAGTTTACCGTTTGTTTTTGCGTTTTCATTGGCCTATTGGGTTTTTGGACTACCTCTTCTGGTAGCTCTATTTTATAGGTGGGACGTTGACAGCAACCAGCATCGGTATAACATTGAGAGTTCTGACGGATCTTAAACGCCACGACTCCACCGAAGGACAAATCGTCCTCGGCGCGGCGGTGCTGGACGATATTCTCGGTGTGGTTTTGCTGGCATTATTGTATGAATTTTCCATAGGCGGTGGAATCAATCTGCTTAATGCCGGAAAAGTATTGGTTTCCATACTTATATTTTTCGTTCTGGCGCCTTTAGCAGCAAAATTAATTTCGTTTATTATCAAACGCCTGCATACCTCAAGCGAAGTGCCGGGATTGATTCCCAGTACGATAGTGTCGCTGATGCTGTTTTTTGCCTGGCTCGCCCACGAAGTGGGCGCACCGGAACTGCTCGGCGGTTTCACGGCGGGACTTGCCTTGTCGCGGCGTTTTTATCTTCCGTTTGGTGCTTTTCTAGCGGGCGAAAGCAATTTCGCCCATGAAATTGAATCGCAAATGAAACCCATCATTCGTTTATTTACACCCATTTTTTTTGTCACTGTCGGCTTATCCCTTAATCTGCGCGAAATCGACTGGAACTCGCCTTTTGTCTGGGTATTCTCTTCGAGCATGTTTCTGGTTGCCGTCGCCGGAAAAATTCTCAGTCCTTTGTGCATTAAAGGCAAGTGGTTGCAACGCTTTGCAATCGGTTTGGCGATGGTGCCAAGAGGCGAGATCGGTTTGGTCTTTGCCGAATTAGGTAGACAGAGCCAAATTTTTACGAACGAAATTTATGCCGGCATGGTCATTGTTATTGCTCTAACTACACTGCTGCCGCCTTTTGTATTGAAATGGTTTTATGCAAAATTTCCTATGTCGCTTTAGACTGCTAAACATCCCCCGATTTTTTTCCTGCAATTCATGATTCAGCATGATAAACAGTTTGTCGGTAATAATTTCGTTTTTATTCAATTTAGTTAAAGTCTGTGTTTGCACGGCAAGTAGAGAGATTTCCGCAGCGTTATGATTTAAGCGATTGAGCAAAGTAGAATTTTTCTTCAAGATTCCTTCCATTTTAATCTCTGTATTGACATGAAGCGCCTGATAGAGCGTGAGTAACTTTTCCAATGCGGACTTATCGTCGAACATTTCACTCAGGCTAGAGTTACCGATCGAGGTCAGTTGTTCAATAACTCGCCCAATAAGTTTGTTTAAGGTCCGGTAGTAAAGATAGAGCTCTTCCGGCTTGAAAGAATGGTCTCTCCAAAACGCAAGGCCGCTTTATAGTCTGCAAGAAAGCGCACGCTTTTTTGCTTTAGCTGATATACCCCCCGATCCCGATGACGCTCAGATAGCAGCCGATAACCTTTTAAGCGGGGTGCCTACGCCCGGTTCAGAAAGCAAGCCCTTCACACCGCGTAATATACACATCGTGTTGCTGGAATCGTTCTGGGATCCCAGTGAGCTAAAAAAAGCCCATTACAAACGAAACCCTTTGGCTCCCGATTTTCGTAAGCTCTGGAAAAGTGCAGGTTATTCACATGCTTTGGCTCCAGTATTCGGTTGCTATACCGCAAATTCAGAATTTGAAGTGTTATGCGGATTTCCAGTGACCAAGGACAATGTCAAATTTGAGCGTCAACTGCTCAACGTTGTGCCGTGTTTACCGCATATTCTTGCCGATAAAGGTTATCGAACTGTCGTTTTGCACCCGAATGTGCCGGTGTTCTGGAATCGTACTAATGCCTATCGAAATTTAGGCTTTCAGACCTACATGGTCGATTCAGGATTTCGCACTGGATGATATGAATCGCGAGTTTTTGTCCGATGCCTCGCTCTATCGTCAGGTTATGGAGAAAATATCCGGGTCTCTGGATACCAATCAACCTATTCTGGATTACATCGTAACTTATTTTGGGCACTGGAATTATCCTTTGAGTGAAAGCCGTCCCGAAAAGGTAAGCTCTCGCTCCGAGGTTGAAGAAGTATCGACATATGCCAACACGATCTATTATAAGTCACGTGACTCAAGGTGTTTTTAGATCAATTAAGGTTACGTGATCCTGGCGGTATTATCATGGTTTTTGGTGATCACTTGCCATTTCTGGGAGAGAATTTTTCAGGTTATGTGGATTCAAGGGTACTCTCTCCCCATCGTAATGAATTTACCCCCGCCATGTTCAAGTTTTATGTGAGTACACCGATGATTTTTATCGACGGAAAAAACGGGCCGGTTAAAACCGGCAGTTTGCCGCTTTATCAAGTGCCCAGGCTGTTACTCAATCTGCTGAATTATAATGAGCCGAGCATCATGGATTATGTCCGTCCGTTGCCCGTTAGGCGTGTCAGGCCATTACCAGGACTACATTTTAATTTGCTTAAAGATGGGAAAGTCGATTGATGCAAAGAGCCACCCT
>Ga0102851_10001864_pt1 | contig 12402 bp, 11 predicted proteins | sample Mud3Dept3metaG_FD_79558 | JGI IMG/M metagenome (GOLD analysis project Ga0102851, IMG submission 79558) | Freshwater wetland microbial communities from Ohio, USA, analyzing the effect of biotic and abiotic controls - Mud 3 Core 4 Depth 3... | ecosystem: Environmental > Aquatic > Freshwater >... | reverse complement strand
GGGAGGAACTTGTCCACGCCCTGGACGACGCTGTAGATGTCGTACATGCCGCCGGAATTGGCGCACGATCCCATGGAGATGACCCAGCGCGGCTCCATCATCTGCTCGTAGAGCCGCTTGATGACCGGGGCCATCTTGATGAACACCGTTCCGGCAACGACCATGAGGTCCGCTTCGCGCGGCGTGCTGCGGATCACCTCGGCGCCGAAGCGGGCAAGGTCGTATTTGCTCGTGAGGCTGGTCGCCATTTCGACGTAGCAGCAGGAAAGCCCGAAGTTGAAGGGCCAGACCGAGTTCTTCCTGCCCCAGGCAAGCACGTCCTGGAGCCGCGTCAGGAGCAGGCTCTGGCGGACGGCATCGTCCAGGGTTGGCGCTGAGGCTTTGGTGAGGGACCAGTTCATGGAACCGCCTTAAAACGAGAATGAAATGTTTGACACTGAGGACACTGATAAGACTATGAGTATGAATTGACTTCAAGAACAAGAGAACCTTTGACACGGATAAAGGCAGATAAAAAGCTCTGATAAATGCGGATAAAGAAGTAGTTCCTATTTATTAAGACTAATCGGCCGTTATCAGGTATTCATCAGTGAAAATCTGTGTCAAAGATCTTTTCTTCTTGTTACTTCTCCGCGTCCCCCTGTCACCGCGTCCCCGTGTCGGCTCTTTCCCCAGTCAAGAACGCCGAGGCGCCAGAGATACACAAGCGCTGCGGCAAGGACGCCGACAAAGACCAGGACCTCGACGTATCCTGCCCATCCGGCCTCCCGGACGGCCACGGCCCAGGCATAGAGGAACGCGGCCTCCAGATCGAAGACGAGGAAGACCACGGCAACGAGATAGAACTTGATGTCGAACCGGACGTGCGTGCTGCCTGTGGAGACGATGCCGGACTCATAGGGCTCGCCGGTCGCCCGTTCGCGGTGACGCTGTCCCAGCACGAAGGAAAGTCCGATCATGCCGGCGATGATCACCACGATGGCAGCAAAGTAGACCGCCAGCGGCCAGAGCGTCTGATCGCCGATGCCAGGGGCAATGACGCTCCCGGCAGCGAGGTTGAGGGAGTCCTCGGTCCTCAAGGAATTTATCATGGCCCTCATCCTCCGCAGCAAGCTGCGGGCGATGCGCTTGCTCCTGGATTCATCGTAAAACTCCTGTGAAATCGGTCTGTTCAGAGAATATCATATGCAGGTTCAAAGTCAAGCAAGGGCGCTTTGCACTGAAAAGACCCTGATGCCCTTCGGGGGGAGAGGGGCAAGGCGTGTGAGATCGAAAACAGCGGGTGGCGCTCATCCGGGTTCGTTACCCTTCACGCTTTCCGGCCTCACATTCGGCCCCCCGCCATTCACCCTCCGGAGCAGAATGAGCCCTATGATAAAGAAGGCGGCGATGGAAAGAATGGCCGGCCGCTGATTTCCGAAGGCTGCTGATACCTGGCCGAATACCAGCGGGCCGATGATTGCGGAGGACTTCCCGACGAGGGAATAGACGCCAAAGTACTCGGCCTCCTTGCCTTCGGGGATGAACTGCGTATAGAAGGCGCGGGTGCCCGCCTGGACCGAGCCGAGACCGAGCCCCGCAGTGCAGGCGACGGCCCAAAAAAGGGCCTTGCTCTGGACGAAGAACGCTGATACGGCAACCAGCGACCAGAGCAGGAGCGAGAGGGTCACGACCTTTTTGGGCCCCCAGGTGTCGGTCGGTTTTGAGAGCAGGAAGGCGCCGGCGAGCGCTGTTACCTGTACCACGAGGTACAGGCCGATGAGCTCGCCCTGGCCGAAGGCGAAGGTCGTCGCTGCCAGGCTGCTCGAGAAGACGATAACCGTGTTCACGCCGTCCTCATAGATAAGATAGGAAAGGAGGAATTTCCGGGGCTCCTTGCGGGACCAGATCTCCCGCAGGGTCGTCACTGCCTTCCGGATGCCTGTGCTGCCTGCCTGCGATGCCGTCACCCCGGTCCGGGTGTCTTGCGGCAGGAACAGGAAGGCAGGGAGGGAAAAGAGCGCAAAGAACGCGGCCACCGTGAACCAGATGCCCTCGAACCTGCCAGCCTTGGCAAGCGGGAGCGCGATCAGGAGCGACAGGATGGACCCCGCATAACCCACGCCGAACCCCCAACCCGAAACGCGGCCCTGGTACTCGGCGGGCGCGATCTGGGGGAGAAAAGAGTTGTAGAACACCAGCCCGCCCTCCATGCCGATGTTCGCGATGACGATGAGGATGAACCCGAAGAGGGCCTCGCCCGGCGCAAGGAGGGAAAATCCCGCCACGGCCAGGACGCATATAGAAGTATAGAAGGCGAGGAGCCGTTTCCGGAGGCCAGCGTAATCAGCGATGCCGCCCAGGAAGGGAGAGGACAGCGAGACGAACAGCATGCTGGCCGAGATGGCCGCTCCCCACCAGAGGTCGCCCTTGCTTTCGTCATTGCCCACGATGCGGTTGATATAATACACCTGGAAGACCACGGCCGCGATGACGGCCGAGTAGCTTGAGTTCGCGAAATCAAAGAGACACCAGGACAGGACCTGCTTCTTGTTCATGGCGGCATTATGGGATAAACGGGAAGGGATTGCAAGGGGGGATGTGATTCGACGCGTGACGCGCTTTGAACCGTTCGAAAACCCCTGGGGTCACCCAGTTAAAAAGCACCGGAACAAGCCATGAACGTCTCTCCTTCGAACGGCCTTCCTTATTCAGAAAAAAGCGCCATTCCGTTTGACTCCGCGCCGTCGGCCTGATATTATGACGTTATGGTCGGCGCCTTCCGCACTGCATATCTCCGAAACATCCCTGTCCCGCACGGGGCGCGGGGAGCCGTTGCTCCGGGAGCAGTTCGATGACGGAATATTTCAAAATAGTATTCGCCTATAAATTCACGAACGGTTCTGTCATACAATTCGACCTCCGCTTGGACAAAGAAACCCTCGCGCTCATCCCGGAGAAACGAACGGGCCTCCCGGAGTGGACGCTCCTTCCCTATCACCAGTGCGCGAACTGCCCGCTCGAAGAAAGCATCCATCCCCACTGCCCGGTAGCCGCGAACTTTTCCGGGGTCGTCGAGAAGTTCAAGAACTTTGTCTCCCATGACCGGGTGGGCGTGGTTGTCATCGTGGAAGAGCGCACCTATTCAAAGGACACGACGGTCCAAATGGGTCTCAGCCCCCTCCTCGGGATCATCATGACGACGAGCGGCTGTCCCGTCATGGAACCGCTCAAACCCATGGTGCGTTTTCATCTTCCCTTCGCGAGCCTGGAAGAGACGATCTTCCGCATGGTCTCCATGTACCTTGTGGCGCAGTATATCCGCAAACAGACCGGCAAGTCGGCGGCGTGGGACCTTGACGGGCTGACCAGGATCTATGCGGAGGTCGGACTGGTGAATAAGCATTTCGTGGATCGTCTGCTGGGAGCGGCGAAGAACGACGTCAATGTGAACGCTCTCGTCAACCTGGATGCCTTCGCAAAAATGGTACCCCTTGCCGCGGACAGCATGCTCGCGAAGATCACCCCCTATTTCACCGCTCTCCTGAAGTAGACCCTTGGCGCGAACTCCCTGGTATCGCGTTGTTCCCGGTCTTGCCGCCATAGAACTGAGAGGCAGGGAGACTTGCATCATGCCGCGCAAAGCCCGCTGAAACGTCCCCGGCGCCCTGTACCCTATCATGGTGCGAGGGATCGACACAGCGCGTATGTTCAGACATGACGTCGTGATTGGGCCAAAGGAGGATGTCATGCAGACACGAGTGCTTGGGAATTCCGATCTTGCCATCACGCCCGTGGGCTACGGCGCCTGGGCCATCGGCGGAACCGGCTGGGAGTATGCGTGGGGGCCTCAGAAGGACGAGGACTCCATCGCAGCGATCGTGCGGTCCCTTGAACTGGGCGTCACCTGGATCGACACGGCGGCGGTCTACGGCCTCGGGCACTCCGAGGAGGTCGTCGCGCGGGCGATCGCGGGAAGGAAAGGAAAACGGCCGTATGTATTTACCAAGTGCGGGCTGGCATGGGACACGCGGGGGCGTCTGTCCCGAAAGCTCACGGCAGCGTCGGTCAGGCGCGAATGCGAGGACAGCCTGCGGAGGCTGCGCGTCGATACGATCGATCTCTACCAGGTCCACTGGCCGCCGGAGAACGACGCTGAACTGGAAGAAGGCTGGGCAGAGCTGGCGGCGCTCAAGCGCGAGGGCAAGGCGCGCTGGATCGGTGTGTCGAACTTCAGCGTCGAGCAGATGAAGCGGGCGCAAGCAATCGCGCCGGTGACGTCGCTCCAGCCCCCCTATTCGCTGGTGCGGCGCGGTGTGGAGGCTGAGGCTCTGACCTTCTGCCGGAAGGAACATATCGGCGTCATCGTTTACGCGCCCATGGCTTCAGGCCTATTGACCGGCGCCATGACGCGTGAGCGCGCGGCGAATCTTCCCGCTGATGACTGGCGCCGCCGCAGCCCTGAGTTCAGCGAACCGAACTTGACGAGGAACCTCACCCTGGTCGAGCGGCTTCGCGCCGTCGGAAAGCGCCACGGCCGTTCTCCCGGCGAGGTGGCGATCGCGTGGACGCTCCGGAACGCCGCCGTGACCGGCGCCATCGTTGGCGCGCGGAACGCGGCCCAGGCGGACGGCGTTATGCATGCGGCGGAGTTCAGCCTGAGCGATGCGGATGCCATCGAGATCGAGGGAGGAACAGAGCCGGCGTAGACCATATAAGAGTGCTTTTTCAATGTCCGCCGTGATGCTTAGCAGGTTGTTTCCAACGGCTCTATCCCCGTATGTATGCTCCTCGGTCATACCAGGGAAATACCCTTCCTATTCGATTGACTTTTCCTGCCGATCTATGTTAAATACCATTTCGTTCACTGGCCCTTGAATCCAGGAACGAGCGCATTCCCCGCAGCGACTCGATTGAGCTCGCCGAAGTCTTGCTGCGGGGTTAGCGAGCGATTAGAATGAACATTCAACCCTGAGGATCAAAGATTCCCTGCAACTTATTGCGGGGATCTTCAATCCAGGAGCGAGCGCTGACCCCTGCGGCCTGCTGCGGGGAACATCAATATTTCCCGGAGGGCATCCCATGGCCAAGCCCCGTTTTTTGCTGACCATCCTTCTGATCGGCCTTATTCTTGGTGTCGGCCGCGAAAGCCAGGCAACCATCTATAAATACGTGAACACGAAGGGCGTGACTACCTTCGCCGACGAGATGCATAAGATCCCCGAACAGTACCGTGCGCAGGCGGTCATCGTGAGCGGCGAGGAAGTTGATGAGAATGCCGAGAAGGAAAAGGCGCGGGTGGCTGCTGAGGTCCGCATTCGGCAGGAACAGGCGGCGCCGCCGGTGGTGAAGATCGAAGAGCCGGTCAGCGCGCGGCTGGTCCGGTCCGGCATCGCCGGCGGACTTTTTATTGTCATGATGTTCGTGGTCGCGAACATCCATGGGCTGCAGGAACAGGCGCAGGTCCTGCTCCGGGTCCGCGCAACGCTCGTTCTCCTGCTCGTCGTCTTCCTCGGTTACACGCATGCCAGGGATGTGGCCGGATTGTTCGGGAAAGCGGGGGAGACGGTCTCGAACCCTTTCACCGGTATCCAGGAGAGCTCTGCGGAGCGGGGGAGGAAGGCCGCGAAAGCCTATAAGGCCATAAACAGGCTCGCGGAACAAGGAGCGCAGAACGAGGAAGCGCGGAGGAAAGAGATAGAGAAGAAGTTCGATGACGCGGAGCAGGGGAAATAGGCAGGGATCATGCCTTCTCCGTCACCAGTTTGATCGCGGCATGAACGATGTCCAGCATCTGTCCCAGTTCCTGCGGTGACAGGGAAAGCGGCGGCATGAGCACGATGACGTTTCCGAGGGGCCGGATGATGAGCCCGTTCCTGCGGCATTCCTGGACCACCCGGATACCGATCCTTTCGTCAAGCAGGTAGGGCTCCTTCGTGAGCCTGTTCTTCACCAGCTCGATACCCACCATAAAGCCTTTCTGCCGCACCTCGCCCACATGGGCGAGCTTCTTCAGCTCTGCCAGGCCTTTCGCGAGGAGCTTGATCTTCGGCTGGAGCCGCTGGAGCGTCCGCTCTTTCCTGAACAGATCGATGTTCGCGACCGCCGCGGCACAGGCGAGGGGGTTTCCGGTGTAGGTATGGCCGTGGAAGAAGGTGCGGAGCTCCCGGTGTTCGCCGAGGAACGCCCGGTAGATCTCCTCCGTTGTCAGGGTCGCCGCAAGCGGAAGGTAACCGCCGGTGATCCCCTTTGCCACCGCCATGAGGTCCGGGACCACCTTTTCCTGCTCGCAGGCGAACATCGTGCCGGTCCTGCCGAAGCCCGTTGCCACCTCGTCGGCGATCATCAGGATGTTGTTCCGGGTGCATATCTCCCGGATGCGTTTCAGGAATCCCGGGGGCTGCAGGAGCATGCCCGCGGCGCCCTGGACCAGCGGCTCGATGACGAGGGCCGCGGAGACGGACGCGAACTTCTGGATCGTCCGCTCGGCGTGCATGAGACAGGTCATCTGGCAGACCGGATAGGTGAGGCCGCATTTGCAGCGGTAGCAGTAGGGTGATTCGATCCGGCGCGCCGCGAACAGGAGCGGCCGGTACAGGGAATGGAAGAGGGAGATGCCGCCCACGCTGACGGCGCCGAGGGTGTCGCCATGGTAGGCTTCGGTCAGGGACAGGAAACCGGTCTTCCGCTGGAACTCGGGGCCCTTCTGCTGCCAGTACTGGAAGGCGATCTTGAGGGCCACCTCCACCGCCGTGGAGCCGCTGTCGGAGTAGAAGACCCGGGAAAGCCCTTTCGGCGCTATTGCGACGAGCTTCTCTGCAAGCAGGATTGCCGGGACGTTCGAGAGGCCGAGGAGGGTGGTATGAGCGATCTTCTTGAGCTGTTTCGTGACCGCCTGGTCGAGCTCCTTTTTGCGGTGGCCATGCACCGTGACCCAGAGGGACGATATGCCGTCGAGATACCGCTTTCGCTGCGTATCGACCAGCCAGTTCCCCTTGCCGCTCTCGATGATGACCTGCGGTTCCTTTTCCCAGTCCCGCATCTGCGTGAAGGGATGCCAGAGATACTGTTTGTCCAGCCGCTCGAGCTTGTTTTTTGCTGAGGACGATGATGGTTTCACGACCGTTCTCTTCTTCGGCATGGCCTTCTCCCGGGGAGGTCTGATGGTATGCTGCTATTATATTTCATCCCGATATGGTGTCAATGAGAAAAAGGGCTTGAAAACATTCAATTCTTTTTGGTACAATGTCCTGCTGTACCAGCTGCAATCCATCATCGGAGGGTCATTCAGATGAACAGAAAACGTTTTTATCTTTCAACCGCTTTCATCCTCATCATCGGCGTGTTCGTCGGTCTCGCGCTTTCATCCCGCCTTGAGATCATGTCGCCGCTTACCGCCAAGAACCAGGTGTCGCCACGTTCTGTCGAGACGCTCTCCCAGCTTTCCGACGCGCTCTCCGAGGTGGCGGGCGTGGCCACACCGTCGGTGGTGAACATCTCCTCGACCCGCGTGATCAAGCAGAACGACCAGACGCCCTACGACTTCTTTGACGACCCGTTCTTCCGCCGGTTCTTCGGGGACCAGATGCCCCGGCCCAACGCCCCGAAGGAGCACAAGGAGCAGAGCCTTGGTTCCGGCGTGATCGTCTCCGAGGACGGCTACATCGTCACGAACAATCACGTCATCGATAAGTCCCAGGAGATCAAGGTCCTGCTTTCGAACAAACGGGACTACAAGGCCAAGCTTATCGGCGCCGACCCGAAGACCGACATTGCGGTCATCAAGATCGAGGTTAAGGGGCTGCCGGCGCTCACCTGGGGCGATTCCACCAGGCTTCGCGTCGGCGAGATCGTGTTCGCCATCGGGAACCCCTTCGGACTGAACCAGACCGTGACCATGGGCGTCATCGGCGCCGTGGGACGGGCCAATGTGGGCATCGCCGACTACGAGGACTTCATCCAGACCGACGCTGCGATCAATCCGGGAAACTCCGGCGGCGCGCTGATCAACGCCAAGGGAGAGCTCATCGGGATCAATACCGCCATTGTGTCCCGGACGGGCGGCTACCAGGGCATCGGCTTTGCCGTGCCGAGCAGCATGGCGAAGCAGGTGATGGAGAGCCTGATCAAGTACAAGAAGGTCGTCCGCGGCTGGCTCGGCGTGAGCATCCAGGAGGTCACCTCGGACCTTGCCGAGGAGTTCGGCGTGAAGGACCTGAAGGGCGCCCTCATAAGCGGCGTGATGAAGGGAAGCCCGGCCGAGAAGGCGGGGCTCAAGCAGGGTGACGTGATCCTCAAGTTCAACGGCAAGGATGTGGAGGACACGGGGCATCTCCGCAACATGGTGTCCCAGAGCCCCATCGGGACCAAGGTCACGTTGAAGGTGTTCCGCGCCAAGAAGGAGCTTGATGTCGAGGTGACCATCGCCGAACTGCCCAAGAAGGCGGGAGAGGCGGCGACCGAGGAGGAATCCGGCGAGAACCAGGAGGAGAGCAACGCGCTGTCGGGCGTGACGGTGCGCGAGCTGACCCCCGAGCTTGCCAAGCGCTTCGGCGCCAAGGAAGGTGACACCGGTGTGGTCGTGGTCAGGGCAGACCCGAACAGCAAGGCCTTTGAAGTGGGCATCCGGCCGGGCGACATCATCCTGCAGATCAACCAAAGAGACATCGCGACGATCGAGGACTATAAGACGGCAGTGGCGAAGCTGAAGGCCAAGGAGCGGATGCTGCTGCTCATCCGCAGAAAGGGTGAAGATCTGTTCCTGACGATCCGGCCGGAATAGCCCTGCGGGGGCGCGGCCGGGCGTTGACCTGTCGATCATACCTGACCCGGACAAGCCGGAACCAAAAGGCTGAAACAAAGGCGTCTCTCGCAAAGCCGCGAAGAACGCAAAGGAAATCTTAAGTCTTGATTTCAAAATCGATGATTCGGGTCTTCTTTGCGAGCGTTCGACTGAGCTCACGCCGAAGTCTTGGCGGCTTTGCGAGAAATTTTTTTCCATTTTGAGTAGAATTTGATTTCTTAGTTACGTGGTTATACGGTTTTGACCAGAGTAGTTAAATTCATGTATAAAGGAGGTGAATTCATAATGGGACTTGTCCTCATCCGCATCATTTTTATCTTCATCGGGACGCTTCTCGGTTACTACGTCTCGACGCAGCTCGACGAACAGGTCAGCAAGATGGAGGGCATGGCAATCGGGTTCGCCGTGGCCATCAGCATCATCCTGACCGAGTTCCTTTTCCGGCGCGTGGCCCTCAAGGTCATCATCGGCGGCATCCTGGGATTCATCATCGGTCTTACCTCTGCAAATATCATTGCCGCGCCCCTCAAGCTGGTACCGCTGGAGCGGAGCATCGTGAACTTCCTGGTCCTGCTCATGAACGCGTTCTTCGGCTACATGGGCGTGACCATCGGCATCCGGGAGGGGGAACGGTTCAATCCGGCGAACATCAAGAAGCTTTTCAAGGGCGGCGCCGACGAGAACCTCAAGATCCTCGACACCAGCGTGATCATCGACGGCAGGATCGCAGACGTGTGCGAGACGGAGTTCCTCGACGGCACGCTCATCATCCCGCAGTTCATTCTGCAGGAGCTGCAGCACATTGCCGATTCCTCGGACTCGCTCAAGCGGGCCCGCGGCCGGCGGGGCCTCGACATCCTCCACCGCATCCAGAAGATGGGCCACATGGAGGTCCGGATCGTCGACGATGATTTCCCCAAGATCCGCGAGGTGGACAGCAAGCTGATCGCGCTCGCCAAGCGCATGGGCGCCAAGGTCATCACCAATGATTTCAACCTGAACAAGGTGGCGGAGCTGCAGGGCGTGACGGTGCTGAACATCAACGATCTGTCGAATGCCGTGAAGCCGGTGGCGCTGCCCGGCGAGACCATGCGCGTATTCGTATTGAAGGAAGGCAAGGAGCCGGGCCAGGGCGTTGCCTACCTTGACGACGGCACCATGATTGTCGTGGAGAACGGCCGGCGGTTCATCAGCAAGAACGTGGAGGTCTCGGTCACGAGCGTGCTCCAGACCGCGGCGGGCAGGATGATCTTCACCCGGCTCAAAGAGGACGCGGAGCACGAACTGCAGAGCGCGGAGCGCTGAAGAAAGCACCAAACAACAATCACCAAATAACAGATAAACTCCAATTACCAAGCACGAAATAGCAGTGGTTTGACCGTTGACAGACTGGAGCTTGATAATTATTTGGGATTTGCCTGTTGGTATTTGAAGTTTGCATTTATTGAGGAGGTTTCATGTCAGGTCATTCAAAGTGGGCAACGACGAAGCATAAGAAGGCCGCTACCGACGCAAAGCGCGGCAAGATCTTCACCAAGATCACCAAGGAGATCACCGTGGCGGCCAAGCTGGGCGGCGGCGACCCCGACGGCAATCCCCGGCTGCGCACCGCCGTGGCCAAGGCCAAGGGCGTCAGCATGCCGGCGGAGAACATCAAACGGGCCATCCAGAAGGGCACCGGCGAGCTGCCCGGCGTGTCCTACGAGGAGATCACCTACGAGGGCTATGGACCGAACGGCGTGGCGATCATCGTCGAGGTCCTGACGGACAACCGGAACAGGACGGTCTCCGAGATCCGCAATATCTTCAGCAAGTCCGGCGGCAACATGGGTGAGGCTGGTTGTGTCTCCTGGATGTTCCACAAGAAGGGATATATCGTCGTGGCCCGCGCCAAGGCGGACGAGGAGAAGCTCATGAGCCTGGCGCTGGACGCCGGGGCGGAAGATCTGCAGACCGAGGATGACAATTTTGTCATCACCACACCGCCGAACGATTTTGAAAAGGTCAAGAAGGCGCTCGAAGACGCCGGCATTCCGCTCGATCTTGCCGAGGTCACGATGGTGCCCCAGACCTACGTAACGATCGAAGGGGAAAAGGTCGCCGGGCAGATGCTGCGTCTCATGGAGGCCATCGAGGACAACGACGACGTGCAGAACGTATACGCGAACTTCGACATTCCCGACGAAGTGATGAACGCGGTGAGCGCGTAGCGGCCGGGAAGCAAGGTGAATTCAAAATGAAGAATGAAAAAGTCAAAATAATGGTTCGACACCTCATTTTTTCATTTAGCTTTTTGCGTTTTGAGTTCAGGTGAGGGTGCTATGAGGGTGCTGGGTATCGATCCGGGGACGCTTACGAGCGGGTATGGCATCGTATCCGAGGAGGACCACAAGTTGTTCCACGTCGTGTCGGGCGGCATCAGCCCGTCGGCGAAGCAGCCTTTTCCGAAGCGGCTCAAGAAGATCTACGAGGAACTGGAGAAGATCATCGACAAGTACAAGCCCCACGTGGTCGTGGTGGAGGACCTGTTCGTGTCGAACAACATCAAGGCCGCGCTCAAACTCGGGCACGCGCGGGGCGTTGCGATCCTTGCGGCGGTGAACGCGGGCCTGCCGGTGTTCGAATACGCGCCCACCGAGGTGAAACAGGCGGTGGTGGGCACGGGCAAGGCCGACAAGAAGCAGGTCCAGGCCATGGTCAAGGCGCTGCTGGAACTGTCCAAGGCGCCCCATCCGGCCGATGCGGCGGACGCCCTTGCCGCGGCCATCTGCCACATCCATTCTTCCCGCATGCGGGAGGTGCTGAAGAACTCCTCGTCTCTCAAGGGGACGGGCAGAACGCGATGATTGCCTGGATGCGGGGAATCGTGCAGCGCAAGTCGGCCGACTCCGTCGTCATCGACGTCTCCGGCGTGGGCTACCTGGTGTCCATCCCCCTGTCCACCCTCGGCGCGGTTCCCGAGCCCGGCGAAGAGGTCAGCCTCCACATCCACACCCACCTCCGCGAGGATTCCCTCAGCCTCTTCGGTTTTGCAACGGAACTGGAGAAGCAGCTCTTCCTGCTCCTGCTGGGTGTTTCCGGCATAGGGCCGAAGCTTGCCCTGTCGGTCGTGTCGGGACTCTCGGCGCAGGACCTGCTGGCCGCCATCGGATCGTCCGATGATGCAAAGCTCTGCGCCATCCCCGGCATCGGCAAGAAGACGGCCGCGCGGCTCTGCCTCGAGCTCAAGGACAAGGTCCGGCAGCTCGCGCCGGAAGTGCAGCTGCAGACGGGTGCCGGAGCATCCGGCCTTTCCGGGCATCTTGACGATGCTGTCTCCGCGCTCGTCAACCTCGGTTACAAGAGGCCCGTTGCCGAGGATGCGGTGAAGAAGATCGACCAGGGCCGTCCGAACCTCCGCATCGAGGACCTGATCCGGGAAGCGCTGAGCGTGTTGATGAAACGATAGGGGCACGGGTGCAGGGTAAGAAAAAAAGCGCAGGCCATCAACATCGTACTAAAACGGACCTGTTGACGGGACGCCGAGGGTGAACATTGACGAAAAGGATCATCACCGCTGAAAAGAACGACGACGATGTCCATCTCGACCGGAGTCTCCGGCCGACTCGCTTCGAGGACTT
>Ga0102851_10001863_pt1 | contig 12403 bp, 10 predicted proteins | sample Mud3Dept3metaG_FD_79558 | JGI IMG/M metagenome (GOLD analysis project Ga0102851, IMG submission 79558) | Freshwater wetland microbial communities from Ohio, USA, analyzing the effect of biotic and abiotic controls - Mud 3 Core 4 Depth 3... | ecosystem: Environmental > Aquatic > Freshwater >... | reverse complement strand
GAATGCTCTGCCTTCATATTGCCGGGGATTTTAATATAAGCAGTGAAAAGAACCTGAAAATCCGTCCGCTGGGAAAATTTGACATTCAGGAAGGCTATACTTCAACCGGTGCCGGTGCAATTTTGGAAAGTAAATATTTGTCAATCAGTTCATTGCTCTTAATTGACAGTGAAAAGAACATTGATCTTCAACCGGGGTTTTCCATTACTCCGGGAAGCCTGGTGTTCTTTTACAACTATCGTTTTAATATTGCATCGGGGAACAATCTGCTGCCTGTTTCGATTCTGCACCGCACTGGTATTGCTCTCAGTTTATACAATGTTGAAAAAAGAAAGAGCATTAAAACAATAAATTTCCCCAAATTGTAGTTATATTTGATGTCTAAAAAGGCGTTTTTAGAAAAATTATTATATTTGAATATTCTTAAAAGTCATAAAACCAGAGGAGTTATGTATAAATTCAGAGTCTTACCAGTTGTATTAATTGCTGTGTTAATTCTCGTATCATGCAAGGGTTCAAAGAAAGGCGATTTGAACAAATCTTCCACTACAGGCTGGGAATATAATGATCCTGATATGGGTGGATTTGAGGTTGTTATGGGCGCCGAACAGGAAACCGGACCAGGTCTTGTACTGATTGAAGGCGGGCGGTTTACGATGGGACAGGTGCAGCAGGACGTGACATTTGACTGGAATAATAAGCCCAGAACGGTCACTGTTTCTTCATTCTACATGGATGAGACTGAAATCAAGAATGTTGACTACCGGGAATATTTATTCTGGCTGCGCCGGGTTTATGTCGATTATCCGGAGGTATACAGGAGAGCTCTTCCTGACACGCTGGTTTGGAGGAGCCCAATGGGTTTCAATGACCCCTATGTTCAGTATTATTTCCGCCATCCTGCATATAACACTTATCCTGTTGTAGGTGTCAACTGGGTCCAGGCAAGCGACTTTTGCCTCTGGAGGAGCGACAGGGTGAATGAAAAGCTCCTGATTGATGAGGGGGAACTTAGTCCCGATCCTGAACAAAAGAACCAGAATAATTTCAACACGGAAGCATACCTCGTGGGACAGTATGAGGGCGTGGTTAATCAGCTCAGGGAAAGCCTTAATCCGAATCAGACTGAAAGAAGAACCACATTTGAAGATGGGGTTCTCCTTCCTAACTATCGCCTTCCCACTGAGGCAGAATGGGAATTTGCAGCATATGCCCTCAGGGGAAATACCTACCAGGAGCGGATCTATGAAAGAAGGATCTATCCATGGGACGGTCATAATGTAAGAAATGCATCACCCAGAGCGCGTGGTGAAATGATGGGAAACTTCGTTCGCGGCAGAGGAGATATGATGGGTGTAGCGGGAAGCCTGAACGATAATGCAAGCATCACATGCGATGTAAAGGCTTATTGGCCAAATGATTATGGCCTCTATTGCATGGCAGGTAACGTCAACGAATGGGTGCAGGATGTCTATCGGCCGCTTACTTCAGAGGATGTCGACGGATTCAATCCGTTCAGAGGTAACGTCTATACTGACCTTCGCCGTGATGCAAATGGCAGAGTGGTTACAAAAAATAACCTTGGCAAACTGTTTACTGATACGGTGAAGGATGCCGATGTGGCACACAGATATAATTATCAGAAAGGTGATTACAGAAATTACAGGGACGGTGATATCCAGTCCTCAATCACAGCAAACTGGACAATTGATGACGGTATGAAAGGTTCGGCCAGAATGTATGTACAGGATCCCGGCACCACAGCAGGACAAAGCGATTACTATACACTTATAAATGATAATGCAAGGGTATATAAAGGCGGATCCTGGAAAGACAGGGCTTACTGGCTGAATCCTTCAACAAGGCGATACCTCGACCAGGAAAGCAGCCGTGACGATATCGGCTTCAGGTGTGCAATGATCAGGGTTGGCAGCCCTGCAGGATTCTGATAGAAACAGAATTAAATGGCAATAGCCTCATTATGGAAGCATAATGAGGCATTTTTTTGAAAAAATAATGACAGAACAACTTTATCAACTCTTCAGGGAATCATCGGGATTATCCACCGATTCGCGGACCATATCGCACGGGCAGATCTTCTTCGCCCTCTGGGGCGAAAACTATAATGGCAACAAGTATGCCGCCGAAGCCCTTGAAAAAGGTGCCTCATGGGCAGTAATTGATGATCCGGCTTTTGAATCTGAGAAAACAATACTTGTTGATGATTGCCTTACCGAACTTCAGAAACTGGCTAATCACCACAGAAAAGAATTAGGATCTTCCGTAATTGCTATAACCGGAACAAACGGAAAAACAACAACAAAAGAACTGCTTGGCGCTATCCTGGCGAAGAAATACAGGGTCCACCTCACTGACAGAAACCTGAATAACCAGATCGGCGTTCCTCTTACGATCCTGTCGGCTCCTGAAGGAACTCAAATGATGATAATTGAAATGGGTGCAAACCATATTGGCGAGATCCGTACCCTCTGCCTGATAGCAAGACCTGACTACGGGATAATAACTAATGCCGGTACTGCACATATTGAGGGCTTCGGCTCTCTTGACGGAGTGGTGAAAGCTAAGACCGAGCTGTATGAATACCTCCGGAAAGCAAATGGTGTAGCACTCTATAATGACAAGGACGATATCCTGAGTGAGAGAATCTACAGGATGGTGAACAGGGCAGTGCCTTTCTCGAATCCGACAGGCGTCGAACTTACCATAGTCCCCGAACCATCCGATCTGAATCTTTGCGTATCGGTAACCTCCCAGCATAAAACATATAAGATCGGAACAAATATGTTCGGTGCTTATAATATCGAAAACATCAGGGCTGCAATCGCAACCGGATTATTCCTTGGTGTGGAAATGGAGGATATTGCTGATGCAGTCGGAAAATATGTCCCCGGAAACAACCGGTCCCAGGTCATGGTCACCAGGAACAATACGCTTATCTGTGATTCCTACAATGCAAATCCTGTAAGCATGCGGCTGGCCATTGAATCATTTGCAGCAATCAGGGCAGAAAACAAGGTCTGCATACTTGGTGATATGCTGGAACTTGGAGATAAGAGTGAAGAAGAACATATTAAAATTCATAAAGTTCTGAGCGATAATAATTTAAAAAATATAATGCTGGCAGGGCCAATTTTCCATAAGGTTTCAGCTGGTTTTCGTTTCAAGACCTTCACCAGTGTCAGCAGGCTCAGGGAGTATCTTAAAACCAAACCGCTGAAAGGGAATCATATCCTCATAAAGGGATCAAGGGGAATGGCGCTTGAGCAGATATATGATCTGCTCTAAGCAGGCTGTTGAGTATCCTGTCAGTTGCCGGCGAACTCTATATTGATCAGTAATACTTCCGAACGGCTCCCTGATCTGATCCTTGGCCCCCAGAGACCATATCCTGATGAGACAATAAACTGTGCGCTGCCTCTTCTCTTGTAACCGTAGCTCAGTTCGAAAACCCTTTTGGTAATGTGGTTCAGCGGCCACAGCTGGCCGTTATGCGTGTGTCCTGAAAGCTGAAGGTCAACTCCGTTTTTCTCGGATTCATCGAGCCGGACGGGTTGGTGATCGAGAAGGATTATTGGTCTGGAATGGTCAACATCCTTCATCAGGTCTTCAAGGGGCATCCTCTCTTTTCCGAAATATCTGAACGAGTCCCTGTCAAGTCTTCCGATAAGCTGAATACCCCCCGGGAGTATTACTTTTTCATCTTTAAGGATCCTTATCCCCTTGCTTTCAATATATGGAATAGTGCGTTTGGCACCTCCTATAAATTCGTGGTTGCCGGTTATAGCATAAAGTCCATCCTTTGTCTCCGGACCGGTAAAGTACTTCAGCAGGTCGCCTCTCATGACCGGACCAAGCTCGCCGTCAACAATATCGCCGAGAAGAAGTACAAGGTCAGGCTTTATGCCTTCAAGCATTCCGGACAGCTTCCTGATGCTTCTTTTCCGGATAACACTGCCAAGATGAATATCGGAAACAGCTGCAATCCGGAGGTTTTTAATATCACCCGCAGTCTTGGCGATCGTAATATCATATTTCTTCACGACAGGGATGACAGCATTGATGAAACCTCCTGTTATCAGTATCACGGATGAAGCGACTGTTATCAGAAATGCCCATTTCCTGTAATCCGCAATGTTCAGGCTGTTTATTATGCCAGGGATCCGCAGGATGATGGAGATTATATCTGACAGGAACAGGAACAGAAATCCATAGATCATGAATCCAAGCCAGAATCCGCCTGTAATATTCAATATGTCGGAAAATACGGAGGAGTGACGCACCTCGAGGAATTTGGCAACAATGAATGTTATTGCAAGCGATATATAAATAACTGTATAAAGTAACCTGTTGTCACCCGGGATTATATAATAACCTTTGAAGAAGATATATGCATTTCCCAGGAAATAAATTGTAAAAACAATTGTAAAGAACAATATCACCTGGTAATTCTTCATCCGGATCAGAAATTTGCTTTCAGACTTCTGAAAGTCCTGTGTTTTCTGATGTAAAACTCAAAAACGACAGATTTGTTCAAAAGCAGTCCGGAAGATTCATTCGTTCCAAGCATCCTGACTGCTTTTCTCTTCTCCCTGAGCTTGCCGGAATTCCTGTAATAATCTATGTGAGCTTTAAGTACCGACCATGAACTCCTGAACTGTCCCTTGAAAAGGAAAAAAAGTGCGGCAACTCCATCAAGCATCTTTCTGACCAGGAGGGTTTGTGCCAGTTTTTCATCAGGAAGGTTTTTATAAAGGAGAAAGAGACTGTTCCTGAAATTAAGATATGTTTTAAACGGAGAATTATAGGGAAGTGCACCGCCACCGACATGGTAAATGACTGATTGTGGTAAATAGGATACCCTGTAACCCGATCTGTGGAACCGCCAGCAGAGATCAATTTCCTCCATATGTGCAAAAAAGTCAGCATCAAATCCCCCGCACTTTACCCATGCATCTGAACGGACAATCATACAGGCACCTGTCGACCAGAAAACGTCAGCCTGTGAATCATACTGCCCGGTATCTTTTTCAACTTCATATAATATCCTTCCTCTGCACAACGGGTACCCCAATCTGTCGATAAAGCCTCCGGCTGCACCGGCATATTCAAAATGATCCTTCCTTTTATAAGAAAGCACTTTCGGCTGGCATGAAGCGACATCCGGATTGCTGTCCATATGTCTGACAAGAGGTTGCAACCATCCTCCGGTAACTTCAATATCCGAGTTGAGAAGGACATAGTACCTGGCATCGATCTGCTTTAAGGCAAGATTATAACCACCTGCAAATCCGTAATTTTTATCAAGACGGATCAGCCTGACGTCCCTGTGGCTGGTAGCGATCCAGTCTGGTGATCCGTCAGTTGAGCCGTTATCTGCAACATAAATGGTCGTTTCATCACCTGCCGTATTCTCAATGACTTGCGCCAGGAACATTTTCAGGTATCTGATGCCGTTCCAGTTTAATATGACAACTGCAGTTTTAACCATCGGCCTCTGCTCTTTTGTATTTCCATCTCCGATGGCTCCACAGCCATAATTCCGGCCTGTCACGTATTATTTCCTCAAGCCTTTTCACATGTGCTTCAGTGATCTGGTGTCCGGAAAGGGCTGCCGTGTGTTCAAACAACGGCTCGATGGTCATTTGATATTGGCCTCTTCTGACTTTCTGCATATTCAGGAAGAGAACCGCCATATTGTATTTTGTAGCTATTTTTTCAGGGCCAAGGAAAACAGGAGTATCCTGGTTCAGAAACCGGGTCCAGAAACGGATTTCTCCCCTGGCAGGTGTCTGATCTGTTGCAAAAGCATATATTGCCCTCCTGTTAATATTGCGGTTTTTAATCACTTCCCTTATGACGCCCGCCATGGCAACAGTATCACCTTTATTACGCTGCCTCAGTGTCAGCATAAACCGGTCGAAATATTTGTTTTGCAGCGGTTTATAGATCCCTACAAGTCTTAGCTTTGTAAAGGCGGGTAATATGCTGTTCCATTCCCAGTTCCCGTAATGGGCCATTATGGCAATAACATCCCGGCCTTCATCATAAAGTCTTTTAAGATATTCCGGATTTGTGAGAGTGTTTCGCTTCACTAACTGTTTGTTGCTCATATGTGTGAGCTTCAGGATCTCAACCATCAGATCGCAGAAATGATGGTAGAACTTCTTTTCAATGTCGATACGTTCCCTTTCGCTTTTTTCAGGGAAGGCATTTTTCAGGTTCATTGCCACCACTTTCCGGCGGTAACCGGCAATATAATAAACAACAGGGAACATTATATCGGAAAACAGGTACAGAACACTCAGCGGAAGAAGGGTCACGATCCAGTTTATTGCATAAAAAAGATAGAAACCGATAGCTCCCATTTCCCGTTAAAGTTTAAGCATGCATAAATTTACTGACATTTTCCAGAAACTCGTCAAAAACAAGGTTGTTTGCAGCAGCGACCTCATCTCCTGACAGGTTTCTTTCATTTCCCGAAAAATCGCTGATACGCCCTCCTGCTTCACGGACCAGGACTATTCCGGCAGCGATATCCCAGGGGTGGAGGCCATATTCATAAAATGTATCAAATCTTCCGCATGCGAGATACGCCAGATCGATGGATGCCGATCCAAGTCTCCTTATGCCATGTGTGGCTTTACAAAAATGCTTAAGGCAATCCAGATATTTATCGAGCCGCCCGAAATCGCTGTAAGGGAAGCCTGTTGCAACAAGGCTCTCTGACAGCCTTGGTGTCCCGGAGACACGGATTGGCTGGTCATTCAGCCATGCACCACCGTTCTGCCATGCAGTAAATATCTCATTTCCACCAACTTCATAAACAACGCCGGTAACCGGTTCGTTATCCTCGGTCAGGGCGACACTTATGGCATAGGGATGTACTCCATGGACAAAATTGGTTGTCCCGTCGAGAGGGTCAATGACCCAGCAGTATTTTACTCCCTTTTTTACCGAAGTTCCCTCTTCGGTAATAAATCCGGCCTCGGGAAGGATGATACCCAATCTTTCAACCAGCATCTCCTCCGATCCTTTATCTACATAACTCACCAGGTCGTTCAATCCCTTGTTCTCGGCACGGTTTATATCAAATCCTTCAGATTCCCTGAGGATAAATTCGCCTGTTTCGCGGGTGGCTTTTACCACCTCCCTGCAAAGTTCCTTATAGTTGATCATAATTATCTATTAATTCAATATCCGTTTTACCGGAACGTGAGATACCCGTCAGACGGACCTTTCTGACCTGCCCCGCAAGCTCAGCATTCCATGGATATTCAACTCTGATGTAATTGCCTGTAAAGCCTGATATCATTCCCCTGTTTTTAACCTTTTCAAAGAGAACATCCGCAATCTGACCGCAGTTAATCTTCCGGAATTCAAGGCTTTTTCGTTCCGACAGTGAAAGAAGTCTTTTGCTTCTCAGTTCTTTTTCTGCATGCGCAACCTTCCCCGGAAGGTTTTTTGCTATTGTCCCCGGCCTTTCCGAGAAAGGGAATACATGAAGATAGGAGAGAGGAAGATCCTCCACGAAACTGAAAGTTTCTTCAAAATCGGTTTCAGTCTCCCCCGGAAAACCAGTAATAACGTCGGCCCCGATACCTGCAGAAGGAATCATCCTTTTTATAAGCTCCACCCTTCCTGCAAATACGTCTCTCTTATATCTTCTTTTCATCAGTCCAAGGATTTTATCGGACCCGCTTTGCAGAGGGATATGAAAATGGGGTACTATTTTGGAATTACCTGCGCTCAGTTCTATCAGCTCATCCGTCAGAAGATTCGGTTCAATTGAAGATATCCTGAAACGTTCGATTCCCTGCACCTTCACCAGCTCTTCAAGCAGCTGAGTGAACGATTCGCCTGTTGATTTTCCAAAATCACCGGTATTTACTCCGGTAAGAACGATCTCCTTCACACCTCTTCCGGCAATTCTGATACATTCTTCTACAAGGGATCTGATTTCAGGATTTCTGCTTTTTCCGCGTGCCAGTGGAACTGTGCAATAGGAACAATAATAATCACAGCCGTCCTGTACCTTCAGAAATGAACGTGTTCTGTCACCTGCTGAAAATGAAGGGAAAAATCTGTCGGACGAAGAAAGCCGGCATGAATGGATATCAGCTTCCTGTTTCTTGCAAAGATCAGTCAGGTAGCCGGCAATATCAAATCTCTCGTTAATTCCGAGCACCAGGTCAACTCCGGGTATTGCGGCTATCTCCTGTGGTTTGAGCTGTGCATAACAACCTGCAACTGCGACAATCGCATCGGGAGACCGGTTAATGAATTTCTTGATTGCCTGACGGCATTTCCTGTCAGCAACTTCCGTTACCGAACAGGTGTTAATAATGTATATATCTGCTTTCTGAGAGGCAGGTACCTTTTCAAATCTGTCTTCAGGGAATGACCTGGCAATAGTCGATGTCTCAGCAAAGTTCAGTTTGCAGCCAAGTGTATGAAATGCTATTTTCTTTCTCTTGAAATTATTCATGCACTCTGTCTGCAATCCTATTTTTTAAGCCTTGTGATAAAGACATTTCTGAATTCTATGTCCTTACCCTCGCTTTGCAGGCATATATGACCACTATTCATTGACACGCCGGTTGCTTTGTTCTGAAGCACCCCGTTGACAATCACGTCAATGTTGTCTGATATACAGGTTAGTTCCACGGTATTCCATTCCCCGATCGGCTTCTCGGAAGACTCAGACTTCTTGGCAACTACCCTCACAGATTTGTCAGTTCGTTCGTTCATATCCGAACCTCCCATGCATATAAAATCTCCTGCACTTCCGGCTTTAAGCTGGCATTCAATTGATTTTGGCCAGATTGTGTCAGGCAGCTGGGCATGAATAAATATTCCGCTGTTGGTTGCTTCAACCGGATAGCGATATTCCACATGGAGGCTATAATCTGAGTAGGTGTCTTTTGTACGCATGTACCCGAAAGGATCTCCGGTAATATGAATCACATTGTTATGGACCATGAATACCTTTGAAGCATCCACGGAAGGATCTTTAAGGTGAAATACCCAGTTACTCAGGTCTTTTTCGTTGAATAACTGAATTTTTTCCGTTGCGGACCCACCGGGTTTTTCTTTGGATCGCCCGCATGAGCTGAAGAAGCCTGCAACCAGAATGGAGAGCAGTAAAATACCTGTTTTTAATGACTTGGCTTTCATAAGGTAAAGTGTTTAATTATTTAATTGGTTAAGAAATTTCCTGAGGAATTCTTTCTTTATAGCAGTTTACTTGCGAGCTCGGCAAGAAAGCTTCGTTCTCCCTTTACAAGGTTCACATGAGCGAAGATGTCCTGATTCTTCATCTTATCAGAAAGGTAGCTTAAGCCGTTTGATGCTGTGTCGAGATACGGTGAATCTATCTGTTCAATGTCACCGGTAAATACCATTTTTGTTCCTTCTCCGGCACGGGTGATAATGGTTTTTATTTCATGCGGCGTAAGGTTTTGCGCCTCATCCACAATAAAAAATATGCTTGAAAGGCTGCGGCCCCTGATGTATGCAAGCGGAGTTATTACCAGTTTCTCCTCCTTCATCATGTCATTTATTCGCAGGAATTCAGGACTCTGATGGCTGAATTTATGCTTGATGACCGTCAGGTTATCATACAACGGCTGCATATACGGATCCATTTTCTCCTTGACATCACCAGGAAGGAATCCAAGGTCGCGGTTTGCAAGAGGAACGATAGGGCGGGCAAGGAATATCTGCTTATACCTCTTGTGCTGTGCCAGTGCGGCGGCAAGTGCCAGAAGTGTTTTTCCCGTACCTGCCTTGCCTGTTAGCGATACAAGCTGGATATCCGGGTTCGACAATGCCTCCAGTGCAAAAGTCTGTTCAGCGTTCCGCGGATCGATACCGTAGGTAGTTTGTTTAATTACCCTGTTGAGTACCTTGTTTACCGGATTGTAATGGGCAAGAGCGCTTGATCCGTTGTTCTTCATGATATAGAACTGGTGCCCTTTCAGTTCACCGTTAAGGTTGAACTCAGCAGCACTTACCCCGTCGGGTATCTCATACAGCTTGCTTATCAGTTCCTGGTCGACACCTTCAAGAACCGTTATGCCTTTGTACAGATCATCAATGTTTGCTACCTTGTCGTTCTCGTAATCCTGTGCAATGATGCCAAGGGATTTAGCTTTCATGCGAAGATTTATGTCCTTTGTTATCAGAACAACAGTCGTATTCTTGTTGGCATTGCAGACGTATTCTGCAATTGCCAGAATACGGTGATCGGCCGTTCTTTCAGGAAATGACTGGCTGACCTTCTCGGAAAAATCCCTGCCGGTCTCGATATGTAAATTACCAAGATTCTCTCCCAGGGGTATATTGGCTGTCAAAAGCATATCACCCGATAATTTGTCCAGCTCCCTTGTGAACTCCCTTGCATGAAAATTTATCTGATCATTGCCTTTCTTGAACTTATCGAGTTCCTCAAGAACAACAATCGGAATTATAACATCATTTTCCTCAAAATTGTAAATACACTTGTAATCATGGAGAAGAACGTTGGTGTCAATTATGAAAAGTTTCTTATTGTGTTTTTTTACCATGGTTAAAAACTTAAATAACAATATGTTACGGCACAAAACCGGTTGTCGTGCAATTTGCAAAAATAACTAAAATTAAGGATTATTGGTATCCATGTTGAAAGTATGTTAATTTGTAGTGGCAAGACTATGAATTATACACAGACACTGGAGTACCTTTTTTCTTCCCTTCCTGCTTACCACCGGATCGGGAAAGCTGCTTATAAAAACAACCTTGACAACACCCTTGCTCTTGATTCATATTTTGGCCAGCCTCATTTGAAATACAGGACAATCCATATTGCAGGCACAAACGGGAAAGGATCATTGTCGCATCTGATAGCTTCAGTTCTCCAGGAAGCCGGTTACAGAACGGGACTCTATACATCTCCGCACCTGAAGGATTTCAGGGAAAGGATAAAAGTAAACGGGAAGATGATACCAAAAAGAGAGGTGGCGGCTTTTGTAAATAAGAATCAGGGCATAATCGGATCAGTAAATCCTTCATTCTTTGAGATGACAGCTGCAATGGCATTTGATTATTTCGCACGGGAGAAAGTCGATATTGCTGTCATTGAAACGGGAATGGGAGGGAGGCTGGATTCAACTAACATAATAACTCCGGTGATCTCGGTTATTACCAATATAGGTCATGACCATCTGGATCTTCTGGGAGGTTCAATGGAGCGTGTCGCAGTTGAAAAAGCCGGAATTATCAAGAAGAAAGTACCTGTAGTTATCGGGGAAACACAGCAGTGGATACGGGATATTTTTATTTCCAGGGCAAATCAAACAGGATCTGATATATACTTTGCTGATACCGGTTTCACCTGCATGCTTAAGGATCCGGGAGCTGAAGGGGACAATCGGCAATTTGTTGTTAAGGAGCTGGAAGTGGGCAGGGAAATTTCAGGTGTAATTCCCCTTGGCGGAGATTACCAGGCAAAAAACCTGCAGACACTCTTCCAGGTATTTGCATGTATCAGATCCGGTTTTAATTTATCAGATTCCAGCCTGGTTGAAGGTATAAGGAAAGTTGTAATCAATACGGGTCTGAAAGGACGCTGGCAGGTATTAAAACGCAAACCTCTTGTAATTTGCGATACAGGGCACAACAGGGAGGGACTTGAATATGTCATCCGCCAGTTGGGCAGGATCCGCGCTGGCAGTTTGTATTTTGTGATCGGATTTGTCAGTGACAAGGATCTTTCACTGGTGCTTCCCCTTTTCCCGAAGAATGCAAAATACTATTTTACAAGGGCTTCCGTGCCCCGTGCCCTGGACGAAAAGATCCTTCAAAAGGAAGCTGCAGCATATGGACTGACAGGTGAATCCTATCCTGCCGTCAGCAAGGCATTTGAAGCAGCGGTCTCGGATGCCCTGCCGGCTGACCTGATATTCATCGGCGGCAGCACATTTGTGGTGGCAGAGGTAGTCTGATATGAAGTAGACTAAGTTTTAATCTCGCGGTTTTATAATTTACAAATTTAATTAACGGGTGTTTCATTCGTTGAGTTCCCTCGCCTGTTTCCCGGGATTTGGTTTCGCCGAGCTGCTCGCCTTCCGGCGGATGATCGGTTCGTCACTTAGTTCCTCAGACTTCGTCACTAATGAAACCCTTTTTAATTAATGGGTGTTTCATGCGATGAGATCCCTCACTTCGTTATTAATGACAAAATTCTTGATTAATGGATTTTTTATTGCCCGATGAGATCCCTCGCTGGCGCTCGGCATGACAGCTCTGTCGGGGAGAGGGAAGGAGGAAGGGGCGGCAGGCCGCAGACTCTCGCATTCTCACATAACAGGATTTCCTTCTGCGGCCTGCCGCCCCTTCCTCCTTT
>Ga0102851_10001862_pt1 | contig 12405 bp, 9 predicted proteins | sample Mud3Dept3metaG_FD_79558 | JGI IMG/M metagenome (GOLD analysis project Ga0102851, IMG submission 79558) | Freshwater wetland microbial communities from Ohio, USA, analyzing the effect of biotic and abiotic controls - Mud 3 Core 4 Depth 3... | ecosystem: Environmental > Aquatic > Freshwater >... | reverse complement strand
GGTAAAGGGGCTCGTCGTATGGTCTGTGTTAAGTGGGAACAAAGAAGGGGCGCGTGGTGACAGTATTCCTCTCTATACTGCCGGTATGAAATTCATAGATGTTTCAGACAAGAAGATGGAGGAAATTGCACATTTTATTGAAAAGTATGAACACGGTACAGTCATGCCAACAGGTTCCCGCGAAGTGATCGGTTCGAGACAAAGTGTGAGGGTTCGCATTGATACTCAGGAAAAAGCAATGGTAAATTTTCCTGAAAATTGTAAGGTTAAGATACTCAGCATGGGCGGTATGCTTATAGAGAGTGAGCGTCCAATGGAAGTCGAAAGCAGAGTATCTATGGAGATATTTATTCCTGAAAATTCATCGGTTACGTTTTTGGGAAGAGTTGCTTCCTGCCGCCTGTCACAGGATCAAAGGGTGGAACTCTATCACATTGGGATAGAGTTCATTGATATGTCCGAGGAACACAGGGAAAAACTTCAGGACTTTGTCCTGTCACTGAATGCGGTTGAAGAAACTGCTTAATCTGATCATTCACGTCAGAGCCAGCAAAGGAAATATGGTATTCAAGAATCGTGATCTCTCAATTCGTCAAGAAGTGCCTGAAGGAGTTCTTCCTCGGGCAGCCTCTTTTTTATTTCCCCTTTCCTGAAAAGTATCCCTTTCCCCTTGCTGCCGGCTATCCCGATGTCTGCCTCTCTTGCCTCACCCGGACCGTTGACGGTACATCCCATCACTGCAACGGTGAGAGGCTTATCAAGATTCCGGGTTATCTTTTCAACACGGTTGACGAGTCTCCTGAGATCAATCTTACACCTGCCACACGTCGGACAGGAAATAATGTTCACCCCTCTCTTCCTTAGTCCGAGGGAACCGAGAATAGCGTAGGCAACCCGTATTTCTTCTTCGGGGGGAGCAGTCAGGGATACCCTGATCGTATCTCCGATGCCTTCAGAGAGCAATATCCCGATACCGACTGAACTCTTGATGATTCCTGTTGATGGAGGACCGGCCTCTGATATGCCGACATGAAGGGGATGATTATAGTGTTGGGCAAATAACCTATATGCATCCACGGTTTTCAGGACATCTGATGCCTTGAGCGAAACTTTCACGTTTGTGAAATTGAGCTCTTCAAGTATTGTAATATGTCTCACTGCACTCTCAACAAGGGCTTCCGGTTCCGGATGACCGTATTTCCGGAGGAGATCTTTTTCCAGCGAGCCTGCATTCACTCCGATCCTTATGGGGATGCCTCTGTCATTGGCGGCGGTGATGACCTCCTGTATTTTCCACTTTGCCCCAATATTGCCGGGGTTAATCCTGAGTCCGTCAACATCTTGTTTCAGAGCCTCAAGAGCAAGTCTCCAATCAAAATGGATGTCGGCTATCATGGGAATGGTAATAGATTTCTTTATTCTGCCAAGTGCTTTTGCTGCAGGCATATCGGGGACAGCAAGTCTGATGATTTCACAGCCGGACACCTGGAGAGACTTTATCTGCTTTACCGTCGATTTTACATCTGCAGTGTCTGTTTTTGTCATGGACTGAACTACAATTGGGTTATGGCCGCCAAGCGAAACGTTACCGACATGAATGACCTTCGTTTTTCTACGGGGAATCATCATTTCTCCCACTTTCCTGATTCATGTTCTCTCTCTCCTGATCATCCTCTGCCTGTTTCATCTCCCTGTATGCCTTGACAGCAGCTGCATGTTCTGCAGCGGTAGCAGAAAAATGATGGGTACCATCATTTTTTGAAACGAAATAGACATACCCCACATCTGCAGGATAGAGTGCTGCAGTAATTGACTTTATGCTTGCCGAGGCGATTGGACCGGGAGGTAACCCCTTAATTACATAGGTGTTATACGCTGTTTTTCGTTTTAGATCCTTCGATGTTATTTTTTCTCTCGAGCTTTTTATCCCGTAGATAGCTGTAGGGTCTGCCTGAAGAGGCATTTTTCCCCTGAGCCTGTTATGGTATACAGCAGAGATAAGAGGCCTCTCTTCATCTGTTGCAGCCTCTTTTTCGATAATAGATGCAAGCGTTAAGACCTCTCTCTCTGACATTCTGATTTCTGCAGTCCTTGCCATGAGTTCCTCTGAATACTCTGCGCGCAGCTTATTGATCATCATGCCGATTGCTTCTTTCGGGTCCATACCTTTTGGAATTTTGTAGGTATCAGGGAAAAGATACCCCTCGAGTGAAGGCGCGTCAATTTTAAATGATACTAAAAAATCCTTATCAGCAGCGATCTCCTGAAAATGTTCTTTACTCATTATTCCCTTCTCTGACAATTTGTCACCGATCTCCATCAGAGAGTCACCTTCTATTACTGATATCTCGTATTCGATAATCTGTCCCTTGCGCAAAACACTCAGGAGATCAAGGGTATTCATGCCAAGATAAATGGAATAGTATCCTGCCCTGATTTTCCTGTCGATGCGGCTTAATCTGCCGATGGATATGAAGAGATTCTCATCACGTATCAGGCCGGCTTCTGAAAAGACCTGCATAGCCTGTCTGAACGTGGCACCTTTTGGTATCAAGACCTCAGTGGATGCATTGGGAGCAGGAAGGGGCGTTAGAAGCTGAATCATAACATACAAGCAACAGGAGAGAAAAACGGCTGCAAGAGAAAAAATAACAGTTTTTTTCATAGTGTTAGGATGACAAAAGTAACAAATGATAGTCAAATAGCTGATAGCCGTAAATCTCCGATTAGAGACAAATGTAATGTTCTCTCTCGAAAAAAAGAGGGGGGTAATTATTACCCCCCTCTTTTATGTTCATGTAAGTGTCGGCTATCGCCTGGCGACTTTTAGTACATTCCGCCCATTCCACCGCCTGGCGGCATTGCAGGTTCAGGCTTCTCTTCAGGAATGTCAGTTATCATTACGGAAGTGGTAAGCATAAGGGCTGCCACTGATGCTGCATTCTGCAAGGCGTAACGGGTGACCTTTGTTGGATCAATGATACCGGCCTTCATCATATCAACATAATCTTCCTTATCGGCATCAAACCCGAAATTAATATCCTTGGCATGTTTCACCTTTTCAACAACAACTGATCCCTCAATTCCTGCATTGTTGACAATCTGCCGTATCGGCTCTTCCAGTGATCTTCTTATGATTTCAACACCAACCTGCTGGTCATTGTCGAGTTTGAGACCCTTCAACGCAGTAAGACATCTGAGAAGAGCAACACCTCCACCAGGGATAATCCCTTCCTCGACAGCTGCCCTCGTGGCATTCAGCGCATCTTCTACGCGTGCCTTCTTCTCCTTCATCTCCGTCTCGGTTGCTGCACCGACGTTGATTACGGCAACGCCGCCCACAAGTTTCGCAAGTCTTTCCTGGAGCTTCTCTCTGTCATAGTCGGACGTCGTTTCATCTATCTGCGTCTTAATCTGCTTTACTCTACCCTGAATCTTCTGAGGATCTCCGGCACCTTCGACAATAGTCGTATTTTCCTTGTCGATATTAATCTTCTTGGCTCTGCCAAGATCTGATATTTTTATGTTCTCCAGTTTAATCCCGAGGTCCTCGGATATCATTGTACGACCTGTCAGGACAGCAATATCCTCGAGCATTGCCTTGCGTCTATCTCCAAACCCAGGGGCCTTCACAGCTGAGACCTGAATAGTCCCGCGCAGTTTATTCACAACGAGTGTTGCAAGTGCCTCGCCTTCAACCTCCTCTGCAAGGATCAACAGAGGTTTTCCCATCTTGGCAGTTTGCTCAAGAATCGGCAAAAGGTCTTTCATGCTTGAAATCTTCTTTTCATGAATGAGAATAAAGGCATCTTCAAGAATGCATTCCATCCGCTCAGGGTCTGTTATGAAGTATGGTGAAATATATCCTCGGTCAAACTGCATACCTTCAACAATATCGAGTGTTGTTGCCATACTTTTTGCCTCTTCAACGGTGATAACTCCGTCCTTGCCGACTTTATCCATCGCTTCTGCAATTAATTCACCTATGGACGCATCATTATTCGCAGAGATTGTGCCAACCTGGGCAATCTCTTTCTTGTCCTGCACCGGTTTGCTAAGCTTCTTCAGTTCTTCAACCACGACTTCAACTGCCTTCTCTATTCCCTTTTTGATATCCATTGTGTTCGCACCGGCAACGACATGCTTCATACCTTCCCGGTAAATTGCGTGTGCAAGAACTGTCGCTGTGGTGGTACCGTCACCTGCAGTGTCGGATGTCTTTGAGGCGACCTCCCTGACAAGCTGGGCGCCCATGTTTTCCCACGGATCCTTCAGCTCAATCTCTTTTGCAACGGTTACGCCGTCTTTCGTTATTGTTGGCGCCCCGTATTTTTTGTCGAGGATTGCATTCCTCCCCTTGGGTCCTAAAGTAGCCTTCACTGCATCGGTGAGAAGGCTTACCCCTTTAAGAATTGCACTTCTTGCTGCATCATCAAAAAGTAACTGCTTGGCCATCCTGTAATTCCTCCTTGTGTGTTTTTCAATATGTTTCCTATTCGACGATTCCTAAGATATCTTCTTCCCTGATGATGAGATATTCTTCATCATCGATCTTGATCTTCGATCCCGAATACTTATCGAAGAGAATTGTGTCGCCTACTTTAACGTCCATAGGCTGACGCTTGCCGTCATCTGTAATCCTGCCAGACCCTACAGCAATAACAGTTCCCTTCTGGGGTTTTTCTTTTGCGGTATCAGGGATAAACAGCCCTCCTGCGGTCTTTTCCTCTTCTGAAGAAAACTTGACAAACACTCTGTCTCTCAACGGTTTGAACTTCATAAAACTCCTCTCCTTTCTTTCATCCTAAGATTTGGTTTTGTTAGCACTCGAAGCAAGTGAGTGCTAATATAATAAGAATCGGGTTCTGAAGGCAAGCTTTTTTTTTCGGAGAAAATCAGAAAAGATTTTAGTTATCTTTTACTATCTTTGAATTTTCAAAAATATCTAAATATTTGAGCAATATTTTACGATTTTGACCTGGATAGTCTTTTTGCGTCACCGGCAGGACGATAAGGAAACTATTTTCGAATGAAAAAGAGCTCTGTGCACCGGGGCACTGAAATCCCGCGAGAAAGCCGGAGAACTTTCCCTCATCCGCAGGTTCGGCCGATATTTTGGATATGTCACGACCACGGATTTATCCTCCTTGGTAACCAGGCCTTTATGGTGACCAGCCCCATCAGGAACCCGCCCAGATGGGCAAACCATGCCACCCCGCCACCGTCATGTAATCCTGAAGTGATCAGTCCGTTGAGGAATTGCAGGATAGCCCAAAACCCGATTACGATCATGGCAGGTATTTTCACCGTTGTGATAAATATCCCCAGGAAAAGCAAAGTATGAACATTCGCGTGCGGGAAAAGCAGAATGTATGCACCGAGGATGCCAGAAACAGCACCGCTGGCTCCGATCATGGGAATGGTTGAAGCAGGGTTTGTGAGGGCATGGGAATATGCAGCGCAAATGCCACAAAAAAGATAAAAAATGACAAAACGCACATGACCGAGCCTGTCTTCGATGTTGTTCCCGAATATCCACAAATACAGCATATTTCCGCCAAGATGGAATAACCCGCCATGCATAAACATGGATGAGAAGACTGTCAGAGCCGGATGAATCGGCTGCCTCGATTCGAAGGTGAGGAGGCTGTGTGGTATTGCTCCGTATGCGTACGTTACTGTCTTCATGCCGCCGTGAGAAGCGAGCTCGAAAAAAAATATGGCGATATTGATGATAATAATCCCGATTGTAATGGACGGAAACACATGGGTGGGATTGTCATCTTTATAAGGTATCATGTTGTAACGCCTTCATCTCCTTAATTTTACTATATTGCGGATAAAACGATACGGGCGAGAATCCTGATGTCAAAATGCGCATATATTTTCCTCATTTTATATTATGATTACGAAAACAGATCGTGCTTGCATTCTGAGGTGAGATATGCTATAAATTTACCGTCATAAATTATATGCATACCGAAATTATATGCATACCGACAGGGGGTTGTATGGATAAAAAACGGATAACAGTGCTTTTTCTATTTGTTGCCTTTTTGATTGTCCCCATCTGTGTTTATGCAGCTAAGAGCGCAGATGAAACGCAATTATGCCTTGCGTGCCATGGTGACAGGGCCCTTACTAAGAAGCTTATGAACAAGGAAATCCTTTCCCTCTATGTCAATAGCAGTGACTTCAGGCAGTCAGTTCATGCTAAGGGCGGGTGTACGGGCTGTCATTCTGATATATCCATGGACAATCATCCTGTGGTGAAAAAAATTAAAAGTAAGAAAGACTACTCACTGAGCAAATCAAAGCAATGTACCGTCTGTCATACTGATGCAGAATTGAGAAAAAGACTGCCGATTCACAGTTCTTTGGCTGCAAAGGGGACTTGTGTCGAGTGTCATGGCTTCCATTCCATCAAGAGTTCAGCAGTCCAGAAAACCGGTGTCCCGGAAAATCAGTACTGCATGACATGTCACAGCAGGCAGCTCGTCATGAAGATGAAGAGCGGCGAAACGCTGTCGGTTCTTGTCAACGAGTCGGCACTTAGAAAATCGGTACACGCCAAACTCAAATGTACCGAATGTCATTCCGGCTTTTCAATGACCCAGCACCCCATGCGAACTCACGACAGCAAAAGGGCGTATTCATTGCAAATATCAAAGAATTGCTGGAAGTGCCATGAAAAAGCCTCTCAGGATTATGAAAGCAGTGTGCATCTGGACATGCTGAAAAGAGGCAACAGCAAAGCTCCTTCCTGTACTGACTGCCACGGCGATCATGCGGTCGTCAGCACCAAGAAATACAGGGATATCGGAATAACGTCATGCAACAAGTGCCATTCAGACATGAACAGTTCATACGAGGCAAGCATGCATGGCAAAGCCTGGAAGAAGGGTGACGAGAAAGCGCCAACCTGCGCTTCATGTCACAGTGCCCACAATGTTGAATCCACTCTGACGACGAAGATAAAAGAAGGCTGTCTGAAATGCCACAAAGAAGCTGCAAAAGCTCATACCAGCTGGCTTAAGAATCCACCCCTCACTTCGTCTTCTTTTGCAGAAGCCCATTTTGACGTAGTGTCCTGTGTTGCATGCCATTCTCCCGGGGCTGCGCGTGCAATCTACCTCAGTATCAATGACCGGAAGACCGGTGAGCCCCTCCCCGAAGAAGAAATTCTGAAGATATTAGAAACCGATTCAGAGGGTCTGATGCAGAAAATAGATACCAATGCGGATGGTAGTATTGACGCAAAAGAAATCTGGGACTTATTTGTATTACTTTACAAGAAGGGGACAACGACGGTTTTCATGGGCAAGATGGATGTGACAAAGGCAACAGAAGCTCATTTGATCGGCGGGAAGGCGGAAGCCACAAGGGACTGTGAAAAATGTCACCATCCAAACGCTGAATTCTTCAAGGATATCTTTCTTGTGATGAAAAAGGCTGATGGAAATACCAGGCTCCTGCAGGCAAAGCAGGACGTACTGAACTCGATTTATACGATAATTCCTGCACGGAAATTCTATGCACTTGGCAGCACGAGCATAACGCTCTTTGATATCGTCTTTGTTGTTGCATTGATCGGCGGTATCGCTGTGCCAATTGCTCATATAACGTTTAGAGTAATCACTTCGCCGCTGAGGTCTCTACGGAGAATGGGGAAGGGAGGTAAAAAATAATGACAAGAATATATCTTCATCCGTTACCGATCAGAATCTGGCACTGGGTGAACGCACTCGGTTTTATTATCCTGATCATCACAGGTGCACAAATCAGATATCCGAATTATTTTCAGCTGATGTCTTTTGAATGGGCGGTCAAGATCCATAGCTGGCTGGGATTCATTCTGCTGGCAAATTATTGCATTTGGCTTTTCTATTATCTCCTCACCCTCAAGATAAAGATATATATCCCGCCTCTTCATCATCCGATAGCATTTGCAAAGAAAGCCCTGCGACAGGCAAAGTTTTACGGGTTCGGCATCATGGTGGGGGATGAGAATCCGCATCATCCGATGCCTGACGACAAATTCAACCCTATGCAGCAAGTGTCGTACCTTATGATCATGGCAGCCCTCATCCCTGTTCAGATCATAACCGGACTTTTCCTGTGGGATCCGAACCTCTTCGGCCCTGCTGTTAATCTTATCGGCGGAATACAGATTGCAGATATGATTCATATCTTCCTCTGGATATTCTTCAGCGCGTTCATAATCGTCCATTTTTATCTTGCTACCCTCGGGCATACTCCCATGGCGCACATTATCGCGATGTTCAAGGGGTATGAAGAATTGCACGAAGAACACGGCCACGGGCATGATGAAGAGGGCCATGGACATGGCGGTGGCCCTGAACACGCCGAAGAACACGGACACAGCGCCTAACCTACACTAAATCTTCTCAAGAGAAAAGGGGTCCAAGCTTCAGGCTTGAACCCCTCTTTTAGCCCGAAAATACCATCAACCAAGATTTATCGCTGGCGTAAGCACGCTGATACAATAGTAAAGGTTTTATTGTAATGACTGTGCTTAGAATAGTCTACATCTTCTTAAACTGTACTGTATGATAGCGTGTCCGGTATCTTTCTTCATAATTGCAGACCGAGCGGAAGGATTCTATCCAACCTGGAATGACAGTCAATGTGATTTGTATATAGATACCTTCTTAGGAGAAACATTTGAGGAATTCGGCATCACGATTCTGAAAGGTGCTTCCTCCCTCTGACGTATACAGGGGAGTTATAAAGATAAGCCGGACTTCTATTATTGATTTCATGAGAAAAAATGAGAGAAGAAGGGGCAGAGTTCCGCTTTAATCGCAGAACACCTACCGCTTAAACAAGTCTGTCTGCTGATATCGTTTAAGTCTTCCTCTTCTAAGTGTTTAGGAAGCATTCTTTCCAGAAAGAAAAAGTTAAAATCTTTTTAAAAAGTGGTATATTTAAACAAAAATCGACAAGCAATCTTTTGATGAGTTAGCCTTAATAAGGCACGAAATCACTGAAATGAGAAAATTGGAAACCGAACAAGAAAAAATCAAAGAGATTACTGAAGAAACTACTGCACGAGTAATAAAAGAAATAGCCAAGGCAGAAGGAATTCTTGCAGCTATAGGAGATGGGCTCACAGTTCTGGACAGGAGTTTTAAGGTTTTATATGAAAATCAGGTTGTTAGAGATATGATGGGAGATCATGTCGGTGAGTACTGCTATATGGCATACCCAAAAAGACAAGATATTTGCACTGGATGTCCCGTGGCTCTCACATTCGATGATGGCAAAGTTCACAGAGTACAAAGGAAAGGACAAGCTTATAAGGAAACGAGATATTTCGAGATTACCGCCTCTCCCTTGAAGGATTCAACAGGGAAAATCGTGGCAGGAATAGAAGTCGTTAGAGATATCACCGAGCGCAAGCTGACTGAGGAAGCGTTACGAACATCCGAAAATAAATATCGGATGTTGGTTGAGCATTCACTGCAGGGGATCTTAATCGCCTGTGATTCTCCTCTAAGCTTTGTTTTTGTCAACCAAGCATTGGCTGATATCTTTGGGTATACCAGTGATGAATTAATGTCACTTCCACCAAAAGAAATAAACAGCTTATTACACCCGGAGGATTCCTCGATTTTCTCTCAACGTTTCAGAGACCGATTGAAAGGAAAACAAGTACCACCTCGCTACGAAGGACGCATAATCCGTAAAGATGGGGCAGTGCGTTGGGTAGAAGTCTATAACACTCGTATAGAGTATAAAGGAAAACCTGCAGTGCAGAGTGCATTTATAGACATCACTGACCGCAAGCAGACGGAGGAGAAGCTGCAAAGGAGTGAAGAACGATTCCGTGCTCTTACGGAGAACACCAGTGACTGGATTTGGGAAGTAGATCAATCTTTAGTTTTTACTTATACCAGTCCAAGAGTTAAGGATTTACTCGGATACGAGCCAAATGAAGTCATCGGCAAAACACCCTTCGACTTTATGCAGGAGCATGAAGCAAAGCGTGTATCAGAGATATGCCGTTCCATACTGGCATCCCATAAGCCTTTCACTTTATTAGAAAATATAAATCTGCATAAAGATGGTCGACAGGTAATTGTTGAAACGAGCGGTGTTCCGATTTTCGATAAGAATGGTAATTTTTCTGGATATCGGGGCATAGACCGTGACATCACCGAGCGCAAGCGGGTAGAGGAAGCTTTGCAGGATAGCGAAAAAGCAACGCGTACGCTTCTCAATATTCCTATGGCATCAGCATTTCTTATTGATCGTAATGGTATTTGTTTAGGGGCAAATGAGACATTTGCGAAGAGACTTGGCAAAAAAGTTTCGGACATCGTAGGAAAAAGTATGTGGGAATTCTTCCCGTCAGATGTAAACGCAAAGCGTAAGGCACTCTTTGAAGGCGTCTTGGCTAGCAAGCAGCAGTTCCGCTATGAGGACGAACGGCAGGGCATGTGGCATGATGCTGTAATTTCTCCTATTTTGGACGAACAAGGCGAAGTTGCTAAGGTGGTGGTCTTTGGATTAGACATCACCGAGCGCAAGCGAGCTGAAAAAGCCTTGCGTGAGATCAACGAAACCTTAGAACAACGCGTTGCCGAGCGCACAGTGGTTCTGAATGGGATCAACCGAATTTTCCGGGCTGCCTTGACCTCTATGACGGAAGAGGAACTGGGCCGCGCTTGTCTCGCAATCGTCGAAGAGGTCACTCAGAGCAGGTTTGGCTTCATCGGCGAGATCGGACCGGACGGCTTACTGCATGACATTGCCATCAGTGATCCCGGCTGGGAGCTTTGCACAATGTATGACAAGAAGACAGGACATCGAAGGCCGCCGGGCAACTTCAAGCTCCACGGACTTTACGGACGGGTGCTCACCGACGGAAAGGCATTCTACACAAACGAGCCTTCTTCGCACCCGGACAGTATCGGCACACCCGAAGGACATCCGCCCCTGAAGGCGTTTCTTGGCGCGCCTTTACTTCACGGCGGCCAGACAATCGGCATGATCGCCCTCGGCAATCGTGAAGGGGGCTACCGTCAGGAGGACCTGGAGATGCTCGAAGCAATTACCCCTACCTTTGTTGAGGCTCTACTCCGATTCAGGGCGGAGGAGAAGCTGAGGGAGAGAGAAAGGGATCTGGAGATCCAGACCAAAAATCTTGAGGAAATAAATACTGCCTTGAATGTGCTCCTGAAAAAGAGAGATGAAGACAAGACAGAACTTGAAGAGAAGGTCTTACAGAATGTGCAGCAGCTTATTGAACCTTACATAGCGAAACTGAAACTGAGCGGATTGGATGAAAGACAGAAAGCCCTTGCATCTATCCTTGAATCGAACCTGAAGGATATGACCTCATCATTTGCCTACAGCCTTTCATCCAAGCACCTGAACCTCACACCAAAAGAGATCAAAGTAGCGAATCTGATCAAGCAGGGCATGACGAGCAAGGAGATTTGCGATATACTGGGATCTTCCGAAAAGGTTGTTGCGTTTCACCGGCAGAATATCCGGAGAAAGCTCGGATTGTTGAACAAGAAAGTCAATTTGAAATCCTATCTTGCAGCAAAAGTCTAAATAATACCACCAGTTTTAGCTTAGTGATAACCAGTCTAATTTTTAGTATTGAAATAGTAATCTTTCCTCTCTATAGTGTGTTTACGGTCAGACTCCTCATATTCGCTGGGGGATGGGGACAGCGTTATGTTGTCCCCGCTATCTTTTTTTATAAGTGAAAATGTTCTATCCCTGCATATAACAAATATCCATGAAGCAAGGTGGGGATATTAATTGTGCATTTTTTGTGGGCATTCAGTTTGTGTATATCAAAATTATCCATACCGGTCACTGAAAAAGTGTATTTTGTTGCTGGACTGTGAGGGGGATTAGAGCGGCGCGTTATGCCGTAATTCTATGTAAAATCGTCTTTATTTTCTGCATAAAGGAGGGCATATGAAAGTTCTAAGGGGGAAGCAGACAATCCGGTCATTTTGTATCTGGAGACGAATAGCTATTCTATCCGTGCTTCTATCGATGGCTTTAGTGGGGACGTTCTCTCCGGTCAGTGCGCAAGATTTACCAGCCACTGCTTCATTAATTGTAAAGATGGTGAGCGGCCTGACGCCGCAGGAGCAATCTGCTGTTATTTCTGCGAACGGCGGCACTGAAACTTCTTCGACTCAGGTGCTGCGCCTTCACGTGTAGTCGAAGTTCAGGCAGACCAATTAGTAACAATCATGCAGAACTATCAGGCGGACTCGAGGGTACAGAGTGTCGATGAGAATAAAACGAGGCAGGTACAAGGTATTCCCGCAGATCCTGATCATAGCTCACAGTGGGCTTTGCCGAAAATAGGATGGGATTTGGTCTGCGGCACCCTTATCCCCGGCCAGTCTT
>Ga0102851_10001860_pt1 | contig 12407 bp, 11 predicted proteins | sample Mud3Dept3metaG_FD_79558 | JGI IMG/M metagenome (GOLD analysis project Ga0102851, IMG submission 79558) | Freshwater wetland microbial communities from Ohio, USA, analyzing the effect of biotic and abiotic controls - Mud 3 Core 4 Depth 3... | ecosystem: Environmental > Aquatic > Freshwater >... | reverse complement strand
TCGTCGCCGATCCAGAACGTGCCGTCCGGCGCCTCCACGAATGACTCCGGATCGAAGTCGCCCCCGGTCAGCCATCGTTCGGGCGTGTCCTCACGCACGAGACGGAAAGGCACGCGGCGGTCGGGATCGGACAGCTGAATCACGCGGCCGACGTCAACGGTCCCGCTCCCGGCAGCCACCGATCGCCAGTCCGGTCTTACAGAGTAGATGCGCAACAGGAAGTCGGGGGAGTTCGCCTTGGTGCCGTAGCCGTTGTCGCACAGCACGAGCCACCAGCCGGGCCGGCCGCGATCGGGCCGGATGGACGAGAACCCCTGCACGGGCTGGCCCGCGAAACCGGCGCCGCCCGCAACCGGCGACAGGTAGCGGCCGGATGGCGGACCTGCGGCGATGCTGTCAGGAGGCAGGACCGCGAACCCGGTCAACTCGACGGGCGGAGCCTGGGCCGCGACCGGGGCTGCCAGCGCCGCCGCCAGCGCGAGCCGAGCCATCGTCCGAGCCATCGTGCGTGCCCTCTCCACAAACGGTGGCAGGTTCGATTTCGCCCTGCCAGACGCGGAAACTGTACCTGGTCCCTTTTCCTAGAGGTTGAAGCAGACGACTCGGGTCTCGGTCATCTCCTGCAGCGCAAAGCGAATGCCCTCGCGGCCGATGCCGCTCCGCTTCGTGCCGCCGAACGGCATCACGTCAAGGCGGTAATCGGTCGAGTCGTTCACCATCACGCCGCCCACGTGGAGCCCCCGGATGGCCTCGAATGCGGCCCGCAGGCTCTCGGTGAAGATCGCCGCGTGGAGCCCGCAGTCGACCTTGTTCGCCCGGGCGATGGCTTCGTCGAGCGACCCCACCCGATAGAGCGACACCACCGGTCCGTACACCTCGTCGCAATCGAGGCGCACGCCCTCCGGCACCGACTCGAGCACGGTGGGCCACACGAGCGCCCCTTCCCGGCGCCCGCCAGCCAGGACGCGCGCGCCGCCACGCTCGGCCTCGCGGACCCATGCCTCGACCCGGTCGGCCTGCCCGATGGTGATCATCGCGCAGACGTCGGTCTCCTCGTCCATCGACGGCCCCGCCCTCAGCGTCCGGACGTGCGCGACGAACCGCTCGCGGAACACGTCATAGACCGCCGCCAGCACGAAGACCCGCTGCACGCCGAGGCAGTTCTGACCCGCCTGGGCGAACGCGCCGGCCGCGATGGCGGGCACGGCCCAATCGAGATTCGCGTCGGGCATCACCAGCACGGGCGAGTTCGAGCCCAGTTCCATGCAGAGCTTCTTGATGCCGGCCGTCCGCGTGATGCGGGCGCCCGTTTCGACGCCGCCGGTGAAGGTCACGAGGCGGACGCGTGGGTCGGCCACAAGGGCATCGCCCAGTTCCTCGCCGCGCCCAGTCACGACGTTCAGCCGGCCTGGCGGAAGCCCCGACTCGACTAGGTCGCGCGCGAGGCGCAGTGCCGAGAGGGGGGTCGCCGTGCCGGGCTTCAGCACGACGGCGTTGCCGCCGGCCAGCGCCGGCCCGACCTTGTGACACGCTATCGCCAGCGGATCGTTGAACGGCGTGATCGCTCCGACGACGCCGACCGGGAACCTGAAATAGTAGCCCACCCGGTTCTCCGATCCGTCCCGGCTGTCGAAGGGCAGCGTTTCGCCGGCGAGCCGCCTCCCCTCCTCCGCCGCGAGGCGCAGCAGCGTGACGCACCGGACCGGTTCTCGGCGCGCCTCGCGTATCGTCTTGCTCCCCTCGAGGGCAATCGTGCGTGCGTAGCCCTCGAGGTCCGCCTCGATGCGCGCGGCCGCGCGCGTGAGCACGTCGTACCTCGCATGGGCGGGCCACGGCTGCCCGGCCGCCTGCGCGGCCGCCGTGATCGCAGCGTCGATGTCGGCCGCGCGGCCCCGCGGCACGGTGTCCACGAGCCGGCCGTCGTACGGGTTGCGCACCTCGATGACGTCGTCGCGCGCGACCCATCCGCCGTTGACCAGCATCCGCGCGCCGTGGCCATCTCCGGCCCTCGGCACGCCGTCGGCATCCCCGGCCATCCGTCCCTCCACGAAAGCAGTGCCACAGCCCGTTCTCGCGGAGCGAGCGGGCCGCTCCACGCAGCACAGGCAGCCGCTCCTATCGCTGCTTCTGCCAATACCGTTCGAGCCCCGTCCAGCAATCCTCCAGAGACATCGAGTCGCGATAGGACTCGGCCTCCTCGGCCGTGACCCGCTGGCGCACGCGCTCGCGCACGGACTCGATGAATGCCGACGCACGCGACCCCGCCGGGACATCGGCGAGAATCGTCCCGGCCAACTCGTCCCACGCCTCGAGTTCGCGGCTCAACGCGTCGAAGTGGGCGCCGGCATCCCGATAGAGCCCGAAGTGGGTCACGAAGACTCCGGATGGCTCCCAGGCGCGCAGCCTGGCGACGCTCTCCTGCCACGCGCGCACGTCGATGTCGGGCGGGGGCGTCGGCGGCAGCACGTAGGCGCTCGGCCCGACGCGGATGCCGCCCGTGTCGCCCGCGTACACCACGCCCGAACGGCGGTCGCGGTAGCACGCGTGGTGCGAGGCGTGTCCTGCCGTATAGGCCACGTCGAAACGGGCGCCGCCGAAATCCAGCCCGTCTCCGTCGGCGGGCACCACGAGATTGGCGGCTGGCACCGCCGCGAACTCGCCCCACAGCCGGTCCATCTGGTCGCCGTAGAGGCGTGCCGCGCTCGCCAGCAGCTTCGCCGGGTCCAAGAGGTGTGGCGCTCCGCGAGGGTGCACGTACACCTTCACGTGCGGGTACTGGCGGACCAGCGCGCCGGCGGCACCGCCGTGATCGAGATGGATGTGGGTGAGCAGGAGTCCGTGAAGGTCGCGCGGCGCGATGCCGAGTCCGGCCAGCCCGCCGACGAGGGCCGGCAGGCAGCTGGCGGGCCCGGGGTCGACCACCAGCGCCCCGGCGGGCGTCTGAATCGCGCCCGCCGCAATCCGGCCCGGGCGGCCAAGGAACTGCAGATCGATGACTCCCGGCCACGTCGACGCGTCGCTCATGCCAGTCGGCTCCAATGAAGGCGGGGGCATTGTACCCGAACCGCCGCGCGGGCCCTGAACGGTATACTGCTGACGAGCGGTTTCAGAACCCGTTCGTGCGGCGCGAACAGACCGCTGAACGCAGGTTATGAAACCGGTCCTGGAGATGGCAGACGAACGCCCAAGGACCGACCGGTCCGTGATGGAAAAGACCCGCGCGGAGACCCGCGAGCCGGACCTCTACAGTGTCATCCTGCTGAACGACGACTACACCACGATGGAGTTCGTGGTCCAGGTGCTCGAGTCGGTGTTCAACAAGGGGCCGGCCGAGGCCTTCCGCATCATGATGATGGTCCACACGCAGGGGCAGGGCCTGTGCGGCGTGTTCCCCTGGGACATCGCCGAAACGAAGGTGGCGGCCACCCATGCCCTGGCGCAGGAACGGGGGTTCCCGCTCCGGGCCATCATCGAGAAGGCGTGACCGGAGCGGAGGTTTCGGAGCGCGGCGCAGCGGTCCGCCGCAGCCGCGACAACGGATTCTGCGACCACCTGTATACTGATGACGGGCCCGGGAAAGGAAGCTGCCGTGTTCAGCCAGTCGGTTGAAATGCTGCTCAACGTCACGTACCGCGAGGCGGTGTCTCGCCGCCACGCGCACCTGACGCTGGAGCATCTGCTCTACGTCATGGCGCACGACCTGGAGGGCGAGAAGATCCTTGCCGCGTGCGGGGCGGACATCCCGCGGCTGCGTCGCGACCTCGACACCTTTCTGCGGGAACGCATCGAGCAGCTGCCCGCGGGGTCGGACAAAGAGCCCGAGCAGACGCTGGCCTTCCGGCGCACCCTCCAGGCGGGTGTGCTCCACGTGCAGAGCGCCGGGCGCGACGAGGTGCGCGCCGGCGACATCCTGGCGGCCCTGATGCAGCAATCCCGGTCGTTTGCGGCCACGCTGCTCGCCTCCCACGGGGTGACCCGCCTAGATATTCTCAACTACATTTCCCACGGGGTCAGCAAGGTGCCGCAGTCGCCCGCGCCGCCTCCCTCCCCCTTCGAGGGCCAGGACGGGGAGGGCGCGCGCCAGGGCGAGGACGAGCCGGGCGCAGCCCAGGACCCGCTGACCGCCTACGCCGCCAACCTGACCGAGCGGGCCGCGGCCGGCAAGCTCGATCCCCTCGTCGGACGGACGGTCGAATTGAACCGTACGCTCGAGATCCTGTGCCGCCGGCGCAAGAACAACCCGGTGTTCGTCGGCGACGCGGGCGTCGGCAAGACGGCGCTCGCGGAAGGCCTCGCCCAGCGGCTGCTCGACGACGACGTGCCGGACATCCTGAAGGGGGCGTCGGTCTACTCGCTCGACACGGCGGCGCTGCTGGCCGGGACCCGCTTTCGCGGCGACTTCGAGGAGCGCTTCAAGGCGGTCATTGCCGCGCTGCTCGCCAAGCCGCTGCCGGTGCTCTTCATCGACGAAATCCACGCCACCGTCGGCGCCGGGGCGACCACCGGCGGCACCCTCGATCTGGCGACGCTCATCAAGCCCGTCCTCACCGCCGGGGAACTGCGCATCGTCGGATCGACGACCTTCGAGGAGTTCAAGCACATCGAGAAGGACCGGGCGCTCGCGCGCCGCCTGCAGAAGGTCGTGGTCGACGAGCCGACGATCGAGGAGACAGTGCAGATCCTGAAGGGCCTCCGCTCGCGCTACGAGGCCCATCACAAAGTCCGCTACGCCGACGAGGCCCTCGACGCGGCGGCCAAGCTGGCAAAGCGCCACCTCCGGGACTACCGGCTCCCGGACAGCGCCATCGACCTCATCGACGAAGCCGGTGCGCGCCTTCGCATGCAGCCGGCGCCGGCCGGCGCCCCGGCCGAGGCGGAACGCACGGTGTCGACCGACGACATCGAGGGCGTCGCCGCGCGCATGGCCCGCATCCCGGAGAAGCAGGCCAGCGCGTCGGACCGCGAGCGGCTGCGGACCATCGACGATTCGCTCAAGCGCGTGGTGTTCGGACAGGATGACGCCGTGCGGCAGGTGACGGCGGCGATCAAGCGTTCGCGAGCGGGCCTGGGCCAGCCGGACCGGCCGGCGGGCTGCTTCCTGTTCACGGGTCCGACCGGGGTCGGCAAGACAGAGCTGGCGCGCCAGCTCGCGATTCACCTGGGCAACGAGTTCATCCGCTTCGACATGTCGGAGTACATGGAGAAGCACGCCGTGGCGCGACTGATTGGCGCGCCTCCGGGCTACGTGGGCTTCGAGCAGGGCGGGCTGCTCGTCGATGCCGTGCGGACGCATCCGTACGCGGTCGTGCTCATGGATGAAATCGAGAAGGCCCACCCGGACGTCTACAACATCCTGTTGCAGGTGATGGACCACGCCACCCTGACCGACAACACGGGCCGCAAGGCCGACTTCCGGCAGGTGGTGGTCATCCTCACCTCCAACGCCGGTTCCCGCGAGATGAGCGCGGCGACGATCGGGTTCGGCGGCGGGAACGCATCCGGGTCGCGGTCGAGGACCAACAAGCTCCGCGCCAAGGAGGCGGTCGAGCGCATCTTCAGCCCCGAGTTCCGCAACCGGCTCGACGCGATCGTCAACTTCCAGGCGCTGTCGCCGGGCGTCATGGAGACGATCGTCGAGAAGTTCATCCTGCAGCTCGAATCCCAGCTCAGGGAGCGGCGCGTCGCCATCACGCTGCAGCCCGATGCCCGGGCGTGGCTGGCGGCGAAGGGGTACGATCCCATGTACGGCGCGCGGCCGCTTGCCCGGGTGATCCAGACGGACGTGCGAGACCGCCTGACCGACGAAATCCTCTTCGGCGCACTCGAGCACGGCGGCACCGTCCAGATCGGGCTCGCCGACGACGCGCTGACGTTCACGTGCGAGCCCGCGGCTCTTGCGGAGGCGCCTCCGCAGGCTTCCGTGACGGCGTGATGGCGGTCGGGACCGCCCGCCCGGGACATGGAACCATGGCAGACGAAGAGCGGACCGACATCCAGGTGGTCGATCGGCGCTGGTGGGCGCGCGGGGAGGCCGCGGCCGGCGGCAAGGCCAGCGACCCGTTGGAGAAACCGACGTACGTCATGGAACTCGAGGCCCGCGTGGCCGCGAAGGACGAGGAACTGCGAGCCACGCTGACGCGCTATCGCGAGGCGAACGCGGAGTTCGAGCAGGCTCGCGCACGCATGCGGCGCGACGTGGCGAAGGAAGTCGAGCGCGGCGCGAAGGCCGTGCTCGCCGACCTGCTCGACGTCGTGGACAATCTCGACCGGGCGATCGAGGCCGCCCGAACCGGCGGCTCGGATCCGGCCCTGCTCCAGGGCGTGGAGATGGTGCGCGCGCAGTTCCTGGCCAAGCTCGACGGCCACGGCGTCCACCCCATCGACGCCGCGGGCCGGCCCTTCGACCCGGCCTGCCACGAAGCCGCCGCGACCGTCCCCGTGGCCGACGCGTCGCAGGATGGCATCGTCGTCGGCGTCATCCGGCAAGGCTATGCCATCCGCGACGAGGTCCTCCGGCCGGCCGTGGTGGCCGTCGCCTCGTTTGAGAACCAGGGAGTGCCGTCATGAAGTACCCGATTGCCGCGGCGGCGGCTGCCACTGCCGCCCTGCTTGTGCTTGCGGCGTCGCCAAGCCAGGCCCAGACCGCAGCGGGCAGCAAGGGGGGGCGCGTGCAGAAGTCGAGCTTCGGAAGCACGAAGGACGGGCAGGCGGTCGACCTCTATACGCTGACGAATGCCAACGGCGTCGTCGCCAAGATCATCACGTACGGTGCCCTGCTGACAGAACTGCAGGTGCCCGATCGGACCGGCAAGATGGCGGACGTGGTCCTCGGGTTCAAGACGCTCGACCGCTACGAAGGCGACCACCCGTACTTCGGCGGGACCATTGGCCGCGTCGCGAACCGGATCGCGAAGGGCAAATTCAGGCTGAACGGCCAGGAGTACACGTTGGCGGCCAACAACGGCCCCAACCACCTGCACGGTGGCCTGCGGGGATTCGACAGGAGAGTCTGGAACGCCCAGCCGGCGTCGGTTGCGGGCGTTCCGGCGGTGCGCTTCACCTACACCAGTGCGGACATGGAGGAAGGGTACCCGGGCGCGCTGACCGCGACGGTCACCTACACGCTGACGCACTCGAACGAGTTGCGCCTGGACTACACGGCCACGACCGACAAGCCGACGATCGTCAACCTGACCAACCACAGCTACTTCAACCTGGCAGGCGACGGCCAGGGCACCATCCTCGATCACGAACTGACGATCTTGGCCGACCGCTATACGCCCGTGGACGGCACGCTCATCCCGACCGGCGAGATCGCGAGCGTGCGCGGCACGGTCATGGACTTCAACCGCGCGACGCCGATCGGGGCACGCATCAGCGAGGTTCCGGGCCCTGCGCCTGGGGGCTACGATCACAACTACGTCCTTTCGCACGGGGGCCGTGTCCTCGCCATGTCCGCCACCGTCCGCGAGCCGAAGTCCGGCCGCGTGATGGAGGTGCTGACTTCGGAGCCTGGCGTCCAGCTTTACACCGGGAATTTCCTCGACGGGACGATCACGGGCAAGGCCGGCGTCGCGTACCAGAAGCACTTCGGGTTCTGCCTCGAGACGCAGCACTTCCCCGACGCGATCAATCACCCGAACTTCCCGCCCGTCGTGCTGCAGCCGGGACGGACGTTCAAGTCGACGACGGTGTATCGGTTCTCGGCGAGATAGGCGGGATTCGGGGCTCGAAGACACGACGGGCCGGCCGGGTGATCCACCCGCCGGCCCGAACGCCTATCAGCCCCTCTGTCTTCTGTCTTCTTCTTCAGAACGGCGAAAAGCCGCTCTCCGCCATGTGGTCCGAGCGGACGATGCTGAAGATGTTCTGCAGCGAGTCGTAGTGCTGCTGTTCCCAGTCGGCCAGGAACTGGTAGAACTCCCGCACTTCCCTGTCGGACGCCTGCTTCGCGGCCGTCGTGAAGTACTTGATGGCGTTCGACTCGAGCGTCATGCCGATCGAGAGGACCGCCAGTTCGAACTGCGCGCCGGCGGCCTGCTCTCGGAACGTGCCCGTGAAGATCTGCGACGTCACGGCCCGCGCATCCGGCATCTTCGTGTCGAACCGGAAGGCCGCGACGCCCTTCTCGTCGTAGTTCTTTGCCACCGACTTGAGGAATGCCTGGTGCTGGACTTCGTCCGACGCCAGCTTCGAGAACAGTTCCTGCACGGCAGGCTTCGTGGAGCGCTCTGCCGTCATGGAGTAGAAGGTGTAGCCGTCGGTCTCGATCTGGTAGGCCTTGCCGACGATCTCGAGGATGGCGTCACGGTTGTCGCTCATGGTCTGCTCCAGTTCCCCGTCAGGGCCAGGCCCGCCCTAGGCGGGCACGGTCACCAGTTTCTCGGCCTGCTCGGCCAGCTCTTCCGCGGTCATCACCATGCCGCCGCAGCGCCCGAAGAAGTCCACGGGCACCCGGCCGGCGACGACCGCGCGGACGTCTTCCACCATCTGGCCCATCGAGAGCTCGGCGACCAGCACGTGCTTCGCGCGCGCGGCCGCGGCGGCCAGCGCCGCGGCGGGGTACGGGAACAGGGTGACCGGCCGGAACAGCCCGGCTTTCAGCCCCTTCTCGCGCAGCGAGTCGATCGAGGTGCGGGCGATGCGCGCCACCGTCCCGTACGCCACGATGAGCACGTCAGGATCGTCGTCGATCCGATAGGTCTCGTGCCGCACTTCGGCCTCCATCGCGCGGTACTTCGCGCCCAGCGCCAGATTGTGCTGCTCGAGATCCTCCGCCCTGAGATAGAGCGAGTTGACGATGTTCGGCGCCCGGCCCACGTTACCGGTCGTTGCCCACGGCTTCTCCGGGAGATCCTCCGGCTCAATCCGCCGCTTGAACTCGACCGGCTCCATCATCTGGCCGATCAGCCCGTCGCCCAGGATCATCACCGGGTTGCGGTACTTGTCGGCCAGGTCGAAGGCTTCCATCGTGAGGTCGGCGGCTTCCTGCACCGTCGAGGGCGCCAGCACCAGGACACGGTAGTCACCGTGGCCGCCGCCCTTGGTGGCCTGCAGGTAGTCCGACTGCGACGGCAGGATGCCGCCCAACCCGGGACCGGCCCGCATGATGTTGACGATGACCACCGGCAGCTCGGCGCCGGCCAGGTACGAAATGCCTTCCTGCATCAGCGAGATGCCCGGGCTCGACGACGAGGTGAAGCAACGGCGGCCCGCGCCCGCCGCGCCGTAGAGCATGTTGGACGCGGCGACCTCGCTCTCGGCCTGCACGAACACGCCGCCGACCTGGGGCATCCGCGCGGACATGTACTCGGGGATCTCGTTCTGCGGCGTGATGGGGTACCCGAAGAACAGCCGGCACCCGCTCTGGATGGCCGCTTCGCCGATGGCCTCGCAGCCCTTCATCAGTTTCTTTGCCATGAAACGATCTCCGTGGTCAGCGGCCGGCCATCGCCGGCGCGTAGGCCTGCCCGATCTCGTAGCCCTTCGACAGGCACACCTGGTTCAGTTGCACGATCTTCTGGCGGCCTGCGAAGGTCTCGGCGAGCACGTCGCGTACGAGGTCCGGGCTCACCACCCCCGACGCGCCGAGGAAGGCGCCGAGGGCGACCATGTTCGCCGCCTTCGCGCTCCCGGCGTCGTGGGCGATTTGATTGGCCGCGACGGGCACCACGACGAGGTCGGTCCGGACCGCCGGCCGATTGATCAGGCTGGTGTTGACGACGAGGATCCCGCCCGGCCGGACCAGCGGCTCGAACTTGTCGATGGACTGCAGGTTCAGCACGATGGCGCCGTGCGGCCGGTTCGTTACCGGCGAGCCCACCTGGCGGTCCGACAGCACGACGGTGCAGTTGCAGGTGCCGCCGCGCATCTCCGGGCCATAGGCCGGCATCCACGTCACTTCGAGGCCGGCCTTCATGCCGGCGTACGCGAGCAGTTTGCCGATCAGCAGGACACCCTGGCCGCCGAAGCCCGCCAGGATCAGTTCGTTGTGCATGATGCCCTCCGCGCCGGCGTCAGTGCGCCGCCTCCGGCGTCTTCATGTCGCCCAGCGGGAAATACGGGAGCATGTGCTCTTCGAGCCACTCGCAGGCCTCGTGGGGCTGCTGCCCCCAGCCGGTCGGACACGTCGACACGACCTCGATGAGCGAGAAGCACGTCTTGTCGATCTGGAACTTGAAGGCCTTCCGGATGGCCTTCTTGGCGTTCATGATGGCCTTCGGCTCGTGCACCGAGACCCGCGCCAGGTACGCCGGCGTGCGCAGCGTGGCAAGCAGTTCCACGACACGGATCGGGTAGCCGGCCAGCGACACGTCGCGCCCGGTCGGGCACGTCGTCGCGATCTGCCCTGGCAGCGTCGTGGGCGCCATCTGGCCGCCGGTCATGCCGTAGATGGCGTTGTTCACGAAGATGACCGTGATCTTCTCGCCGCGGTTCGCCGCGTGCACGGTCTCGGCCATGCCGATCGACGCCAGGTCGCCGTCGCCCTGGTACGTGAAGACCACGAGATCGGGCCGGCCTCGCTTGATGCCGGTCGCGACGGCCATCGCCCGCCCATGGGACGCCTGCTGCATGTCGCAGTTGAAGAAATCGTAGGCCAGCACCGAACAGCCCACCGGCGCGACGCCGACCGTCTGCTGGCGGACGCCCAGTTCGGCGATGACCTCGCCGACGAGGCGGTGAATCACGCCGTGGGTGCACCCCGGGCAGTAGGTGGTCGGCGTCTCTGTCAGGCCATCCGTGCGGACCGTCGTCTTGCCCTTGTTCTCGACCTGCACGGCGGTGTCGGGGCAGACCAGCAGGCAGTAACGGCAGCCGGTGCAGTCCTCGACACGGGCCACGTCCGGGAAGAAGTAGCCCTTGGCGTTGATGTTGGGCGACATCTCCAGAACACGCTCGGGACAGGCGAACACGCACAACTCGCAGCCCTTGCAGCGGTCGACCTCGATAATCGGCGTGGGCACGGCGTCTCCTCTCTATACGATGCTCGACCGGCGGCGCCGAGCGAGCGGCCGGGGATCGAGCGGTGTGGTGATCTGGCGCGTCAGGGGAAGCCACGGCAGGGGGCTGAACGCCGACGGGTCCGCGACCAGCTCCGCGAGCATGGCCCAGAACCGCACCGGCACGCCCGTGCCCCGCGACACGGCGTGGGCCAATTCGAGGCCCGCCGCCACCGTGTCGGCGGAGGTCTCGTTGATCAGATGGGTATTGGCCGCCAGTCCCGTCACCCGCAGTTTGGAGACCCGTTCGATGTCGTGCAGCATCCCGATGACGGCGTCGGGCGATTCGGCGAAAGGGCGGTTGCCGTTGACGACGAAGATGACGTCGGCGAGCGCGGGGTCGTCGAGACCGGGGATCGACCCGAGCACCCGCGACCCGACGTCGGCGCCGCCCACGTCGAAGATGGCGCGCCCCTGCCCCGCCATGGCCCGCCCGACGGCGCCCCGGACCTCGGGCACGACAATCGGCAGGTCCGCGTAGAAGCGGTCATCCTGCGGCACGACGAGCGTGACGCCGCGCGCCTGCATCTCGTCGCGCAGCAGGCGCGAGCGGAAGTAGGGCTTCACGACGTCGAGGTCCACGACGGTCACCGCGGCGCCCCGTTCGCCCCAGCCAAAGGCCAGGTTGACGGCAATCTCGCTCTTGCCGGCGCCGAAATGACCGACCAGCACCGTGACGGGGGCCGTCAGCGTCTCGAGCGCAGTCGGATGACCGGAGTCGGTGTGCATAGCGTCGTCAACGCGGGGGGGTTGGCTCCTGCGCCAGGCCGCGCGCACGTGCGGGGCCTGAACGTGGCGCGGCTGCCCTGAGCCGGCTGGCCACTGGGGGTCCAAAACGCCCCAGCATAGCACGCCACCGGATTTCCGACACCGCCATCCGGCCCGACAGGATTCGTGCAAAAGACGCGCCGTGATAACCTCTGCCTCCATGATGCTCCTGTGGAAGATCTTCCTCGTCTTCACGCGGGTTTCCCTGTTTTCATGGGGCGGCGGCCCGGCGTCGCTGGCGCTGATGCAGCGCGAAACCACCGCCCAGGGCTGGGTGACCCCGCCGGAGTTCGCCGACGCGGTCGCCGTGGGCAATGCCCTGCCGGGACCCATCGCCCCCCAGGTGTCGGCCTTCGTGGGCTACAAGCTGGCCGGCGTGCCCGGCGCCGTGGCCGCCGCCGGAGGGACCGTCCTGCCGGCCACCCTGCTGATGCTGGTGATGGTGGCCATGTTCTTCGGCGTCAAGGACAGCCCGGCTGTCCAGGCGATGCTGAAGGCGGTGCGGCCCGTCGTGGTGGGGTTGCTGGTCTGGACGGCCTACGACATGGCCGGGACCGTCTTCGGCGCACGCCAGACGGGATGGCCGTCGCTGCTGCAGGAATGGGACAAGGTGCTCATCGCGGTCGCGGCGTTCGGGCT